>Ga0111538_10010404_pt1 | contig 12370 bp, 10 predicted proteins | sample SoiMethybrSBSTD1_FD_79669 | JGI IMG/M metagenome (GOLD analysis project Ga0111538, IMG submission 79669) | Bulk soil microbial communities from a Populus tree surrounding site in Tennessee, USA - Soil MetaG P. TD hybrid SBSTD1 (version 2)... | ecosystem: Environmental > Terrestrial > Soil >...
TGAAAGGTCAGGTGAGGCACCTCGAGAACGGATGTGTCTGCCGCGATGGGGCGATCCCTGGCGGTGTCCCACTCGAAGGGCTCCAGGGTCAGCTCGAAGCGGCCGAGGTTTGCAGCGCTGAGTATCTGTTGCTCGGTCTGTGCCCGGCGTTCGAGCAGCCACCCGGCCACCAGGTAGGCCACGATCGAGATCGTGACGACCGCCACGCCGACGATGCTGGCGGTGCGCCGGCGTAGGGCGCGCCGCGACTGGCGGACCAGGTCCGACGCGCTGACGCCACGCGGCGCCGACAGCTGGTCGAGCTCGGCGAGGAAGCCGGGCTGGCGATCGATCTCGCGCAGGGCGGCGCGCGGCAGGAGGTAGGGTCTGTCGGCACTCGAGCGGCTGATGTGGTGATGCACCAGCTCGCGCGTGCGGCGGCGGTCGAGGTCCTGGCGGTCGAGCCAGGCGACCACGCGAGGGACCAGGCTGTCGTGGGCCAGCTCCCAGCCGCGCTTGCCGTCGATACCGACGGGCAGCAGGAGCCCGCGCCGGCGGAGGAACTCGAGCACGGCCACGCCCTGGGTCGGATCGATCCCTTCGGGCAGCGCCGCCATCAGCGCCTCCTCCGATCGATCGACGCGGGTGTCGTCCGGCCCGACCAGACCGGCGAGCAGGTTCCGGGCGACGCGGGCGGCATCCTCCGACAGCTCGCGGTCGAGCAGATGGCGCAGGTGATCCGAGATGACGTCGGAGAAACGGATGCCGTCGAGGTGCGAGGCATCGAGGCGCTGGTCGTCGCGAATCTGTTCGTAGAGCGACGAGCAGACCAGCTGCAGGTGCGGCGGATAGATGAATTCGCCGGTCCCCCAGCCCATGCGCGGGCCGAGCTCGGCCGCGGCCCTCTGCAGCTCGGCGAGCAGCCGGGTCACGGCGGTCGGGTCGACCGCCACGTGCCGGTCTTCGAGCGGCCTCACGATGGCCTCCCTGGCGCCGGCCCGGCTGAGCGGCGGCAGGCGAACGATGGGCGGCAGCGCCCAGGGCGGCAGGCGCTCGATCAGCCGGGCGAGGAAGTCCTCGCGGACGCTCAGGATGACCGTGCGGTCCTCGCTGTCACCGAGACCGGAGAGGAGGTGATCGACATGGCGCTCGCCCGCCTCGGCGAGAAACAGGCTCTCGAGCTGGTCGTAGACCGTCACCTCGCCGTCCCGAGCACGCGGCGGCTCGGCGTCGGGACGGCATCGGTGGTAGCTGGTGGTGAACCCGAGGCGCCGCAGGTGAGGGATGACCCCGGCCCTGAGCAGCGACGACTTGCCGACCCCCGACGGGGCGGTGAGGACCAGCGCCGGGTGCATGAGGACCTGGGTGACCAGGTTGCGCGTCTCCTCGGTGCGGCCGAAGAACGCGCCCTCGTCGGCCTCGACGTAGCCGGTGAGCGCGCGGAACGGTGCAGCGATCCGATCACCGGCGTCGTCGGCACCGTCGCGCCCGGACAGAGCCGCGGCGAAAGTGGCGGCCGACGAGAAGCGGTCCTCGACCTCGTGGGCGGTGGCGCGCGACAGGACGTCGCGCAGCCGAGGCTCGATGGACGAGGCGATGGACAGCCCGCTCGGCCGCCGCCGCGGCAGCTGGCCGACCAGGAGCTCGTGCAGGATGAAGCCCGCCGCGAACAGATCCGAGCGCAGGTCGAGACGACCCTTGAGCTGCTCGGGCGCCATGTAGGCCGGCGAGCCGCCGACCGTGCGGGCGTCGGTTTCGTGCAGGCTGGCGAAGCCGAAGTCGACCAGGACCAGGCGCTCGCTGTCGCCCTCGCCCACCAGGACGAGGTTCTCCGGTTTGACGTCGCCGTGGATGACGCCGGCCTCGTGGGCGGCGGACAGGGCGGCGAGGAGCTGCCCGACCAGGTCGATGGCGCGCGACGCACCGACCGGGCCGACGTCGTCCATCACCTGGCGCAGGCTGCGTCCGGACAGGAGCTCCATGGCGCAGAACGGATACCCGTCGGCGGTCACGTCGGCCTGGTAGATGCGGACCACGTTCGGGTGATCGAGCCGCCCGATGGCGCGGACCTCGTTGACGAACAGCTGAGCCGAGGCGGTCGTCGCAGTCTCGACCACCTTGACCGCAACGTCGCGCTCGAGCGTCAGCTGCCTGGCGGCGTACACGGTGCCGAAGCCGCCCGACTCGAGCACCGCCTGCAGGTGGAACTGCCCAGGCAGGGTCCGGCCGGCCAGATCCTTCGCGGCCGCTCGACCATCGCGCGTGTCGGCGCCGAATCCCCACAGCCCGAGCGGCGAGGGAGGTATCAGGAAGCCCGTGCTCGAGCCGGTTCCTCTGACCACCACACCCTCGCGGTGCGACAGATAATTTCTGAGGCTGTCGAAGGAAACCATTCCGCTCTGCGGGATCGCCGCGTCCCCCCGCAGTCCTTGCACGACCGCTTCTACAAGACTCGATCCAACCGGGGCTGCGACGAGGAGCTGCGACTGTGCGCTGCCGCGAAACAGCGCCAGGACGTCCTCGGCAGCGACGCGCGATCCCGAGACGTCGAGCTCGAGGATCAGGAGCAGTCGTTCCTGCTCGCCGAGCGCCTCGGCGAGCCACTCGAGCGGCACCGAGTCGGGTCCGTGCGGCTGTCCCGGAGTCGCGGACGCGTCGAGCGCGATGCCGTCTTCCCCGACCAGGACCTGTCCGGTGAGCGCGACCAGGGTCAGCGGACTCTCCGACCCGATCAGCGTCTCGATGTGAAACCGAAGGGCGAGCCGGCTGGGCCGATTGCGCGCGGCCGCCCGCGGCGTGAGATAGCGGACCGTCTCGAAGCAGCGCGAGGCGAGCAGGACCTCGCAGAGCTGTCCCATCGGCGAGGCGGAAGCCGCGACGTCGCCGCCCGCGGTGAAGCCTTCGACGAGAAGTGCCCGCCCGCGGGCACCAGGTTCGAGGCCCTGGTGCCGACCACCCGCCGCCATGGAGCAAGAGCACCGTAGCGAATCCGTGGCGGGAAAGCATGTGCGGCGGGAAACAAACTCGACACCTTGCCGGCTTTGGCCGCCCTGCCTGTCTCAGCCCGCGGATGTCGTCTGGAGCGGACGGTCCCGATGCCAGGTGTCCGGACGAGTGGACAGGTCCACCTCGGCAGACACCTCTCCTGCTGTTGTAGGGGCTGGCACGACCGTCGCACTGGCCCCTGGTGCGTGCAGACCCGCGATCAGATCGAGATCATCGAGTCGGCCTATGCCCTCGACACCCCAGATGTCGCCTGGCAGTACCGGCTGACCGACCTCATCGCCGAGCAATGGGGGGGGACGGCGGCGTCGTTCCTCTACGACGCCTCGGGGCCGACCCAGCTCAGCTGCCAGCGAGTCGTGGTCAGGATGGCGGGCGAGCGCATCATCGTCGACGCGCCGAAATCGATCCCGCTGGACGACCCCATCCTCAGGCAGGGGCTGTTCGTCACCCGCCCCCACCTGGCCCAGCTGGTCGACCTCATCGGACCCGAGCTCAGTGAAACGCAGGGGTGCCGGCGGGTGCTCGATGTGGTTCGCGAGCTGAATCCGGGTCCGTTCTCGGTGGTCTTGCGGACCCTCGACCGCAACCAGAAGGGCCTGTTCTTCGCCTTGCCGTCGCGACCGATCGGCGATCGGATGCGAGCGATGTGGGGCGAGGTGGCGGTGCACATCGGCCTGGCCTACCGCCTTCGCTGCGCCCTGGTGAGCACATCGAACAAGACCGACCACACCCTCGGCGATCCGGCCATCCTGCGTCGCGCTCTGCGGCAGGCGACCCACAACGTGCTCCGCGACGTGGCCCTGTGGGTGCGGGCCACCCCGACGCGGCGCAGCCCGTCCGGCACCGGCGTCGCCTGACCTCGGCCCCGGCGGCGGTCACGAGCCGGCGGGAGTCACGACCTCGATATCGGCCAGTGTGAGCGAGGTGGGCTCATCGACCGAGAGGGCGAGCGCGGCGACCGTCGCTTCGACGGTGACCGGGCAGCGGGCGCGGCCGGCGCAGCGACCCTGGAGGGTGGCGAACGAGGCGGCATCGAGGCGGAGGCGCGGCATCCAGCCCTGGACGATGGCGCGGTCGGCCCCCAGGCGATCGAACGGCAGTGCGTGGCACGACCCGGCCGACAGGCAGAGCGCGTGGACGAGGTCGAGCTTCCAGGTGACCCGCTTGCCGAGCCAGCTCTGCCGGATCTCCCCGTAGCGCTCGGCCGCCTGGTCCTTGCCGAGCCTCTCTGCTCCCGCGATGTCCCGGGCGAGGTCGCGCTGACTCCGCGCGTCCCTCCGCTCGGCAGCCGCCGGGTGCTCGGTTCCCACAGCCGGTGTCGGGCGGTCGTCCTTCGAGCAGGCGAGCGCGGTCAGGAGTGCGAGGATCCATGCCGTCTTCATCAGCGTCCTCCGATCGTCTGGGTGAGCTCGGCGACCAGAACCGGATCCGCCGCCGGCTCGAGCGCCACCGCCGTGGCCAGCGCCGCCCGCGCCGCCGCGCGGTCGCCGGCCGCGCTGTCCGCCGCCGCCTTGGCCAGGTACAGCTCCGCCGCCGGCGTCCCCAGCCGCAGGGCCCGCGCCGCCGCCCCCCGCCCCTCCTCGACCCGGCCGGCCTGCACCAGCGCCAGCGCCTGCACCGCCGAGGCGAAGACGCTCGGCCGGTCGGCCACGGCCCGCTCCGCCAGGGCCAGCGCCCGGGCCGGGTCGGCCCCGTGGCGCGCCAGGTAGGCGGCCACCGGCAGCGGGTCGTGTCCGGCCAGTTTTTCGGCCTCGGCCAGTTTTTCGGCCGCGGCGGAGCCGCGCCCGGCCGACTGGTAGAGGTCGGCGAGGGCGAGCAGGTGCTCGGCGCTCTGGCTCCGCGCCGCCACCGCCTCCATCTCCGCGATGGCCTGCTCGCGCTGACCGAGGGCGGCGTGCACCCGCGCGTCGAGGGCGCGGGCCGGCAGGTAGTCGTCCACCAGCGCCAGCGCGCGCCGGGCGGCGGCTGCCGCTCTCTGGTAGTCGCCGCGCCGGCGGAGCATCTCGCCGATCTCGACATAGCACCAGGCGGCCGGCTCGCGGCTCCTGGGACCGGCGGCGCCGAGCGCCCGGTCCATCAGCTCGAGCGCTCCGTCGACGTCGCCGTGCAGCCAGCGCAGGTAGGCCCCGCGGCTGTAGGTCCGGAGATCGAGCGACAGGTCGAGCGCGCGCTGGAACGAGGCCTCGGCGCCGTCGTAGTCGCCGAGCTCGAGCGCGGCGTCCCCCTCGAGCAGATGGCCGGTGGCGTCGGCCGGGGCGACGCGCACCAGCTCGCGCGCGGCGACGCGCGCCTCGCGGAAGCGGTGCCGGTCGTGGAGATCGAGGATCGCGACGGTCATCACCTCCGGGTCGCGCGGATCGCGCGCCTGGGCCGCGATGAGCGCGTCCTCGGCGTAGCCGCCGAGCGCCGCGTCGCCGGTCTCGCGGCGGCGTATCAGGAAGGCCCGGGCCAGGCGAGCATAGGCACTCGCCTGGTCCGGAGCCGCGCGCACCGCATCCTGCGCCCGCCGGATGTCGAGGTCGGCCGGCTTCGCCGGATAGGCCAGGGCGAAGGTCGCGGCGGTCGGGTCGGCCGAAGGAGCCGAGCCGGTCGCCACCCCGCTCCGGCCGCAAGCGACCGACAGGAGGGCGAGAACCAGGCCGAGGAGGACGGCGATGAGGGCGACGATGCTGGTGCGCATGGGGGTCACGCTCCTACGGCGCTATTCGCTGATCGGATTTCCCGAGTGCGGCGCCGCCAGGTAGGGGAATGTGTGCGCGAACGGCTTGTCGTTCGCCGCCACGCCATCCCCCAGCGGTCCTCCGTTGTTGCACACGACCGTGAGGATGGTGTCGGTGACGTCGTCCTCCAGCCAGCGGCCGTTGGGGAAGCCGGAGTCCTCGAAGGTCTGGCCGGCGGTCACGTCGATGCGCAGGAGGTCGGCCGGATCGGTTCCGCTGGGCGCCAGGAGGCCGACGATGTCGGTGCGGCCGTCGGCCGGAGTCTCGGCGCAGCCGGCGCCGAGCACCGCGTTCAGGAGGCCGGGCAGCTCCGGGAAGAGGATGTAGCTGCCGAAGTTCTCGACGTCATGGGACGGCCGCGAGTGGTTGAACCGGTCCTTGTCCTTGAGCGGGATGACGGCCTCGTTGATGAGCGGCCAGCCGAGGCGCGAGACCTGGATCCACTCGCCGCGGTTGCGCAGCGCCGCGTCGTGGTGAAGGATGCGCACCCGCTGGCGCGACGCGGTGGCGTGGACGCCGATGATCCGCTTGCGCCCCGGGCTGTCGGCGGTCGGGCGCACGCCGTCGGCCGACAGCGAGGCGATCGGCACCTCCATCACGATCGACATCACGTTGACCCCATCGGTGGTGGGCGCGCCGCCGACCCCGAGGAGGTCGAAGACGTGGAGGTCGACGAAGAACGGCTCGTCGCGCGGACCGGCGAAGACCTTCACGCCGCCCTCGCTGGTGACCGCCTGGGCCGCCACCCCCGCGTACGACCCGTCCGGGAAGCTGCGGTCGCCGACGTTCCACGGCGCGACCGGCACGTTCGCGGCGACGATGTCCTCGGGGCCATCCGGCGGCACGAAGCGGATGACATCGTAGGTCTGCCGCACGTTGAGGTTGTCGTCGTCGAGCGAGGAGACCGGCCCGGTGTTGTAGAGGAAGGTGTCGCCGTTCACGACCGCGGTCTTGAACAGGAACCGGTAGACGATGTCGGTGCGGGCGTCGCCGTCGTTGTCGATGCGCAGGTCGTAGGCGACGTCGTCGGAGAAGCGGTAGAAGTTGGGGCCGGAGCTGGGGATGAGCAGCGGCACGTAGTTGGCCACGATGACCAGGTTGTCCGGGTTCTCGGGGCTGATGAACGAGTAGAGGTCGGTGTTGTCGGCGAACTGATCCTCGCCGATGGCCGGCGCCTCGCGGTGGCTCGAGGCCTCCAGGCGCCCGGCGATGCTGGTGACGGTGATGCCGGCGGCGAGCACCGCGGCGTAGGCTTGTTTGCTCATGGTGGGGGTCTCCTCTCGGCTCTCAGCGCGCGCGGTAGATGGCGTCTCCCTCGGAATCCGCGATGGCGAACACGCCGGCCTCGCGCGCGGTCCTGAGGCCTGCCGGCTCGATCATCGATGAAGCGATCTCGGTGCGGTCACCCGATTCGATGTGGACGGCGAGCAGCTGCCCGGCGCCGTCTAGCGTGTGGTTGGCGATGACCGCGGTGCCGCCGCCGGCGACCAGCGAGACGCCGGCCGGCTCGGACAGCCCGAGGCCGCTCACCACCTCGCTGGCCTCGCCAGCGGGCGTGATCGCCCACAGGACGCCGCCGTTGCCGCGCCTGGGCAGGTGGTCCATCACCCAGGCGACCTGGTCGGCGTCGACGAACACGCCGCTCGGTGACTGCAGCGGCTCGCCGGTCAAGACCGGGTCGGCCGCGCCGCCGCCCAGGCCGATGCGGAACAGGCCGGCGGCGCCGTCGTCGGCGTACCCGGTGGCGTACAGGGTCTCGCAGTCGGGCCCGAGCGCGAGGCTGGCCGCTTCCGACATGCCGGTCAGCGTGATGGCCGACAGCGCGCCGCCATCGATGTCCCAGGCGTAGACCAGCGACTGGCCGTCCTCGAGCTCGGTCGCTCGGGCGCCGATGTCGGCGACGTACAGGGTGCCGCCGTCGCACGACAGGACCAGGCCGGTCGGATCCTCGAGGGGAAAGCCGGCGTGCAGGACGGCCGCCTCGCCGCCGGCGGCGGGCACCGAGAAGAGCGCGGCCTGGGCCGGATCTCCGTCGGTGAAGGCGGTGAAGTAGAAGGTCTCGCCGTCCAGGCTGGCGACCGCGTCGAGTGGCGAGTCGAACCCGCCGCTCGCCACCATCTCCACCTCCTCGGGCGGTGAGGTGGTGAGGCCGTCGTCGTCTCCGCCGCACGCCACCAGCAGTACGCCGGCGGCGATGGGGCAGATGTGGTGAGCTCGCATGATCGTCCTCCCTTCGTGTGGCTTCATGCCACCAGCCCCATACGCCGGGGTCAGGGATTCGGATCAGCCGGTCAATTATCCTCGGGCTCGGCGTGGGTGCTGCCCCGGGAATGGCGCGCGCTACGCGCGCGCTTGCCCCACGCCTCGCCCTCGCAAGTGCGAGTCAGCGCGGCGACATCACGAACAGGTAGTCGTTCTCCGGTTCCGCGAGCAGCGCCGCCACGTTGCCCTCGCCGTCATCGACGATGGGATGCACCGAGACGGCGGACTTGACCCCGCGGCGCTCGAGCCGCCTGACGATCGCGCTCTCGTGACAGTGGCCGTTTCCCGCCAGGATGACCAGGTGCCGGCGCGGACCGCCGGCCAGCCACTTGCTGGCGCCGTCGGCCATCGTCTCGTCCCACAGCACCTGGGCGGCGTAGATGCGCTCCTCCACCGAGTCGGAGGTCTCTGCTTCTGGTTTCTTGTCCGGTTCTTCAGGGGGGGACCGCGGGGGGGACGAAGTCCCATCCCGCGAGCGGGAATCCGCGTGCCCGTGCGCTCCCGCCATGTCGCCCATGATGTTCTTCCACCAGGCGCGGTGCTGCGCATCGTCGAGCACCAGCTGCGGCAGCCTGGCCCGGTCGGCGGCCGGCATCTTGTCGAGCCCCTGGCGCGAGACCTTCTTGGTGAGCTCGCGCTCGGTGTTGAGGGCGAGGATGGCCGCGCCGCGCGTGCGCGCCAGGAGAACCATCGGACGGTAGAGCGACCAGTCGTAGCCCCAGCGGTCCTGCCACGCCGAGCGGCTGAGCAGCGCCGCCTCGTCGATGCGGCCGGCGACGAAGTCGTCCACCACGCCCTGGAACGGGCGCTGGAACATCTCCATGCCGAGCCCGGGCGAGCGCCCGGCGCCGCGCGTGCGCGCGCTCACGGCCTCGAGGATGTGCAGCTGCGCCCAGTGATCGTGCGGGTTGGGGTGATGCTCGCCGATGCAGACGGCGTCGGCGGCGGCCAGCTCGGCGATGAACGCCGGCCACGACACCACCTGGCCGCCGCGCGCCCGCAGGACCTGGAACGGAAGCGCGGCCGCCTCCGCCCCGCGCGGCCTGTCGGCGCCCCGCCCGCCGCCGCCACCACAGCCGACCAGCGCCGCTGCGATGAGGACGAGTGCTCTCCTCACGCTGCCGACATTAGCATGACGCGCTATCCTCCCTGGCGGTGTCGCTGGCGCTGCCGTACCTCACCGCGGATCTCCCGGGCACGGGCGGCTCGCTGCGCGTCGATGCGTCCGATTTCGAGGTCGAGGAGGTGCCGGCCTACCGCCCGGCCGGCGAGGGATCGCACGTCTTCGCCTGGATCGAGAAGCGCGGGCTGACCACCATCCAGGCGGTGCGGGCGCTGGCCGGCGCCCTCGGGGTGAACGAGCGCGACGTCGGCGCCGCCGGCATGAAGGACCGCCACGCGGTCACCCGCCAGTACCTCTCCTTCCCGCCGCCGGTGGCTCCGGAGGCGCTGCTCGCCGTCAAGGTCGACGGCGTGACGGTGCTCTCGGCGGAGCGCCACGGCAACAAGCTGAGGACCGGGCACCTGGCCGGGAATCGCTTCCGACTGGCGCTGCGCAACCTGGCGATCCCCGCCGATGTCGCCGCCGAGCGAGCGACCACCATCCTCGGGCACCTGAGCGAGCCGCCCGGCAGCCCCAACTGGTACGGCGAGCAGCGGTTCGGCGTCGCCGGCGACAACGCCGCGGCCGGCCGGGCGCTCTTGCGCGGCGGACGCCGCCGCGGCCGCGAGGCGCGCCTCCTGGTCTCCGCCTACCAGTCGTCCCTGTTCAACCGCTACCTCGAGCGGCGGATGGGCGACGGCAAGTACCGCCAGGTCATCGGCGGCGACATCCTCATGGTCGCGTCCGGCGGCATGTTCGCCAGCAGCGAGCCAGAGGTCGACCAGGCGCGCCTCGCGCGCGGCGAGGTGACGCCGACCGGCCCCATGTTCGGCCACTCGATGCGCGCCCCGGTCCCGGACAGCGAGGCGGGCGGCCGCGAGGCGTCCATCCTCCTCGAGGAAGGGCTGAGCCCCGCCGATTTCAAGCCGCTCGGCACGCTCGCGCCCGGCGCCCGCCGTGCCATCGCCGTCGCCATCGCCGGCGCCTCGGTCGCGCCGATCGCCGCCGACGCCATCCAGCTCGCCTTCCAGCTACCGGCCGGCGCCTACGCCACCGCCGTCATGCGTGAGATCACCAAGGAGTGAGGAATGGACATCAGCGAAGAATTCGTCGAGTTTGCGCTTCTCGGACAGGAATGGGTGCTCTGGCTCCTGGTCGCGCTCTCGGTGCTCTCGGTCGGCGTCATGATCGAGCGCGGCCTCTACTTCCGCCGCCACAAGGTCGACCTCGCCGGGCTCGAGCGCGAGGTCAGGAAGGCGCTGGCCACCGGCGATCCCGACGCGCTCGAGAAGCGCTTCGGCGAGTCGACGGCGATGGCGGCGCGGGTGGCCGTGTGCGGGGTGCGCGAGCGCGAGCGCGGCGCCGACGCGGTGGCGGAGGCGATGAACAGCGAGAAGACCCGGGTCCGCCAGGAGCAGGAATCGCACCTGGTGGTGCTCGGCACCCTCGGCAACAACGCCCCGTTCATCGGCCTGTTCGGCACCGTGCTCGGCATCATCGCCGCGCTGGCCCGACTGCAGGATGCCCAGGACGCCGGCATCGACGTGGTGGGCGCCGATCTGTCGCGCGCCCTGGTCGCCACCGCGGTCGGCATCGTGGTCGCCATCCCGGCGGTGGTCGCCTTCAACCTCTACCAGCGGCGCGTGCGCAGCGAGGTCGGGCGCACCGACGCGGTGGCCCACGTCATCCTCAGCCACGTCCACGGCGGCGCGGCCAGGGCGGCCGGCTGATGGCCTCCGCGAGCATCTACCGCGACGGCGACACCGAGGTGATCGCCGACATCAACGTGACCCCGCTGGTGGACGTGGTGCTGGTGCTGCTGGTCATCTTCATGGTGACCGCGCCCATCATCGCCGGCCGCGGGATCTCGGTGAACGCGCCGACCACCATCTCCGGCGACTCGGTGGCCACCCCGCTGCAGGTGACGCTCACCAAGGAGGGCAAGCTCTTCGTCGAGGGCAAGCCGCAGGCGAGCTACGAGGCGATGAAGGTCACGCTCGACGGCGTGCGCGCGCGCGATCCCGACATCAAGGCGATCATCGCGGCGGACGCCGAGGTGCCGCACGGCGAGGTGATGAAGGCGATCGACTCGGTGAAGCGCGCCAGGATCACCAAGTTCGCGCTCGCCAGCAAGAAGCCGCCGGAGCGCCCAGGCGACTGATGTTCGGGCTCGGCCCACGCGAGACGGCCGCGGTCGGCGCGCTGGCGATCCACGTCGTGGTGATGTTCCTCATCGCCGAGGTGGACCGGCCCGACAGTACCGTGGTGACCGACATGTCTCTCGAGGAGGACGAGCCGCCCGACGAGCCGGAGCCGCTGCCGGAGCCGGAGTTGGAGCCGCCGGAACCGGAGCCGGAGCCGGAGCCGGAACCGGAGCCGGAGAAGGAGAAGGCGCCGCCGCCCGAGCCGAGGGAGACGAAGCCGGCCGAGCCCAAGGCCGCCGAGCCCCCGCCCGGCCCTGCCGCTCCCGATCCGGCCGGCGAGCCGGCGCCCGGCTGGGCGGTCGACGCTCCGTCCTCCGACCAGCCCTACCAGATCGACGCGGTGCCGATCGGCCAGGCCCGGGCGCCCGGCGGCCGCGGCAGAGGCGGCTCGAGCGGAGGGCGCGGCACCGGCGCCGGCGGTAGCGACCCGGCGGCAACCGGCGGCGGCGGCGACGGCACTGCCTCGGTCGCCTCGATCAAGACCATGCCGCAGCCGATCGGCGACACCGACTTCGTGGATGCCACCCGTGACTACCCGCCGGAGGCCAAGCGGCTCGGCATCGAGGGCCAGGTCAAGGTCCGGCTCAAGGTGGACGAGACCGGCAAGGTCGCCAACCGCTCGCTGGTCACCCGCCTTGGCTACGGGCTCGACGACCTGGCGCTCAAGCTGGCGACACGCCTTCGCTTCAAGCCGGCGATCGACACGGCCGACAAGCCGGTGGCAGCGACGGTCGTCTGGACCTTCACCTTCACCCTGCCGCGCTGAGGGTTAGGCGTGCGCGCGCAGGCCGCTGAACGCGGCGTCGACCAGGTGGGTCTTGGAGATGGCCGCCAGATCCTCGGTCTCTTCCGGCGACATCGGCCCTTCGTGGTCGAGGAGCCGCACCAGGCGGATCATGGTGCCGGCGTCCAGCCGTGCATCGACGTGGACGTTGAGCAGCGCGCCGAGCGCCTGGCACTCGGGAGCGGGCATGGCCTTGAACGCGTGGTAGAGGGAGTCGGCGACCTCCATCCGGTCGCGGGCGGCGAGGAAGAAGGTGACCAGGGTGGCGGCGGGAAAATCGAACGTCCGCTTCTGCACGTCGGTGGCGCGCCCA
>Ga0111538_10010405_pt1 | contig 12369 bp, 7 predicted proteins | sample SoiMethybrSBSTD1_FD_79669 | JGI IMG/M metagenome (GOLD analysis project Ga0111538, IMG submission 79669) | Bulk soil microbial communities from a Populus tree surrounding site in Tennessee, USA - Soil MetaG P. TD hybrid SBSTD1 (version 2)... | ecosystem: Environmental > Terrestrial > Soil > Tree...
CACAGCCACGGTCTTCCGACCCCACGGTACGCCACAGTTTTTTGGAGGGTTGGAGCGCTTCATTACCCAGATACGGCAGTGGCAGGATGCCGTCTTGTGTATTGTGGTACTCTGTCATTCCGCCCTGGAAGTACGGCGTATGCAGGAACTATTCGCGTCGTACAACCTCACTAGTCGTTCTATAGCTACCTGTACAGCCGCCCTCTCCGACGACGTGCTTCGTCCTGGAGCGCTCCTGCTCAGTGTCGGCCATCTCAGCCAGGGATTTGTCTGGCCCGAGATGCGTCTTGTGATCCTGCGCCACGCTGATATTTTTGGCGAAAAGAAGCAAGAACAACCTCCTGCTGCCCGCCGTCGATCGCAGTTCCTCAACGACTTTGCCACGCTCCGTCCCGGTGAGCGCATCGTGCATATCGACTATGGGGTCGGACGCTATCGCGGCATGACGTTTCTCGATGTCGAGCACGAGGGTGGGGAGTTCATGGAGCTGGAGTATGCGGATGGCGCCAAATTGTACATTCCCTCGTATCGCCTCAGCATGGTGCAAAAGTATACGGGTGGTGAGGGCGACAGCGCCCCGCTCGATCGTCTGGGGGGCGCCGCCTGGGCGCGTACGAAGGAGCGTGTCAAAACGGCCTTGCTGGCTATGGCCGCAGATCTGGTACAGGTCCATGCGACGCGTCAGCTGCATCCTGGCTATGCTTTTTCCCAGGAGGCAGGGCTGCATCGCGAGTTTGAAAGCAGCTTTGAGTACGTCGAAACTGAGGACCAACTACGGGCGATTCAGGAAGTGCTCGTGGACATGGAGCGCTCTCGCCCTATGGAACGGCTGGTATGTGGCGACGTGGGCTATGGCAAAACCGAGGTTGCGATGCGCGCCGCCTTCAAAGCCGTCTACGACAATAAACAAGTGGCGATCCTGGTGCCCACGACAGTCTTAGCGCAGCAACACTACGATACCTTCCAGCGACGTTTTGCGCCCTACGCTGTACACATCGGTCTCCTCAGCCGGTTACGTGGCCGCAAAGACCAACAACAGATACTGGCGGGGTTGCGCCAAGGCACAGTGGACATCGTCATTGGGACGCATCGTCTGCTACAAAAAGATGTACAGTTCAAGGATTTAGGCTTGCTGGTGGTCGATGAAGAGCATCGTTTCGGGGTCGCCCATAAAGAAAAAATCAAACGTCTCAGCCAGCAAGTCGATGTTCTGACGCTCACTGCCACGCCGATTCCACGTTCCTTGCATATGGCCATGGTGGGATTACGCGATTGCAGTATCATTGCCACGCCACCGGAAGGGCGCAGTGCTATCCAGACCATGGTGACTCCCTATGCGGAGGAGACCATCGAGCGGGCCATTCGGGATGAACTCACCCGTGGTGGGCAGGCGTTTTTTGTGCACAATCGTATTGACACCCTCCCAGCGCTGCAGGCATTGCTGCAGCGGCTTGTGCCCGAGTGTCGCATCGGCATCGCCCACGGGCAGATGCCCGAGAGGACGCTGGAAGCCATTATGATGCAGTTTCTGGAGCGCCGCTTTGATCTGCTCTTGTGTACGACGATCATTGAGTCTGGCCTCGATATCCCCTCAGCCAATACCATTATCATCAACCACGCCGAGACGTTCGGGCTGGCCCAGCTCTATCAGCTGCGTGGCCGCGTTGGACGGAGTGTGCAGCAGGCGTATGCCTACCTCCTGATTCCTGGGGATCTCCTGCTGTCAGAGACGGCCCGCAAGCGTATCGAGGCCCTGGAAGAGTTTAGCGAGCTCGGGGCAGGTATCCACCTGGCCTCACGTGATCTGGAAATTCGTGGTGCAGGAAATCTCCTCGGACCGCAGCAGTCCGGCCATATTGCCAGTGTAGGCTTCGATTTGTACTGCCAGATGTTAGAGGAGGCCATCCGGACCGTGCGTGGGGAAGAAGTGCTGCCGCGCATTGAACCTGAGCTCCGCCTGGAAGTCCAGGGGTATCTGCCGGAGACGTATGTGGACAGCGAAGCCCAGCGCCTGGAGATCTATCGGCGTTGTGCCCTGCTCATCGAGCCGGCTGCCCTTGAAACCCTGCGTCAGGAGCTGCAGGACCGTTTTGGCTCCCTACCACCGGCTGTGGAACGTCTACTCCTGGTGATCGAAGTCAAACTCCTCGCCCGTCAACTCTTTCTAGAGCGTATCGAACAACGTGGGCTGGAGGTGCTCCTGACCTTTCATCCGCAAACCCCCATCGAGCCGCCTCGCCTGCTGCAGTGGTTACAAATCACCGCCCCACACTTTCGTTTTCACTCCGAGCATGTGGTCCGCATGCCCTTGCCGCGTAGCACCGCTGAAGCGCGGCTGTTGCTGTTGAAAAAGCGCTTGCAACAGCTACACGTGGATGCTAGCATGTAGCGCCTCCCCTTCATAAGTATCTGAAGAACAAGGCAAAAAAAATTTTGTCTAGGTGTTGTCATTATGACAGAAAAATGGCAGAAGTTTGCGAAACTCCGGGTCATCATTCCCAGCATTGCCCTGACGGTCGGAGCGATTTTTGGCTTGATAAAGGGCTTCGAGTACTTGCGTTATAGTATGAAACATGTGACTACGGACGACGCCCGGGTGAAGGGGCGTATGGTGTCCGTTGCTCCAGAAGTCTCAGGGATCGTCAAAGTGCTACGTGTTGACGAGGGGAGCGTCGTCAAAGGCGGCGAGATACTGCTGGAACTCAACGATACGACATATCGTCTGCAGCTTGAGGAAGCCCAGGCGCAGTCTGAGATGATCGAGCGGCAGGTCCAGGAGGATACCAAGGAGTATGCCCTCGACATCAGGCGTGCTGAGGATCAGCTCATCCAGGCACGCGCTGAACTGGTAGCGAAACAGAGCGCCCTGGCCGAGGAGCGTACGGCACTGGTGTTGGAAATGGAGCAAACACGCAACCAGATTGTCGAGGCGGAGGCAGCCCTCAAAGAATCGGAATCAACCGTCAAGGAGACGCACGGGCAGATGCGCATTGCCACGAGCAATTGGGAACGTGCTCAGGCTCTCTTCCAGGAGGGTATCGTGCCGATTGCTAACCGTGACCAAGCCCAGGATACCTTATCGCAAGTGCAGGCACGCCTCAACGCCACGCAAGAACGCGTGGCCCAGCTCAGGGCGCGCCTCAACAATGCCCAGACATCCCAGAAGCGCATTCAACTACGCGAACGCAAGGTGCAAACGCTGGAAGCAGAAGTTGAGAAGGCACAGGCCAGTGTCCGCCTGGTACAGACTGAGGTGGAGCGCAGTAAAACGCGCCAAAACAGGCTGCAGATCCTGGAAGCCCGCCTCAAGGAGGTACACGCCAAGGCCGAACGCGCCCGCCAGAGTCTCCAGGATACTGTGCTGCGGAGCCCGATTGACGGGGTGATCAGTCGGAAACGGGTTGAGGAAGGGCAACTGGTGCAAAACGGCCAGCCTGTGCTGGTGATCAGTGACCCGAAGGATGTCTGGATTCTGGCCAATATTAAGGAATCATACATCCGTGAGGTCGCCGTGGGCAAACCGGTAGACATCACGGTGGATGCTTACCCGGATCGGCATTTTGAAGGCAAAGTTGAGACCATAGGCGCAGCCGCCATTTCCGAGTTCGCGTTGTTCCCACCAACTGGCAGCTTTACCAAAGTCGAACAGCGTATTCCGGTCCAGATTACCGTCGCGAATTCGGATGGTCTGCTGAAACCAGGTATGATGGTCATCATTGGTATTGTCAAGGATTGAGTTCCGCAGGCGGCGGAGCGAGGGAGACGTATGCAACACGTGCCTGGTCTATTACGCAGTTGGGGATGGCGCCACTGGCTGGTAATGTGCCTTGGCGCGTGCGCTCTACTGGTAGGGCCTGCTGGGGGAGGCCTCACCTGGGCGCAAAATACGCAACTCGTTGATGGGATTGCCGCGATTGTGAATGATGACATCATCACGATCACCGAAGTGCGTGAGGCAATGCTGCCTGAAACTGAACAATTAACGCGGCAGTACAGCGGATTCGCGCTCGATCAACAGGTGAAGGTGTCGTTTAAGCGCACGTTGATCGGTCTTGTCGATGTACAACTCCAGCTCACGCGGGCGCGTCACTTGAATTTACGGGTGAGCGACGAAGATGTGAACTATCAGATCGACGCTCTCAAAAAACAGAACGATGTAGCCGACGAACAATTTTTACAATTACTCAAAACCCGTGGCTTGACTCTGGAGACGTATAAGAAGCAGGTGGCCGAAAGCTTGCTCATTACCAAGGTGGTGAATGCAGAAGTGCGTTCACGCCTCACGGTCCTCGATACTGAATTGCAAGAAATATATCGCGCCAAACAACAGCAGTACCAAGTGGCAGGGGGCCAGACGGTCAGCCATATCCTGTTTCTCTTTCCCCCCTATGCCACTGAGCAAGATGAACAACGCCTGCATGCGAAGGCTGAGTCAGTGCTGCAGCAACTGCATAATGGTGGCACATTCACCGCTTTAGCTCGGCAGTATTCTGATGGTCCATCGGCTGAGACAGGGGGACTCTTGGGGACCTTTAAGCCCGGGGAACTCCTACCAGGTTTTGAGGAAGCCGCGGCCCAGCTCCAACCTGGCCAGATCAGCGATGTCGTGCGGACACGCATTGGGTTTCATATCATCCGTCTTGAGGCCAGGCAGGCAGCGAGTATGAGACCGTTTGCAGAGGTGCAGGAAGAGCTCAGATCAGAAATTTTGCGTGACAAAACCGAACGGAGGTATCAGGAGTGGCTCGAATCCCTACGGCAACAGGCCTATATTAAAGTCCTGTATGAGGGTTAGCGCCTCTCATTACCGTATGGCCTCCCGTGGCCTATTACTGCTCATGTACCTGCTCGTCTATGACTTAGCGTTGTGATGCCACAGGCACACTGATGTGCCTTCCCCATCTTCACCTTTCCCCAATCACACCTTGACATCCAGCTCATGTATCTTATAATTAATAACCATACAAGTTTTATATAATTTCTGTATATGAGGTCCCTGGGAGTGTAGCCGTGAGTAAGCGGAAAGTACGGACATTCTCTGCCACCGATCGGGACATGGATATGCTGGAGGCTGTGGCCACATATCACGGCTTCAGCAAGAGTGCCACGATTGTCAATTTAATCAAGAAGGAGTTCTGGCGCATTTTTCCCGCCGGGACAAATCTCGTGCCACCCGATACGGGGGCGAGAATTGAAGAGGAGGTAGCCGATGGTTCCGATAGCTGAACAAATTAAAACCCTCGCTGCTGAGAAGCATGCCGTTATCCTCGCACATAATTATCAAGTGCCAGAAGTGCAGGATGTCGCTGATTTCGTTGGCGACTCGCTGGGGCTCGCCCTGGAAGCACAACGCACGGATGCGGAGAGGATTATCTTTTGCGGCGTGCATTTCATGGCTGAGTCAGCCAAAATTCTCAACCCCGAAAAAACCGTGCTATTACCCAATCTCTCGGCTGGCTGCGCGCTGGCCGATTCGATCACTCCAGAAAGCCTCGAAGAGTGGCTGGACCGCTACCCTGGCTATGCCGTCGTCACGTATGTGAATTCGTCGGCGGAGATCAAAGCCATGTCGGATATCTGCTGCACGTCGGCCAACGCGGTGTCCGTGATTCGTAGCCTTGATACGGATAAGATCCTCTTCGTGCCCGACCGCAATCTCGGTAACTGGGTGAAAAAACAGGTGCCCGACAAAGACGTGGTGATCTACGATGGTGCCTGTCCTACGCACGATGTGCTGCGTGGTGCCAGTGTCAAGAAAGTGAAAGAGCTCGCACCGGATGCCGTGATCATTGCGCATCCCGAGTGCCGTGAGGACATTATCGCTATTGCCGATGAGGTGTGCTCAACTACGGCGATGGTAGGCCGCATCGCGAAATATCCCCATACCAAAACCTTCATCATTGCGACCGAGCACGGCATTATCCATCAGATGCAGAAGCGTTACCCTGATCGCGAATTTGTCGCTGCTGACGGCTGTATCGGGTGCCGCTTGCACTGTCCCTATATGAAGATGATTGACCTCGTCGCGGTGCATCGCTCCCTCACCGAGGATGTGTTCCCCATTACGGTAGAGGAAGACATTATGGATGGAGCACGGCGGTCGCTGGAACGCATGATGGCTGTGCCACGGGACAACTAGGTTCGCCCCCTCTCCCACAAGGAGAGGGGACCGACCATATGCCTCTAGCTGCGCTGCCCATCCACAGCCCTTCCACTCTAGGCTGCGCCATCGCATGCTGCAGTACAGTTGATGCCACTACACAGAACTCGTCATGCAGCCTTCAAAGTAAGGCGCATATATAGGAGGGGGTGCAGGAACATGCCCCATTTTATGCAACCGGATGAGCAAACCACCCGCCTCGCCACCATACCGAGTGACCTGCCCATTTTGCCTCTGCGGAGTACCCTGGCATATCCGTTTTCGGTGATGCCTCTGGCGATTGGCATCCCACGCTCGATGCGCTTGATCGAGGAGGCACTGCAGGGCGATCGCCTTATCGGCCTCGTGGGTATACCCGATGCGAAAGTGGAAGAGCCTCTGCCGGGCCAGATGTATGAAACTGGTACCATGGCGAATATCCAAAATGTGTCACGTACCCCGGACAACACGCTGCAGGTGGTTGTGCAGGGTATCGAACGCTTTCGTATCGCGGAGTGGGTCCAGACCACGCCCTACTTACGGGCGCGTATCACCCTGGCGAGCGATCTTGTCGAGTCGGATGTCGAATTGGAAGCGCTGCAGGGCACTTTGCGTGAGCTCGCCCAGGAAGTCGTGGCGCTCTCACCGCACGTACCGCGTGAACTGCGGGACTTCCTGGGGCAAGTGCATGATCCACGCTTACTGGCGTATATGGTAGCGGCTATCGCCCGGCTCCAGGTCTCGGAGGGTCAGCAGATTCTGGAAATGGATAGCGTGAAAGACAAGTTCCGCCGTCTGATCACGCATCTGACCCATGAGAAAGAAATTTTAAGTATACGCCACAAAATTCAGACTGAAGCCCGTGAGGAAATGGACAAGGCGCAACGCGACTACTTTCTACGTCAGCAACTCAAGGCGATTCAGAAAGAACTGGGAGAGGCGGACGAAAATCGGGCCACTACCGAGGACTATCGACAGAAAATCGACGCTGCCAAACTGCCCGAAGAGGCGAAGCAAGAAGCCCTACGCGAGCTGAAACGTCTCGAAAGCCTGCCGCCGCAGGCTGCCGAATACGGTGTAATCAAGACCTACCTGGATTGGCTGGTGACTTTACCCTGGAACGTCCTGAGCATTGATCAGCTCGATATTCCCCACGCCCGCGCCGTTCTGGAGGAAGACCACTACGATCTGCAAGAGGTGAAAGACCGCATCCTAGAATTCCTGGCGGTACGCAAGCTTAATGCTGAGCGTCATACGCCTGAGGAGGACAGGAGCGACACGGGGAACGGCTCGCCGACTCGCGAGGCCTTAGGGGCTATTCTCTGCTTTGCTGGCCCACCCGGGGTTGGCAAGACCAGCCTGGGCCAGAGCATCGCACGGGCCCTGGGGCGTAAGTTCATCCGCATGAGTCTGGGCGGTATGCGCGACGAAGCGGAAATCCGCGGCCATCGCCGGACCTACATCGGCGCCATGCCAGGCCGCATCATCCAGTCCATTAAGCGGGCTGGGACACGCAACCCGGTCTTCATACTGGATGAGATTGACAAAGTTGGCCAGGATTGGCGTGGCGACCCCAGCAGTGCGCTGCTGGAAGTGCTCGACCCGGCCCAGAATCGCACCTTTCGTGACCACTATCTGGACGTCGACTTTGACCTGAGTGATGTCATGTTTATTACAACGGCTAACCAGTTGGAGACCATACCAGAGCCGCTGCGCGACCGCATGGAGATCATTCAGCTCGACGGCTACACCGAGCACGAAAAGCTCCGCATTGCCCAGGCGTATCTGACGCCACGCCAGCGCCAGGCCAATGGCTTACGTCCAGAGGAAATTACCTTTACGGATGAGGCCCTGCTCAAAATTGCCCGTGACTACACCCGTGAAGCCGGGGTCCGTAACCTGGAGCGTCGCATTGGCACTATCTGTCGCAAGGTTGCTGTGCAGATTACGTCCCGTGAAGTCGAGCAGATCGAGGTGACGCCAGGGCGCGTGCTGGAATACCTGAAGCACGAGCCGTTCGTCTCCGAGCTGCACGAACGCCTCAACATCCCAGGCATTGCCACGGGACTTGCGGTGACCGCTACCGGCGGCGACATCCTCTACATTGAGGTGACACGCATGCAGGGTAAAGGCACTCTCACGCTGACCGGCCATCTGGGTGATGTCATGCGTGAGAGTGCGCAGATTGCCTACAGCTATGTGCGTGCTCAAGCCCCTGAGCTGGACATAGACCCGGAGCTGTTCACCAACTCAGATTTTCACGTGCATGTCCCTGCTGGGGCTATCCCTAAGGATGGCCCCTCCGCTGGCGTCGCTATGGTCTCGGCTATGACGAGTCTTTTGACCAGTCGGCCTATACGCCACGATGTCGGCATGACGGGAGAAATTACCCTGCGTGGGCGCGTCCTCCCTGTCGGTGGGGTCAAAATGAAAGTGCTGGCAGCCCACCGTGCTGGACTCACTACCGTGATCCTGCCCAAGCGCAATGAGCACGACCTCGACGAACTGCCCGAGGAGGTGCGGCAGGCCATAACCTTCGTGCCAGTCGAGATGATCCATGAGGTGCTAAGCACGACCTTACAGTCTGTCGAAGAGCCCGTCTCACCCTGATACCCTCTGCGGGTGACTAGGCGCTCTGCCTGGTTCACCCACACACCTGCACTTTCACACGCCTGGGCTTGGCCCGAGCGTTCCTGGGGATGGTCACCCGGAGCACGCCGTTTTGGTAGCGCGCCTGAGCGTGCTTAGCCTCTACCCTACAGGGGAGTTGGCGCATACGGACAAGCTCTCTGGTCTGCCTGACCGTGTAACGTGCTTGCCTTGCTTGAAAAGTGTGCGGGAAACTCTTATCCTCCCTCTGCGGCGTAGGCTCGCGCAAGGTATCCGATCCAGCTGGGTGCAAGAGAGGCAAAGCATTTGGATTGTCGTACGGGTCAGGCAACCAGGGTGTGTATTCGCCTGGACCATCTCACACACAATATGCGTCTGCTGCAAGAACTTGTAGGCAATCGCTCGCTCTGGCCGGCGATTAAAGCGAACGCCTATGGGCATGGTGCAGAAATTGTTGGCCGTCATCTTGTCCAACTTGGGTACAACCGCCTATGCGTTGCCCATGTAGCGGAAGCTATCGATTTGATAGAGGCTGGGGTATGTGCCACGTTCCTGGTGCTATCTGCCTCCCTCCCTGAAAACAGCGAATCTATCGTGGCGTATGACTGTGAACCGGTTGTCTGCACGTTAGAAATGGTCGAGGCACTGGCGCAGGCTGCGGCAAGGGCCGGCAAGCGCATCGCCGTGCACCTTAAGGTGGATACCGGTATGGGGCGTATCGGTATTCGGCCTGATGAAGTATTGGCCTTTCTCGCCCGATGTCGTGATTTCCCCACGGTTGTGGTGCGGGGGCTCATGAGCCATTTCCCTCTGGCTCCTGAAGCGGACCCATCTTTTGCTCGCCAACAAATTGCCTTATTTCGGCACGTGCAAGAGGCTACCAAAGCCTCCCGTATCATGAGCTACCATCTGGCCAATAGCGCGGCGATTTTTGACCTGCCGGAGGCCCACTGTGACGCAGCACGTCCAGGCATAGCAATCTATGGCCTCAAGCCATCGCCGACGATTGCCAATCCCCGAGTCCATGACCTCAAACCGGTGTTGGAGTGGCAAACGCGTATTACTTACCTCAAGGAGGTGCCGGCTGGTACCGGGCTCAGTTATGGACACACCTTTCACACCGCGCAACCCTCGCTGATCGCTACGGTTCCCATCGGCTATGGCGATGGGCTCAGTCGACGGTTGTCCAATAACCTTGCCCTTGTAGTCGGTGGTATGCGCTGTGCGCAAGTGGGAGACATCTGCATGGATCAAAGTTTGGTGGATGTTACAGCCTTGCGCGGTCGTGTCCAGGTGGGCGATGAAGTCGTTATTATCGGTCAGCAAGGCCAGGCAGTAGTGACGGTTGATGAGCTTGCCAACAAGCTGGGAGCCATTAACTATGAGATTGTCACCAGTATTGCCAAGCGTGTGCTACGCATTGCCATCGAACCCTTTCCCCTTTCCGTCCTCGGCGCTGATGTGTGAGTAACTTGCTGTGTGTGCTTTGGGAGTATCTATGTCGTCCTCTAGAGTCGATTGGGAGAACATTCTCTGTCTGGCTATTACCCTGGCGCACGATGCCGGCGCTGAATTGCGGCGGAGGTTCGGACGCGAGGTTGTGGTCACTTTGAAGGATGAACTTAACCCCGTCACCGATGCTGATCAGGCTGCGGAAACCCTGATTCGTCAGGGCATTCAGAGGCATTTTCCCACCCACGCCATCCAGGGCGAAGAGCAGGGTGAGACAAAGCCAGAAGGGCCGATCCGTTGGATCGTGGATCCGCTTGATGGTACGGCCAATTATGCGCACACTTTTCCCCAGTTTGCCGTCAGCATTGCGGTGGCGGATGCACACGGGGTCCACGTCGGTGTGGTCTATGATCCTATGCGTGATGAGCTGTTCACTGCCCAGCGCGGGCAACCTGCCTGGCTGAATGGCCGGCGTCTGGGGGTGAGTCAAACCACCGAATTGCAACAGGCGCTCCTGGCCACCGGTTTCCCCTATGACCGACGCCGCAACGCTGATAATAACCACCGTGAGTTCGTGGCCTTGAACCTGGCCTGCCAGGGCGTGCGGCGTGCTGGTTCCGCAGCGCTTGATCTGGCGTACGTGGCCAGTGGACGCCTGGATGGATATTGGGAGCAGCGTCTGGGACCGTGGGATGTGGCGGCTGGTGCACTGCTGGTGGCGTGCGCTGGCGGGATGCTCTCGACCTATGACGGAACGCCCTTTGACGGACTCGGGCACCAGATCGTAGCGTCCAATGGGCATCTGCATGCCGCTCTCCTGGCCGAGCTTGCCAAGGCACTTCCTTAATATTGCCAGCTATTCTCCATGGCCCCCTACGCCTGTCGGATGCGCTTCCTGCGCTTCCTGCAGCCACAGCGTATCACGTACCGAGGGCCGCCGGGCCAGCCGTTTGCGCAGCAAGCTCTCTGCCTGGGTATAGCGCCCTGCCCGCAGGTAGGCTTGCAGCAGGGTATCTTCAAAGACTTCGCGCTGGGCGTTGCTTCCCCCTACTCGGACCACCTGGTCTGCGACAGGTTCGAGATGTTGTACCGCACTCTCGTAGTCGCCGCGCGCAAACGCCGCCAGCGCTTCGACCAGCGCCGGCACGACCTCGCTAGCCGGCACCTTGCCCTGCGCCAGGCGCTCTCGGAGTTGCGTCGCTAGCTGCGTGAGTGCCTCTATATCACCTGCCGCGGCATAGGCGAGGGCGCAGTGGACATCACCAAAGGTGATGCCAGGCCGTGGGAAAGTGCGGGCTGCGAAGGCTGCCACCGCCTCGCGTGAGCCCGGGGGGCGCGGCAGGCTATAGAGGTCGTGACGCCACAGCAGTGCTGCAGCATCGCACAGCGCAATGAGCGGTGCACCCGGACACGCCTCAGGGTTGAGCGTCTGAGTGTAGAGCTCAAGTACATGATCGGCATGGCCACAGGCGAGCTGGAAGAGCGCTAGGTGCCATGTCAGATGGCTATAGATCTGTGCCTGGCGCGGGAAATCCGGCAGCCAGCCCTCCAGAAATTCCGCTCCTGCACTATGATCACCAGTCTCAAAGCAGACGTGCGCCATAGTATGGGCACTATGGCCGCTGTGGGGATGGCGTTTTAGAGCCCGCTGCACGAGACGCTGTGCTTTCTCGTGATATCCCAGTTCGTTCTGAGCAAACGCATAGGCACTCAGAAACCACCAGTCGTCGCCATATGCCTCAGCAACACTGTCCAACAACGCAAAATTGGTTTCTAGGCGATCCTGGCTACCACCAAAGCCAATTAAGCCAAATGGTCCATCTGCTTGCTTGAGAAGAAACGCATCCCGAGGAAACTCCTGCACGTGCTCACGGATCAACGCCAGCGCACCGGGACCATCACCATCGACAGCCCTGGCCAGCGCCTCAATGTGCTGCCGCTCCCGCCGCGTCACGCCATCCATACACTGGAGGGCTTTTACTTTACTCGCTTGCGCCTCGGCGATATTACCCCTGTACTGAAACTCTCGCGCCAGGGCGATATGGGCCATGGCAAAGCCTGGGTCTGCCGCAATGGCAGCCTCCAGATTTGCCTGTGCACCCACAGAGAGTGCCAGAGCACAGTCGATTCCCTCCATGTAGTGCTCTGCCGCTGCCTGTCCCTGCGCG
>Ga0111538_10010407_pt1 | contig 12368 bp, 11 predicted proteins | sample SoiMethybrSBSTD1_FD_79669 | JGI IMG/M metagenome (GOLD analysis project Ga0111538, IMG submission 79669) | Bulk soil microbial communities from a Populus tree surrounding site in Tennessee, USA - Soil MetaG P. TD hybrid SBSTD1 (version 2)... | ecosystem: Environmental > Terrestrial > Soil >...
CTGATCGTGCTCGGCGTGGGCGATACGTTCTCGGAGCACCATCATTCGACGTCGGTGCTGCTCCGCTGCGACGGCTTTCAGCTCGCAATCGATTGTCCTGACATGTATCGCGGCGTGCTCAAGGCCGCTGCCGATCGCTGCGGTCGCGCCTTGTCGCTGTTCGACCTCGATCACGTGCTTATCACCCACGTCCACGGCGACCACATGAACGGGCTCGAAGGTGCCGCATTTTTCAAGCGCTTCGCCCAGGGTAGACGCGTAGCGCTCGTGACCTCGGTCGAGGTGCGCTCGAACATCTGGGACGAACGGCTGAAGGCGAGCATGTCCGCGCTCTGGGACGGCCAAAAGTTCCGCGAGCTCGGCTTCGACGACTATTTCGAGCACTTGCCGCTCGCTTGGTCGGGTGAGACCGTGGTCGGGCCGTTCAAGATCCGCGCCCGGCGCACGATCCATCACGTGCCGACCAGCGCGCTGTTGATCGAAGCCGCGGGCCGGCGTCTCGGCTGGTCGAGCGATACCGCCTTCGATCCGGAGCTGATCGCCTTTCTGGAGCCGGCGGATCTGATCATCCACGAGACCAACCTCGGGCCCGCTCACACCGCGTACGCCGATCTCGCGGCTCTGCCCGCGGAGCTTCGCGCCAAGATGCGGCTGATCCACTACCCGGACGGCTTCGACGAGGCGGCGAGCGTGATAAAGCTCTGCCACGAGGGCGAAATCCTGATGCCGTGAGCTGCGAAAATCGCAGCGCCGGCTGCGCCTTCGGCAGGACTTTCGTCTAGAAAGCGAGATTGCGCGAACAAAACGCATGGCATGCGGGTTGCTGAATCGCCCCCCGCATGCTCCAGGCGCTCTTTCTTCTGTTTCGACGCTTTGCGCGCTGGCTGCGATCGTTCCGGCCTTTGCCGGCAACGGACGCGGGCTGCGGCGCGAAGCCCCTGCGACTACCGCGCCAGTACCAGCGCGTTCGAACTCTGGCGATCGGCGGGATGGGCCACGTGTTCGCGGCCGACCACCCGAAGTTCGGGCGCGTCGCGATCAAGCTCGGCGCCCGCGACACCCCTTCCGTCCGCGCTTTGCTCCGGCGCGAGGCGCAGGTGACAATGGCTCTTTCGCACCCGAACGTCGTGCGCGTGCACGAAATCGGTGAAACCCGCGACGGCATTCCGTACTACACGATGCCGCTCGTCGAAGGCACGACGCTGCGCCGGCTGGTCGAGTGCTGGGGCCGTCAAGCTCCGGCCAGCGTCGCCGGCGTGCTGGCTCAGATCTGTGACGCGCTCGCGGCGACTCTGGCGCGCGGTCTCGTCCACGGCGATCTCAAGCCCACCAACATCATGATCAGCAGCGAGCGCGGCGTTGCGCCGCGCGTCACCGTGCTCGACTTCGGCCTCTCGACGGCGGTTGGCACCGTACAGCGGCCTTCCTTCGACCCCGGCGGGTTGCTCGGAACACCGGCGTACCTGGCGCCGGAAGTGCTGCGCGGCAGCGGGCTGAGCGAGCGTTCGGAGCTGTATGCGGTCGGTCTGGTCGGCTATTGGTTGCTCACGGGCCAACACGCTTTCGCTGCGACCGGCGTCCGAGAGCTCGAACACTGTCACGCGCACGTCGAACCGGTGTCGCCCTCGGCGCTGGTCGGAGAGCCCCTGCCTTACGCGCTCGAGGATGCGATCATGCGCTGCCTCCGCAAGCGCCCGGAGGCGCGGCCGCGCTCGGTCGCCTGGCTGGCCGCCGAGCTTTGGAGCATCGAGAAAATGCTGCAAGCGGAGCCGACGGAGCCGTGCTCGAGGGTCCCGATCTTGCCGCCGGCCGTGCTCGACCCCGAGGCCGCTTCGATCGAAAGCACGGTGCCGGATCTGTCGGTGAGGTTCGATACCGCCGCAGTGACCGTGCGAGCGTGAGCCAGTCGAGCCTTCGCCGGCAACGGCACGGAAAGCTCGCCGAAAAGAAGCCGCGCGGATCCTGGTCGCGCCGATGGCGCTCGCGCTCACGGTTCCCCAGCGCACTGAACGGGTGATCGCTCCGGATCTCGAGATCCGCATCCTGGGAACGTGCCGCTATCCTTCTCCGCTCGCGCACCGGCTCACGCAGGGTGCGATTCACTACGTCGGCAAGGCCGACCGAGTCTTGCTCGACGACCGGCTCTCGGCGCAGGGCGCGTCACGTGGTGAGCGGCCGCCGGCTTTCGAGCTGGCCGGACCGCGCAACCGCATCTTCTTCGACACCACGCGGCTCCGCTGCGGCATCGTGACCTGCGGCGGCCTGTGTCCGGGGTTGAACAACGTGATCCGCGGATTGGTGCTGGAGCTCGCGCAGGGCTACGGCGTCTCCCACGTTCTCGGCTTTCGCTACGGTTACGAAGGGTTGGTCGGCGCGGCCGGCCTCGAGCCGATCGAGCTCAGCTGTGAATCGGTGGCCGACATTCACCACGAGGGCGGGACGATCCTCGGCACCTCGCGCGGCAACCGCGATCCGCGCGCGATCGTCGATCGCCTGGTGGAGCTCGGCGTCGGCGTGTTGTTCGTGATCGGCGGCGACGGCACCTACCGCGGGGCGATGACGATCGTGGAAGAGATCGCGCGCCGCGGCCTGCCGATCGGTATCGTCGGGGTGCCCAAGACCATCGACAACGACATCCATTTCATCGACCGAAGCTTCGGCTTCGAGACCGCGTTTTCAGCCGCGGTCGACGTGATCAAGAGCGCACACGTCGAAGCGCGCGGGGCCAGAAACGGCATCGGCTTGGTCAAATTGATGGGCCGCCACTCGGGCTTCATTGCCTGCCATTCGGCGATCGCGTCGACCGACGTCGATGCCGTGCTGATCCCGGAAGTCCCAATCGAGCTCGAAGGCGACGGCGGGCTGCTTTCGTACCTGGAGCGCCGGTTGGCTCAGGAGGCACACGCGCTGGTCGTAGTCGCCGAAGGCGCCGGCCAGGAGCTGTGCGCCGACGCCGAACGTCCGAGTGGCACGGATCCGAGCGGCAACGTCCGGCTCAAAGACATCGGCGTACTTTTGCGCGAGCGCATCACCGACAATTTTCGCGGGCGCGGCGTCGAGACCACGCTCAAGTACATCGACCCCAGTTATCACATCCGCAGCGTCCCCGCGTCTCCCACCGACAGCCTGTACTGCTGGAACCTCGCGCGCCATGCCGTGCACGCCGCGATGGCCGGCAATACCGAGATGTTGATCGGACGCTGGCACGGGCGTTTCGTCCACGTGCCGATGCCGCTCGCCACGCGCTTTCGCAAGCAGGTCGACACGAGCGCGGACTTGTGGACGAGCGTGATCGAATCCACCGGGCAACCGGTGGCCTGGACGGCTTAGCTCACTTACAGGAAAGACTCGTGGCCCAGAGCTCGTGAGTCTGTCCCGTGCTCACCAAAAACAGCGAGATCACCTGATCCCCCTGCATGAAGAGCGTGCCTTGCCCGGAGTTCTTGTCCGCGGGCGACAAGCCGATCGCCTCGCCGAGCGGTGACAGATCGCGATCGAGGATCTGGCCGCGAACCTGGCGCTGCCCGCTCGTGCCTTCGGTCCACTGCACGAACCAGCGACCCTTGGGCAAGCCGACCGCGGCCGGGGAAATCGCCTCGCCGCCGGGCCCACCCGCCGGGATCGCGAGCCGCCGCGGCTTTGCGGGCAACTCGCCGTGCGGGGCCGAAGCGAGCTCGACCTGCCACTTGGCGTCGGCCGTCGCGCGCGTCGCGTAGGCGACGACGATTGCGGCGTCATTCGCGGCAACCATCGGCGTGCCCACGAACGGCTGGCCGGTTTCGAGCGCCGTAAGGTCGGTCTTTTTCTGCCCGTCCGGCATCAACCAGCCGGCGAGCACTTTGCCGGACTGCCCTCCGCGCCGAAACGTGAGCGCGTGCCCGATCGACTCCACCGAGGCCACACGCACTTCCGTGATCTTCTCGGCGCCGTCACCCGGCCAGACGAGCTCGGGCTTCCCTTTCCCGGCCGCGCGCGAAAACCCCTCGTCCGTCATGCCGACGCTGAACGGCGGGCGCGCGTCGACGGTGCGTGCGAATTTGAGCGGCGCGTCTTCGCGATCGACGGCGTAGCTCAGCTTGCCCGACCCGATCACGGGAACCACCCCCACGATCGGGGTGCGCCCGACCTGATCGAAGGTGCGGGCCACGTCGAGCGACTGGCTGTCGAGCGTCAAGCCGGCAGCTCGAGTCGTCGCCGTCGCGAAGCCGAGCGCAATCCGCGCGCTGCCCGGGATCCGAGACAGATAGGGCGGCACTCCCTGCACGATCGCCCCCACGATGCGCTTCGGGCTCGGCCCCAGCGCGCACTTGAAAGCCGGCGGCGCGGGCTCGGCGGGTCGCGGCTTTGCCGCTGCCACTGCGGACGCGGACGGCGTGGTTGCGGACGGCGCCGTCGAGGCCATGGGCTCGGGGGGAGGCACGGCCGCGGCTTCCTTCTCTGCGACTTCTTCCGAGCTTCGAGTCAAAAGCAGCACCACGACGATCACGATCAGGACCGCGGCTGCCGCACTCAGCGCCATCGTCAGCGTGGAAGCGCTGGAACGCTTCGAGAAAAATGCCGACGGCGGCGGCGTGGTGGAGGGAGCCCTTCCGGGTTCGGGACCTAGCCCGGCGTCCGTGCGAACGCGCGGAAACTCCGAGTCCGCGAGCGCTGGCCTCGGCTCGGATTCTGGCGGCGCCGCCGCAGCAGCCGGAGCATCGGGAACCGGCGGCTTGTCGCTGATCACGATCGTGGGCAGTGGGGTCGCGGTCGGAGTCGGCGGAAGCGGCGTCGTGGTGTTTGTAACGACCACGCCCTGCAACGGCTCGGCAGCGGGGTCGGCGACGCGTAACGTCGGCACACCGCGCGGCGGCGGCGGAACGGCGGCCGGCGGGCGCAGCGTGCCGGCGGCGGGGTTCGGCGCCATCTCGATCAGTGTCGGGACTGGCGGCCGCGCGGGAGGCGGCGGCGGGGGCGGCGTGCGCGGGGGAGGAAGCGGCGGTCGCGCGGGGGGCTGCGCGGGGGGCTGCGCGGCAGGTGGGCGCATCGAGCGCATCGCTGCTCTGCCCGGAAACGGCGGCGGACCTTTGGAGGGACGCGTTTCGCCGTTGGAGGGCGCGCTTGAGGGTCGCGGCGGCGCGACCGACGACGTACCGGGAGGTCGCAGGCTGCCGCGCGCTTTGGCGACGAGCTTGGCGGCCGCCTCTTTGGTGAGCCGCGTGTTGTACTTGTGGAGCGGAGCGGGCGGCGGTTTTTTCAGGCTCGCGTCGACTCGCGGTGAAACGCTCGGCTCCACCTCGCCTGCGGGAACAGCGCGCGCGAGCTCTCGAACCTGAGATGCGGGCAGCCATTCGGTCCAACCAGAGCGCCAGACCAGCGTGCACGCGGGCAGCTCGCCACGCGATAGCGAGCCCGTGAGGTCACTCTCGGTAATCGCGTTTTGCCCGCCGTTCGCGTCGGCCCAACGCCAATCCCGTGGATCTTGAGTCACCGGGAGCTCCTCGAGCCAAATCTACTAAGAATCGCCGGCTCGCCCAGAAGAATCGCCCAAAGCTTCGCGGTTCAGCAATCGAGACCGACTTTGGACGCTCGCGCCAGCGCAAGAGCGCCGCGCACTTCGGCACCGGCGCCCTCGAGGGCAGCGATGCATGCGCTCAGGGTGGCGCCGGTCGTGGCGACGTCGTCGACCAGTATGACGCTCGCGCCGCGCAGCCGCCCCGCGTTGCGCACCGCGAAAACTCCCTCGACGCTGGCGCTGCGCTCGGCGCCCGATTTGCCGACTTGCGGCGTGGTGTACTTCTGCCTCAAAAGGGCGCGTGGCCGGTAGTGCGCGCCGCTGCATCGGGCGAGCTCCCTAGCGAGTAGCGCCGCTTGATTGTAGCCGCGCTCGGCCAGGCGGCGTGGATGGAGCGGCACCGGCACCAGCAGCACCCCGGGCCCCGCGGCGAGCGCCCGAGCCGGCTCGATGATCAGACGGCTCAACGGCCGCGCCATGTCGGGCCGCCCTGCGTATTTGAAGCGGCGAATCGCGTCGGAGAGCGGGCTCGCGTAGATCCCGGCGACCCGGAGCGGAACACCTGCCACCACGTGACACCCGTCGTGCGTGCCGCGCAAGCTCTCGCACGCGGCGCAGAACGGGCCGTCCGGGGACGGCGGCTCGCCACAAGCGGCGCAGGACGCAGGTGCGGCGAAAGCGAGGACCGCTTCGATCAGTGCGTGCAAATACCGGCGGGCCCGCTCCACGAGAGGCCGATCGGCCGCACGAGCTCGAGAGTTGCGGGTTTTCTTCGCTCACAGGCGAAATCGCAGGCCCGCCATGAACCCGCTTTGCTTCGTCGCTGGCCGGGGCTCGAGTCCGCTCGCGCGTTGATCCTCCACCGAGGTACGCGACAAGACGTAGAAGGTGATGCCGCCGCCGAGCAGGCCGGCGCCGCTCGCTAGCAGCGGAATCGCCGTGGCAGTTTTGTCGAATCCGGTTTCTTCGCTCGTCTTGCCGCCTGCCAGCATCACCACGCCCGCCAGGATTGCCAGCGAACCGACGCCCATCATCAGCGTGCCGGCGGTGCCGAGTCCTTCCGAGCCGGTGTCGATCACGAGCCGCCGTGGAGCGCCCCGCATTTCGAGCATCCGCGAACCGCGAGTCACGTCCGGACCTTCGGCTTCGAGCAAGTAAGATCCTGTCGGCAGCTGGAACGTCACGGGCGTGATGCCGACGCGCGTGAACTCCCAGTCGTCGGGTGTCGTACCCGTCCACTTGATCACGAACAGCGTGACGGGCCTGCCCGTGCTGGTGACCTCGACCGACGCGCCCGGGCCGTAGGGAGTGAGCGAGCTGCGAATGGATTCGGGCTCGAGATCGGGCCCGCGGGGAGCGGGCCGGAAAGCCGACGGAGCCGCAGACGCGGAGGGAGGCGGTGACGCGGAAGCAGCCGCGGATGCGGGGGGGGGCGGTGGAGCGGAAGCAGGCGCAGACGCCGAGGGGGGCGGTGACGCGGACGCGGGAGGCGACGCGGACGCGGGAGGCGACGCGGACGCGGGCGGTGACGCGGACGCGGACGCGGACTCGGACGCGACTGGAGCGGGCTCGGCGCGGACGCTGGCTGCGACCAGCAGAGCGGCGAGCGACCAGGTCAGCTCACGCCGAGGAGCTTGTTCATCGAAAGCTCGTCGGCGGGCGTGAACGGATACTGATCGAACTCCGAGCTTGCCACCCATCGGAAGGCGTTGACGTTCTTCTCCATCGGTCTGCCGCCCATCAAACGACATTCGTACAAATACAAGTCTACCACGTAACGTTCGTATGGATGACTGACGAAGCTGATCAACTGACCTGGTTCGACGTCGACGCCGAGCCGGTGTTTGACCTCGCGGCGCAGCGCGTCGGCGTCGGTCTCGCCCTCTTCGACGCGGCCCCCCGGAAACTCCCACATCAGCGGCAACACCGCGGTCGGCCTGCGCTGCGTGATCAGATAACGGGCGTCCTCTTCGATGACAGCAGCAACGACGCGTATCGTGCGTTGCGATGCCATTCTCAGAAATCGGTGCGGAAGAGCTGCTGACCCATCAGCAGGATGTCGCCGGTCTGAAGCGGGTGCTCGGTGCGCAACCGTATGAACGTCCCGTTCGAGCTGCCGACGTCGGTCAGATAGATCCTGCCGTCTTGCCCCTTGGAAATCCGGCAATGCAGACCCGACACGTAGCCGTCCTCCGAGAACAGAACGTCGCCGCGTTCGCGGCCGCAGTGGATCCCTCGCTCGGGGATTGGAAACGCGTTGCCCGTGGTGTCGCGTCCGATCACCAGCGCCAGCCGGCCAATATAGCCCTTTGCCGGACTACCGAAGCGCTCGACGCCGTCGGAGCTCCGGCCCTGGCCCTTGAGCTCTTCGAGCCGGATGATCTCCTGGCCGATGCGAAACACGTCCCCGTAAGCCATCGGCCACGGTTCGTTCGGTCTCAGCTTGAGATAGACGCCGTTCAGTGAACCCTCGTCCTTGATCAAGAGCTGAGCGCCGCGGCGCGTGAACGTGGCATGCCGCGGAGAAAGGTAGCTGTCGCCGGCGAAGATCGAGCCAGTGTCGCGGCCGACCGTCACGGCCTGCGCGTCGGGCAAGCGGTAGTTGCCGGCCTCGGTGCCGTCGGCGCGGAGCGCGGTCAGCCGCACACCGCCGCCCGCTGCCGCCGGTGCAGCTTGTGCGACCCCCGGGGGCTGGGACGCGACGAGCGCGGCGAGGTTGTAACCGCAAGAAGCGCAGAAACGGTTTGCAGTGGTGTTGCGGTGCCCACACTGCGGACAGTCCACGGCACGCGTCGAAGCCGCGGGCGCCGCGGCAGCTGCTGGCGCTGCAGCAGCTGCCGGTGCTGGAGCCTGCGCGACCATCGGTGCGGGAGCCGGAGCGGGAGCGGGCGCAGCCGCCATCACCGGCGCGGCGACCGGCGCGGCTGCAGGACGACTCGCGGCGACGGGGCGCGCTGCGGCCGCGGAGGCGGGGTTCACCGCGGGAACGCCTTGCGGCGGCGTTTGCGGCGAGAACGGCTTGGGCGCGTGCTCACGCGGCAGCTCCGCTCCACATCCCAGGCAGAACTTGTAGTGGTCCTGGTTCTCCTTGCTGCACTTGGGGCACGTGATCACTATTGGCCTCCTGGGGGCGGACCCACCGGCCGGGTTCAGGGATTCTCTCTTCTCTCTGGGCCCGGCGCCGGCAATCCCTCGTAAGCGCGGGATTATCTACGCTCCCCTACGAGGGTCAAGGAACGGATCGGTCGTCCGTCCCTTTCCTCGGGGGGAACGCGCTCGGCCGATCGACGCTCGACGCTCGAAAAACCAGGTTCGAGCTCAAAAACCGCCGTTCGGGCGAGGGTAGGGCTCGGCGCCCCGAATCGGCACCTCACCCCGGCAGAAATCACGGCGTGAGCAGCGCCAGCGCCTTTCGCAGCAGGTCCGCCATCGGCTCGTTCCCGATCTGCGCACCCAGCGCTCGCACCGCGCGTTCCGCTTCCGCGGCCTTGTAGCCCATGTTGGTGAGGGCTCCCGCGAGCTTCCGCGCCTCGTCCGCGTTCGGCTTGGCCGGGGCGGGGGCCGCTCGCTCCGGGAAATCGATGTGTCCGAGCTTGTCCTTGAGCTCGAGCACGAAGCGCTCTGCCGTCTTCTTACCGATGCCCGGAACGCGGGTCAGGCGCGCGACGTCGCCGTGGTGAACCGCCCGCGCCAGCTCGGGCAGCGGCAACGCGCTCATCACGGCCAGCGCGGTTTTGGGGCCGACGCTGGGGACGCCGAGCAGCACTCGAAACACGCGGCGCTCGCTCTCGGACGCGAAGCCGTAGAGGTCGAGCGCTTCCTCGCGCACGTGCGTGTGCACGTGGATCACGACCTGCCCGTCTTCGGAGCGAGCGCGGCCGGCAGTGCCGATCGGCGTCGCGAGCTCGTAGCCGACCCCGCCAACGTCGATGAGCAGGGTGCCGGCCGGGTCCTCGGCGACGATCTTGCCGCGCAGCCGACCGATCATCGGTCCACGTCGCGGGTCAGTTGTTCTGCGCGCCCTGGGCGATCCAGCGCCGGACCATGTCGCGCTCGTCGTCGCACAGCGCGTCGGAGTTGTCCGGCATGCGCCCGCCGCATTTGCTTTCCCCTGGCTCCCCGGGCTCGACCGCGGTGCACATGTTCTCGATGTCCGCGAAACAGCCGTCGATCTTGCGCATCAGGAAACTGTTGGCGGGGTTGCGCGGCTCGACGATCGGCATGGCGACGGTCCTGGCCTGGCGGAGCACGCCGTCGGTGTTGCCTAGAAGACGCGTGGTGTCGGCCGGGGTGAGCGCGACATTCATGTTGCCGTTGCTGGCATCGCGCAGCTGAGGACCGAGAAATAGCCCGGCTTCGGGCGAAGTGGCGTCGTGGCACGAGCTCAACGTGCAGGCGCGCCGCAAAAACCCTCCGGCCGGATGTTGTGGGCCCACGTCCGCCAGCAGGTCGTTTTTCAGAGAAACGGGTGCGGACGAGTTCCAGCCGGCGTACGGAAACGGGCACACGGGGGTAGTGCAGCCGCCGCCGCCGCCAGCGCCGCCGCCGCCAGCGCCGCCGCCGCCGCCGGCCCCAGTTCCGCCAGCGCCGCCGGGACTGCCGCTGGAGGCCGGGTCCGAACAACCCAGCGTGATGGAAACGATCGGGAGCAAAGCAATCAAGATGGCTCGGCTAATCATGGTGCTGAAATCTCCTCGACGAGTCGGCGCACGCTAGCAGATACACGGGCCACGCGCGCCCCCTCTTCGAACCCGCGCCTTCTCGAACGCGGCGCGGCATGCTAGCTCCGACCTTCGCATGCGCTGGTTCGCGCTCGGAGTTTTCATTGTCGGCCTCGCCGGATGCGGCGGCTCGTCCAGTGAAACGCCCTTTCCCATCGAACCCAATCGCGCCGAGCTCGAGCGCGGCGGCCCGCTGAAGCAAGCGCGTTACGTCGTGCTCGGCGGCGCACAGCCCGACGCGGATGGCGGAATTATCGAGCGCGAGCAGATCATGAGCGAACCGGCACCGGCGAGCCCGGTGCGATCGACGTGGGGAAGCGAAGCGCCGCCCACGGGATCCGCGGCTCCGTCCAGGCCCGGGCCGGCGCCGGTCGAAGAGTGACGCCTAGAAGCTGCCGCGCACGCCGATCCCGGCGAAACCGGGGCCGAGCGCCGGCGTGATCGAGGTGCGGCGAGCCGTGCGGCGTTGGTGCTTCGCGGCTTGCGCCGGTGCCGGGTCGGAAACGAAGTACCAGGTCAACCCTCCGGCGACCACGACGAGGCCGCCGAGGAAGAGACCGCCGCCGAGATTCTGGCGGTTTCTGGCGTCGTTCGCATCGTCGATGCTGACTCCCTCGGGGCAGTCGCGGTCGGGGCATTGGTCCTCGAAATCGCTGACGTCCGAAGAAGCACCGAGGTAGATGACTCCGCCCACGATCGCGAGCGCGCCGCCCGCGCCAGCGACGATCAGCGGAAGGATCGGCCGGCCGCCACCGCTGGTGGCTTCCTGGGGAGGCGGTGTGACGGGAGCGGTCGTGGGCGCCGGCGCGACCGTCGGTGCCGGTGTGGTCGGCGTCGGGGCGGGCTGCTCGGCTCCGATCTGCGTGTTCAGGACTTCGATCCGGCGGTTGATCTGATCGCGCTGCGGCGAGTTCGGCTCGCGCTTCAAGTACGTCTGCAGAGCGACCACTGCCTGGCGCTTCTGCCCGTAGAGCTCGTAGGCACGCGCGAGATTCAGGAGCAACGCGTTCGCCGTGCAATCGCGGCGCAGCGCATCCTCCCAGTAGGTGATCGCGCGCGGGTAGTCGGCTTCGTTGAAGGATCCCTGTCCCGCCTGAAACGCGCCCTTGGCTGCGGCGATGTCGCCCTCGGTGGGTTCGCGCGTGCAATCCTCGTACTGTTTGACCGGCTCCTCGGCGCTGACCGACAGCGGTGCGAGCGCGAGCGAGGCGGCTAAAAGCCAAGATTTGACCGAGGCACGCATAAGACGGCTTTTCCTCCAAAGGGCTCGCTTCCGAGCCCGGGGGAGCCTACATGACCCCCCGGCGCGAGTCGAGAATACCCAACGGTTACCGGAGCCGGTTTACTACGCGAGGATAGTGGCAGCGGGCCCGGGTTGTGGTCCGCGTCGGGGAGTACGGCCATGGCCTCCGCTCGCATAGTGACGAAAAAGTCCCCAGAGCCCCGCGCATCGGCCGCGAGGAACGCGCGCGTCAAGCGCGCGCGGCGCGGCGCGATTGAAAAGAAAAGGTCCGCCTTCGCTTGGTCGAACGAAACAGTGGAGCGTGCGCTGCTCTCGCGGTCGAGTCCAGCCGAGCTCGAGGCGTACTTCGGCGAGGCAGAGTACGCCGAGCTGCTCGAGCTCGCGCGCGAAGCCGCGTCGCGTTCGCCGCGCGGCGGACCGCGCGCGCTGATCTTGCCGGGAATCATGGGCTCGACGCTCGGCGTCCGCGGCAAGTTCATCGACGACGTGATCTGGATCGATCCGTTCGACATCGCAGCCGGCAATCTGTCGCAGCTGGCGCTGCGCGCCGGCGGCTCGCGGATCGCGCCGCTCGGTGTCGTGCTGTTCGCCTACCTGAAACTCAAGTTGCTGCTGCGCATCCGCGGCATCGACGCCGACTTCTGCGCCTACGACTGGCGGCGCGGGCTCGACGCGATCGCGCGCGAGGTGGCGGCGCGCATTCTGGCGGAGCCCGCGCGCGAGATCCACCTCGTGTGCCACAGCATGGGGGGTCTGGTCGCGCGCGCGGCGCTCGAGCAAGGCGTGCCGCGCATCGGCAAGCTGGTGATGCTCGGTACGCCGAACTTCGGCTCGTTCGTGCCGGTGCAGGCGTTGACCGGCAGCTACTCGGTGGTCGACAGGCTCGACTTCGTCGACCTGGTCCACGATC
>Ga0111538_10010408_pt1 | contig 12367 bp, 9 predicted proteins | sample SoiMethybrSBSTD1_FD_79669 | JGI IMG/M metagenome (GOLD analysis project Ga0111538, IMG submission 79669) | Bulk soil microbial communities from a Populus tree surrounding site in Tennessee, USA - Soil MetaG P. TD hybrid SBSTD1 (version 2)... | ecosystem: Environmental > Terrestrial > Soil > Tree...
CGCGATCGTCTCGGCCGCGAGTTTTGCAACCTCGCGCCGCGACATCAAGGCTTCCCCGCTGGCGACGCTCTGGCTTTGCGGCGTCTTGATCGATCCGAAGCAGAGACTCGAAAAGCGGCGCAAGGGATCGCTGTAGACCTTGGGACCGGCAAGGACCGTGAGCCGGTCGATCACTTTCTCGTAGCCGCCGGCGTGCAGCAGACATTCGAAGACGTTGGCGTCGGCGAACGACAGATGGTTGACCAGAAACGTCACCGGTCGCTCCCGCGCAACTGCCAGGCGCTCGGCGCCTTCGATGCGCGACCCGGGTTCGAGCACCAGGCTCGCCATCACGTGATGCAGGTGGCGCGCGATCGGGTGCGGCGGGTGGTACCCCCAGTGACCTCCGGTGGTCATCAGCCGATCGAGCAACTCCGAAAACGCCGCGTCGTTCACGGCGTCGAGCTCGGCCGCGAGCCGATTGCGCACGTGCTCGACGTAACCTGGGTCGTCACTCGCGAAGAAGCCCGCCGCCTGGTGAACCAAGAGCTCGCGGTGTCCGGGAGTCGCCGTTTCGAGCTGCACGCTGTGTCTCATAGTAGCTCGTTGTGGAGGCGTTGCTCGTCGAGGCGGGGGGCGGTTCCAGGGTCATGCAACCGAGAGCCCCGGGCTCCCCGACCGCGCCACCGCCGACGCCTCGCGAAATGTCCGTCAGGTGGCGGCGGAAGGCGGCGATCCGGTTCGCGTCCTCGGTCCCGCTGAGCGGTGCCGGCTCGTAACCGGCGAAGCCGAAGGGACACGCCTCGACTTGCAGGGGGAGCCCGCGCCGAAACGTCAGCTTCGCCATGAGGCCAACCGTGGTCCAATGGTGCTCGTTCGGATCGAAAACCAGGTTGCCCAGGCTGTAGAAAACCGGCCGGCCATCGAACCAGCCGATCCCCTGCGGGACGTGGGGGTGGTGGCCGAGCACCGCGTCGACGCCGAGCGCCATCGCCGCGCGAACGAAATCGCGAGTCCAGCGGACGGGCTCGCGCATGTACTCGCCGCCGCCGTGATAGCTGAGCAGTACGACGTCGTTTTCCCGCCGCGCCCGCGCAATCGGCTCGCGCAGGCGCTCGATGTCGGCCCACGCCACGTGGAAGCGGCCGCGGTGGCTTCGAATCGATCCCTGGTTCCAGATCTGCGTCACCGCGAACAGCGCGACCGACCAGCCCTTCACCTGCAGCAGCGCGGGGCGGTACATCCCGTCGGGCTCGACGCTCGCGCCGCTGTGAGCGATCCGGACGCGGTCCAGGTGCCCCAGTGTTTCGCACAACGCGTCGAAACCGAAATCCCAGACGTGGTTGTTGGCCGTCGACACCAGGCCCACTCTCGCCCGGGCCAATACGTCGGCCCCGGCCGGAGGCCCGGTGAAGACCAGCGGGTTGTCGGGCGACACAGTCCGGCCGTTCTGATCGCTGAGCTGGGACTCTAGATTGGCAAAGCGCAGATCTGCCCCGGCCCAGAGCGGAGCAAGCGCTCGGAACGGGTCGCACGCCGGATCTCGCAAGATGCGCTGGCCCAGGCTGCGGCCCAGATTGACGTCGCCCCCTGCCGCGATCACCAGCGGCTCCGCCGGGCCGGCCTTCGCCGCGCCGTCGGCAGCGCTCGACCCGGGCGCCGGCCCTGGAGCTGGCGTCGCGACGCTGGCCGTACCCGGCGCTGCATCTCTACCGGACTTTTCCGCCGACCTTCCACACGACACTACGGCGCAGATCAGGCCTACTGCGTAGTACCCGACGCGGACCCCGCGTCGTCGGCCTCTGGTCTCAGTCGGCAAAGCGGTTTCGTAGTCTGATCCGGGGCGCTCAACAGGGCGAGCGCCGGAGCAAAGCACATCGCCAAAGCAGCGCGCTTTGCGAGGATCTCAATCTTAGCCCGCGCTGCCGTTCGGTTGGGAAGAGCTTGACAGATGGGCTCGACCAAAAGATAAGGGTCGCGCGGTTGGTACGGGAGAGGCTCGCGCGGCTGAGAGGGCGCGATACATGGTGCGGAAGAAATCGCTGGTCGCAGTTTCCCTGATCGCTGCCGCATTCCTCGGAACGAGCGCAGCGGACGCGAAGAAGCCGCGCGACGACTTCTTCAATCCGCAAAAGCCCGGCACGCGTCTCAAGCTGTTCGGCTTTTTCGGTCCTGGCTTCCGCGCAACCCTGGAGAATCGGACCCAGCTCGAAGAGGACATGAGCGAGGCGCATACCCAGATCATCGGGGACGTGAATCCCGGGTATGCAGAGGGCAGCGCCAATCTGGACGTCCGCGTGTTCATCCTGAGCTTCGGCGCGAGCGTCGGCGTCAGGAACGACTGGCACATCTTGCGCTTCGAGCCCGATCCGCAAACCGGCCTCGATCACGGCGAGCGCGAACTGAATCGCGAGGCGCGCTGGCTCAAGGACTACGACTACGATTGGCGCGAGAAGGTGTGGCCCTGGTACGAGGGGCGCTTCCGCGTGATCATGCCCATGTACAACTTCATGGGCATCTCGACGCTCCACGTCCGGTTCCAGGATCGCGGCTTCGACAATGCCTTCGACTGGCAGACGTCGACCGTGATGGACAGCGGCGTCTACGCTCAGTGGGAAAGCTTCCTGGTGATCCGCGACAAGCACCTTGGCTTCGCAGGTCCGGCGCTGCGCGTGCTCTGGGTTCCGCGCGGCGCAGCCGAGGGCGACGAGCGCCACGATCTCGACTTTCACTACGGCGTTCTGGCGGGCACTCAGGCCGGGCCGGGGAATCGCGACCTGATCCTGCTCCGCTTTTACACGACGCTCGGTCTCGACGACCCGTTCATGGGCACCCACGCATTCCGCGCGCCGATCCAAATCGTCTTTGGCTATCAGGCCGATTTTTCGTTGTTCTGAGGCATGACGATGTTGCGCTCAAACTACTTCCGTCGCCTCGTCACCGCCGCCCTTACGGGCACGGCGCTCGCCACCGTCGCCGCGCCGGCCGGCGCTTCCAACCCGCTCGAGTATCCGGACAACGGCGGCGCCGCCTTCTCGCGCGGTGGCGCCTGGCTCGCTACCGCGACCGATCCACTCGCCGCTCACTACAACCCCGCGGCGATGGCCACCCAGAGCAGTGGCTTCGAGCTCGGGCTGCTCTTCGCTTACCAGAGCGTCTGCTTCCAGCGCAAAAACCCCGGCAACGCCGACACCGGGCCGCGCCAGGGACAGCAAGAGACCGTGGGAACGGGCGTCCGCTACGCCGCGGTCTGCAACAACACGGCGGAACAACCGCGCATCATTCCCTCACTCGGCCTGGTCTGGCGCGCTACCGACAGCCTCGCTCTCGGGTTCGCGGTCGTACCGCCCGCCACCTACGGCTCGGTTCCCGGCGAATGGCCGACGATCACCGACGCCCGGCGCGCCGACGGAACGCGCATCAAGGCTCCCGCGCCGTACCGGTACATGACGGCCGGCAATCAATCGACGATCCTGCACCCGACGTTCTCGTTCGGGTACGACCTCGGGGGCGGGCTCAGGGTCGGCGCGGGCTTCATCTGGTCGCTGGCCGTGATCGACGTCCAGAGCTTCGGCATGCGCACCACGTACTCGACGCAAAAGGGCGACGACGCGCAGGTCGACAGCAAGAGCCGCCTTCGCACCGAGGATCTGTTCGTGCCCGGCGCGGTCGTGTCCGTCCTCTGGTCCCTGACCGACACCCTGGACATCGCGGCCTGGGGACGCTGGATCGACGCGATCGACACGAGCAAGGGCAGCCTCGACCTGATCAGCAACTATTACACTTCGAACCTGCAGGGCATAGCGCCGCTCTGCGACGACCCTACGGGCACCACGTGCCAAGGCACGGCAGTCCCCGACGATTTCTCGGGCTTCCCCGGCTACTTCAAGCAGTTCCGCTTCATCGCGACGCCGCCCGAGATCCGCGCGGGTATTCGCTTCCACGTGCCGCGGGGCGAGACCGGACCGAAGGTCGACGTTCCCAAGCCCACGCGCGATCCGCTGCGCGATGACGTGTTCGACGTCGAGCTCGACGGCAGCTGGACGATGAACAGCGTCGCCGACACGATCACCGTGCGCTTCGCGGGCAACCCGGACGGCACCGCGGTGGTCCCGGTCAAGCCGCTGGGCAACTTGCCCCCGCGCGCCGACCGCCCCACGGGTTACAAGGATTCGTACGGGGTGCGCCTCGGCGGCCAGTACAACCTGGTGCAGAACGTCTTCGGCATTCGAGCCGGCACCTGGTTCGAGACCGCGGCCGCGGACGCGGAGTACCTGAACGTCGCGCCCGTTCCGGCCGCCCGAGGCGGGTTCGGCGGCGGCATCGTGGTCCGGCGCGGCAGCCTCGACGTCTCGCTCGGCTACCAGCGCCACTACAGCAACGGCCTCGATAACAAGGGCAACGGTAAGCTCAAGGCCGGCGTCGGCACCCAGCAGGACCCCCCGAACTTTCGGCTCGGCCAGGAGCCCGACGAGCAACAGTTTCGGTCCTATAACGCCATCAACGGCGGCCGCGTGACCCAGAGCGCGAACGTGTTCGCGGTCGGCGCCGTGTATCGCTTCTAGAAGGGGCGCCGGGGGAAAGCGGCGAGCGTGCTCTCCTGACGACGCTGCGCTCGCCCTGCCTCCGGCTCTTCATCGCCGGTGCCGGCGCGGCGCTGTCCGCGATCACCGTGTCCGCCCGCGCTTCGAATCCGCTCGAGTACCCGGACAACGGCGGCGCCGCCTTCTCCCGCGGCGGCGCCTGGCTCGCCACTGCGACCGATCCGCTCGCCGCGCACTACAACCCTGCGGCGATGGCCACTCAGAAGAGCGGCTTCGAGCTCGGGCTGCTCTTCGCTTACCAGAGTATCTGCTTTCAGCGCCGAAACCCGGGCAATGCCGAGACCGGGCCGCGCCAGGGCAATCTCAAGACGGTCGGCACTACGCCCCGCTACATCGCCGTTTGCAACAACACGGCCGACCAGCCGCGCATCATTCCCTCGCTCGGCCTGGTCTGGCGCACAACCGACAGCCTCGCTCTCGGGTTTGCGGTGGTACCGCCCGCGACGTACGGCTCCACGCCCGGAGAGTGGCCGGCGTTCACGGACGCACGGCGCGCCGACGGCACGCGCGTCAGGGCTCCCGCGCCGTACCGGTACATGACGGCCGGCAATCGCTCGACGATCCTGCATCCCACGTTGTCGGTCGGGTACGACCTCGGCGGCGGCTTCAGGGTGGGGGCCGGGTTCATCTGGTCGATCGCCGTGATCGACGTCGAGACCTTCAACGTGCAACTCACCAATGAGAGTCAGGTGGGTGACAATGCGGAGCTCGATAGCAAGAGCCGCCTCCGTACCGAGGACCTGTTCGTGCCCGGTGCGGTCGTGGCCATCCATTGGTCGCTGACCGACTCCCTGGACATCGCGGCCTGGGGCCGCTGGATCGACGCGATTGACGCGAACCAAGGCAGTCTCGACCTGATCGCAAGGTACTTCTCGCAGGACCAGCAGTCTCCGGCGCCGCTGTGTCAGGATCCCAACGGCATCGACTGCCAGAGTCTGGCCATACCCGAAAATTTCGCGCGCTACCCCGGCTACTTCAAGCAGTTCCGCTTCGTCGCGACGCCTCCCGAGATCCGCGCGGGCGTGCGTTTCCACGTGCCGCGGGGCGCGACCGCGCCGGAAGTCGCCGTCACGAAGCCCACGCGCGACCCGCTGCGCGACGACCTTTTCGACGTCGAGCTCGACGGCAGCTACACGATGAACAGCGTCGCCGACACGATCACCGTGCGCTTCGTGAGCAACCCCGACGGCACCGCGGTGGTTCCGGTCAGACCGTCGGGCAACCTGCCTCCGCGCGCCGACCGTCCCACGGGCTACAAGGATTCGTACGGGGTGCGCCTGGGCGGCCAGTACAACCTGGTGCAAAACGTCTTCGGCGTCCGCGCCGGTACCTGGTTCGAGACCGCGGCGGCGGACGCCGAGTACCTCCACGTGGCGCCGGTTCCGGCCGCCCGCGGCGGGTTCGGCGGCGGTATCGTGATCCGCCGCGGCAGCCTCGACCTCTCGCTCGGCTATCAGCGCCACTACAGCCTTGGCCTCGACAACGGGGGCAACGGCAAGCTCAAGGCCGGCGCGGGCCAGCGCGACGGAGCGGCCTTCCAGATCGGCCAGCAACCCGACGAGCAGCAGTTCCGGTCCTACCAGAGCATCAACGGCGGCCGCGTGGCTCAGAGCGCGAACGTGTTCGCGGCAGGCGCCGTCTACCGCTTCTGAAGCACGGGGCACAAAAACACGAAAGGCACGCCCGGCCGAAGCCAAACGTGCCCTTCGCTGCCTGCGTCGCCGATTATTTCTTCACGCCGCAGGTGCCGGTGAAGGTCGTGTTGTCCAAGGTCGTGCCGGTCTTCGTGACCGGCTGCACCTTGAACGCCTGAGCCGCGCTGTACGAACGGCTCCGGTACGCGTCGTGGCACGTGGCCGTCGCCGCGCTGTTGGTCTTGGAGCACCAGTCGCCCATCGGGAGACCCGCGTCGTCGGCCGCGTTCGGGTCCCACTTTGGTGACCCACGGCAGTTCTTGCCCCAGCTGGCCGGATTGGACCAGCCGTCCGTTTCCGACTGGGTCGTGCCCGGATAGGACACGCAGAGGGTCGACTGCAAGGTGTTCGACCAGACGCGCTCGAGGTCGACGATCAGGAAGTACCCGGTCGTGTAGCCGGGCCCGAGCCCACCCTTGTCGGTTGTTTCGCCGACGCCGGGGACCGGGCACGCCGTGTCGTCCTTGCAGCCCCACTGCGGGTTGGTCTGGTCGAGACCGGTGTCGCAGTTGTCGTCGGTGTTCATCTTGTCGGCGCGGAAGCGACCCATGCAGTTGAAGCTCTTGTCGTTGAACTGGCTCTTGATGTCGACCTCGCGGATCGGCGTCGCCAGGCCGCCCGACGTGTTGTCGAGCACCGTCACGTAGCTGAGCGGCGAGTAACCGTGGATGTAGCCCTTGTCCTCGTCGATGAAGACGACGCCGGCGTACTCCTCGGTAACCATCGCTTTGACGTCTGCCGTATTGGTGAAGTCGTTGGCGATGCGCTTGGACACCACGGGCTTGATCTTCCAGGGCTGGGGAAGCGCCCGTTGCATCCCGTTCATCCCGTTGTAGCGGCTGAAGTCCACCACCTTGCTGACCGTCGCCGGACCGTTGAAGCTGTACTCCCAGTCGATGAAGCACATGCCGTTGGCCACCACCTGGTCGATCGGCATCTCGCCGGCCGGCGAGTTCGAGTAGTTCGCGTAGCCGGTAGTCACCGTCTGCTGGGTCTTGTCGGTGTTGGTGCGATCCCAGCTCGAGATCTGGATGTATCCGCCTGCTCCGGCGGACTGAGCGCAGTCGGGAAGACTCAGCGCTGCGCGGCCGCGGAGCACGCCGTACACGATGTCGGTCGTGTTACCGACGGGCGATACGACGCGGCTCCAGGTCTGCCGGAATTGCACGACCTTGGCGTCGGTGTTGTCGACGTTCGCCATACACTCGCTGCCCGCAACGGGCCAGGGCCGGTTGCCGTAGCAGATGTCGGCCTTCGGAGTGCACGGGAAGTCGGGAGCCATGCCGCCGCTGCCGCCTCCACCCGCTCCGCTCGTGTTGCCGCTCCCGCCGGCGCCGCCCTGCGATCCGCCGGTTCCGCCTGCCTGCGTCGCCGGCTCGTCCTCAATGTCGCTGCCGCAACCGTACGCGCCGATCAGCCCCGCGGCGGCGACACATCCAAGTATCCCTCGATAGACGAATCTCATTGTTCCTCCTGAAATCCAAGAGACTGAAACCAACTCTGGGCCGGATTTCAGCAGCCGGCCACTTCACGCCACTCCGCGTCGGTCGGCACGCTATTCCGCGTTGCACTCGACCGTCAATCCCTGCCGCGCTCATTTCTGAACGCGCGCTCCCCATGACACCGTTGCCCCACCCCTAGGCGAAGCGTTGCGGCTCGCCACTCACTGCTGGGCCGGCGGCTCGAGCGGGCAGGTCGCTTCCTTGATATTGAAGGCCTGGGCCGCCCCGTACGTCAGGCTGTGATAGGCGTCGTGACACGTCATGGTGGCCTTCGAGTTCGTCTTCGAGCACCAGTCGCCAGGAGGTAGTCCCGCGTCGTCCGGCAATGCCGGATTCCACTTGGGCGAGTTGCGGCAGGTGAGCCCGCTGTTGCCCCGCACGGCCCAGCCCTCGTCGATCGATCGCTGCTGGCCCGGGTAAGTAACGCACAGCGTCGCTTGGAGCACATTCGAGTACACCTGCTCGAGCTCCGTGATCAGGAAGTAGCCCTCGATGTAGACCGGTCCCGTTCCGGGACCCGTCTCGGTGCCGAATCCAGGCGGTGGGCACGCCGAATCGTTCGTGCAGCCCCACTGTGGATTTTTCTGGTCAGAAGAGTCGCAACTCGTGTCCGGCGTCATCACATCGGAGCGGAAACGCCCGGCGCAGTTGAACGTGCCGTTGTTGAACTTGACCTTGATTTCGGTCTCGCGGATCGGGATCGTGAGACCGCCCGATCGGTTGTCGAGCACACTGACGAAGCCGAGCGGCGAGTAGCCGTGAATCGTGCCCGCGGTTTCGTCGATGTACGCAATCCCCTCGCCTTCCTTGAGCTTGCCGATCATGTCGGCCACGTTGAAGTCCGCGGCGACGCGCTTGGCCGGCACGGGCGCCGCGTGCCACGGCAATGGCTTGCCGCGGCCCGGCGGCAGCGCGAGCGGTCCCTGCAGGTCGGTCGTGAAATCGTACTCGGCGAAGCAGAGGCCGTCCCGGATCACGGTCGTGGGATCGATGGCCGTCGGCAGATTCGAGTACGTCGAGTAACCGGTGCGTACGATCTGCTCCGTGATCGTGGGGTTCGAACGATCCCAGTCGGTGAGCAGGATGAATCCGCCCGTGCCCATCGACATGTGGCAATCCGGCTGATTGATCTGCGACCTGCTTTTGAGGATCGAATAGATGAGGTCGTCGGCATTGCCGGCGGGCGCGATCGTGCGCGCCCAGGTGCTGCGGAACTGAACCCGATCCTTGCCGGCATTGTCCCGCACCGCGAGACATTCGCTGCCCGGTCCATCGGGCCCCGCGACGAAACACGCCGGCACGTCCCTCGGGTGGCAGACACCGGGCGGCGTGAGCCCGCCCGCGCCTCCCGTCGCGCCAGCCGTCCCGCTCGCGCCGCCAGGGCCGCCCTCAGTGTCCGTTCCGCCCACGCCGGCGCCGCCACCGTTTGCCACGGTGATCGGCAAAGGTTTATCGACGTCGATCGTGTCCTTGCACGCCGTGAACGCCCAGACCCCTGCGATCAAAACACCCGTCCCCACACCCAACCACTTCTGCTTGCTCATGTGATGGGGCGTATGTTGACCATGAAGCTCGAGTCATTGTCCACCCCGCTCATCTTGACTGGGGGGCGGGCTCGTTTCGGGCTCGGCCGGTGCAGGCGTCGGCGTTGCAGGTTTCCCGGGGGGCGCGCCGGAGCTCGCAGGACTCGGGACACCCGTGTTCGATTCGACTTTTTCGGCTTCTTCTTCGGTGCCGGCCGTTTCGGTCGCGGGCGCGGCCGGGACCGGAACCGCCGGCTTTACTCCGGGAATCGGCGTGAGCCGCACGATCACGCGGGGCTTCTTGCCGTCGACGCGCAGCTTGCGCGTGAAGAAGCCCTGCCGTTTGACCTCGACCGCGACCACCTGACCCTGTGCGACGGACAGCGTCACCGGCATCGCGCCGAGATCTTCCGTGCCCTTGTAGACGTGCGCGTCGATCGGCGCAATCACGAGCGCCACCTTGCGCTCGTCGGGCGCGGCTCGAGCCTTCTGCGCCAGGGCAGTCACCGCCGTTTCGGCGCGGAAAGCCAGCCGCGCTTCGACGCTCGGTTTGGCCATGTGCTCGCGCGGTGCGAGCGCGGCGAAGTACGCGGCCGAGCCACCCCCGGCCAACAGCAACACGCCGGCGGCGTAGACCGGCCAGCGCCGGCGCGCCGTGGACTGAAAGGGCGGCGGAATGCTCGACGGCAGAGTGCGAGCCAGCGCGCGCTGCGTGAGCTCGCGGCGCGCGTTCGGGACCATGCCGCGTCCCACGCGGTCGAGCTCCTCGATCAAAGCCGCCATGGTCGGATAGCGATGCTCCGGTTTCTTGGCGAGGCACTTGAGCACGATCGCTTCGAGACCCGGCGAAACGCGCGGGTTGAGCGCCGAGGGCGGCGGGGGCTCCGCGCTGATGTGCTGCGAGAGCACGCCGAACGGCGTCTCGGAGTCGAACGGCACGTGCCCCGTGATCAGCTCGAACAGGATCACGCCGAGCGCGTAGATGTCGGCGCGATGATCGACCGCGGCGCCCTTGGCCTGCTCCGGCGCCATGTAGTGCGGCGTGCCGAAGATCTCGCCTGCGCGCGTGATCTGGCTCTGCACGCTTCCGATCTTGGCGATGCCGAAGTCCAGGATCTTGACGAAGTCGCGCCCGCCGTCGCGATTGATCAAGAACACGTTGTCGGGCTTCAGGTCGCGATGCACGATCGACGCCGCGTGAGCGGCACCGAGGCCCTCGGCGATCTGCCGAGCGATCGAGACGGTCAGCTCCTCGGCGATCGGGCGCTCCCGATCCATCACGTCGGCCAGCGATCGGCCCTCGAGATACTCCATGACGAAGTAAGTCGAACCATCGGGAAGCTCGCCGAAGTCGAGCACGTCGACGATGTGCGCGTTGCCGATTCCGGAAGCGGCCTTGGCTTCCATCACGAAGCGCTCCATCACGACACGCGCCCGCGGCACGTCCTGGCGCAGGATCTTGATCGCCACCAGCCGATCGAGAACCTTGTGCCGGCAGCGATAAACGAAGCCCATGCCGCCCTCGCCGAGCAGCGCTTCCACGCGGTAACGGCCGTCGATGGTGGTGCCGATGTAGTTCGCCGGTCCGAGCATCGGCGGGGGCCGCGACTCGATCCGCGCGGCGCCCTCGGGCTCCGCGGCTTCGGTGACGTCACTTTCCTCGAGCGCGTAGAGCGTCTCGCTTTCGGTGGGTGTCGCCGCCCGCACCGACTTCGGAGGCGCGCGCTGGATCAGCTCGATCGGCTCGTGTTCGAGGTCGGGAAGCGAAGCGGTCTTGCTCGGCTCGGGTTCCGGCTCGACAGTGGCCGGCTTCTCCATCTCCGTCGCCGATGCCTGTGCAGACACCGAGGACGGCTCACTCGCAGTAGACGGCTCACTCGCGGCCGCACTCGCTGTCGACGGCTCATTCGGCGCCGACGGCTCACTCGCTGTCGACGGCTCACTCACTGCCACACTCGCTGTCGACGGCTCATTCGGCGCCGACGGCTCACTCGCTGTCGACGGCTCGCTCGCTGTCGACGGCTCGCTCGGTGCTGACGGCTCGCTCGGTGCTGACGGCTCGCCGGACGACGACGCGCCGGACGTCGGCGGTTCTGCGGGCGGGGCCGGCGGCTCCAGGGGCAGGTCCGGCTCGAAGACGCCCCGTTCATCCTCGCTCATCGGGCCGTTCCCGCCGCGAGGCTATCGCCGATCGCGAGCTCAAAACCGATGGGTTGAGCGGCGCTCCACGCGCGGCTGATCGAGGCGCGCATCGAGGTAGGGCGATTGCGCGAGCCCGGTACGATAAACTTCGTAGAGATCGGGATAATGCCTTCGAAAGTCCGCTTCTTCGAGGCCGCTGGCAAGAGGCATTCGGCCCCGCTCGATCACCGAGAAGCGGGTGCCGCTTTCCGCCCCCGAAATCACCAGATCCACGTCGCGAAATCGCAGCTTCGTCACCACCCGCCCGCTTGACGCCGCGTCGGATTCGATCGCGGCGCGCCCTGCGTCATCCGCCGAAGCGCAGCCGCCGACCAGCAGGCTCAAGCCGAGCGCGAGCTTGGTCGATTTCGCGATCCGGAGCATGACCCAACCATTCTAGACCATTTCAAGGCCGGTTTCTCGCTGGACTTCCCGCGCGGGAAAAACCCTGTCATGCCGCGTCTCGTGGACGACAGAAGCGGACCGCAGGTACCGGCGCGGATCCTCTTGCCGATCCTGCTCGTCGGCGTGGCACTGATGGCGTTCGCGATCTGGAAGCTCTTCGTTCGACTCTAGAAGCTCTCGAAATCGCGCAACTCGCCGGCGGGAACGGCCGATGAGTGCGGGCGAGCACTTCTGGAGTTATGGTCGATCGATGCAAGCGGCCCATCCGTTCTCCCCCGCGGACCTCTTGCGCGCGGTCGAGGATCGCATCGTGCTGCGCGGCCTCTGCTGGGAGGACTACCTGGCGCTGCTCGCGGCGCGACCTGGCCGGTGGCCACGCATCACGTACCTCGACGGCGAGATCGAGCTGATCATGCCCTCGGACGGTCACGAGTGGATCAAGAAGACCACCGCGCGCCTGGTCGAGGCCTACGCCGAAG
>Ga0111538_10010410_pt1 | contig 12366 bp, 11 predicted proteins | sample SoiMethybrSBSTD1_FD_79669 | JGI IMG/M metagenome (GOLD analysis project Ga0111538, IMG submission 79669) | Bulk soil microbial communities from a Populus tree surrounding site in Tennessee, USA - Soil MetaG P. TD hybrid SBSTD1 (version 2)... | ecosystem: Environmental > Terrestrial > Soil >...
ACGCCATGGTTATGCCGATTCGCCGTGCCCAGTACAAGAGAGAACTACTCGGTGCCTCAGTGCCTTGGTGTGTCGTTTGAGTGAACAGCGGATCAGCAGAGCACGCTAAACAAAGACGTTGGTAGTTGGGCTGAACTATTACCAACTATCTAACTATCCAACTATCCAACTAAGCTTCCTGGCCTCGGTCAGGCCGGGCTTTACGATTCAGAACTTCGCGGTCTTGCCGGTATGTGCGACCTTCGTGCGCTTCGTGGTTCAGTCCGGCCAGCTCAGGTACACTTAGGGTCATGAACGTCGGCATCATCGGGTGGCGTGGGATGGTGGGGTCGGTCCTCCTGCACCGGATGCGCGAGGAGCGCGATTTCGACGCGATCGATCCAGTGTTCTTCTCGACCTCTCAGGCCGGAGCATCCGCGCCTGAGATCGGCAAACGTGTCCCCGCCGTAAAAGATGCCCGTGACGTTGCTGCTCTTACAGCCAACGACATCCTGATTTCGTGTCAGGGGAGCGACTACACATCCGAGATGTATCCGCGCCTGCGCCAGGTGGGGTGGGACGGCTACTGGATTGACGCGGCGAACGTCATGCGTCTCGCGCCTGACTCGGTCATCATTCTCGATCCCGTCAACGGCGAAATGATCAAGCGCGCCGTCGCCAGCGGTGTGCGCAACTACATCGGCGGCAACTGCACGGTGAGCCTGATGCTGATGGCCACTGCGGGATTGTTCCGCGCCGGCCTGGTCGAGTGGATGACGGCGATGACTTATCAGGCCGCGTCCGGCGCCGGCGCGCCGCAGATGCGCGAGCTCATCGCGCAGATGGGATATCTGCACGAGCGATCTCGCGATGTCCTGTCGAATCCTGCTTCCGCCATCCTCGAGATCGACAAGCGTATTGCCGACGGCCTTCGTTCTCCCGAGATGCCGACGACGCAGACCTTCGGGCATCCGCTGGCCGGGAGCCTGCAGCCGTGGATCGACAAAGATCTCGGCAGCGGACAAAGCAAAGAGGAAGCAAAGGCGACGGCTGAAGCGAACAAGATTCTCGGGCTGGCCCCGGGCACGGTGCCGATTGAGGGCCTGTGTATTCGCGTCGGGGCGATGCGGTGTCACAGCCAGGCGCTGACGATCAAGCTGCGACGCGATGTAGCGCTCAGCGAAGTCGAAAGGCTCATAGCCTCGGCGCACGAGTGGGTGCGCATCGTGCCGAACACGCGCGAGGCAAGCCTGGCGCAGTTGACGCCGGCGGCAGTAACCGGCACGTTGCAGGTTCCGATCGGACGCCTGCGGAAGCTGGCCATGGGTGGCGAGTACCTGACGGCGTTCACCGTCGGCGACCAGCTGCTGTGGGGCGCGGCCGAGCCGCTGCGGCGCATGCTGCGGATCCTTCTGGCGGCGACGGCCGGCCTGTCCGACCGAAAGCCGGCCGAAGCCCTGGCCAAAGCGGGCGCTCACGCGGCCGGCCGCTGACGCGCTTCAGGATATTCGCGTCATGGTCGTCCAGAAATTCGGCGGCACGTCCGTCGCCGATCCTGCAGCCATCGGTCGTCTGATCGAGATCGTGCGCGCCGCGCGGACGCGCGACGGCCGCGGTCCGGCTGTTGTCGTGTCCGCCATGAGCGGCGTCACGGATCTCTTGCTCGCCATCGCGTCGGCGGCCGGCTCGGCGTCGGGTACCAAAGACGCCATCAGCCGGATCGAACAACTGCGCGAACGACACCTGGCCACCGCCCGCGACCTGGTTGCGCCGGCCGATCACAGTGCCCTCACCGTCGACATCAATGCCACGCTCGATCAGTTGATATCGGTGGTGCAGGCGCTTGCGGTGCTGCGTGAGGTGTCGCCGCGGACGCTCGACGTCATTGCCGCCATCGGCGAGCTGCTCAGCTCGCGTATCGTCGCCGCTGCGCTCAACGAGGCAGGAATCCCGGCCGAGTGGGTTGACGCGCGCCGCGCCATTGTCACCAATGGCGATCACACGCGGGCGGCGCCGCTGACGGTGGAAACCGCGCGCGCGCTGCGTGCGACGGTTGTTCCCGCACTCGACGCCAAGCGCGTGCCGGTGCTGGGTGGCTTCGTCGGTGCAACCGTGGACGGGCACACGACGACGCTCGGCCGCGGCGGTTCGGATTACTCGGGCGCGCTCGTCGGCGCCGGCATCGGCGCACGCGAGATCCAGATCTGGACCGACGTCGACGGCATGTTGACGGCCGATCCGCGCGTGATCAGTCATCCGCGCCTCGTGCCGCGGCTGTCGTTTGCGGAGGCAGCGGAGCTCGCCTACTTCGGGGCAAAGGTGTTGCACCCCAGCACGATCCTGCCGGCGGTGGAGCGCGACATCCCGGTGCGCATCCTCAATTCCCTGCGTCCCGAGGGCTCCGGCACGCTGATCACCGCGGAACCGTCGCTGGACGGCACGCCGCTCACCGGGCTTGCCTCGAAGCGCCACGTCATCGTTGTCGACATCACCTCGACACGCATGTTGATGGCCTACGGTTTTCTGCGGCGTGTCTTCGAAGTGTTCGAGCGTTTCTCGACGGCGGTTGACGTGGTGACGACATCGGAAGTGAGCGTCTCGGTGACCGTTGACGATCCAAAGGCGATCCCGGCGATCACTGAAGCGCTGTCGGAGTTTGCCGAGGTGGCGACCGAGCGTGAGATGGCGCTGCTCTGCGCTGTCGGCGACCGGCTTCGCGACGAGCCCGAAATCGCCGCGCGTGTGGTCGGCGTGCTTGAGGAAGTGCCGCTGAAGATGATTTCGCAGGCAGCATCCCGCCGCAACATCACCGTCGTCCTGCGTGAGAACGACCTTGCGCACGCGATGCAGCGGCTCCACGAGGAGTTTTTTGCATGAGGATCCGCATCGATTCGGGCGGCCCCCGCAGGGCGCCCTGTCAAGGGCGCCTGCCGTGAAGATTCTCATCGTCGGTTACGGCAAGATGGGGCGCCTCATCGACGAGCTGGCGACCGCGCAGGGCATGGACGTGACCGGGCGAGTCGATGTCGGCCGCGACGAATGGGCCCCCGCCGACGTCGCCATCGATTTTTCCACGGCGGACGCGCTCGTGGACAACTTCGCCCGCTACGTGACGCTGCGGCTGCCGGTGGTCGTCGGCACAACCGGGTGGAACGCGCATGCCGACCGCCTGCGCAGCGAAGCCGCACGCGCCCGCCTCGGCGTGGTTGCGGCCGCCAATTTTTCAATCGGCGTGAATGTGTTCCAGCTCGTGGCCGCAGAAGCCGCTCGACTGATGCAGCAGCATGACCAGTACGGCGCCTGGATCCACGAAGCGCATCATGCGACCAAGCGCGACGCACCGTCCGGAACGGCCCTGTTGCTGCGCGACGCGATGACGAGCGCGGGATACAGCCGGCCGATTGACGTCTCGTCCACCCGGGCGGGAACGATCCCGGGAACGCATTCGATCGGGTTCGACTCGGCTTCCGATACGATCGAGCTGACGCACACGGCGCGCGACCGCCGTGGCTTCGCGACCGGCGCCCTCCTCGCCGCCCGCTGGATTCAGGGCAGGGAAGGGTGGTACTCGATGCAGGACGTGCTGAAAGGCTAGCGTTCGCCCTTCCGTGTTCTCAATTCTCGGTTCGTGTTCTGGTTCGGTTCGGTGTTCAATGTTGGGGGTTCTCGGTTCGTTGACTCGACGTTGAACCGAACCGAACCTCGAACCCGAACCTCGAACTCCGAACGGAACATGAACACGAACCTGGAAGCGAGCACTTGGAAGCGCGAACTGTAGAGGCGAACATGCGAAGACTATTCACCGGCGTTGGCACAGCGCTCGTCACTCCATTTCGCAGGGACGGTTCCCTCGACGAGGCCGCCGTGAAGCGGCTCGTCCGTCGTCAGGTCGACTCAGGCGTCCACTTCGTGTCGCCCTGCGGAACGACGGGCGAGGCGCCGACTCTGACCCATCGGGAAAAACTCCGGGTCGTCGAGCTGGTCGTCGAAGAAGTGGGCGGTCGCGTGCCGGTGCTGGCCGGCGCCGGCGGCTACGACACGCGCGAGGTGGTCGAACTGGCGAGAGACATGGAGCGCGTGGGGGCTGACGGCCTCCTGTCGGTCACGCCCTATTACAACAAGCCGACTCCCGAGGGCATGTACCAGCATTTCAAGGCGATCGCCGAGAGCGTGCGGCTGCCCATCGTGCTGTACAACGTCCCGACACGCACCAGCATCAACCTGGACGTCAAGACGACGGCGCGTCTTTCAGAAATTCCAAACATCGTGGGGGTCAAGGCTCCGGGCGATGTGGCGCAGCTGTCGGAGATCATTGCGGCGACGCGTGACGAGTTCCTCGTCCTGAGCGGCGACGACGTGGTCACGGTGGCGACGATGGCGATCGGCGGGGTTGGCGTGGTGTCGGTGGCATCGAACGAGGCGCCGGCGGAGATGGCGCAGGTCGTCGAGTTGTGCGAGAAGGGCGACTACGCCGCGGCGCGGAAGCTGCACCACTGGCTGCTGCCGCTGATCCTGGTCAACTTCGCGGAATCGAATCCGATCCCCTGCAAGGCGGCGATGGCGGCCATGGGTCTGCTCGAGGAGAGCTACCGCCTGCCGATGGTGCCACCGGCCGCGGCGACGCGCGACAAAGTGATTGCGGTGCTGCAGCAGCTCAAGATGCTCGGGGCCGCGGCCCGCGTCTCGTAACCTCCGCGGAGATTTACGGATTTGCGAATGTACGAACGTACGAATTTGAAATCACGCGGACATTCAATTCGTCATTCCGTACATTCGTAGATTCGTCAATCATCTACCGGCAGAAATGGATTCGCTCGCGCGCGTCGATCCAGTCGTTCTCACGCGCAGTCTCGTCGATATCGACTCGACCACCGGGCGTGAAGGCGAGGCGGGCGAATGGCTCGCCGACTTCCTGCGCACACGCGGCTATCAGGTCGCCGAACAGCCGGTGTCGAACGGCCGGTTCAATGTGCTCGCCACGCTCGGTGTGGCGCCGCGCGTGGCGCTCTCGACCCATTTCGATTGCGTCCCCCCTTTCTTTCCCAGCCGCGAGGAACGCGGCCTCATCTTCGGCCGCGGCTCGTGCGACGCGAAAGGAATTCTCGCGGCACAGGTGGCTGCAGCGGAGCGCCTGCGCGCCGCGGGCGAATCCCGATTTGCGCTGCTGTTCGTCGTCGGCGAGGAACGTGGCAGCGACGGGGCCCGCGTCGCCAACGAACAGGCGCCGGACGGCATTCGCTTCCTGATCAACGGTGAGCCGACCGACAACCGTCTCGGCTCGGCAACCCGCGGGATCTACCGCGTCCGGCTGCGGGCCTCGGGACGTGCCGCGCATTCCTCGTTTCCGGAACTGGGCGAATCGGCGATCGACAAGCTGCTCGACGCCCTGATGGTGGTTCGCGGTCTGCGGCTGCCGGACGACCCGATGCTCGGCCGCACGCACTACACAGTGGGATTGATCGACGGTGGCGTTGCCCCCAACGTTGTCTCGCCGCATGCGTCCGCGGAACTTCTGTTCCGGACGGTGAGCGACGGCGTGCCCATCCGGCAGGCGCTGCGGGTCGTCGAGAGCCTGGTCCGTGTCGAGGCGATCGTCGACGTCCCGGCCGTGCGGCTGCATGTGGTCCCCGGATTCGAGACCGCGGTCTTCCCGTATACCACCGACGTGCCGATGTTGACCGGATGGGGGACGCCGTTACTGATCGGCCCCGGATCGATCCACGTTGCGCATACGGACGAGGAGCACATCGCGGTGGACGAGCTGAATGCGGCGGTCGATCTGTATGAGGCGCTGATGCGCCGGCTGATTGGGACGTAGCGTCAGCGATCATTTCGTACGCTACACTGAGTGTTTGCCGGGGACGCGCGTCACCCGGCCGACGGGTGAGCCGCACCGCGGCCCGGAGCCTGTGCAACTTCAGCCTGCGAACCGCGTCAGGGCCGGAAGGCAGCAGCGCTAAGTAGACCCTGAGGTGTGCCGCAGGTCGCCCGGGTCGCGGTGGGGCCCATCCGGTAAGTGGAAAAGTAGATAAGTGGAAAAGTGGAAGAAGTGAGTTCGGCCGCGAACGACGTACTTTTTCACTTTCCCACTTCTTCCACTTTTCCACTTTTCCACTTTTCCACTTCTTCCACTTACTGATGGCCTACCAGGTCCTCGCGCGCAAATGGCGTCCGCAGCGGTTCGACGATGTAGTCGGGCAGCAGGCGGTGACGCGTACGCTGCGCAACGCGATCGCCAGCGGCCGCATCGCGCAGGCGTTCGTGTTTGCGGGCTCGCGCGGCTGCGGCAAAACGACGACGGCGCGCATCCTGGCGCGGGCGCTGAATTGCGACAACGGGCCGACCGCTGAACCATGCGGCCAGTGCGATGCCTGCGTCGAGATCGCGCAGGGCCGTGACATCGACGTCCTCGAGATCGACGCCGCCAGCCATACCGGCATCGACAATATCCGCGAGGTGGTCATCGCCGGCCTCTCGATCGCGCCGGCGCGCGACCGCTACAAGGTCTTCATCATCGACGAAGTGCATCAGCTCTCCACCGCGTCGTTCAACGCGCTGCTGAAGTCGATCGAAGAGCCGCCGGCGCACGTCGTCTTCATGATGGCGACGACCGAGCTGCACAAGATTCCCGACACGATCCTGTCGCGCTCGCAGGTGTTCGAGTTCCGCACCATCCCGACGAAGGCAATTGCGCAGCAGCTGCGGCGCATCGCAGACGCCGAGCAGATCCAGGTTCCCGACTCGGCACTGGCGCTGATTGCACGGTCGGCGGAAGGCAGCATGCGCGACGCGCAGAGTGCGCTCGATCAGGTCATCGCCTTTGCCGGACAGACGATTGCCGACGAGGACGTCTCCACCGTGCTCGGCCTGGTCGGACGCGACGTCCTGCTCGACCTGCTGCAGTCGGTCGTCGACGAGGACGGTCCGCGCGCGTTCAGCCTCGCCGACCGCGCCGTCGAGTCCGGCCACGACCTGAAACTCGTCTGCCGCGAGCTGTCGCGCGTCGTTCGCGACATGATGCTGCTCTCGGTGGATCCGCAGCGCGCCGGCGACGGTGAGCTCGCCGAAGGTGAACGCGAGCGGCTGCTCGAGCTGTCGCAGCGCTTCTCGCGCGAGGACACGATGCGCGCGTTCGATCTGCTGTCGAAGGCGGAACAGGAAATCCGCACGGCGTCGCATCCGCGCTACTACTTCGAGATGGTGCTCCTGCGCTGGATGCACCTGCGCAAGCTGGTACCACTCGCCGACCTGCTCGAACAGATGGGGAGCGGCGGTGGGGCGCCCAAGGTGAGCGCGCCGCGCGCGGGCGCACCGACAGCGAAGCCGGTGGCACCGATCGCGAAGGAACATATTGCACCGGCAGCGATAGCACCTGTGGCAGCGACGCCGAAGGCCGCAAGTGCCCCTCCACCGAAGCCGGTTGCACCGACCGCGAAAGAAACCGTCGCGCCACCCGCGAAGTCCGCGCTCGCATCCGATCTGAAGGACTCCCTGCTTTCCGAAATCCGCGCCGGCAAGCCCTTCTTCTACAACACCGTCGTCGCCCAGGCGAAGAAGATCGAAGTGACCGGCGACCGCGTCACGTTTACGTTTCTGCCGACGCACCGCGCGCTGCGGGAGCAGTTCGAGCAGTCGCGCGGCTGGCTGGAGTCGACGGCCGAGCGCGTGGCGGGACACCGCGTCATGGTGGAGGCGGTGCAGGGTGGAGAGGCGGCGCCGGCGCCGGCGAAGAACGCGGCGAGCGGCGAATCGGGCGACAGGCGCGACCTCAAGGCCGACGCGATGAATTCGTCCGCGATCCAGGCCGTGCTCGACGTGTTTCCGGCCGAGATCCGCGATGTCGAAGAAATGTAGGGCGGGTTCCGCCGAGTGTCACGGCCAGCGAGGCGGACCCGCCACGCCTGGCGCGGACCCGCGATTGAACTGAGAGTTCGAGCGATGAATATCAACGCGGTGATGCAGCAAGCGAAGGAAATGCAGGAGCGTCTGCAGAAGCAGATGGCCGATCTGCGCGTCGAGGCGACGGCCGGTGGCGGCATGGTCACCGTGGTCGTCAACGGCGCCAAGCAGCTGCAGTCGATCACCATCGACCCGGAAGTCGTGTCGAAGGACGACGTCGAGATGCTGCAGGACCTGATCGTCGCGGCCATCAACGATGCGCAGCGCAAGGTCGACGAGCAGCTCGGTCAGTCGATGTCCGGAATGCTCGGCGGCCTGAAAATTCCGGGCCTCTAGGCCGCGCTCCTTTGGCTCTCCCCGATCCACTCACCCGTCTGATCGAGCAGTTTCAGAAGCTGCCCGGCATCGGCGCCAAGAGCGCGCAGCGGCTGGCGTTCCACGTGCTGCGGACCCCGCGCGAGGACGCCGAACGCCTCTGCGAGGCCATTCGCGAGGTGAAGGAGCGGGTCACCTACTGCTCGACCTGCAATAACATCACTGACACCGATCCGTGCGCGTTCTGCACCAGCGCGACGCGCGACCACCGGCTGATCTGCGTTGTCGAGGAGCCGCAGAACGTCACCGTCGTCGAAAAGACGCGCGAGTTCAAGGGCGTCTATCACGTGCTGATGGGCGCGCTGTCGCCGCTGCACGGAGTCGGGCCGGACGATCTCAAGATCAAGGGGCTGCTGTCGCGGGTTGGCGACGGACAGGTTGACGAAGTGATCATTGCGACCAATCCCACCGTCGAAGGCGAGGCGACGGCGCTGTACCTGGCGCGGCTGCTCAAGCCGCTTGGCGTGCGCGTGACGCGGATCGCGATGGGGATCCCGGTCGGTTCGGATCTCGAATACGCCGACGAAGTGACGATGACGCGGGCGATGGAGAATCGCCGCGATCTCTAGATGCTCCCAGCGGCCTATCAGCTGCCTGCGGCAATCGTGCTGCTCATCGGCGGCACCGTCTCGTGCTTCTTTGGCTATCGTCTGTTCAGGATCGTCCTCGCCATCTTCGGCTTCATTCTCGGCGCGCTCGTGGCCAGCTCGTTCTTCTCCGCGAGTAATACGTGGGGCATGCTGGCGGCGGCGCTGATCGGCGGGCTGTGCGGCGCCGGCGTCCTGCTGGCGGCGTATTTCATCGGCGTCGCGCTGGTGGGGGCCGGGCTCGGCGCGGTGGCCGCGAACCTCATGTTTGCGGCGACGGGGCAGGACCCGCACTTTCTCGTGTTGGTGCTGATGACGTTGCTCGGTGCGGCGGCCGCCATGTACCTCCAGCGCTACTTCATCATCGTCGGCACATCGTTCGGCGGGGCGTGGACGCTGATCGTCGGCGCGATGGCGCTCTTCGGCGACCGGGTGGCCCTGGCGGCGGCGGCCGCCAACGATGTCTGGGTGGCCTATCCGCTCGACCCGGCGCCGGGGCATGGATGGGTGCCGGTGGCGTGGATTGTGCTCGGATTGATGGGCACAACCGTGCAGCTTGGCTGGACGGGGGGCGAGCACGGCCGTGTGGTTCGACGGAAGAAGAAATCCTGAGGTACGATCAACACCCTTTGGCGAGGCGAAGGTGACATGAAAAGGACGAAATTCATTCTGATAGTCGGCACCGCGTTCATGCTTTCGGGCCTGTATGCGGCCGTCGGGGCCCAGGGCGCGGCAAAGTCGGTCAACGACGGCGTCTATTCGGACATGCAAGCCAAGCGCGGCGATGCCCTCTACAAGGAACAGTGCGCGACCTGCCATGGCGACAACCTCGAAGGCTCCGGCCCGATGCCGGCGCTGGCGGGGAAGGACTTCCTGGCGAGCTGGCAGGGGAAGACCGTCGGCGACCTGTTCGAGAAGACGCACACGACGATGCCGGCGACTGCGCCCGGATCGCTGATACCGGAGCAGGCGGCGGACATCGTGTCGTATCTGCTGGCGTCGAGTAAGTTCAAGGCAGGCACGATGGACCTTGGTACGAAGGTCGAACAGTTGAAAGAGATCAAGATCGACGCGCCACAGTAACTCGTAGGGCACCCATTTATGGGTGCCTTCCGCCCTTTACGGGGCGGCGTCCATCCATTACGATCGTCAGGTTCTCCTCTGTCTACCGGAACGCCCTTAGCGGCGTTCCCTTGCGCCCGCGGCGCGGTCACAACTTATTCCTCGGTAGCTCAATGGCAGAGCATCCGGCTGTTAACCGGAGGGTTGCTGGTTCGAGTCCAGCCCGAGGAGCCAAATCGTTCAATAAGTTACGGCGACTCTGGATACTCGCTCCGATGAGCGTGCCGTTTTTGTGCCCTTTGAAGAACATCGATCCGCAACCCAGAGGATCCGGAACCTCGAGAAATGCTGATTCAAATCGCGGGCACGCAACCATCTGAATTTGGAGTTCTCCTGGGCTGCTGCATGAGCCTCCACAGCTGTTGACTCCACCCGTTCGATTCTTTCGTGGAAGCAATTTCGAGACGGTGGGAACAGCCCTTCCGCGTTCCCGTCGCGTCCGGCGGGGAGAGTGTTCCCCCGCCTCAGTATGGTGGCGACCGGCACACTCGGGAGCCAGGCGGAGCGGCAGGAACTCTGGCAAAAAAGGGTTCGTTGTCAATTACTCGTGGGCGTTTGACTGATCGAATCGATGACCAGCACCGGAGCCGGCCGCTTCGTGTCGACCAATCTGAGGCCGAGCTGCCGGCGGACGGCATCGCCGAGTGAAAGCGCTACGGGTGAATCGGCCCCGCCTTTGCCGGCCTCCGTTGTCGGCGTCGCCTGCCGCACTTGCTGGCTGGTACTGAAGCTGAGCGTGAAATTGTAGCCGCCTGACAAGCCAGTCCTATCGCGTAAGGCTACGCGCGTGTACCCTCCTGCGATGCTGGGCAGCAGCTGTCCGAATTGCTCCATTGAAACGTTCTGACACGTCCACTGCCGCGCGAACGCCAGCAGCTTGGCGGCGGCAGGATCGGACGGCGCACCCTCGATGCAACGCGTACGCGTCGCCGGGTCGGCTTTCGTCATCTTCGGTCCGTCGGCCACCATGTCGAACGCTGGCATAGGACGTTCTTCCATGTGGTACTTGACCTGAAAGCGCTCGACGATCAGCCCGCGCAGCATCAGCCGCAGTAGATCTTCGTCGAACTGCGTATTGTTCTCGGGTTTCGGGGTGACGAACGCGCGCGCCTGGACGTCGAAGCGCGGCGTCTCGAGCCAGTCGGGGCCGGCGACGAAATGATCGTCCGGCAGATCCCACGCCAGAGCAAACATCAGACTCAATGGCATCGCGGTGATGTTCACCTGCCCGTTCGGTAGCAGCTGCACACGCCGTTGCTGGGCATCTGGCGCGCTGGGCCTCAGGGACGCCACCTCGAACGACGGCGGAGGTAGGGACGGCAACCGTCGCGCGATGTCGGGCGCATTCGGAGTGAATTTCACGTTCACGGTTTCGACAATGATCGCAGGCACCGTGATTGATTTTGGCTCCAGCTTGAGTCCCAGTTTTTCGACTCCAGCCTGAAGCGTGATGCCGTCCGAACCCGCTTGGCCGAGCAGAGCCCGCGGTGTGAACTTCAGTTGAAATTCCCAGAAACCGGATAAGCCGGTCTCGTCGATGACCGGCTGCCCGCCGGGCAGGTAAGCGGAGGCGGCAGCCCCTCTTGGCAACTGCTCCGCCAGTTGCGCCATGGTCAAGCCGGTGCAAGCAATGGTCTGTGCGATCACACCGTTGGCTTCCGGCGCTGCACGGCCCTGACAACCGCCCGCATGCGGCACCTCACGCAGTTTGTGAGGGCCAGCCAGTCGCAATGCCATGGCGGTCGCGGGCACGTTATCCTCGCGCACGACGAGCTTGAATCGATCAGCGAGCAACGCTTTCAGCATCTCGCGCAAGCGCTCGGGCATGGTGTCCTCAGGCGCCAGCGCCGCGATGTCGAAGCGATTCCACTCGAGCCAGCTTGGCCCACCGATGACCCTTTCCGGCTGCACGTTGTAGGCGGTACTAATTAGATCCACCATCGTGGCGTTCCGCAGCTGGTAACGTGTGCCACGCAGGATGCCACCGCGCAGGCCGGGGTTCTGCCGCGTGCTAACCTGGATGTCCGCGATCTCGAACGCCGAGCGCGAGACGGGCGTCTGTCCCAGTACCCCGGTCATAAAGAAAGCGGAAACGAAAAGAGCAGTGAGCAGGCGTTTCACTTTTGAGATTTCCCTACATCACAGTCCCAACAGTTCCGAATCACCGCCGCGCACCGCCTCTCGATTCGAGGACCAGAGGGTTATACGCCGGTCGGGTCTAGTCCGGGCAAGCCATTAACACTGAATGCGTTCTTCTCGATCCGGTATTTCGCGAGTCCCTCGATCCCTTTAGACTCGGACCACCGAACCAAAGTGTCACGCTGCTGTACTTGCGCGTACTGCGGCACCGCGTACCCGCACGAGTCGCTAATGCGTATCACGTGTGCCCGCACTACGGCACGGC
>Ga0111538_10010411_pt1 | contig 12365 bp, 11 predicted proteins | sample SoiMethybrSBSTD1_FD_79669 | JGI IMG/M metagenome (GOLD analysis project Ga0111538, IMG submission 79669) | Bulk soil microbial communities from a Populus tree surrounding site in Tennessee, USA - Soil MetaG P. TD hybrid SBSTD1 (version 2)... | ecosystem: Environmental > Terrestrial > Soil >...
CATCGGCTCTTCGAGACGCTGGCGTCGCGCGGCTGGCGGCTCGGCGGCACGCTGGTCTTTCGCGATCACCATCGATTCAGCCAGTCGGACGTCTCTCGCATCAGTCAGGCGGCCCGCGACGCACAGACGCATATCGTGATCACGACTGCCAAAGACGCCGTCCGTTTCGAGCCACTCGATTACTCGCCGCTGGCGTTGGCCGTAGCGACGATCGCCACCGCGGTCGAACCAGCGTCGACCTTCTCCGCGTGGCTGCAGGATCGGCTGTCTCGGGCGCGAACGCAGCTCGCCGGCAACGCGCCCGGCCCTCGCGAAGTCGGGGGTTCCACTTCGCCGTGAGCCTTCGTCACCAGCTCGAGTTCCTGGCGGTACGCGGAGTCATCGCGTTCGTTCACGTCGCGCCACGCGCGGTGATCGACGCCTGCGGCAGCGCGCTCGGCGGCGCGTTCTACCTGCTCGACCGGCGCCACCGCCGCGTCGCCCTCGAAAACGTGGCTGCGGCGTTTCCGGGTCGAGCCGTCAGCGAGCAGCGGGCGATCGTCCGCGGCGCGTTCGCGCACTTCGGCCGGCTGCTGTTTGCGGTGCTCGAGTTCGCCACACTGGCTCCCGAGGCGATGCTGGCGCGGGTGGAGTTCGAGGGCGAAGATCGAGTCCGGCTGGCGCACGCCCAGAACAAGGGTGTCCTCTTCGTCACCGGACACTTCGGGTTCTGGGAACTTCAGGCGATGGTGCACGCCCTGCGCCTGCCGCCGATGGCCGTGCTGGCGCGGACGCTCGACAACCGGGCCCTGAACGATCTGCTGGAGCGGATACGCACGCGCACCGGCAACACGGTCGTCTATCGGCAGGGAACCATGCGCCGTGTGATGCGTGTGCTGCAGGCGGGCCAGGGGGTTGGCGTGCTGATCGATCAGCACCTCCTCAGCCGGGACGCCATCTACGTCGACTTCTTCGACCGTCCGGCGGCGACCACGTCAGCGGTGGCGGCGTTGGCGATCCGGACTGGTGCTCCGGTCGTGCCGCTCTTTGCGCTGCCGCTCGGCGGCGGCCGATACCGGATGATCTACGAGCATCCCGTCGAGCCGCCAGCCGGCGAGGATGCCGCCGCGGTTCGGGAGTTCACGCAGAGGTGCACGGACATCCTCGAGATGTACGTGAGACGCCATCCGCAGCTCTGGCTTTGGATGCATAGGCGGTGGAGATAGCGGGCTCAGGGCTTCAGGCTTCGGACTTCAGGCTTCGGGCTTCCGCTTCGGACTTCAGGTACCTTTTCTCTAGGGCTAGTTCGAACGCCTTTTTCTCGCCGAACGGTTTTCGCGGACTTATTTCGCGGCGATGGGCATGCGCCAGCCGGTGCCGAAGGCGCGATCGGTGACCTTCAGTCCGGGCGCCGCCTGCTTCCGCTTGAACTCGGCGTTGCGCACCAACTGCAGCACCCGGTGAACGGTGTCGGCGTCGAATCCCGCGGCGATGATGACGTCAGCCGGCTCGTGACGTTCGATGTAGCGCTGCAGGATCTCGTCGAGCACGTCGTAAGGCGGCAGCGAATCCTGATCCGTCTGGTTGGGACGGAGCTCTGCCGAGGGAGCTTTGGTGAGGATGGTTTCTGGAATGATCGGGCAGCCGCGCGATCGATTCAGCCACTGCACGACGCGGTAGACCATGGTTTTCGGCACGTCGGCGATGACCCCGAGGCCGCCCGACATGTCGCCGTACAAGGTGCAGTAACCGACAGACAGCTCCGACTTGTTCCCCGTCGTCAGCAGCAGCGCGCGACGCTTGTTGGACAGCGCCATGAGCAGGTTGCCGCGGATTCGCGCCTGGATGTTCTCTTCCGTGACATCGCTGGCCGTCCCGGCAAACGCCCCGCGCAGCGTGCGCTCCATCGCGTCCATCGCGTCGGCAATCGGCAGGGTCAGCGTTTCGATCTTCAGGTTCGCAGCCAGGCGCAGTGAATCGTCCACGCTGCCGCGACTCGAGTAGGGCGAGGGCATCAGCACGCCCAGCACGTTCTGCGCGCCCAGCGCGTCGACGGCAATCGCCGCTGTCAGGGCGGAGTCGATGCCGCCCGACAACCCCAGCAGGCACCGGCCGAAACCGCACTTTCGCGCGTAGTCACGCGTGCCGAGGACCAGTGCGCGCCAGATCTCGGACTCAGCGTCGTAATCGTCGGCCGGAGCGGCTGGCTCGCTGGCGTCGAAGCGACTCACGACCACGTCTGCTTCGAACGCGCGTCCGCGCGCGACGACTTCGCCGCGCGCGCTGAGCACGCAGCTCCGGCCGTCGAACACGAGGTCGTCGTTGCCGCCGAACTGATTCACATACGCGAGCGGCACGCCGTGCCGCCGCGCCAGGCTGCCGAGCATCTCTTCGCGAAACTGGTGCTTGCCGGCGACAAACGGCGACGCCGAGAGGTTGATGATGGCCTGCGCGCCGGCCCGGACGAGCTCCTCGATGGGGTCGTGATGATACCGGCGGCGCTTCCAGAAGTCGCGATCGTTCCAGACGTCTTCGCAGATGCTGATGCCAAGGCGCAGCCCGTTCAGGTCGAGCACCTGGGCGCCGTGAAACGGCTCGAAGTAGCGATCCTCGTCGAAGACGTCATAAGTCGGCAGCAGCGCCTTGCGGAACCGGTGCTCGACCCGTCCGCCCTTGATGAGCGCGGCGGTGTTGTAGAGCGGCCGTCCTTCTTCGGCGTCGTTCGGCTCGGGGAGGCCCACGAGCACCGGCGGGCCATTGGCGATCGCCTCGGCGAGGCGCTCCAGGTGCTGCCAGCTGCGGCGGACGAAGGCCTGGCTCAAAAGCAGGTCGCGGGGCAGATAGCCGACGAGCGCGAGCTCCGGAGTAATCGCCAGATCAGCGCCGCGAGCGGCCGCCTCGCGTGCGGCGTCGGCGATGAGGGCGCTGTTGCCTGCGCAATCACCGACCGTCGGATTGATCTGGAGCAGGGCGATGTTCACGGCATGACACTCACAAGTCTCTTCGTTTGTACATCACGACGGTGCCGGAGGTCGATTGCGCGTGCGCATGCTAGGCTGAGCGGATACGGATGGCAGAGGAAAGGGGTCCGGGCGCAGAACCGTTGCGCACGGCCGGCGTGAGCCGGCTGGTCGTGTTCGCGCCGAACTGGCTGGGCGACGCCGTGATGGCGTTGCCGGCGGTTGCCGACGTCCAGCGGGCGGCGTCGGGCATTCAGATGACGGTCGCCGCGCGCCCGTCGATTGCACCGCTCTTCGAGCTGGTGCCAGGACTCGCGGGCGTGCTATCGCTCGACGCCGGCGGGCCCTGGTGGAGGGATCGCAGCGGCCCGCTTCGGGCCGGTCGATTCGATGCAGCCGTCCTCCTGCCGAATTCGTTTCACAGTGCGTTCATCGCCTGGCGGGCCGGCATCCGCGAACGATGGGGCTACGCCACCGACTTCCGGCGCTGGCTGCTGACGCGCTCGGTGTCGACGCCGATGCGGGTGCATCAAGGCGCGTTCTACCAGCACCTGACCAGATCGCTTGGTTTCGCGTCGGGCTCTCCGGCGCCGTCCCTCGACGTCTCGGAGCAGCGGCGGCGGAGTGGCACCGAGCTGCTTCGTTCGTCCGGGTGGGACGGCACCTCGCCGATCGTCGCGTTCGCGCCGGGGGCCGCCTATGGCGGGGCGAAGAAGTGGGCGGCCGCCTCGTTCGCTGCCGTCGCATCGATGCTCGCGCGTGAGGGGATTGTCCCCACGCTCATCGGCAGTGCCGCCGACGCGCCGGCCGGCCAGGAGATGATGGAAGCCCTGCCGGACTCGAACGCGATCAACCTCATTGGACGTACTGATTTGCCGTCTCTCGCGGGTGTTCTCGTCAGCTCGCGTGGGCTGGTGACCAACGATTCCGGCGCGATGCACCTGGCCTCAGCCCTGGGCGTTCCCGTCACCGCCATCTTCGGACCGACCGACGACCAGGCGACACACCCGAGGGGACGCGCGCCTCACACCGTGCTGACGCACGACGTCTGGTGTCGGCCGTGCATGCTTCGCGAGTGTCCGCTGACGCACGCCTGCATGCGGGGTGTCACGGCAGACTCAGTCGCGGCCGCGGTGCGCCGCCACCTATGACCCAACTCGCGACAACCGCAGCGGTCTTCCTCGACCGCGACGGTACACTCATCGAGGAGGTTGGCTATCTGGATCGACCGGACCGCGTCGGGCTGTACCCGTATTCGATCGCCGCGATCCGCGCCCTCAACCGCGCCGGCCTCCGCGTGATCCTGACGTCGAACCAGTCGGGCATCGCCCGCGGATTCTTCGACGAAGCGATGGTGCAGGCGGTGCACACGCACGTGGCCGCGCTGCTCGCCGCCGGCGGCGCCCGTCTCGACGCGTATTACTATTGTCCGCACCATCCCGACGGACGCGTGGCGGGCTATGCTCGCCACTGCGAATGCCGCAAGCCGGGGCGCGGCCTCGTCGATCGCGCCGTACACGAGTTCAACGTCGATCCATTACGGTCGTACACCGTAGGCGACCGATGGCTCGACGTGAAGCTTGCCGCCAATGTCGGCGCAAAGGGGATACTCGTGAGAACCGGATACGGCGCGCTCGAGGAACAGCGACAACCGCCTGACGTCCAGCCGGATGCCGTCGTGAACAATCTGATCGACGCGGTCGGTTGGATTCTTGCGCGGCGGAGCTGACGTGCAGGATCGGCTGCTCGAGATCATCGCCGCGTTCCGGCGCCGCAGGGTGCTGGTCATTGGCGACCTCATCGCCGACGAGTTCATTTACGGCGAAGTGGCGCGCGTCTCGCGTGAGGCGCCGGTGCTCATCCTGAAGTACGACGCGACGCAGATCATTCCCGGCGGCGCCGGCAACGCCGCGCACAACATCGCGGCGCTCGGCGCGCGGGTGACGCTGACCGGCCTGGTCGGCGCGGATCCGGAAGGCCGGCGCCTGCTCGGCAGCTTTCCTCGTCAGGTCGATCGGTCGCGAATCGTCAAGCTGAGTGGCTATCGCACGCCAGTCAAGACGCGCATTCTGGCGGGCGGCACGCACTCGGCGAAACAGCAGGTGGTCAGGATCGATCGTGAGCCGGGCTGGCCCGTCGCGGAGGGCATCGGGCGGACGTTCCTGAGCAAGATCCGCGGCGCCGTGGCAGGTTGTGACGCAGTCGTGCTGTCTGACTACGGTTCAGGTCTGGTCACACCCGTGCTCGCCGCCGCCATCGCCGCCATCGCCAAGCCTCGGGGCGGACGGCGCATTCCCATTCTTGTCGACAGCCGCTACCGTGTGCTCGACTATCGCGGGTTGACGACCTGCACGCCCAACGAATCCGAGGTCGAGCGCGCCCTTGATGTTCACATCGGTGACGACACCAGCGTGCTCGAGCAGGCGGGCCGGACGGTTCTGCGGTGGACGAAATGCGAAGCCGTTCTCGTGACTCGCGGCAGCCGTGGGATGGCGCTCTTCGAACCGGCGCGCGAGACGGTCCACATCCCCATCTTCGGGGCGGATGAAGTGGCAGACGTCACGGGTGCGGGCGACACGGTCATCGCCACGTTCGGCCTCGCGCTGTCGACGGGGGCGTCGTTTTACGAGGCGGCGCGCTTGGCCAACTACGCTGGCGGACTGGTCGTGATGAAGCGCGGGACGGCCACGGTCTCGGCCGACGAGCTGGCCGCAGCCGTCAGCAGCGGGAGCTGATCGGCGCGATGGGCGTCGTTCTGACCGAAGATCAGCTTGCCGAGGCCATCGCTCGAGACAAGGCCGGCGGCAAGGTCATCGCTTTCGCCAACGGCTGCTTCGATCTGCTGCACGTGGGGCACGTGCGCTATCTCGAGGCGGCCGCGGCCGAAGGCGATCGGTTGATTGTGGCGATCAACGACGATGAGTCAGTGGCGGCGTTGAAGGGGCCCGGCCAGCCGATCCTGCCGGCGGCCGACAGAGCCGAGCTCGTGAGCGCCCTTCGCGCCGTCGACTACGTCATCGTCTTCGGCGAGCGGACTGTCGAACGGTTGCTGCGGCGGTTCGAGCCGCATGTGCACTGCAAGGGCACCGATTACACCGTCGACACCGTCCCCGAGCGCGCCGTCGTGCTGGCTTACGGCGGCCGTACAGCGATCGTCGGCGATCCGAAGGATCATCACACGCGGGATCTGCTGGAACGGATCAGAGGGCAGACGGAGTAACGGCGCGACGGACTGACGGCTCAAGGCTTTGAACTGAACCTCGACTAACGACCAACAACCAACGACTATTTTGTCTCGCTTCCTCATCGTTCGACTCGGCGCGCTCGGCGACATCGTGCACGCGGTCCCCGTGGCGGCCGCGCTGCGGCGACATTGGCCGACGGCACGCATCGACTGGCTCGTCAGCGCCAAACACCGCGAGATTCTGGATCTCGTCCCGGTGATCAGCGATCGCATCGTGGTGAGGGATCGCAGAGGATCGAAGGAGGGCTTGTCGCTGACTGACGCGACTCGTGCGATTCGCCGCACTGAGTACGACGTCGTGCTGGACCTGCAAGGGCTCATCAAGTCGGCGGTGATCGCGCGCAGCTCCGGTGCTCCACGCGTGATCGGGTTCGACGCGAAGTACCTGCGCGAGCCATTAGCCCGGCTGCTATACACGGAGCGCCATGATCCCGGCGGTGCCGGCATCTATGCACCATCTGAAACGCGGCACGTGGTCACGATCAATCTCGGCATGCTCGCCACCCTTGGTGTGCCGCCAGGCCCAGCGGAGTTTCCCTTTTCGATGACCCGCTCCGACGCCGCCGAGCGCCTGAGTGCCGCAACTGGTGGACGGTACATCTTGCTGAACCCGGGGGCGGCCTGGCCGAACAAACGCTGGCCGCCCGAGCGATTGGCTGCGCTGGCGCGGGCGATTCGCGATCGGCACGGCGTTAAGTCGGTCGTGCTCTGGGGGCCGGGCGAGCGCGAGATTGGTCAATCCGTCGTGGCACAATCGGAGGATGCGGCCCTGCTGACGCCGCCAACGCGAATCGAGGACGTCGTCGCTTTCGCGCGCGGGGCCGAGGTGATGGTCTCGGGCGATACGGGTCCGACGCACATCGCCGCCGCCCTCGGCACTCCCATCGTCGGCATCTACGGTCCGACGCGGCCCGAGCGCAATGGCCCCTGGCTGCCGGAAGACATTACCGTGTCCAGGGCCAACCGGTGCGAGTGCCATCATCTCCGGCGCTGCCGCGCCGCCCGCTGGTGTCTGCTCGATGTGGAGGTCGAGGAAGTGATCGCCGCCGTCGAACAGCGAATGAATGCCGGACGGGCCGCCTATGGCTGATGCGATTCCCGCCCCGCCGTGGACCGACCGTCTCGCGCGGCTGCGTGTGCCGCTCGGATTCATGGCCAGCGCTCTTGTCCTGTGGCTTGCCGAGCCGACGCGCACGACGCTCGCCGCCGGCGGGACCGTCGCGGTCGCGGGGGAAGCACTGCGAATCTGGGCCGCGGGACACTTGAACAAATCGCGCGAGGTGAGCTCGTCGGGCCCGTACCGATACTTCGCGCACCCGCTGTACGTTGGTTCGTCGCTGATGGGAGGCGGTGTCGCGCTGGCTTCGGGCAGCCTGGCCGTGGCAGCGATCGTCGGGCTCTATCTGGCGACGACGATTCCGGCGGCGGTTCGCCGCGAGGAAGCGTTTCTGCGGTCCGCCTTCGGCGACCGTTACGACAGGTATCGGCGCGGCCGCGTGTCGCCGCGTCCGTTCAGTGTGGCGCAAGCGATGACGAATCGTGAGTACCGCGCAGTTGCCGGACTGGTGGCCGCGGCGATGTTGCTGCTGCTGAAGGCGACCTATAATGGGACGTTTTAGCCGTCGACCAACGGGCGGTTAGCTCAGTTGGTAGAGCACCGGCTTTACACGCCGGCTGTCACAGGTTCGAGTCCTGTACCGCCCACCACACAGTGTGATCAAGAATTGGAGATTTGAGATTTAGGGATTGAAGATTAGGGTGCGCATCAATCAGCCGACAGCGTCGCTGGCCGAAATCTTCAATATCCAAGCCTAAATCTTCAATCTCCAATCTTAAATCTGCAATACAATGAAGGGTCCTTGGGGTCGTAGTTCAGTTGGTTAGAACGCCGGCCTGTCACGCCGGAGGCCGCGGGTTCGAGTCCCGTCGACCCCGCCAACATCGCGTTCACGAATGTTGGCAACTCCCAAGACTCTTCCTCACCTCGTCGCGTCGTTCGGGACGTGCAGCACGATTGCCAGGGCGGCGAAATATTGCGCGACATGTGCGAACCGCGTGCTGATGTGTCGTTCATCGTCTGAAGGGCTCGCCAATATCAGTGAGACGATCGCCGCAGTTCTCGACTGGACGAGTTTTGTATCGCGACATCCGGTCGAGGCCTACACGCACGACGAGTCGAGACCATTCATTGGTTTTCTAAAGCAATTCTTCTGATCGTGCGCCCCTCTGTATGACGGGTGTGTAAATCTGCGTCACCTCGGGAAGAACGCGACAGCGATCGCTGTCGGTGAGTCTCCAGCGTCTGGCCACGATCGTTGAGCAAATCCGGGTCTTCACGTGTCCGGCGACGAAATTGCTCCTGCCCTCGGCACCCGACAATTCCATCCCCCAGTCGGCGTCGGCGGTGGTGTCGCGCGGCGACTCCTCCGCGTCGACGTAGCCGTGTGTCAACGGTTCGAGCAAGGGGGGGATGTCATGAAAAGCACGTCGATCTCGACGATCGTCGGGCTCGCCATCGCGAGTCTCGTCGCGTCACAGGCCAACATCGCGTCACAAGGTCCAGGCGGGACGCCCGCGAAAGATCCCGGCGTTCGCAGCGGTGCTTCGGCCGGCCAGCCGCTGCCTGGATTGACCGGCCAAGAGCTTGAATACTTCGAAGCGGGGGCAGCGGACTTCGGCGAAGCCGAAACAGTGGACGACGGCGTGGGGCCGAGAATGAATCTGGACAGCTGCTCGGGTTGCCACGCTCAGCCAGCTGTCGGCGGCACGAGTCCCGCGGTCAACCCGCAGTTTGCGTTCGCCACGCAGAATGGCGCCGCCGATTCCGTGCCGCCGTTCATCACCGTGAACGGCCCCGTGCGCGAGGCCCGCTTCATTCGGAACGCCGATGGAAGCGCCGATGGCGGCGTCCACGCGCTGTTTACGATCGCCGGGCGGGGCGGCCAGGTGCCGCATGTCGCAACCCGATTTCGCGGCGCAGATGGCCGCGCACAATGTGATCTTCCGCATCCCCACGCCGATCTTTGGTGCCGGCCTTATCGAGCAGATTCCCGACTCGGCGATTGCCGCCAGCCGGGCCGCCGACGAGGCGAACAAACGCTCCGCCGGTATCAAAGGCCGACCGAATTTCCACGTGTCCGGTCGCACCATCACCGGTCAGTCGAACAACAACGGCAACGACGGTACCATTGCCCGGTTCGGCTGGAAGGCCCAAAACAAATCGCTGCTGATCTTCTCCGGTGAGGCCTACAACGTGGAGATGGGCATCACCAGCGATCTGTTTCCAACCGAACGCGACGAGGATGCCAGCTGCCAGTTCGCGACGGTGCCCAACAGCATCACCGACATGAACGCCGACGATCCCGTCGAGTCGATGAGCTCTATCGAGAAGTTCTCGCACTTCATGCGGTTTCTCGCTCCGCCGACGCCGTCGTCAGATACGCCGGGAGGCACGGGATCGATCTCGAAGGGCAAGAAGGGATTCTCGTCAGTTGGGTGCGCGATGTGCCACACGCCCGAGTTTACGACCGGGCGGTCGCCAATCGCCGCGATGAACGGCAAGAAGGTGGCGCTGTTCTCGGATCTGCTGCTGCACGACATGGGCGACGGGCTGGCTGATGGCGTGAGCCAGGGCGAAGCCGGTCCTCGCGAGTTCCGGACTGCGCCGCTCTGGGGTCTGGGGCAGCGGATCTTCTTCCTGCACGATGGGAGGACCTCCGATCTCGTCGAGGCCATCCGTGCGCATCAGAGTCAGGGATCGGAAGCGAATCTGGTGATGCAGCAGTTCCTGGGTCAGTCGGAGAGCGACAAGCAGGACATTCTGAACTTCCTGCGGTCGCTCTGACGCGTCGCGGCTGCCGAGGCTGGCCCGGTCAGCGGATTGATGCCGAAACGGGCGTTCCGACGATCGATGCCGGCACCGTCCGCATTCTGCTCATCACGTTTGGGGCGGCGGGTGCACTGGCGAGCGCCGCTGAGGTGACGAGTGCCTCGGCGGTGGTCGGCGCCAGCATCAATGTCTGCGGGATGAGCCGGGCGGTCAGCGGAGGCGGTGCCGATGGCGGTGGAGGTGCGAGCATGAAGAGCGACGAGGCGAGCACCGCCAGAACTGCGGCGCCCGTGAGGGTCTCGAGCAACTCGCTGGCTGGAAGTTGAAAATCAGCGGCAGCGGTCGATGCCTGCGGCTCGGCGGCCGCAGGCACGATCGTCGGACATGCCGTGTCATTCTCTGACAGGAACAGTTCGAGCGGATCCTCCGGCAGCGGGTCGCGGTGGCTCATCGAGGAATTGCCAAGCTCCCGACTGATTGCAACAGACGAACCACGCCGGCGGCGGTAACAAGCCTCCGTAAACGCGTCGCCGCCGCCGGAAGTCGGGAGGAGAGATGCCTTTAGTCCCCGAGCACGTGGCCCTCGAATGGTGCCAGCACTAACGACGCGGCGAAGCTCAATGCTCCGCACGCCATCATGACGAACGCTGGTGCCGTCGAAAGGCCGGTGCCGCGGATGAGCGACGTCGCGACGAGTGGCGCGGTGCCACTGAAGATGGTGAAGGCGATGTTGAATCCGAGCGCGACGCCGCTGAATCGGATCCGCGTCGGAAAGAGATCCGTCAGCACCACGGCAAACGTTCCGTTGACGAGTGCCGCGGTGACGCCAGCCATCACCATCAGTCGCGTCGGGTCCACACGCTTGGTCTCGAGCGCCGTGTAGAACGGCAGGGCGAACAGCGTCAGCGCCAACGCACCGCCGCAAAGCAACGTGCGCGGACGCAGCCGTGTCGCAGCCACTGCATAGCCGACGCCGACAATTGCCAGCGCGTGCACGATCACACCGACAGTCTGCGAGACGACCGCCTGACGTGCGTCGTAGCTGAGAACGCTCGACATGTACGCCGTCATATGGGAGAAGAACAGGCCGTTGAATCCGGCCGTCGCGGCCAGGCAGGCGACACCCAGCGCCACCGATGAAAGGTGGGCGCGCGCAACTTCGCGCAGCGGTTGTCGCGCGGCGAGGGCCTTGATGCGTACGAATTCCGGTGACTCCTCGAGCGAGCGCCGCAGCATGAAGCTGACGAGCCCGCCGAGGCCGCCGACGACGAATGCGACACGCCAGCCGTACTGAGCCATCACGTCGGGCGCCAGCCAGGTGTGGAGCATCAGACTCAGTCCTGTGGCCGCCGCAACGCCCATGGTCACGCAGGCGAACACGACTCCGCAGACAAACGCCGCCTGCCGTCGCGCGGTTTCAACGACGTAGGTGAGCGCTCCCGGCAGCTCGCCGCCTAGACAGAAGCCTTGCAGCAGCCGCAGCGTGACCATCAGCAGGCTGGCGGCCGCCCCCCAGGCTGCGTATGAGGGAACCAGACCCATCGCGAAGGTCGCGGCCGACATGGCGAAGATCGAGACGAGGAACACTCGCCGGCGTCCGTAGCGGTCGCCGAAGTGGCTGAGCACAATGCCGCCGATCGGCCGCGCCAGGTACCCGGCCGCGAACGCCGCGAACGACTGAATCAACGAGACGAGCGGAGTAGGGTTCGGGAAGATGGCGTCGGCGATGTCTCTCGCAAAAATGCCAAAGATGACGAAGTCGAAGAACTCGAGGGTCCCGCCCAGACTGGCCAGCAGCACGATGCGCCAGCCAGCCGCGCCGATCACGTCACGCACCAAAACATTATGCCTGAGTTACAGATCCGTCAGAGACCGGCGGAAACCGTATGCGGTGTTCCCAGGGGGAGCGTCATTATCGAGCATCGCTTACGAGGAATGCGATCAGATCGGTGGGTACGGCTATTGCGCCAGTCGTATGGACGGTTTTCAGAATTTCCATGCGCATCAAGTTCACTCTGCTGGCCGCGATGCTCGTTTCTGCGCTGAACATCCCACTCTATGCGCAAAGCGGGACCGCGGACCTGAGCGCCGCCGGATGGCGCGCCATACAAGACAGCGATGGCGAAGCCGCTCACGAGCTCTTCGCCAGGGCGCTCACGCTCGATCCGAACGACGCGGTTTTGCACCTTGGCGCCGGCGCCGCGGCCCACTTGCGCGGGGAGGACGCCGAAGCCAGTCGATCGCTCCAACGCGCGTTGACCATCGACCCGTCGCTGACGATTGCGTCGAAGCTCCTCGCCGAGATCGCGTTCCTGGGCGGTGACCTCGACCTGGCCGTCGATACCTACGAACA
>Ga0111538_10010412_pt1 | contig 12365 bp, 11 predicted proteins | sample SoiMethybrSBSTD1_FD_79669 | JGI IMG/M metagenome (GOLD analysis project Ga0111538, IMG submission 79669) | Bulk soil microbial communities from a Populus tree surrounding site in Tennessee, USA - Soil MetaG P. TD hybrid SBSTD1 (version 2)... | ecosystem: Environmental > Terrestrial > Soil >...
CTGCGACGACCTCTCGTTTGAGGCGGAGGACACGAGCTACAAGTCACTCAAGGCGGTACTCGAGGGCGGGATCGAAGGCCGGCCTGACAACGTGGTGTTCTATGCCACATCAAACCGGCGCCACCTGATGGCGCGCGACATGATGGAGAACGAGCGCGCGACCGCGATCAATCCCGGCGAGGCGGTTGAGGAAAAGGTGTCGCTATCCGATCGCTTTGGACTCTGGCTCGGCTTCCATCGCTGCAGCCAGGACGAATACCTCGCCATGGTGACGGGCTATGTCAGCCACTACCGGATTCCCCTGAGCGGCGAAGAGCTCGAGCGTGAAGCGCTCGAGTGGGCAACGACACGTGGCGCGCGCTCGGGCCGCGTGGCCTGGCAATACGTGCAGGACTTGGCGGGCCGGCTCGGCGTGAAGCTAATTGAGCGGTGAGCGCGCTCTGTTGCGGTGAACGCGCTTTGTTAGTGAGCAGTCTTCCTCACGCCCTCTCTTGGACTGAAGAAACGTTCTCATTCAACACGCTCGACGCGTTGATATCTCCAAATGGATGACTCGCGCCTTCTGCTTGGATGGTGCAGTCCTGGAAGCCCGCTTTTTCTTTCTTCTTTTATGGCGGCGGTGCCATGCCAGAACCTGACCGACTGTCCGTACTGATGGGCGAGATTTACATCGCGGATTCGGAACTCCGCTTGACTGGGTATTGCAGAGTGACGTCGGATGGGCGAACGATCAGTACCTCGCGGCGACCGGGCTGCTCCAATCGAAACGGTAATTGAAGCCGAGCTTGACCGTGTGCACGCGCTGTTTGATGTCGGCGTTAACATCAGCGCCAATGGTGGGAGAAGCAGCAAATACGTAGCGCTCGGCGCCAAAGAGGAGGAAATCATACTCGAGCTTGGCTGACCAGTTGTGCGTGATCGCATGCTCGACGCCCGCACCGCCAGTAAAGCCCCACTGAGATTTACTGATCGTCTGCTGAAAATCAAATGGAGGTGCGGTGACAATGTCCAGCATATGGGTGTGGCGCACCCACGCACCGCCGGCCTTCAAATAGAGCAAGGTGCGGTCGAATGCACCGCCGATGCGACCCGTGATGGTGCCGAAGCGGTCGACCTTGGACGAGCAAACGAATGACGCTCCTGGGACTTGCGAAAAGTTGCAGATATCACCCGACATGTCCGCCCAGCTGAAGTCGACCTCGACGCCGAGCACCACCGGGCCGGTCTGCCAGTTGACACCCGCCTGCACGCCGCCAAGGGCGCCGATGATGGTGCCCGACCCGAGGTTGAAAGACGGAAGAATGCTATTGTCGCCGATCACCCTCCACTCGTTGCTGCTCCAGCCATAGCCCAGGTGACCGCCGACATAGATGCCGCTCCAGGAAAAGACCTCCACCGGAGGTGACCGATAGACCGGTACCTTTGTCGGAATATCGGCGGCTATCGCAGAGCCGGCGAGGACGGACGTCAGTATTACGCCCGCAACAAATGATCGCTTCATCATGGGAGCCCCCCGCTTGTTTGAAGCCAGGGGACGCACTACGGCATTCGGCGATACGCCCGCGTCCGTCGAACGGTGGACCTGTATAAGAATTCACAACAGAACATTCAGCTGTGACACTTCTGCCGGTGCGAGAGTGGTTTCGAGCGAATGGGAAAAGAGGGGGCAGACACCGAATTCTTTAGCCGCCGCTGAGCAGCGGCATCGGGTCGAGCGGTGCCGGTCCTTTGCGCACCTCGAAGTGCAGCTGCGGCGTATCGACATTGCCGGTCTGGCCCGAATTGGCGATCACCTGTCCTCGCTTGACTTGATCGCCGCGCTTGACCAGCAGCTCCTTCGCATGTGCGTAGGCGGTCACGTAGCCGTTCGGGTGACGGACGAGCACCAGATTGCCGTAGCCCTTGAGCTCGTTGCCCGCATAGGCCACGACACCATCTTCGGCCGCCTTGACCGGCGTGCCCTCCGGCACCGCTAGATTGATGCCGTCGTTCTGTTGGCCGTTCGGCTTGGGACCGAAGCCGGCGATGACGCGGCCTTTCACCGGCCAGCGGAACGCGGGTGACGCGTCGGATTTGATCGGCGTTGGCGCCGGCGTCTCGTCGCTCGGCGTGACCACAGCGGCCTGCTGTGGCTGCTGCTCGGGCTGTTTCGGAGCGGGTGTCGCCTTGGCGGGCGTTGCCTTGGCAGGAGCTGCTCCCTTCGCGGATGCAGCTTTGGCGGACGCCGCCGCCCTGCCAGCCGCCGCCGCCTTCGCGGATGGTGCCGCCAGCGGCTGCGGAGATTTGCCCTTGGCGATGCTATGCGGCGCCGGTCCGCCAGGAATGACGATACGATCGCCGATCTTCAGCGTCGCGGTCGGCTCGATGTTGTTGGTCTTGGCAAGATCAGCAACCGAACGGCCATAGGTGCGCGAGATCTTGTAGAGCGTGTCGCCGGCCGCAACGACGTGCAGGCCGGACGAGCCGGTGACAGCCGCAGGCTGCGCCGGCCCGATTGCCGAAACGGGCGCAGGAGACGGACGCGCTCCTGCGTTGCTCGCGACCGGCGCCGGTGCAGCAGCAGGTGCACCGCCCGTGTAGCGCGGAATGACCAGCCGCTGGCCCGGCCGAATGGCCGCGCCGGGCGGCAGGCTGTTGGCCTCGACCAGTGCAGCGGCCGGTACGTTGTGACGCTGCGCGATGACGTCGATGGTCTCGCCCTGCGCGACGATGATCGCGGTGCCGCCTTCCCAGCTCCAAGGGCTCGAAGCGCTCGCTGGCTTTCGCGGCGCCGCCGAGCCGGTGATCTCGGGAGGAACCGGCGGTGCCGGCTGATAGGTTGGCTGATAGCTCGCCATGCCCATGCCGCGGCCGCCCCCGGAATAGCCGGCCTCGGGCGCGGCCGAGACCGGCCCGGACATCGGCCCAGACATCGGCCCAGACATCGGCCCAGACATCGGCCCAGGTCCACTCATACCTGACGGCGGCGGCAGTGGCGCCTGCTCGATGCGGCTCGAGGGCGGCATCGCAGCCGCGCCCAACGGCTCAGGCTGAGATGCAGGACGGGCAGCGTAGCGATTGTCGTTGTAGCGATTGTCGCCGTAGCGATTGTCGTTGCTGAAGCGCTCGGAGCTGCAGCCGGCGAGTCCGGCCGCGATCGTGGTCAGCACGACCAGGCGCAATCGTGCGCGCAGCAACTCCCAGATCATGGCCTACTCACCCCAACGCCACACACAGCGGGTGAGTTAAGCTTGCTGGGGTTAACAAGGTTTTAAGGGTTTAAGGCCGCTCAACCCTAACGGAATCTCGCCAAACTCGTTATAATTCACGTGCTTGGCCGGGAACGAGCGGCACGAAGCGCACCGCCAGCAAAGTCTCGCGCGAAAGCTTTCCTGCAGTCTTGGTTAATTTGACGAGATGCTGGGTGCCGCCATGCGGCCCGAGAGGTAACAGCATGACTCCATCGTCGCCGAGCTGCTTGGTGAGCGCCTTCGGCACCTCCTCGGCAGCCGCCGTCACGATGATCCGGTCGAACGGGGCGCGCTCGGGCATGCCGGCAAATCCATCACCCACGATCACATCGACGTTCTCGCAGCCGAGCGCGGCGAGGCGAGCGCGCGCGGTATCGGCGAGCGTCCGATAGCGCTCGACCGTCACCACCTCGCGCGCCAGCCGCGACAGCACCGCCGCCTGATAGCCCGAGCCGGTACCGACCTCGAGCACCTTATGCTCCGGCCGCACGCCGAGTTGCTCGGTCATATAGGCCACCACAAATGGCTGGCTGATGGTCTGGCCGCAGGCGATCGGTAGCGCCCGGTCCGCATAGGCGTCGCCCGCGAAGCGGTCGTCAACGAAACGCTCGCGCGGCACGTCATCGAGCGCGCGCAGCACCGCCACGTCGTTGATGCCACGCTGGCGCAGCTCGAGCAGGAACTGCATGCGGCTGACGCCGTCTTCCTTGTGCGGCTTTTCCTTGTGCGGCTCCTGGGGCACACCTGTTTCCTTCTGGTGGCTTTGTTTGCAAGTCCCCCGGTGTAAATATAGGAGGCACGGCGAGGCTTGCCATCTTTGGCACCGTAGCCCGCATTGAGCGCCAGCGAAATGCGGGAACGGCCGAACAGCTGAGAAAGATCGTTCGTGGATTTCGCTGACGCTCAATCCAGGCTACAAGACTGACGCTCAATCCAGACTACAAGTCCGCCTTATTTGTGAAACACGGCGGCCAGCTTGGTCATAAACGGCTCGTCCGTCATGTCGAGGCGCAGCGGCGTCACCGCGATGCGATTGTCGGCCAGCGCCGAGATGTCGGTGCCGGTCTGCGGCGGCGCGCTGCGCAAGCGGACATAGGCGATCCAGTAATAGGCGTTGCCGCGCCCGTCGTAGCGGGAGTCGATCTGCAGGCGTTCCTGGCGATTGCGCCCCTGCGCGGCGACCGCGATGCCCTTGACCTGGTCGGGCGGGCAATTGGGGAAATTGATGTTGATCAGCACGTCGCGCGGTATGCCCTCATCGAGCGTACGACGGATGATGTCGGGCCCATTGCGGATCGCGGTCGCCCAGTGCGGCGGCTGATCGCTGCGCGACAGATAGGACTGCGACAGCGCGAACGACGGAATGCCGAGGATCGTGCCCTCGACCGCACCCGCCACCGTGCCGGAATAGATCACGTCCTCGCCCGCGTTGCGGCCGCGATTGACGCCGGCGAGCACCAGATCGGGCGGGTGATCCTTGAGGATGTGCCGCGACGCCATGATCACGCAGTCGGTCGGCGTGCCCTTGACCGCAAACCGACGCTCACCCACCGGGCGCAGCCGCAGCGGATCATTGAGCGAGAGTGAATGGGAGACGCCCGACTGATCGTATTCGGGCGCCACGATCCAGACATCGTCGGAGAGCGCACGCGCGATCTCGGCGCAGGCGTCGAGTCCGTCCGAATGAATGCCGTCGTCGTTGGTGACCAGAATGCGCATCGAGGCTTACGCACGCTCGATGGTCTTGAGGCCGCCCATATAGCCCTGCAGCACATCGGGCACCGCGATCGAGCCATCCTGCTGCTGATAGGTCTCGAGCACGGCGATCAGCGCGCGGCCGACCGCGACGCCGGAGCCGTTCAGCGTATGGACGTGGCGTACCTGGCGATCCTTCGTCCGGTAGCGCGCATTCATGCGGCGGGCCTGGAAGTCACCGCATACGGAGCAGGAGGAGATCTCCCGATACATGCTCTGGCCGGGGAGCCAGACTTCGATGTCGTAGGTCTTCTGCGAGGCGAAGCCCATGTCGCCCGTGCACAGCGTGACCACACGATAGTGCAGCCCGAGCCGGCGCAGCACTTCCTCGGCGCAGGCGAGCATGCGCTCGTGCTCGTCCTTGGTCTGCTCCGGCGTGGTGATCGAGACAAGCTCGACCTTGGTGAACTGGTGCTGGCGGATCATGCCGCGCGTATCCTTGCCGGCCGCGCCCGCTTCGGCACGGAAGCAGGGCGTGCAGGCGGTGAAACGGAGCGGCAGCGTGGCTTCGTCCTGGATCGACTCGCGCACCAGGTTGGTGAGCGGGACTTCGGCCGTGGGGATGAGCCACAAGTCTTCCTTGAGTGGCGCACGCTCGAGGATGCGATCGACCAGACCAGCAAGATCGATTTCGCCGCGCTTGAACTGCTCTGCGTCAGCGGCGCTCGCATGCTTGAGTGCATCGTGCAGAAGCTCGGTGCGTGTGATCGTGCGCGTGGCAAGGAACTGATCATCCACAAACTTCGGCAGCTGCGTGGTGCCAAACATCACGTCGTCCCGCACCAGCAGCGGCGGAGCGACCTCCGTATAGCCATGCTCGGTCGTATGCAGGTCGAGCATGAACTGGCCGAGCGCGCGCTCGAGCCGCGCGAGTCCCTTCTTGAGCACGACGAAGCGCGCGCCGGAGAGCTTCGCGGCGGTCTCGAAGTCCATTTGCCCGAGGCCTTCGCCCAGATCGAAGTGCTGCTTGAGATCGTAGCCGTAGTTACGCTTGGCCCCGAAATGATGGTGCTCGACATTGCCGGTCTCGTCAGCGCCGTCCGGCACCTCGGCGAGTGGCAGGTTGGGAATTTCCGCAAGCGCCCTGTCGAGCGCGTCCGAGGTCTCCTTCGAGGCGGCTTCGAGCTTCGGAAGCTCCTCCTTCAGCCGCGCCACCTCGGCGAGGAGCTTCTGCGCGGTCTCCTCCTCGTTGCTCTTTTTCGCCGCACCGATCTCGCGCGAGGCAGCGTTGCGGCGCGCGAGCGCGGCTTCCGCCTTCTGAATCGCGGCGCGGCGGCGCTCGTCGAGCTCACTCAGCCGCTGCGCCTCACCCTTGAGACCGCGGCGCGCGAGCGCGCGGTCAAAAGCCTCGGGGTTCTCGCGGATCCATTTGATGTCGTGCATGGCGGAAATTCCAGGTTTTCCGTCATGCCCGCGCTTGTCGCGGGCATCCACGTCTTTCTCAGCGCAACGCGACAAAGACGTGGATGGCCGGGATAAACCCGGCCATGACGAACGGAGGGACTCAAGTACGCATCATTCTAGCCGATACTCACTCCGCCGGCTTGCCTTCTGGCGGGGCTTCGTTGGCGGCGGCCGCCTTCTTCTCGACCATCCGCACCGAGAAGATCGACAGCTCATAGAGACCCATAAGAGGGATCGCCAGCGAGAGCTGGCTCAGCACATCGGGCGGCGTGAGGACCGCCGCGATGACGAAGGCGCCGACGATGAAATAGCGTCGCTTTTCCTTGAGCGTCTGGGAGGTGATGATGCCGACGCGGCCGAGCAGCGTGAGGATCACCGGCAGCTGGAACGCGATGCCGAACGCAAACACCAGCCCCATCATCAGCGACAGATATTCGCCGACCTTGGGCAGAAGCGCGATCTCGGCACTGCCCTCGCTGGGCAGCTGCTGCATGCCGAGCGAGAAGCGCACCAGCATCGGCATCACCAGGAAATACACGACCATCGAGCCGAGCCCGAAGAAGAACGGGGTCGCGATCAGATACGGCAGGAAAGCCTGGCGCTCGTGACGGTAGAGACCCGGCGCGACGAACATATAGATCTGCCCGGCCACCACCGGGAAAGAGAGAAATGCCGCTCCGAACATCGCCAGCTTGAGCTGGGTGATGAAGTATTCCAGCAGCGCCGTATAGATGAATTTCGACTGCTCGGGCCCTGCCACCCACACGAACGGCCAGACCAGCACGTTGTAGATCTGCTTGGCGAAGAAGAAGCAGCCGATGAACATCACCGCGAAGGCCAGAAGCGCCTTGATGAGCCGCGCGCGCAGCTCGATCAGGTGCTCCATCAAGGGCGCCTTGGTCGCCTCGATGTCCTCGTGGGTCACGCCGCCCTCCCCGCATCAGGCGTATTGACCGTCGCCGTGCTCTGCGGAGCCGCGGGCTCGGCGGGAGCCGCAGGTTCGACGGGAGCCGCAGCCGGGGTCTCAGTCGCAGCGGGAGGACTCGCGGGCGGCGTTGAGGCTGAAGGCGTTGAGGCTGAAGGCGTGGAGGCTGAAGGCGTGGAGGCTGAAGATTGGGGCAAGGCGGCCGTGTCCGTCAGCGTATCGAGATCCGGCGGCGGGCTTGCCGCCTTCTCGATGTCCTTGCGGATGTCATCGATCGGATCGAAGTGCGCATAGCTCTGCGCCTTCGACGCCATCTCGTCGACCTCCTTCTTGAGGTCGGCGAGCTCGGCTTCGCGCATCGCCTCGTGGAACTGGTTCTGGAACTCCGACGCCATGCGCCGGACCTTGGACATCCACTGCCCAAGCGTACGCAGCGCGCCCGGCAGCTCCTTCGGACCGATCGCGATCAGCGCGACGATGCCAATGAGCAGGAGCTCGCTCCAGCCAATGTCGAACATCGGGCCTCACTCCCAAGCAAACACCAGAGCTAAAACCGGCGCCCCAGCACCGCAGGCCGTCGCGGATCGTGGAGGCGCCGCTGGGGTCAGCCGGCCTTGCGCTGCTCGGCCGACGCGGGAGCGCCACCGGCAACCGGACTACCGGTCGACGACGGCTCGATCGTCTTCATCTGCTCGGTCTTGGCTGGCTCTTCGGGCTTCTCGTCTTCCGCGAGGCCCTTCTTGAACGACTTGATGCCCTTGGCGAAGTCGCCCATCAGCTCGGAAATCTTGCCGCGTCCGCCAAACAGCAGAAGGCCGACCGCCAACACGATGATCCAATGCCAAACGCTCATCGAACCCATGCGCACATCCTCCATGATGAGGGGGTGGGGGCCGCACGGGCACCCGCTGGGCCACACGGGCCCGCCTGACTATTCAGGGTTGCCGTTGAAATTAAGCGCTGGGCGCGAAAAAAACAAGGTGTCAAGCAGCGTGGTGGCGGTGCTTTATTCGGCAACCGCCCCCGGTAAGCCTTTGCGCTCGCTGCAGTTCCTGAGCGTTAACCGCAATGCTGCAGTTCCTGGCGCTACTCCTTCTCGGTGCGCTCAGGCGGCGGCGCGAGGCCAAGATCGAGGTCGCCCGGCTCGAGTGGATCCTCGTCCTCGCGCAGCGCCGGATCATCCGACGGCATCGGCACGGCGAAGCCGGCCGGCAGGCGGCCGTCGAGCAGACCCGAGCCCTTGAGCTCTTCGAGGCCGGGCAGGTCGCCGACCGCGTCGAGGCCGAAGTGCGACAGGAAGGCCTCGGTGGTGCCAAAGGTCAACGGACGCCCGGGCACCTTGCGGCGGCCGCGCGGCTTGATCCAGCCGGTCTCCAACAGCACGTCGATCGAGCCCTTCGAGGTCGACACGCCGCGGATATCCTCGATCTCGGTCCGAGTCACCGGCTGATGATAGGCGATGATGGCGAGCGTCTCGATCGCGGCGCGCGAGAGCTTGCGCGTCTCGACTGTTTCCTTGCTCAACAGCCACGACAGGTCGCCGGCGGTGCGGAAAGTCCACTTGCCGGCAACGCGCACAAGATTGACTCCGCGTGATGCGTAGTCCTGCTGCAGCCGCTTGAGCGCGTCCGCGACATCAGTGCCCTGCGGCAGGCGAGCAGCGAGATCCTTCTCGCTCAGCGGCTCAGATGCAGCGAACAGCATGGCTTCGAGCAGGCGCAGCTCCTCCGGCCGCTCCTCTACCCGTTCTTGCACATCCCCCGCCTCGTCCTCCGGATCTACATCCGGCCGAATGACTTGCATCTTCGCCAGGCCCATGATGATGGCCTCCCCTTGTACTTCTTGCACTTAGTCCTCCGTCCTGTCGATAGCCGCTCCGGGAACTGAACCTGGAGCGGGCTCGCTCACGACCGCCGCCACGGCCGTGCGCTTGCGCATATAGATCGGTGCAAATGCCTGATGCTGATGGATGTCCGCCAGACCCTCGCGCACCAGCTCGAGCGCCGACGCAAAGCTTGACGCAAACACCGTGGCGGCATGCGAAGGTTCCACCACGTACTTGATCAGATACTCATCGATACGCGTCCAATCTGTCGACTGACCGATCAGCCGCTCAAGCGCCTCGCGCGCTTCCGCCAGCGACCACACCGCACGCTTGGCCAGCTTGACACGCGAGAGCGCATTCTTCTGGCGCTGATGCGAATAGGCCGAAAGGAGATCGTAGAGCGTCGCCGTCCACTCCGGGCGTTTGATGTGCGCGATCGGTTCCGGCTGGCCGCGCGCAAAGATGTCGCGGCCAAGCTGCTGGCGCGTGAACATCTGCTCGGCCACAGTCCTGATCGCTTCGAGCCGCTTGAGGCGCAGCGCCAGCGCATTCGCCATGTCCTCGGCGCTCTGCCCTTCCGGCGCGTTCACGTCCGGCAGCAGCAGGCGCGACTTGAGATAGGCGAGCCACGCCGCCATCACGAGATAGTCCGCTGCGAGCTCAAGCCGCAGCCGCCGTGCCTCCTCGATGAAAGCGAGATACTGGTCGGCCAATGCCAGGATCGAGATCTTGGCGAGGTCGACCTTTTGCTGACGCGCGAGCGTCAACAAGAGATCGAGCGGACCTTCGAAGCCCTCCACATCGACCACCAGCGCCTTCTCGCCGGCGGCCAGCTCCGGGGAGAACTCGCTTTCGGCTTTGACGCCTTCGGCGGTCATGAGGCCCTCCGCGCGTCAGCCACACGGACGTCGATGAGCATGGCGGCGAACGCCAATCGCGCGTCGGCCTCGTCGATCGCGTCAGGCGCCGTGCGCGCTGACAGTGCCGCAGCCGCGCGAGCAGCCGCGTCCCCTGCCAGCACGGGAGCCGCGCCCGCAACTGCTTCCATCTCGGCGAGATCGCCATTGCAGTGCAAAACGATATCGCAGCCTGCCGCGAGCGCTGCACGCGTGCGCTCAGCCAGCGAGCCTGACAACGCCCCCATCGAAACATCGTCGCTCATCAGCAGTCCCTTGAACCCAATCGAATCACGAATCACGTCTTGCACCATTGTGACCGAAGTCGTCGCCGGATTGACAGGGTCATAAGCGCTAAACACAACATGAGCCGTCATGCCCAAAGGCAGCCCCACGAGTGGCCGAAAGGCCGCAAAGTCGGAGGTTTCGAGCTCGGCGCGAGCGGCTTCAACCACCGGAAGCTTGAGGTGACTGTCGGCCGCTGCCCGGCCATGGCCGGGCAGATGCTTCAGCACGGGCAGCACACCACCCGCCATCAGCCCTTCCGCAGCTGCCTTGGCCAACACGGAGACTTGGGCTGGCGTTCCACCATAGGCGCGATCGCCGATCACCGGATCGGCTCCCGCGATGGGCAGATCTGCAACCGGCAGACAATCGATATCAATGCCGAGGCGCTGCAGGTCGTGCGCGATCAAGCGCGCGCCGAGCCGCGCAGCCGCGATGCCTGCCGTCTGGTCACGCTCATAGAGCGCCCCATAAACGGCAGCGGCCGGATAGCTCGGCCAATGCGGCGGGCCGATACGCTGCACGCGGCCGCCTTCCTGATCGACCAGGACCGGCGCCTCGGTTCCGACGGCCTCGCGAAACGAGGTCACCAGCGCGGCCACCTGCGCTGGGTCCTCGATATTGCGCTTGAACAGGATCAGGCCCCATGGGCGAGCCTCGCGCACGAACGCGCGCTCCGCCGCTGTCAGCGCAACGTCACTCACGCCGGTGATGAAAGCGCTTGCCGTCATTGGCGCCCGCTTACACGCCGCCTTGCCGGGGGGTCAAGCGGCCTGCCCCCGTTTTGCGAAGCTCGCGATAGCTTGCATTGCCGTGACTCGGCCTCCGAAGCCGGCTGTGCGCTGGCAACTCTATGATTCTAATATCGCTTTTTGAGCGAAGGGCGCCGCCTGAGCCCTAAGGCCAGCGCCCGCGAAACTTCAGAAAGGCGGTATTTTTCTTAGTTCCGCTGGATCAGGCACTGGCCGCCCGCCGCCTTCAGCTCCGAGCAGAACTGGGAGGCCTCGTCGGACGAGCCAAACGGCCCGACCATCGCGCGGTAGTAGACGCCTTTGGTGCCGAGATCGACCCGCCTGATCATCACCGAGCGATCGGAAAGCTGATCAGGGTACTTGGACTGCAACGAGCGATAGGAAGCCTGCGCCTCCGCTTCACTGCGCTGCGAGGAGAGCTGCACGGAATAGCCGCTGGCAGTCCCTTCCGAAGTGGCTGGTGCACGCGGCGCTGGCGGTTGCAGGCCCTGTGTTGTCGCCGGCGGAGACACGGCCGCCGTGCGTTCGCGTGGTGCCGGCGGCGTGGGTGGCTCCTGCGGATCGAGGGCGATCGGCGCCGAGTTGCGCGACGGGGGATTCTTGGGAACCGGCGCCGGTCGAGGCGGAGTCACGCTCGGCGGGTTGTTGTTTGCCGTTCGGCTTGTGGGCTCGCGACTGGACTCGCGAACTGTGGACTCGCGACTTGCGGATTCGCGGCTTGTGGATTCGCGATTTGTGGATTCGCGACTTGGCGGATCGCCATCGGGCCTGATCGTGAGCGTGCGAACGCGCCTGGAGTCACCCGCGTTGGCACTGCCCGACGGTGGCGCAAACGGAGTCACCCCTCCTGGCGCGGAGGACGATGGAAACCCTGACCCGCGCGAAGATGAGGATGGCGTCCGCAATTCCACCGGCTCCTCTTCACGCGGAATGACGCGCTCGCTCGTATCGCCCACACGGTCCTTAATGGACTTTCCAGTCGGTCCCTCCGCTGCGGACACGACCTTGGTCGGAGCCGTATCCGCCGAGATCACGGGCGGCACCCGGTTGGAACTCGGCGAGCCGTAATAGGTGCGATACCCATAGGCACCGGCCGTACCGATCATTGCGCAGCCGATCAACGTTACTGCCGTGAGGAGCCCGCCGCGACGCCGCGAGCGCGGCGGATCATCATAGTCCTCATCGTCGTCAGCGCCCATCGGCGCGCCATCGTCAAAATAGGCCGGCTGCGAGCGCTGATCGTGCGAGTCATACGCGCGCTCGTCCTGATAGGCGCGCTGGTCCTGATACGCA
>Ga0111538_10010415_pt1 | contig 12362 bp, 12 predicted proteins | sample SoiMethybrSBSTD1_FD_79669 | JGI IMG/M metagenome (GOLD analysis project Ga0111538, IMG submission 79669) | Bulk soil microbial communities from a Populus tree surrounding site in Tennessee, USA - Soil MetaG P. TD hybrid SBSTD1 (version 2)... | ecosystem: Environmental > Terrestrial > Soil >...
CGCTCGGGATCAATTCTTTGGTGCGGCGCCGCACTTCCGGCTGGAGCCGCTGCCCGCCGCTCTGAATTACGCGCAGCGAGGACAAATCGAATCTTGCAATCAGCGGATCGTTGATCAAGCGAATGAGCAGCGCCGGCACCACCGCAATATGCGTGACTCGATGGCGTTCGATCAAGGTGAAAACATCTTCGCCCCGCGTCGAGTTCGACAGCACAAATGTGCCGCCATGCAATAAATAACCCTGTAGGCCGGGACAAGCGAGAGGCAGATTATGCGCCAACGGCAGCACGTCCAGAAAAACTTCTGCCGTGCCGACGCCGGTCACTGCCGAAGCGATTTTTGAATTGTAAATGTAATCGTTATGCGTGCGCGGGATCAGCTTGGGAATCCCCGTCGTTCCGCCCGACAATTGAAACACCGCGGGATCTTCGGGATCGATGCGAATGCTTTTCAAATCGCTCACCGGGCGCCGGCTCGGCCGCTCGATCATTTCCGTGAGCGAAAGAAAACCCTCGGGCGCGTCGCCCAGAATGATACCGAACTTTACCGTTTTGTGCGCATCGCGAATCCTTCTAACCAGCTCACAGTAATCGAAATCTTTTATTTTATCCGGAGTCACACACGTCACTGCTCCGGAAAGTTCGGCGAATTGACTCATCTCCCGATAACGATGCGTCGGCAGCGCCATGATCGGGATGCAACCGATTTTTTGCAGGGCGAAATACAGATAAACGAACTCGACGACGTTGGGCAGTTGCACCACCACGCGATCGAGCGGTTGGAATCCTTCGTCTAATAGATTTAGTGCGAGACGAGTGGCGCGATCGTTCAGCTCGCTGTAGGTCACCGACTGACCACCGTCAATTATGGCAACCCGATCACCGTAGCGGCTGAATGTCTCATCAAAAACATCGCGCAGGGCCCGATCTTCCCAATATCCCTCGGCTCGGTAGCGCGCGGCAAATTCAGCAGGAAATCGAACAACGCCGTCTAACATTCTATCCACCCGCCGCGGTTGAGGATCGAAGATGTAGGATAGAAGATCGCGATCCTCGATTCTCGATCCTCGACTCGTTGGTCAGAATCACGTCGTGCTCGAGAAACCACCGTCCACGATAATGATCTCGCCGGTCACGAAGCGATTGTGCACAATCAAGCTGAGCATGCTGTCGGCAACGTCGGCCTCCGTGCAGCAACGGTTGAGCGGTGTGTATTTCGCTCGGCGGGCCATCAGCCCTTCATAGTTTTTCGCCAGCGTCCTTTTCATCCAGTCGCCTTCGATCCAGCCTGGCGCGACGGCGTTGACGCGGATCTGCGGGCCGAGCGCGTTGGCGAGCGTCTTGGTCAAGTTGGCCACGGCCGCTTTGCTCGCGGCATAGGGCAAGGGCTGTGCGCTCGGACGCAGACCGGCGATGCTGCAAGTATTGACGATGCAGCCATTGGGCGATTTTTTTAAGAGCGGCGTTGCCGCGCGAGTGACGAGAAACAAACCCAGCACGTTGACCGAGAACACCCGATTCCAAGCGTCGACGGTCATTTCTTCGAAATTCTGCGGCTCCACGTCGGCCGTAGTGCCCGCGTTGTTGATCAAGACGTCGAGCCGGCCGAATTCTTTTTCCGTCGCGGCGAGCATCGCGCGCACGCTGGCGTCGTCGCTCACATCGGCGCGGTACAGCAATGCTCTGGCGCCCGCTGCTTCAGCTTCCCGCGCCGTGACTTTCGCCGCATCTTCACTTCGGCTGTAGTTGACGACCACGTCATAACCATTTTTGGCGAGCGCGAGCGCGACGCTGCGGCCGATCCCCGTGGCCGCGCCGGTGACGAGAGCCGCTGGTTTGTCGCTGTTCATGGTTCTACCTTTAAATTGCGCATTCGTCGGAAAAGATCACGGCAGGTTCAATAGCTTCGACGCGTTGCCGCGCTCGATCTTTGTCCGGTCGCCGGCGGACAGCCCGACTTTATCCAACTGAGGTATGGTATAGCCAAGGCCGATTTCCGGCGGCGAGATCGGATAGTCGCCGCCGAGCACGATGCGGTCGGCGCTCATGCAATCGAGAGCGCAGCGGATTGCGGACGCGTCTGCGGTATGAGTGTCGACGTAAAAGGCTTGGCAGTATTCGACCACGCGCCGCTGCAGATATTCCGGCATGGGCCGCTTTTCCTGCTCGTACACGCGCCGCTCGAAGAAAAACTGTTGATCGAACCGGCCCATCGTAAACGGCAGAAAGCCGCCAAGCTGGCAAAAGACGAATTTAACGCCCCACCAACGGTCAAAAACATTTGCGGTAATCATTTTGATCAGGCAGAGCATGTCGTCGAGCAGAAACCCCACGCCGCTGTTGAGATAACGATTATTGAGGCCGAGAGCTTGTTGCCAGGCTTGCGGCACCTGGCCCGGGTGGACCCAGAGCGGCATATTCCAGGCCTTCGCTCGTTCGAAAATCGGTTCGTAAACCGGATCGTCGAGGGCGCGCCCGTCGAGATTGGTCGAAAGGGAAATGCCGAAGAGCCCGAGTTTTTCCACCGCGCGGTCGAGCTCGTCCATCGCCGCTTCGCCGCCCAACGGATCCACCGCCGCCGCCGGTAGAAAACGGCCGGGCGCGATGCGCGAGGCTTCGGCGATGTAGTCGTTGACCATCTGGACGACTTTGTCCATCGGCAGCTTGCGCGCACGCGCCGCCGGGACGAGCAGATTGCCGTAGTTGATCACTTCTTTGTCCACGTCGAACCGATCCATCAACGTCAAATGCTTCTCCAGCGAGCTAAAGCCCTCGTCAGCGTAGAGAGTTCGGCCGAGGTAACTCCCCGCGGCAAATTCCCGGAGCGCGTCCAGTATCGTCGGCGGCAGACAATGGGCGTGACAATCGATCAAGCTCATAACAACTCCTCACTCGATAATTTTTCCGAAGCCTTGATGCTTCTACGACGTGATTTTCAGGCTGACGGCCATGCCCGGCAGCGAGGATAGCTAACACCGCGCTATCGCTTCTGTCAATAAATCAGCCGGCGCTTTGAAGGGACGTATAATGACCGGTTCGCCGCCAGGCAGGGCGTTGCGACGGCGGCAAGGTATCTAAGACAACCACGCAAGCACCAGTACCAGCACAGCGCCGATGATCATGCCGGTCACCGCGCTCTTAGTTCTGTGTGCGACAATGACGGCGACGGTCAAAGCCAGCGCGCGGCGCGGCGCCGCCGCGGTTTCCAGACGGGCGCCGGACATGAACAAGGTGACCGAGATAATGCTGCAAATCAGGCCGTAAGAAACGTAACGCAACCACCGATCCAATGCTTCGGGAAATTTCCGCCCCGCGAAAAATAGTTGCGGCAAGGCGCGCATGGCAAAAGCCATGAGCCCCATCATCAGGATGATTTGGTTGCGCGTAATTTCCACTGTTCGATTCCCCAACCTAGAGTTGCAACGCCGATCGCCATGACGAGCCAGCCCCACTCCTGGCTCGCCAGCGCGCCCGGCAGCGCGACCATCAAGCTGCCCAGACAAATAAGCGCCATCGCCCAGCCCTTCATTTCGACGACGAGCAGCCCGGCGAAATAGCCGGGTAAGATAAATCTCAGCGCTTCGTCGAAATCGGCGGGGAAACCCAGCGCCAGGCCGAATCCTGCGCCGCTTCCAGTCACCCAAACGATGAAGCTGGTCACGCCGACGCCGAGAAAGAAGGCGAGATTGCCATAACCATCCGCCGGCGTTGACACAGCGCGTGTCGTCCCATCGCGTTCCTTTTGAAACTGCAAATAGGGCACGATGAAGCTGCTCGCGCTGATCACATGAGACGAGAGCAGCAAGGGCAAACGTTTCACGCCGCGAAAAAATGGCGCCAGCGCAGTGCTCATCGGCAGGAAACGCAAGTTCATCAAAAAACCGGCGACCAAAACTTGCAACGAAGATTTGTTCTCTGCGAGGGGTCCGAGCACAGCGAACTGCGCCGGTCCGGAATAAACCCATGCGGACATGAGAATAATTTCTTCGAAGGACAAACCGTGGCGCTGCGCCGCGATGCCCCACGCGACCGACGACGGCGCGAAGGCAATCCATATCGGAATCGCCGCTTTCATGCCTTGACGAAACCGGACGGTGAAAGACATTAGATGCGCTTAACCGAGGGAGAAGGAAAGATCAACGGATGGTGTCCTGAGCTCGACCGGCATTGTTGACCACCAGACCTAGCGCGGCAGAGCCGCAATCAAAGGAGAAAGCAGGATTCACCGCAGAGGCCACAGAGTTCGCCGAGTTTCAGAGTATTTCTTATCAAAAACTCGTTGCTCCGCGCCTCCGCGGTGAGTTCTCTTCCAGATCGAGCCAATCAGAATAGCCACTGGGAAATTCGCGCGAACAGCGAAAACTCTCAAGCATAGTCGTACGAAGGCTTCTTATAGACAGTTTGAACTTTTGTCAGCTTCGCCTTGAATGCTACTTCAGCACGGCCTCCGCCAACTTGGCTCCGGGAAACCAGGAATTGTTGCACTTGTCTTCGGTGAAGTTTTGAAAGCGCTTGAACTCGTCCAAAGTCATGACATCCTTGGCGGCTTGGCCGTCCAAGCCCTTAGTATCCACGTCTAAGCGACGCGTCGGTTGCTGCGCGGTTTTTCCATGCAGCTCCTGACCTTCGCGACTGAGCAACCAATTGAAAAAAACTTTCGCCGCGTTCGGATGCGGCGCGCCCTTGATGACGCCGACAATGCCGTTGCCGCCGCTCACGTAAGTTCCTTCTTTCAGCGTCGGCAAGTGTTTGACCGGCAGGTTGGCATCCAAAAATGCGTCGAAGTCCCGATAGCCCACGCCGATGGTCAACGCGAGATTTCCTTTAGCCAGCGCGTCAGCGATCTGGCGCGCGTTGCGGCCGACAAACATATCCTGCTGCGCGAGCTTTTTTATATATTCTTCTCCCTTCATGTCCAGTAGAAACGCCCACATGGCAAGGCCGCCGCCCGGCACTCGCGGATCGCGCAAGCCGATTTTACCTTTCCATTTGGGATCGAGCAGATCGTTATAGCTCCGCACCTCCTGCGGCTTGACCAGTTGGGTGTTGTAATAGAGCGACGGCGTCACCTGCGCGACGAAGCTGTAGAGCAGATTTTTCCCCGTCTGATTGTCAGCCCACAGGTGACCACCGAACCATTTCGCCGGATCCTTCACTTCAGGCAAAATCATCGCCGCCGTCAGCGGCTCGAATAAATCGGATTTGAGCAGCGTGTTCCCCGTGCACGGACCAACCAAAAAAGCATCGACCGAAACCGCGCCGGCTTGCTTCTCCGCAACAATCTTGCTCATGAGGTTCGGTCCCGGCGCCTGAATAAATTCACTGTCGAGATCGAAGCGTTTTTTCAGCGCCGCCTGAACCTCATTCCTAAAGTCATTTCCCGGCGGCGCGCCGATGACTACTTTGCCTTCCTTCTTGGCCGCGGCGACAATTCGCTGCCACTCGGCGCTGGCCTGGGCGGCGTCAAGCCAATGCGGTGTTATACCGATCAGCATGACGGCGGCCCACAAGATACTTAAGAAGTTTTTTGCTTCCATCGCGCCACCCGAAACTTTTTAATTACAATCGCGCCGATGATAATCACGATCAGGGCGCGATGCCAAACGATCGGAAAACAGCGAAGAAAAGCCTTGCGACCGTCTCGGAGCAGCGCTATATATCGCCCGTCCCGGTTCTGCGATGCGCATTTGTCTGAAAACAAATATGAGAGCATCACTCTGCCTGCTGACCCTGCTAATCCAACTGTGTATTGCGAAAACCGGCGGCGCCCAGGAGCGCATGCGCATCGCCTGGGCCGGCAGCACGCCGTCGAACACGCCGATCTGGGTCGCCGATCAGAAGGGATTTCTCAAGAAGAACGGCCTGAACGCCGAAGTCATCGCGATCAGCGCCAGCACCATCGTTATTCAGGCGTTGCTCACCGGCGAAGTCGATTTCATCATCGCGCCCTCCGCCACGCTGGTAACCTCCCGCCTTGCCGGCGCCGACACAGTCATGGTGTCGACGAACTTGCCGCTGTTCATCGATCACATCGTATCGCTGGGCGACATTACGACGGTCGAGCAATTGAAGGGTAAAATCGGCGGCGTCAACCGTCTCGGCACCACATCCGACATGACTCTCCGTTTGGCACTGCGCCGGTTAGGCGTCGATCCGGAAAAAGAAACCAAGATCATCGCCACCGGTGAAAACCCGCAGCGCCTCGCCGCCCTAGCGCGCAATCTTACGCAGTTCACGTTGCTCGGTGAGCCGCTGGTCAAGGAAGCGGAGAAAATGGGCTTTCGCGATCTTTACGATATCGGCACGCTGAAAATTCCCTATCATGTCAACGCCGTGGTCACGCGTGAAAAAACTGTCAAAGAGCGCCGGCCGTTTGTGCTGAAAGTCGTCCGCGCCTTCACCGAAGCGCTTCATTTCATCAAGACCAACAAGGAAGAAACCAAAGCGCTGATCGCTAAGAATCTGAAGACCAACGACCCCGAAGGATTGGAGCGCGCCTATCGCGCCTACAACGGCGCGTTTCCCGAAGTTCCCTATCCCAATGCCGAAGGCGTGAAGACCTTGCTCGACGACATCGCCCCGCGCACGCCGAAAGCCGCAACCGCCGATCCGAAGAACTTTGTCGATATGAGTTTGGTTCAGGAACTGGAAACGTCGGGGTTTATCAAGCAGCTATACAAAAGGTAAGAACGACCGCTTATCCTAGTTGCGCAGGACCTAAACACCAGTCGAAAATCATTCGTGACTAAAACCTAAACAATCCTTTACGCTCAGCGGCGGGCCAACACGGTACTGGCCCTGGCGAACCCCCATCATCACTGGCACCCGCCACGCGGGTGGTTGCATCCTGAAGGCGCTCGCTGTTAGGCGGTCAATTTCACGGCGACTGAGACACCGGCCTTTGCGCACAGGCCGACGAGGTAGTCCAGAGACAGCTTGCCAACCTTGTTGCGCACGATCTCGGAGATGCGGGGCTGGACCACGCCAAGGCGCTTGGCGGCTTCCACCTGGGAAATTGCCTCACGGTCCATCCACTTACGGAGCGCTTCGGCCAGCTCGCAACGCAGGAGCATCACAGCGGCCTCATGCGGTGGGAAACCGAGATCAAGGAACACATTGTTTGCGCGCTTTACTTTCCGTGATTGTTTCTTCTTCATAACTGTCCTCCGATTAACTGGTAACGCTGCGCTGCTAACTTGATGTCCGCCTGGGACGTCTTTCGGGTCTTCTTCTGAAAAGCGTGCAAGACATAAAGCGCTTCCTCGAACTTGGCCACGTACACAACGCGGAACGCACCGGCGGCATCTCGTATCCGAATCTCGTAGGCTCCAGATCCAACGGTCGGAAGCGGCTTAAAGTCTGCTGGTTCACGCCCGACTTGCACCATGAACAACCCGTATCCGGCTTGTCGACGCGCCAACCCGGGAAAGGCCGCTAAATCGCGACGAGCGGTGCCGAGAAAGCGGATCGGCTTCATCTCGAGGAATTATACGAATATTCGTATATGCTTGCAATCGCCGCGCACGCCCAAAGCGGGAACTGCCGACCAAAGAAGCTTCGTCGATATGAGTCTGGTTCAAGAACTCGAATCGTCGGGGTTTATCAGGCAGCTGTACAAAAAATAACGGGCGACCGCCGGTCGCCCCTACGTTGTGTTCTTTGCTTTTTCACGGCGAAGTCTCTTCGTTCCTATCATCGCTGCTCTGCGGCCTTCGGTGCTCCGCGGTCGAACCCTTTCTCTTGTCCGACGACTCGCTCCTCAAATCATAAATAGCGGATTGACTGGTTCGTGCCCCACCAGCACTCTCCCCGCGTCCTCCACCCAGACCGGTTGCGCCGCAATATGTCGATCCATCGCTTGCACATCGCGTATGCTTCGTTCCAGTGGACAGTCAACATAGAGTGCCGTCGTCCCGGCTGCAGCATGCATGGTCACGACGCATGCGCGCCCGACGCTGGCAGCATACAGACCAGCGCTGTACAGCGCTCCACGGTCCTCAGCAGTGGGAAGGTGATATCTGACCTTGTCCCACATGGTTTCCATGCTTGCGTGGAGGTGGCTCGCGGCGGCGGTAACCGCCGCGCTATACGACGCGATGTCGGCGAGCACACTGGGTCGCTCGCGAATCGATGCGCCAGGATCTACAGATACCTTGTTGCGCAGTATCTCAAGCGTGACGGCCATGGCCGCGCGCGCCAACCCAGGAACTGAGCGCCAATGCCGGCGACCATCATCGGAATAATGGGCAGCTAGGCAAGCGGTGAGTTGCTCGTCACTGGGGAGCGGGCGCGAACGAATCTTCAATCGGCACGACCACGTCGTCCACGACGACGTCGTGACTCCCGGAGCCGCGCAATCCCCCGACATGCCATGTGTCGAGGATGGCGTAGCGCCCCTCGGGTATGAAGAGCACGCGGAGGTCAGGCTGACCTGGAGCTAGCATGCCCGGCGCACCATCTTCGTGCACCAGGCTGATGAGATGGAGATAGTCGGCAAGTTCGCAGCCGGAAACGAGCGACCAGCGGCCGCTCAACCTAAAGCCACCTTTCGTGGTCACGGCCCGTCCGGTCGGTCGCGTGGAGCCCGCGAACAAACGACTTGGGTCGCCGAATACCCGTGCGCGCCCCGCGTCATCCAAGAAGCGGGCCCAGAAACACGGCAACGTGTTATTCCAAACCAGCCAGGACACCGACGCTTCGACGCCCGCCAACGTCTCGAGGACCCTCAACCACTCTTCCGGTGTGTATCGTGGGCGGGCGCCAGTGTCGAGGAGCATTCGACACAAGTCACTCTTTCGAATCGCGCGCACAATCGGTTCCGCGATGCGCCGGTCATTCTCGGTCGTGTGGCGCAGCTCGCGGATCATCGGAATCAGGCTTTCTGCCAGCGTCACGATCTCGCTCATACTCTCCTCCGAGGAATTCTTGCGGTGCGACGATTGAAATCAGGATTGCATATGGCTCATCCGGACATTTTTGCGGAGCCTTCTTCTACCGGACATCAACCAGGTTGAAGCTACCTTCGGATAGCCTAACACTTAAGGGTAACCAGTCGAGGCCAGCCAGCGAAGCGAACGAGAAGAACGTCAAGGAAGTCGCCCCTTCATCGCCAAAGTCGTCCGCGCCTTCACTAAACCGCCTCATTTCATCAAAACCACCAAGGAAGAGACCAAAGCGTTGATCAGCAAAAATTTGAAGAACAACGACTCGGAAGGATTGGAGCGCGCGCACGTCGAAGGCCGCAACCGCCGACCCAAAAAGTTTCGTGATATGAGTTTGGTTCAGGAACTGGAGGCGTCGGGGTTTATCAAGCAGCTGTACAAAAGGTGAGCCACAGGCTAAATTCAGAATGTCCCTTTTTCGCTTCCTTACTTGCTCGATGGCGTCCCGTCTTTTTTGATCCCGCATCGTCGCCGGAAACCGAAGGAAGCGGATCGATGGCAACCCGACCTCTCATGAAATCGGTAAAATATTGGACAGTGTCTCTCGCTGTTGTATGGCTGGCAGCGTTGGCGGCGACGGGCGTAAATGCTCAAGGCAAGAGTTCGGGCGCCAAGATCAGGCTCGGCACGCCGTCGGCATCGCTGAGCTATTTGCCCATCCATGTGGCGCTGCAGAAGGGTTTCTTCGCCAGGCGGGGTTTAGATGTCGAAGTTATTCAGATGGCCGCGGGTTTAGTAGCGCCTGCGCTGCTCAACCGGGCGATTGATTACACCACGATTCCGAGCGGGCCGGCCACGGCGGGCGCGCGCGGCGCGCCGTTGAAAGTTATTTGCTTTACATCAGTGAAACTCCAGCATGTGCTGGTGAGCCGGCCGGAATTTTCGGCGGTGAGCGACCTCGCCGGTAAAAGGATAGGCGCCGGGAGCTTTGGCACTCTGCCCGCCTACGAGGTTCGGGTGCTCATCGAGAAATATCGTTTAGGCGCGAACACTATCATCGTGCCGTTGAATTCGACACTCGATCGGATGATCGGGACCCAACGGGGCACCATCGATGCCACCGTGGTGCCGGTGCCCTCCGATCTGAAGGCCGAGGAGATGGGATTGAAACGGCTGCTGCAGATGGGGTCGATCCTGCCGATTCCACAAGCCGGTTTCGCCACCAGCGAAGAAAAAATCAAGACCGCGCGCCAGGAAATTGTCGAGCTCCTCAAGGCGACGATCGAAGGAATCGACTTCACGTGGAATCAACGTGAGGAGACCATCGAGATCATCGCCAAGTGGATCAAGCTCAATCCGGTACAAGCGGCCAAGGCGTATGATTCCGTGCGCGACACGTTCTCTAAAATCGGCGTGCCCACCGAGGAGCAGGCGAAAGCCTACATCGCGATGCTCACCTCGACGGCAAGTTTGAAAGGAGAGGTTGCGGCCGGATCGATCTTCGATTTCTCCCTAGCCGCAGAGGCCGCCAAGGAATTAGCGCAGAAGAAATAGCGCAAAGGACACCGCGCTAATCCATCACCCTCAATGCCCCGTGGAATTTCATTGACAGGTTCGTCGCGGGCTGAATATAAACGGCTCACGATAATAAGCGTGGGAGACTCCAATGCGTAGACATGGCACAGCGATCGATCGGCGCCGGTTCTTGCGGCAGAGCGCAGCTCTAGGATTGGGAACCCTCTTCGGCCCTGCCTTGGCTCCAAGGGCGTCGGCGGCAACCAAAGATCGCATCGTCATCTATCAAGGCGTCAGTCTCGACTCGCTCCATCCCTACGGCTACAGCGGCGGCGGCATCACGGGCATCTGGCGCCACATCATCGAGCCGCTGATCCAGATGGATTACGACCGCAATGAATACGTCGGCGTGCTCGCTCAGTCGTGGGAATTTCAGGGCCGCAAGTGGATTTTTCATCTGCGCAAAGGCGTGCGCTTTCACAACGGCGCGCCGTTTACTTCGAAGGACGTCGCCTATTCCGTCGACAAACTGCAGAACGACAAACGCAGCCTGCAGGGCGCCTACGTGCAGGGTGTCGAGGTGGAAACGCCCGACGATTACACGGTGGTGCTTACGACCAAGAGCCCCAATGCGCTTTTGCTCACCCGGCTGGAGACTCGGTTTATTCTCTCGAAGGAATACGGCGACGATCTGGACAATGCCACGGCCGGCACCGGGCCGTACAAATACGTGAGCTGGCAGCGCGGCGGCAACCTGGTGCTGCGTCGCAACGACGAATACTGGGGTCCCAAGCCGCAGATCCGCGAGGTCATTATCAAAGGCGTCAAGGAAGAAGCGGCGCGCGTGGCCGGACTGTTGGCCGGGCAGGCCGATCTGATCAGCAACGCGCCCATCGAAGACGTCGACCGCATCGCCAAACATCCGCGCGTTCGCCTTCAGGAGGTAGTCGGCTTTCGCATGTATTTTCTCGGCATGAACGTGCAGATGAAACCTTTCGACAACAAGCTCCTGCGCCAGGCGATCAACTACGCGCTCGATCCCCACGTCATGCTGAAGCACATTTACGACGGCCACGGCGCGGTGGTGAACGGGCCGCTGGGCTCGAATTGGGTCGGCTTCGACCCGAAGATCAAGCGCTATCCTTACGACCCGAAAAAAGCGCGCGAGCTGCTGACCAAAGCCGGTTATCCGAACGGACTCGAGACCAAGCTCTATCTGGCGCCGGACCGCCACCTCAAAGGCAGAGAGGTTTGCGAAGTGATCGCCGATCAGTTGGGCAAGATCGGCATCAAAGCCGAGCTGGTGCCGCAGGAATACGCCATCTACTGGGGCAAGGACGGCGTCAACGGCGGCAAGCTGCCGTTCTACTACGCCGGCAGCAACGGCAGCGACGCCGACGTCTATTTCGAACAATACTTCCGCACCGGCGGTTCCAAGCGTATCAACTACAACAATCCGGAATTCGACAAGCTCATCGACGAGGAACAACGCACCGGCGATCACAAGAAGCGCATCGCGATTCTCCACCAGGCCGGGCGCATTCTCATGGAAGACGTGCCGTTCGCGCCGCTTTATACGCTCGCGGAGCTTTACGGTGTGCAGCGAAACGTTATCTGGAAGGGCTCACCGGACGGTAAGATTCTTGCCTCGGAAATGAAAATCAAAGGCTAAGTAAATCGCTAAAAGATCGCGTCAGAAAACAAGTCGATTGAATTTCCGATACGTCAGGAGAAATCGCATGGCTTACACGCTCGATGAGTTCGCCGCCGACTGCCGTCGCATCCTTAAGGTCGACCCAGGTCCGGCGGGGCGCGAAACGGTGCGAAAAAGATTGCAGGACTTGCTGATGAACGAGGATTTCGTCGCCGCCCATTGCGGGCCGGATGCCAGCGTCGGCACCAATCTACTCTATGAGGACCCGGAACTGGGCTTCCAGATCCTGGCGCATATCATGGACCGGGACTA
>Ga0111538_10010417_pt1 | contig 12362 bp, 8 predicted proteins | sample SoiMethybrSBSTD1_FD_79669 | JGI IMG/M metagenome (GOLD analysis project Ga0111538, IMG submission 79669) | Bulk soil microbial communities from a Populus tree surrounding site in Tennessee, USA - Soil MetaG P. TD hybrid SBSTD1 (version 2)... | ecosystem: Environmental > Terrestrial > Soil > Tree...
CGATGAAGAAATCCACGTCCAGGTCGATGCCCAAAGAAGCGCGCTTCTCGTCCACGTGAATTCCTGGTATCCGGGGTGGAAAGCGTTCGTCGATGGCCAAAGTAGGCCGATCCATCGAGTCGATCATGCGTTTCAGGGCGTCATGGTCGAACCTGGGAGGCACGAGGTGGTATTTAGGTATGCGCCGGCGTCGTTCCGTTGGGGCGCTGCGCTTTCCCTTGCCGGCCTCCTGGCGATTGGAGCCGGGGCCTCCATTTTTCGCCAGAAGAGGTGAAATGAAACGCGCCGCCGTTCTTGTTGCCGCCTGCCTTGTGGCCGGCCTCCTGTGTTCCTGCGCGAAGGAAGCGCCTCCCCAGCGTTCCACGCGGGTCATCCTGATCGGAATCGACGGGGCGACCTGGAACCGGATCGATCCGCTCTTGCACGCCGGTCGCATGCCCAACTTGAAATCGCTGATCGATGAAGGGACCCGCGCGCCGTTGAAAACGATGTTGCCCTCGCGCAGCCCCGCGTTGTGGACGACCGTCGCGACCGGCAAGAATTTCGACAAGCACGGCATCAACGATTTCACGACGGCGCCCGGAAAAGACGGCGAAGAAATTCAGCGCATCATGCACATGACCTCGAACATGCGGCGCACGAAAGCGCTGTGGAACATTCTGTCCGACGCCGGCAAGAGAGTGGCGTTCGTCGGCTGGTGGTGCACATGGCCGGCGGAGAAAATCAACGGCTACATGGTGTCGAGCTATGTTCCGCTCGAGCAGACCGGCGGGCGAGGCGCGCCGACGAAGGGCACGCTCATGGAAGGAGTGGGCGGACAAACGTGGCCCCCGGAGCTCTTTCAAGAGCTGCGCCCGTTTCTGCTTCCGGCGAGTCACGTGACCTACGAGCAAGCGAAGCGCTTCATGGACATCGACCCGATCGACATGGACCGCGACATCGTCGAAGGATTTCGCTGGGCCTACGCGGCCGACGAAACGTATCGCCGTTCAGCGCTGCACATCCTGGAGAAGGATCCCAATCTCGATCTCATCGGGGTCTACTTCAACGGCGTCGACGTGATGTGTCATCGCTATTGGAAATACATCGAGCCGGAGAAATATCCGCCGTTCCCGGTGAAAGACATCGCGCGCTTCGGCAAGTCCATCGACGAATACTACGTCTACACCGATGGGCTGATCGGCGAGCTCTTGAAGCACCGCCGTCCTGGCGACACGATCTTCGTTCTGTCCGACCACGGATTCCACGATCACGGCCACGACGACGGGCCGGACGGCATCTTCATCGTGGCGGGACAGAACATCGTGAAGAAACCGAAGCTCGGCGAAGTGCGACTCGTGGACATCGCGCCGACCGTGCTCGCCTTGCTCGACATGGATGGCGCGCAGGACATGGACGGACGCGTTCTCGAAGAATTGTTTCCGAAAGCGTGGCAGAAAACTTATCCCAAGGAACAGGTCGCGACCTACGACACCGGAAACTGGCAGGAGCAGACTCCGATTGCCTCGGATGTCGACGAAGAGCTGATGAACCGCTTGAAAGCGTTGGGTTACGTGAAATGAGCGTGCGCGCTGCGCTTTACGCCCTCTTGCTCGCGATCGGCGCGTTCGGATGCACCAAGAAGGAGACTCCGCCGCCCGCCGAAACTACGGTCGTGGCCTTGGATGGCACCGATTGGCGCAACGTTCTCCCGCTCATCCGCCAGGGGAAGATGCCGGTGATGGGTGCGCTGTGGAAGGCCGGCGCGTCGGGAACCATGCGCACGAATCCCGACTTTCGCTGGTCGCCGGTCCTGTGGACTTCCATCGCCACCGGCAAGCTTCCGGAAAAGCACGGCGTGACCAGCTTCATGGCGGAAGTGCCCGGCATTGCGCGCCTCGTTCCCACTCCTTCCACGGTTCGCAAGTGTCGCGCGATCTGGAACATCTTTTCCGAGCGCGATCATTCCGTGGGTTTTGTCGGCTGGTGGGTCACGTGGCCTGCCGAGCCGGTCAAGGGCTTCATGGTGAGCGATCACTTCTCGGTTTCACGCTTCGATCTGGGGATGAATTACAACGCCGAGATCAACGAGCCGAGACTTTCCGAAAAACAAACCTATCCCGAAGATCTTCTCAAAGAGATCGAAGGCCTCCGGGTCGCCCGGCAAAGCATCAACGCGAATGACTTGAGTCACTTCGCGAATCTTCCGCGCGATTTCGTGTTTCCGGCGGACTACCAGAAGTTCGACCGCGTGAGCGAGTTCGCGATTGCCTATTCGGTCGACCGCACGCACTTCGGCGCCGGACAAAAGCTGCTCGCCGAGAAGAAGCCGGAGCTGTTCGGCGTGTTCTTCCAGGGAATCGATGTCCTCCAGCACTTTCTCTGGGAGATGATGGATCCGGAAGGATCGGGAACGAATCCTCCCGAGCGCGACCGGAAAATGTGGGGCACCACCGTCGAGCGTTATTACAATTTCGCCGACGGCTTGATCGGCGGGCTCGTTGATGCGGGCGGTCCCGATCGCGCCGTGCTCATCGTCTCCGATCACGGTTTCCGTCCCGGCACGGAACGCTACGCCGCCAAACACATCTCCGGAGAACACCGCCGCGAAGCGTTCTTCCTGTTCGCCGGGCCGGGCATCCGGCGCGGACAGCACGCCGAAGAAGTGGATGCGATCGACATCACGCCCACCCTTCTCGCGTATCACGGTCTTCCCGCAGCTAAGGACATGGACGGCGAGCCGATCGTGTCGGTTTTCACCGACGAGTGGATCGCGGCGCATCCGCTGAAGTTCGTCGACACCTACGAAAAGGGAGAGTGGAAGCGTCCCGAGATTCCCGATGCTTCGATGTCGGAAGGGCTCGAGGAGCGCATTCGCTCGATCGGGTACATTCAGTGACGTTGCGCCGCGCGGCCGCTCTCGCCGCCGCGGCCGTTTGCCTCGCCGCCGCCGCATGCGGGCGCTCCACCCCGCCGGCAAAATCCTCTTTCGTGCTGATCACTCTGGACACGTTTCGCGCGGATCATCTGGGCTGTTCCGGAAATCCCGTGGTGCGCACCCCGCAGCTGGACCGGATCGCGCGGCGCGGAGCTCAGTGGAGCGAGGCGACGAGCGTGATTCCGCTCACCACACCGGCGCACGCCACGATTCTCACCGGACTGAGCCCGCGCGCGCACGGCCTCGTGAAGAATCGAATGGTGCTCGACTCCTCGCGAGTGACCGTCGCGGAAACACTTTCGCATTCCGGTTATCGCTGCGCCGCGGTCGTGTCGAGCCGCGTGGTGCTGGGACCCGAGTTTCAATTGGGGCAGGGGTTCGCGGAATACAACGTGATCGAGCCGGCGCAGCATCCCGCTTCCGGACAAGGCGCGCAAACGGCGCGCGCCGCGAGCGAGATCGTGAGCCAATCCGGGCCGGGACTCTTTCTCTGGGTGCATTTCTTCGATGCGCATCTGCCCTATTTTCCGCCGGCGCCGTACGGCCGGCTCTTCGCCGCCGCCGCGGATTCCATGGCTTCCCTGTATGCGGGAGAGATTTCCTTTCTCGATCGCTGCGTGGGCGAGATCGCGCGCGCGGTGGAGCGTTCACCCGCGGCAGCTTCGACCTCGATGCTCGTGACCGCGGACCATGGCGAAGGCTTGGGCGAGCACGAGAGCTACTACGGACACGACATCCAACTGTACGAAACGTCGCTGCGCATTCCGCTTCTGGTCTCTGGCCCTTCCATCTCGCCGAAGCTGAGCCGCGAGCCGGCGCGCTCGATGGACATCGCGCCCACGATCTTGGGTGCGCTCGCTGTCGCCAAGACGAAGATGGAGGGGCGCGATCTCCTGCACGATCCGCCGCCCAGCGGAGATGCGGCGACGCTCATCGCCGAGACCCATCCGGAGCGATCAAAGGCTACCCCACTCTACGCGTTGCGCACCGGGGAGCAGAAAGTGATCTGGGAGCCGCGCTATGGAAAAAGGGAATACTACGACTTGATGCTCGATCCCGCGGAGCGCAAGAACTTGGCGGGCGAGATCACGCCTCTTTTGAAAGTTCTCGGCGAAGATTTGGAGCTCGATCTGCGCAATCGCCCCGTCGGAAAAACGCAGACGCTCGACGACTTGAAGGGCGGCGCCGACGAGGCGACACGCGAGGCGCTGCGGAGCTTGGGTTACGTGAACTGATTCCGCCGGAATAGAGCGGATTCGTGAACGCGAGCGGTGCGCCATCCGCTCCCCACAATTCCGCGCGGATGATGTGCCCCTGGCCGGCAGAAAGCTCGTGCTTGAATTCCTGATCGGCGTTCACGTCTTTCCATTCGCTGGCGGCGCTCCCGTCCACCACGAGCACCATCCGCGAGCGCGGCGGCGCTTGCGTGACGCGCACCTCGATCTTCTTCGCGCCTTCTCCGGGAATCGCATTGCCGCCCTGGCGTCCGTCGGCCTCGATCTCCAATCGCCCGCGAAAGCGAAGCGGATCTCCGAAGAACACCCGCCCTTCCTGCAAAGCGCGCAGCATTCCCGCGTGATCGTCGGCGCGCGCGTTCACCCAAGTTGCGAAGTTGTTCTCCCAGTTGCCCCATTCGCGCTCGTGCGAATCGCTCACTCCGATTCCAGTCACGGCGACTCCGCGCAATCCCGCCTGATCCCAAAAACTCAAGTACGAGCTTAAATCCTCGGTCGCTTTGCGCCGAAAGCCGACCTCGAGGATGTCGGCGCCGCCCAGCTTGCGCATGATCAACGAATCGCGATACGCCGGGCCGTATTTCTTGCGCCGCTCCTTGACGAAGCTCAATCCGAATGGATGGCAGTACGACACGATGCCGCCGGCGCGATGGATGCGCTCGATCGCCTTTTCGGGATAGGGCTCTTCCATCGGCTGCGCGTAATCGAAAAGACCGCGCGGCCCGCCGTATTGATTGAGGTGCGGCGTCAAATAGGAGACTTCGTCCGCGAAAGAATGCTGCACGTTGGGATAGAGCTTCATCCACTCCTCTTGAATGCGGCGCAGCTCCGCACCGCATTGGCCGTGCTCGATCTCGATGCCGTCGATGCGCACTTCCGCGCCCGATCCCTTGGAAATGAGCTCGAAGCTCAAGCCGGAGATGTTGTCGTCCAATCCTGTTGTCCAGCGCTCTTCCGCGTCGCGCGAGAACGGAAGGCTCACCCGCGTCCATCCGGCGTTGGGAAAGTCGCGCGGTCCGTACTCGTACACGAGGAATCGTTTTTCCGTGGGGTGGTGGGACAGCTCGGCGACGATGCGCAGGCGGTCGTCTTCGTGGAGCCCGCGCGCGAAGATTTGCGCATCCAACGTGACCCGCGCCGCCAAGGAATACGTCAGCCGGCGGATCTTCTGTCTCTCTCCGGAGAGATCCGCGTGCGCCCGTCCCGCACCGTTCGCCGCCAAGCGAAGCGATCGCTTTCCTTCGTAAGGTTCTTGAAGAGAAAACTCGGCGACTCCGGCGCCTTGCGCGCTCAACTTCGTCCCCACGGTTTCCCCTTCCTCGAAACCGATTCGATTGACGTGATCGAAGCACGAGATTCGCCAATCGTGCTCCGACCACCACAGAAGATCGTAGCCGGAGCGCGTGGCGAGCGCGGCCTGCCAATCGATCGAGCCCGGGCCTTCGCTGAACGAGCTGTGGAAGTGCAGCACGGCCTGCGTCCAGCGATCGGAATCGCTCTTGCGCGAGGCGACGTTGTTTCCTTCGCGCCCTTCGAGCACGCGATCATCGGGATCGACGCACACGTAGACTTCCCCGGCCGGGCCCGGCTCGAAGTCCACGGCGATCTCGCTACGCTCGCCAGCGCGAAGCGCGGGACAATCGGCTCGCGTGCGGCGCGCTGGCGGGCGATCGAGCGCGTCCAACACGAAGACCGCATTCGTGGAATGGAGCTCTTGGTCGGCCGTGAAGATGTGCGGAAGCATCGTCTCTTCGCCGGGTGCTGTGGCATCGCGCGCCGGCAAGGACAGCTCCACCGCCGGCGGAGATCCCGGCGTTGCGGGAACTTTGAACGCGAGGCGCAATCCTTCCGCGGGAACGGCGCAGCTCCACTTCACCGCGCGCCCACCGGCCTCGAGCGTGACACCGGGGATCTCGCGCGCCAGTTTCAGCGCCTCTCCGCGGCGGACGCGCAAGGCACCTTCGCTGCGCTCTTCCTCGAGGCCGCGCTCGACGACGAGATCGAGCGCGATCTCCTGGCGCGAGATCGGTTCCTGAAACACGTAGATCGCCGAAGATCCGCGCGTCGCCGGATAGGGCGAGGACGTTCCTGAAGGTCCCATGAGAGGTGGGCGATCCCAGAGCTCGATCGTCGTGGCCGGCGCATCGGCGTTTCCCAGATTCTCGACGACGATCTCGACTCGCCCCTTCTCGACAACGATACCGTCGCGGCGTACGGCAAGATCGGGAAGCGGCGGCGCACCCCAAACTTTCGGGACGAAGAGGAAAAGGAGAAGCGGGACGAGAAGCGCGGCCTGCTTGCGCGGGGCCACGAGGGCCGCGGCAATCACTGCGATCGCATAGAGCAGGAGCAGAGGACCGGCCATGAGCAACTGCGAAGCAACGTCGGGCGGGGTGAAGATCGCCGCTGCGATGAACACCACCACGACTCCACCGCGCCAATGACGGCGCAGATAATCGGGAGGCAGAATTCCCCACATCGTGAGCACGGTCGAGACCAACGGGAATTGAAAGACGGCGGCGAAGGAAAGCGTCACGCGCAGGAGGAAATCGAAGTACTTGTCTCCGGAAATCATGGGCTGCAATGACGCCGTGGAGAACCCGAGCAGAAACTTGATGGAGATCGGCACCATCACGAAATATGCGAACGCCGCGCCGGCATAGAACAGAAGGAGCGATCCGACGCCGATCGGGAGAAGCGCTTGGCGTTCGCGGCGCAAGAGTCCGGGAACGAAAAACGACCACATGCGCCAGACGACGATCGGCGCGCAGGCGAAAAGCCCGATCCCCACGGCCACCTTCATGCGCAGCATCAGTGCATCGGCCGGCCCGAAGAACACGAGCGGGCGCACACCCTGCGTCGCCGGCTCGATCAGGGCTTCGATCGCTTTCTCGGAGACGAACCATCCGCCGATGGAGGCGAGCGTCAAGGCCAAGATCGATTGCAGGAGAACGACGCGCAGCTCGGCCAAGTGCTCGAGCACGGTCATGTCGCGGGAAGTCTTCTCGTTACGCATCCAGATTCGCGGGCAGGGGTCCGCACGCGCAGAGCACGCGGGCGAAGGGGACGATGCGGGCGGCGGCGCGAGCGAGATCCTCGCGCGTCAAGGCGCTGATTCTCTCGACGTACGTATCGAGATAATTGTCCGGCCATTCGTAGAACGAGCTGCGCGACCAAAAGCGCGATAGCCTTCCGTACGTCGTGAAGCGCAGCGGGAACGATCCGGTGAGATAGCTCTTGGCATCGTTCAGCTCTTCCTCGCCGACTCCTTGGGCCGCGCGATTCAGCTCGAAGCGGATGGCCTCGATCGCGCGCCGTGCATTCTCTGGGCGCGTTCCCATGTGCACGAGAAAGAATCCGCCCGCCTTTCGTTCCAGAACTCGACTGGATACGGAATACGCCAAACCCATGCGATCGCGAATCTCGTCTCCCAAACGCGACCGAATGGAGCTCGAGCCCAGCACATGGTTCCAGGCGATCGCGGAGTGGCGATCCGGATCCTTCGCCGACAACCCGGTTCCCCCGATGATGATCTTCACCTGACCCTTTTCCAAGAACCTGCGCAGGACGTTGCGCGGCTCTTGCGTGGGAGAAACCGGCGGAACGGGTGCCGGTGCATCTTTCCCGTTGGGAAGCGTACCAAAGCGCCGCTCGAGCAGCGTCAGAAGCACCTGTTCGTCGAAGTCCCCCACGATCGCCAAGTGCCCGCGGTCGGGACGAAAGCCGCGTTCGTATCCGGCGCGCAAATCCGGCGGCGTGACCGCATCGATCCCCGGACGGCGGCCATGCGGAAGCTTCGCGTACGGATGACCCAACGCGATCGCTTCGAGGAACAGATCTTCGGCGAGATCGTCGAGGTCTTCCTCGCGCGCTTGCAAATCGCTGCGCGCCAGTTGGCGCACCACTTCGAGATCTTCCGCCCGCAGTCCCGGATCTTGCAGGAGATCGGCGATGCGCTCGATGCCGGTCGCCGCATGACGCGTCAGAAACGTCGCGTGCATCGTGGAGAGCTCCGACCCCGCCTCCGACGAGAAGTTGGATCCCAATCGCTCGAACACGCGCGAGAACTCGATGAACGACATTCCCCGCGGGCCGCGCTCCAGCGTGTCGGCCAAAAGCGTGCCCAATCCTTCGCGGCCTGGGGGGTCGAGCGTCGAGCCGCCTTCGAACACCAAGGACAACGACACGACCGGATCGGTGGAATCGGACTGCAGAAGAACGCGCAGGCCGTTGGCCAGCGTGATGCGCTGCACGCGCGGCGAAGCGGTGACGCGCACGCTCATGCTTCCTCCGCGGATTGCATGCTCTGCGGAATCAGGATGCCGCTGCCGCTCTTTTCGCGCAAAAACGTGCGCGCGGCCGTGTCCTGCAGCTCTTCCTTCGTCAAGCTCTTCAAATTGTCCACGACGGCATCGGCGTAGGAGAGATCGCCCATCGCCTCGTTCCATCCCAGAAGGAATCCGCGATTGGATGGCGACTGCATCGAAAAGAGCTGACCCGCTTCGAGTTGATTCAGCGCGCGCTCCATCTCTTCGTCGTGAATCGGTCCCTCCACCAACGCGTTCAGCTCGCCCCACACGAGCTCCTCGATCTCCGCAATGCCCGTCCCCGGCTGCACCTCGACGCCCACGCCGAACGAAGACGGATCGCTCTTCGGTTGGAAGTGCACTTGGATGTCGCTGGCCTTCCCGGTTTCGAGAAGCGCCAGGTCCAGCCGCGACGTGCGCGTTCCCGAAAGAAGGTTGGCGAGCAGCGCCAGTGCTTCGGAATCGCGCGTGCGAATCTCCGGTGCGCGCACGATGACTTGGAAGTGGGCCAGGTTTCCCGGGCGGCGCAGCTCCACGCGCGTGGCCGAACGCAGCTCCGGCTCGCGCGGAATCCGCCGTTCGATCGGCGGCCCGTTGGGAATCTCCCCGAAGTAGCGCTCCGCTTCGGTGAACACTTCCTCGCCGTCCACGTCGCCAACGACGACGAGCGCGGCATTTCCCGGCGAATAGAAACGCTCATAGTGGCGGAGCAGATCGTCGCGGGTGATGGCCTGGATGTCCGCTTCCCATCCGATGATCGGCCAGCGATAAGGGCTTTCCCGAAACGTCGCGGCAACCAATTCCTCCCCCAGCTCGATTTGGGGAATGTCCAAGTACATCGCGCGTTCTTCGAGAATGACTTGCCGTTCCGCTTCCAGCTCGTCGGGATCGATGCGCAGGTTTTGCATTCTTTCGGCTTCGATCTCCAGGGCCAGCTTCCAACGATCGCGGGAGAACACTTCGTAGTACATGGTCACGTCCTCGGACGTGAACGCATTCAAGTCTCCCCCGTTGCGCTCCACGAGCGCGGCCACGTCTCCCTTCTTGAAGCGCTGCGTTCCCTTGAACATGAGGTGCTCGAGAAGGTGGCTCAATCCGGTGACGCCGGGCTGCTCGTCGCGGCTGCCCACGCGATAGACGATTCCCGAGAACACCACCGGCCCCAGCCCGCGGCGTTCGGTGATGACGGTGAGACCATTGGCCAGCTGCCGGCGTTCCACGGGGGATTGCTTGGTGAGAATCATTTTGCCCCTTCGCTGCTCTTGTCCGGCGATCCGCCACGCCCGGCGATCCGCTTCATTTCATCCATCAGCTCGTCCACGCTGCGAAACTGGCGGTACACGCTCGCGAAGCGGACGTATGCGATCTTGTCGAGCTTCTCCAGCTCCTCGATGACCAACTCGCCGATCTGCCGCGACTCAACCTCGCTCTGCCCCATGGCCATGACCGCGGCTTCGACGCGATCCAAGAGCGCGTCGATGTCCTGTCGCGACACCGGCCGCTTCTCGCAAGCTTTCTGCACGCCTTCCTCGATCTTCTCGCGGCGAAACGGCTCGCGCCGTCCGTCCTTCTTGATGACCAGCACTTGCGTGCGCTCCACGTATTCGTACGTCGTGAAGCGTGCGCCGCAGGAAAGACACTCCCGCCGCCGGCGGATCGCATCCGCGTCCCGCGTCAAACGCGAGTCCACGACTTTGTTTTCCAGGCTCGAGCACGACGGGCACTTCATCGACGTCCGCCCGCCGCGCTTTCGTGCACCGGTGCGGGCAGAATCTCCTCGAGCGCCCAGTCCTTGCCGTCGCGATGAACTTTGCCGGCGCCGATCTTGGGATCGTGCTCGAAGAACAGGATCCATCCCTCATCGGCCAGACGCGGCACCCAACGTTCCTTGAACGCCAATGTGTCGAGGGGATAGAGATCGTATCCCATGATCCACGGAATCGACAGATGGGCGGAGGTCGGAATCATATCGCACGCGTAGAACGCCGGGGTCGGCCCCGATTCAACGACAACCCCCATTTGGGCGCGAATGTGGCCTTTCATCACGACGGTTCGCACGCCCGGCGCCACTTCGAATTCTCCGTCCATGAGCTCGAGAAGCTTGGCCTCGCGCAGCGGAACCCAATGGTCGGGAAGATAGCTGGCCCGCGAGCGAAGCGTGGGATGCTCGGCATCGTCGAGCTCGATGCGCTGCACGAGATAGCGCGCCTTGGGGAACGTGGGCACGATGCGGCCGTCTTCGGCGAGCCGCGTGCCTCCGCCGGCGTGATCAAAGTGCAAGTGCGTGCACACGACCGTGTCCACATCTTCCGGAGTGAGATCGAAGCGCGCGAGCGAGGACACCACATCCGTTTCTCCGCCGATGGCGAAGATCTCGGTGAACTTGCCCTTCTCTTTGCGTCCGATTCCGCTGTCGACCAGGATGACGCGTCCCTTGGTGCGAATGAGAAGAGGATGCAGGCCCAAATGAATTCGATTCAAAGAATCGGGCGGCGTTTTTTTCTCCCACATGGGCTTCGGCACGACGCCGAACATCGCTCCGCCGTCCAAGCGAAACGTGCCGTCGGAGAGAAGATCGAGCTCGATTCCTGCGAGATTCATCGCCGCGCCTTCGAGGTTCGCCGGCGAGCGGTGGCCCGCGCTCGCGATGCCGTGCGCGTGCGCGGCCAATGCTCCAGCGCATCGACCAAAAGCCGCAGGCCGAATCCAGTGGCGCCGCGCGAAGTGCGCCGGTCGCGGCTCACCGAAGCGACATCTAAATGCGCCCAGGGAACGTCGTTCGCGAAGCGGTGCAGGAACGTCGCCCCGGCGATGGCCCCCGCGCCCCACGGGCTCGTGTTGCGCACGTCGGCGTTTCCTGTGGTGACGTCGGCGGCGTAGTCGTCATTGATCGGCAATGGCCAGGCGCGCTCGCCGACTCTCTCCCCCGATTCGCGCAGGCGGCCGATGAGGCGCTCGTCGGACCCCAACACCGCGCAGGAGTGATCCCCCAGCGCATAGTAGACCGCGCCGGTCAGCGTCGCGATGTCGATGATCGCTTGCGGCTGGTATTCAGTGATGGCGTAATCGATCGCATCGGCCAACACGAGACGCCCTTCCGCATCGGTGTTGAGCACTTCGATCGTCTTGCCGCTGCGCGACTCGATCACGTCGCCGGTTCGATACGCGTTTCCGGAGATCATGTTCTCCGCGGCGGCCACCACCGCCACCACCGGAACGGGCGGTCGAAGCTGCGCAATCGCCTGCATCGCACCCAACACGACGCACGCACCCGACTTGTCGAACTTCATTTCCACCATGCTCTCGAGCGGTTTGATCGTGTAGCCGCCGGAATCGAACACAATTCCTTTGCCGATCAACGCGACCGGTTTCTCGCGCGTGCCGGGATCGTAGCGAACGACGATCATGCGCGGAGCGCGCGCCGATCCTTGGCCGACGGCCAGAAGCGCATGCATGCGCTCGCGCTCGAGCTCGCGCGGCCCCAATACGCTCGCCTGCAGCCCGTGTTTTTTCGCCATGGCCAGCGCCGCCTTCCCCAAATCCTCTGGCGACATGCGATTGGGCGGAGCATTGGCGAGATCGCGCGCGAAGAGCGACGCGGTGCCGATCGCTTCCGCGCGATCGAAGGCCGCCGCGATGCGCGGGCGAAGGCGCGCCTCTTCGTGCACGACGATCCATTTCTCGGGGCGGGTCGCCTTCCTTTCCGTGGCCGCGGTCCAGCGGTAAGTCCCGTCGAGAAATCCGTCCAATGCCGCGGCGATTCGCGCTTCGATTTCGGAGCCCGTGCTCCAACCGTCCAGCAAGAGCGCCGCCGACTTCACGCGTTCGAAGAGTGGATCGCGCGCCACGAGACTCATCGCTTTGCGAACGGCCGCGGGCGCCAAAGACGCGCCTTCTCCCAAC
>Ga0111538_10010418_pt1 | contig 12361 bp, 13 predicted proteins | sample SoiMethybrSBSTD1_FD_79669 | JGI IMG/M metagenome (GOLD analysis project Ga0111538, IMG submission 79669) | Bulk soil microbial communities from a Populus tree surrounding site in Tennessee, USA - Soil MetaG P. TD hybrid SBSTD1 (version 2)... | ecosystem: Environmental > Terrestrial > Soil >...
ACCGCTGAGGCTTCGCTGAGCCAGGTCGTGCGTTGCTCACCCAGCGACCGGGGTTCGTGTTTGGCGTCGCGGGTCTCCAACGTCGCCTGCGGAGCCAGATGCAACGCTTCGACCGCTGTCGGCGGTCGGCCGTGATCATTCTGAAATTGGATGGCCAGCTCGCCGCGGCGGGTCTCGATGTGGGCACGGCGGGTCGACCAGCGCTGATTCAGTCGTGGGTCGACGCCGACGATCTCCCGGATCGGCCGCTTGGTCGGGTCTGTGCCGGGCCGTTCGGCAAACCGCAGCCCTAACGTGTCGCGGAGGTGCTGCTCGAGCGCGGTGTTGTATGTCTCCGAGGCGGCAACATTGGCCTTGAAGAGCACCCGACCGTCGATGGACAACCAGCGTCCGTCGAGGGTTTGTACCTTGTTTGCCACTGCGACGTGGGTGTGCAGATCCGGGTCGCCGGCCCGGCTGTCCCGGTGGATGAACGCAACGGCAACCAGGCCGCGGACGTTGACCTGCCGGATGCCTTGCGGCCCGGTCCGGGTGAACAGGGCATGCTTCTCGATGAATGCCAAAGCGTCCTGCACGGCAGCCTGATGGGCCCGTTCGATCACAGCAGCCACCGCCGGATCAGCGACCGCCCACAACGCCGACACCGACTTCACCGGGGAGAACGTCAAGTCATAACCCGCCACTGTCTGGGTTCGCTGCCGCGAGTGTCTCGCGATATGTCCCGCCAGCTCGCAGGCATCCATCGGCTCTCGGCCATGCTCGGCCAGGAAAGACTCCCGGGCCACCTCGGTCCGCACCCGCGCCCGATCCGGGGCCGGCAGCGGAGCGTCGGCCGGCAGGCCGGCCGCCGTATTGATCGCCTCGATGCGTTTCGCGACCTCGAGCCGAAATGGGCTGACGTCGCTGTCAACGATCTTGAACGGCGCTCCGAGCCTGGTCGCATCCTGGTAGTCGCGTTGGGTGAGGTCGGGTCCTTCCATCTGCTGCTGGCGGAGCTCGGCCAACGGATGCAGACCGCAGCCGAACAACGCTCGCATCTGCTCGGCGGTCACCGGATCGCCGGCGGTGAGGCCGTCGATCCCGTCCAAGCCGGAACCGATCCACACCCCCGGCGCCTCACCCCGCTCGGTGTAGTACGAAGCCAGCCCGGTATGACCTTTCTTGGTCGAATCCAGCGCGGCCACCTGTCGGGTCAGATAGTCATATCCGGCCCCGGCTGTGAGCTTGTGGATGCTCATCGTCACACCCAGCCGAAGGGTACAAGCCGCTGGAGCGGTCAAGCCGAGCCGAGCTACTTCCGGCGGTGCATGGGGTGTGTTCGACTCGAAGCTTTGAGAGTTCGAGGGGGTACGCGCAGTTGGTCTCCGTTGGACCCCGTGGCTGCCGCAAGAGAGCTTCTGCCTCGGGAGGATCGCGGATCGCCGTCGCTTAGGCGATAGGGGCGACAGAGTCGGTTAACGGGCTGAGGTTCGGCTGGCTGGAAGCGCCGGAAGCTCCACCTGCGAGACGAGGTGCGGTGCGGGCTGTAGCGAGGAGCGCCCCTAGAACTCGCCGCGCAGCTGCATGGTGCTCAGCGAACGCAGCCCCGCTGCGGAGCGGGGCTGCGAGGCGTTCCGAGATAAGGCTCCCTGCCGATGGGTGGCGCGTCTACTGCCACGGCCGCACTGCCGGCGGCGCTTGCCGCACAACGCGTCGGCGCATAGCAAGCGGAAGGTTAGCGGGGCGGCTTCCATCTCACTCGAGAACGTCCAGTTCGGAGAGTCAAAGTCAAGCTGCCGTTCGACGATTGCAGGCTGTGTGCGGCCCGCGGCCGTCAACTTGGTGGGCCGGGGGGAGGGTACCGTCACTAGGTGCCTCCCGAGTCCAGCCAGTTCATTGGCGGTGCCGTGCTGGTCCAGGCCCTCGGGGAGGTCCCGTCGACTGGCACTGGGTGAGAGAGGCCTGCTCGAGGAGGCAGGCGTGCGGGTGATCGCACCCGATTTGCCCTCCCATAGCACGCCGAAGGCCGCCCTTGCTGAGGATGCCGACGACGTTCCACAACTACAGCACCGTGGATCCGAACTGGATCGTTGATCGAACATTGGCCTCGACATGGGTTGTCGGTCAGGACAAGGTCGCTATGGGTTTATGACGGTAGAGACTCCCGCTGACAATGCCGAGCAAACCCCACCGCCAGATCTGGCGACAGCTCATGAGCCGAGACCTCCACGCCCGTGGCGTCAGCACGTGGTCGATCAATCTCGACAAGTCATCTGGCTACGACTTCGCCCGGAAGCGCGCGCCATCGGTTGGGCGTGGCTAAAAGTGTTGATCATGCGACCCGAGCCCCATCGAAAGGCTGCCGCGCTTCAACACGCACTTCAGTTCAAGATCAATAGCGGTGGGTCAGTCGACGCATTTCTCACAGACTTGTGTCAGAAAGCGTCAGGACGTGCCAGTGCTTGACCCGCTGACGGGCCGCGTTTGATCCTGCGACTGTGTCCGGGCGACTGCTGATCACCAAGAGCGAAGCCGCCGAGCAGCTCGGTGTTTCCGTGCGCACCATCGAGCGCCTGATCTCCGCCGGCCGTCTGCCGCTGGTGCATGTGGAGGGTGCCGCCCGCGTGCGTGTGGCCGATCTTGGGGCGTATGTGCAAAGCCTGGATGCCGACCAGAGAACCACCACGTCACCCGCCGACGGCAGCCCATTACCACCGTGAATCCGGCGGCGGCCAACAGTGCCGTGCATTGACCCGGCGGCAGCCCTAATCCTGAGGAGATCGGCATGAGCGATCCGCATCTGCAAGAGGTTGCGCACTGGCATCCCATCGAGGGCACCCCTGAGAAGAAACGGGTCGCGGTGGGCTGCTCAGTTGGGGCGGTTATCGAAACCTACGACTTCATCGGCTTCGGCACGGCCGCGGCGCTGTACTTCGGCAGCGTCTTCTTCCCGGAGTCCGACCCCCTGTCGGCCACGCTGCTGTCGTTCGCGACGTTGGGTATCGGGTTCGCGGTGCGCCCGCTGGGCGGCGTTGTGGGCGGCTACCTCGGAGACAAGATCGGCCGCAAGCCTGTGCTAGTGGGTTCGCTGCTGCTGATGGGCGTCGCCACTGTGCTGATCGGGATGCTACCCACCTACCAGTCGGTCGGCATCTGGGCGCCGATCCTCCTGGTGACCGTGCGAGTGGTGCAGGGGCTGGCGTTCGGCGCGGAGTGGGGCGGCGCGATCCTGATGGTCTTCGAACACGCCCCGTGGCGGAAACGCGGCCTGTACACGGGCATCACGCAGGCCGGTTTCCCGGTCGGGTTGCTGCTGGCCAACCTCGCCTTCTTGGCCAGCGTGCCGCTGGGGGGATCATGGGCGTGGCGGGTGCCGTTCCTGCTCAGCGCGATCCTGATCGTCGTCGGCATCATGATCCGGCTCAAGATCGATGAGTCACCGGAGTTCGAGGAGCTCAAGGAGGAAGGCGAACTCTCCAAGAACCCGCTGGTGGAGGTGCTGCGCGACGACTGGCGCAACCTGCTGCGCGCTTTCTGCCTGCGCATCGCCGAGACCGCCGGCTACGCGGTGGCGGTCACTTTCATGCTGTCCTACATCAGCCTCAACAAGATCGCCGCCAGGCCGGTGACCCTCACCGCGCTCCTCATCGCGGCCGCTCTGGGAATCTTCGCAACCGTGGGTTGGGGTGCGCTGACCGACCGGGTCGGCCGGCGTCCGGTCTATCTGTTTGGATGCGCGGTGATGGTGGTCTGGGGGATTCCACTGTTCCTTACGGTCAACACCCGCATGGCAGCTCTGATCGTTCTGGTCTTCGTTGTCAGCTACGTCATCTGCCAGAACTCGCTCGCCGGGGTGCAGGGCGCCTGGTTCTCTGAGTTGTTCGACGCCAAGACGCGCACCAGCGGTGCGTCGCTGTCCTACCAGTTCTCGGCGGTCGTCTCTGGTTTTACCCCGCTGCTGGCCACCGCCCTCTTCGGCCGTTTCGGCTGGATCGGCCCGGCCCTGCTGTTCAGCTTCTACGGGTTGTTGGGCCTGGTCGCGGCCTTGGTAACCAGGGAGACCTGGGGACCTGATAAGCGGGACGAGGTGGCGCGGGTGGAACGCGAGGTGCAGCAGGAGCGGGCGGAGGGCCGCCTTGTCGTTCCCGAGCATGCCTCTTGGGCGCACCGGACCGATCTGACCTCTTAGGAAGGCAATGATGACATCCACCACCGATCAGCGCACTGAGCGCCTCGCCGCGCTGCGGCACTCGGCGTATCGGATTCGGCGCAATGCCTTGGACATGGGCGAGGTGCAGGGCCAGGGCTACATCGGCCAGGCGTTAGGGGTCGCCGACGTCCTCGCCGTGGCGTACATGGACCAGCTGCGGTACCGCGCCGATGACCCGCACTGGCCGGGTCGGGACCGGTTCTTGCTGTCGATCGGGCACTACGCCATCGCCTTGTACGCGGCGCTGGCCGAGGCGGGGATCATCCCGGTCGCCGAGTTGCAAACCTACGGCTCGGATGGCAGTCGGCTACCTATGTCTGGGATGGCGTCATATACCCCCGGCATGGAGATCTCCGGCGGCTCCCTCGGTCACGGACTCACTGTTGCCACCGGAATGGCGCTCGGGCTGCGCTACAAGGGCAACGACGCCCGGGTGTACAACCTGCTCTCCGACGGCGAACTGGACGAAGGCTCCACCTGGGAGGCCGCCCTGGCCTGCGCACACCACGGCCTGGACAACGTGACCGCGATCGTTGACGTCAACGCTTTGCAGGCCGACGGCCCCACCGCAGACGTGCTACGCATCGAACCCATCACCGACAAATGGCAGGCATTCGGCTGGCACGCCGTACGCATTGACGGCAACGACATCGAGGCAGTCGTGGAGGGCTTCGAGGAGCTGAGGGCCCACCCCGGCTCCCCGTCGGTGCTGATCTGCGACACCCGCATCGGCTGCGGCGTACCGCTTCTAGAAACCCGGGAGAAGGCGCACTTCATGCGCGTGGACGCCGACGAATGGCAGATCGCTCGCGACCAGCTCGAGAAAGGCCTCCGCGGATGAACACCCAGACAACCAGCCCCAAACTCACCACATCGGCGATGATCGCTTCGTTCGCCGACCCCGGTCAAAAGACCGCCAGTGCCCCGTTCGGCCACGCCCTCGCCCGGCTGGCCGACGAACGTTCCGAGATCGTCGGGCTCTCCGCTGACCTTGCCAAGTACACCGATATGCACGTCTTCCGTGACGCGCACCCTGCTCGGTTCTTCCAGATGGGCATGGCAGAGCAAGCTCTACTCGGCGCCGCCGCCGGCATGGCCGAAGTGGGCCTGGTGCCCTTCGCGTCCACCTACGCGGTGTTCGCCACCCGACGCGCGTATGACTTCTTGTGCCTGGACATCGCCGAGCCAGCGCTCAACGTCAATGTCGTCGGCGGGCTGCCCGGGCTGACCACCGGATACGGTCCCAGCCACCAGGCCACCGAGGACCTGGCCATCCTGCGCGGCATGCCGAACCTGACCATCGTGGACCCGTGTGACTCGGTGGACATCGAACAGGCCGTGCCGACGCTGGCAGCACATCCCGGACCCACCTACATGCGGCTGCTGCGCGGCAAGGTACCCACCGTGCTCGACCAGTACGACTACCACTTCGAACTGGGCAAGGCCGCCGAACTGCGCACCGGCCGCGACGTGGTACTCATCTCCACCGGATTGATGACCATGCGGGCGCTGGCCACCGCCGAGCGGCTCGAGGCCGACCACGTCGACGTCGCGGTGCTGCACGTGCCCACCATCAAACCCCTCGACACCCAGGCCATATTGCGCGCCGCCGACACCGACCGGCTCATCGTCACCATGGAAAACCACACCATCGTGGGCGGCCTCGCCGAATCCGTGGCCGCCACACTGGCCTTCGCCGGACAGGCGCGGCGCATCGCACCCATCGCCCTGCCTGATGAGTTCCTCGCCGCCGGCGCCCTACCCACCGTGCACGACCGCTACGGACTGTCGACCGACGAGGTCGTCGCTCGGGTAAAGATCGAGCTGGGTGCCACCGCCCACGGCCACGGGCCGTGGCCCGCCGACGACGAACCACCAACCGCATGACACAGACACTGACCATCGACTCCCGGCTCGGCTGCTCGACCATCTCGTTTCGATCGTGGCCGCTGCCAGGGGCGTTGGCGGAGATCAAGGCGCAGGGCTTCGGCGAGACCGACCTCGGCTCCCTACCCGGAGTCTGCGACCACGTCCCGGTCCCGCTGCCCGCCGACCGCGTCGACGAGCTTGCCGGGCAAATCCTCGACAGCGGCGTAACCGTCCGGCTGATCAACGCGGACGTCGCGGACATGGATGATCCTGACCTGGACGCAGCCGAGATGGAGCGCCTTCTCCGGACTCTGGTTGAACTGGCCCAGGCCGTCGGTACATCCACGATCATGCTGCCCTGCGGTCGTCAGGGCACCGAGCCGCGCACCGAGCTGTCCCGCGACATTGCCACGGTGGCGCGCAGCCTCACCGCCGCCGCGGATTTTGTCAATGCTGCGGGACTGAACCTGCTCGTGGAGGCGCCACACTCACGGCGACTGTGCGCCACCGTCGAGCGGTCCGAAATGCTGTACGAAGCACTCGGGGACTCGCCGGTCGGCGCCGTACTGGATTTCAGCCATGTCGTGGCGAGCGGGGATCACGAGGTCGATGCGGTTCGCCGCCTTGACGGCCGAATCGGTCATGTACATCTACGTGATGCCGTCCTGGGCGACATCAACCTAAGCATCGGACGCGGCAAGGTGAACTTCCCAGCTGCGATCGACGCGCTCACCTCGAGCGGGTACCAAGGCCACTACAGCCTGGAGCTGGAAACCCACGACATCGAAGACGCCGACCGTCCGACCGAAGCCGGTCGCGCCGGCCGCTACATCACCTCCCTACTACAGCGTTGACCAGACACCTTGGAGGAAGCCATGCCCGTATCCGACAAGATTGCCATCATCACCGGAGCCGGCTCGAAGCGCGGCATCGGGCGGGCCACCGCGCACGCTTTGGCCGCGACCGGCTGGAACGTCGCCATCCTCGACCTTGACGAGCCCAGCGCTAAGGAGGCTGCTGACGAGGTCGCCGAGCGCCAGCGCGTGCAGACAGTAGGTATCGGCTGCGACGTGACCGACGAGGCGTCGGTGGAGGCAGGGCTGGCCGCTCTCGACGGATCGATGCCTCCAGTCGGAGCGTTGGTCAACAACGCCGGCATCACATCCCCAACCCGATTTCTTGAGGTCACCGGCGAAGAGTGGGACCGGATCTTCGCCGTGAACGTGCGCGGCTCCTACAACATCACCCGCAGGGTCGCGCCGGTCATGGTGAAGCGCGGTTTCGGTCGCATCGTCTTTCTGTCCTCAGTCTCAGCCGAGCGGGGCGGGGGAGTATTCGGTGCCGTGGCGTACTCGGCGGCCAAGGCCGCAGAGCTCGGGTTCGCCCGGGCGCTGGCCCGAGAGTTGGGACCGAACGGTGTGACGGTCAATTCCGTCGCCCCCGGCTTTATCGAAACCGACATCACCGGCGGCGCGCTCAGCGGCGAGCGTAAGGCTCAGCTCGTCGCCCAGATCCCGGTCGGCCGCGGCGGCAACGTCCACGACGTCGCCGACCTGATCACCTTCCTCTGCCGGGAGGAGTCGGGCTACATCACCGGCGTCACCTACGACGTCAATGGCGGCTCGCACATCCACTGACGCTTGGGGCCGAGGCTCCCTCAGGTTGGTGATGAATTGGGTGCGCCGTCGGCCTCAAGACCCTGCACATATGCCTCCAGGTCGGTGACACGCACGCGGGCGGCACCCTCCACGTGCACCAATGGCAGACGGCCGGAGGAGATCAGGCGTTCGATGGTGCGCAGGGAAACACCGAGCTGCTCGGCGGCGTCGCTCTTGGTTATGAGCAATCGTCTGGACATGGCAGGAGGATCGGGCGCGGCGCGCCAAGGGTCGAGCATGAGCACGTCATGACGCGCCTTGGCCCGATCAGCCAGAAAGCTAATGAGATCCTCGATCTGGGCGGGTGCTCGTGCACCTTCCGCACGCAGTTGGCGCCGATATCTGGATAGCGCGATGACCAGGTGCGCGATGAGTTCGGCGGGTAACTGCCCGCCGCAGTTGCCGTGGTCTACCGGCGCCCTGCCTTGCAGGTGAGTTGACATCGCCGCAGGGGGGTTGGTCAGTGGTCCAGGGTCGGCAACCTGGACCGATTCCGATGTCACCGTCGCCCAGCTAGTGAATTGGTCAAGGAAACCTCCGTCAACTACCGATCGTCAACTGTTAACAATTATCTGTTGGCAGTATGGTAGAGAGGGTCTTTGTGGTTGTCAACATTAATCGGTTATCTGTTGACAGTTGACCGCCATGCGGTAAGGTCGGATCAAAGATCGGGGGAAGGAGCGCGATGGCCACACAGCCACTGGCCAGTCTGGACCGCAGCACGTTGCGCGAGCGGGCACTCGAGGCACTTCGTACTGCGATCACCTCGGGTGAGTACCGACCAGGGGATCACCTCGGTGAGGAGGACCTCGCCAGGCGGCTGGGAGTGAGTCGGGGCACCGTGCGCGAGGCGCTCCGGCACCTGCAGCAGGAAGGTCTGGTCACGGCTGGAGCGCGCGGCATGCTGCGGGTGCATAGCTTGTCCCCCGCCCAGATCAGGGATCTGTTTCAGGTACGTGGAGCGCTGGAGGGACTGGCGGTCACGCTGCTCGTTGCCTCGCCGAAACGGAATGCCTTAGTGGCAACGTTGCGCAAAGCGCTGTCCGATCTCGACAACCACGACCACGACTTCAGCGCCCACATCGACGCCGACCTCAGCTTCCACCTGCTGCTTTGCCAGATGTCCGAGAACTCATTGCTGGTCGACGCCTGGCGCCAGCTAGAGGGTCTGGTACGCATCACGATCCTCAGCGATGGCGATGAGCACCACTCAAACATCATGTCGGGCAGCCACCATGCCCCGATCGTCGACGCCGTCGAGGCAGGCGACGCTGCTCAGGCGGTCAAAGTCTTACAGGACCACATGATGCTTGCCGCAGACCGGCTAGCCAGTCCTGCCCGGAGCCGCTGAACCTGGCGCCAATGTAGTCACGCGGCCCGGTGGTGGAGAACCTCGCTCGGCACAAGCGAATACTGGCGAAGTTCGGGTGGTCGGGTGGCCCGCACGTACCGCCGGTGACCCAGCAACCAGCACCGTCGAGCGACGAGCCCGCTCCAGCGCTTGGAGGCACAGGTGAACCCATGATCATTCTTACCGATTTAGAAACCCATACGGCACATCGAGGGATCGCGCAACAAAGGCTCTCCCGCCTGGCGTACCTCTCCGGCGAGCGTGACAGGCCCTTCGCGTCAATTCGACACCCGCTCGGAGCCCTTCCTGGCAGGCTGCACCCCGTGCCCGAGGACTATTTCGGTTGATTGGGAAATCCCTCCGAAGCAGGCTTACGGGACGGTCAGTTATCAGCTCGGCCGGGCCAGCATGTTCGGCGGCGAGCTTGGCGACCGTCCACAGGAAGCTCTGGGTGCGGGCGTTCTGCTCGGCACCCTCTACCTCGTCGAGGTCGGCGGACCGGCCCTCGCGGGCGGCATGCGAGGCCGCGGCGACGCGGGCGGCATTCTCGGTGACGTCCTCGGCGCGCACATCAGCGAAGCCAGCCTCCTCCAGCAGTCGCTGGTCGAGGCCCGGCGGGGTGAAGACGAACTCGCCCATCGCACCACCACGCAGGATCATCTCCTCCCTGCGGAGGGAGCCCGGTGACCGTGATCGGATCGGTGAACAGGACGCGTCCGCTCGGACGGAGAACGCGGCGCCACTCGCGCAGCACACTCCGCTCGTACATGTGGTTGATCGAGTCGATGCAGATCGCCGCGTCGAACGAGCCGGCATCGACGGGCAGCGTTTTACGGGCGTCGACGCACACGAAGCGGGCCCGGTCGGCGAGTCCGCGCTCCTGCGCAGCCCGGTTGGCGGCCGCGACGCCTTCGTCGTGTAGGTCGACACCAAAGAGCCGGCAGCCGGTGGTCTCCACGGTGAACAGCGCCGGGCCGCCGGAGCCGCTGGCGACCTCGAGCAGTTCGGTGCTTGTGTCGACAGACCTGGATCACGTGGGCGAACGCAGCCTCGAGGCCCCGGCCGAGGTAGTGGCCCCAGCGCGACGGCGCCGATCGGTTTATCCCGACCCGTACAGACGGAGGATCCCCTCGGTGTGTCGTGGGTGGTCAGGCGGCTGCGCCGACGGCCGAAAAACCCGGCGGTTCCACGCTCGTCCGATGTAGCGCATGAGTGCCGGGTAGACGACGAGGTAACGGAACGGCTTGATGAAGCCTTGTAGGCGGAGCCGAACCGGCCGCGGGGTTTTGACGTAGACGGCAATCTGGCCCCGGTAGTCGCCGCTAGCCTGCTCGGCCCAAAGCCAGATGCATAACCGCGTGAATGGTGCGGTTCGACAGCTCGGCGGCGAACTCGTCGTCGGTGCGGTACAGCGGCTCGAACGGCGGGCGAGAAAGTCGACCCCGGCCGCCGTGCCGCGCAGGTCATCGGGCAGCCGGCTGGCCAGCGACGTCTCGCCCGTGCCAGGGATCGGCAGCGGCTCGGCGGGCTCCGCAGGCTCGGCGCCGACCGAGATCCGCCCGAGACCGCACCATCGGCCGAAGAGGTCGCGTGCCGTCCACAGCAGGACGCCGATCTCGACGACGAATCGGGCCAGCCCTTACCGGCCGCGGCACCAAAGTTGTCAGCCGAAGACGGTGGGGCCGGCTTTCGTCGGCGTGATCCGGATCAGGCAGCGGCGCTGTTTGATCATGGCGGTCCGGTACTCGTCCCAGTCCGGATGCTCCCCGGAGATGGAGCGGTAGTACTCAACCAGCGCTTCCATCGCCTCGGGCAGGATGACGACCTCGACATCGCCACTGAGCTGTGCCCAGTCGCCGAAGAACCTGTCATTGAGCACACACAACCAGGCTCGGAGGTCGCGCCGGACGTTCAAGGTCTTCATCGCGGTTTCGCGGGTACTGACGCCCAGACGATCCTGCGAGTCGACGGCGACGAGTACCGGTGACAACTGGGGGGTGCCGTCGCGTTTCATGGTGGCAAGAACCGCATGTGGGTTCTTACGGGCGAACGCGAGTGCTTCTGCGGAATCCATATCAGGGGCAAGTCAATCAGAATCGACGACGATGCAATCAGTCGGCGAGTCGAACACTTATTCGATATCCTAGAGCGCGCATAAACCGCAACCCACGCGGCCGAATCCGGCACGCGATCCGGAGTTCAGAAACGACGCTCGGGTACAACCCACCCGCCAGATCATCCGGGGCACGCAACCTAGGAAGCGATCCCCCGTCCGCACACCGGCCTAGGCGTTATACGTGGTTTTGATCTGAGCCATTAATTGATCTTGATCTCTCCTCCAATTCGCTTAGCTAAGCTATGGTTTGACCGCGATTCCGACCGCCATCCATGGTCATTTTGGTGTGTTCGCTGGTGTGCACTGCCGTACGGATTCCTTACGGGTAAGGATTTCCGGACACCGGCGTACGGCAGCGGACGCGTCGCCGGTAACTGACAAGCAAGGGGTCAGCACTGCAGGGACCGGATGGAATGGGAACTCACGGAGAGGAGCACATCCACTCGATTTGCCTCGCGTTGCGTAGATCGCCGGGGAGTCGACCGTTCGTTATTAGCCAACTGGCGCTCCACGACATCAGAAACTCCCCGCAGGCGTGTGGAGCGGGCATCCCGACGGCCGCAAGCCTTAGGAGATTCCGAGGCCGTCGCTTGGCGGGTACGACCGATCGATCCGCCGATGACGATCCCAGATCGGCGGGCAGGGCAGTCTAGGATCGACCAGCCGTCGATGAGTCGGCACCCTCCAACGCGGGCTCGCGCGCGAGCACCGCTGCGACTCAACGTTCGGTGGGCTCGTCCAACACCATCGAAGTCAAGGTTTTCGGAAACTTTCAGGGGGACGTGGTCTGACCTGCGCAAATACGAGCGTGCCCCCGACGTACCTCCCTCGGTGGCGTTACCTGGGGGTACGAATCCGGTGATCTCTCCTCCTCAAGATTCACCACAGAGATCAACTGCTGGTCTCGACGGAGAACGAACTACCACGGCCGCGATGTGAGAGCCGGCCGAACGCTGAGGAGAACCGACATGAGCATCACCCAAGCGGCTGAATCGCCCGACACCCCGCACGCTAACGACGAGCTGCTCACGATGAGGGAGGTCGCCGCTGTGGTCCGCGTCCCCGTGGCCACATTGCGCGACTGGCGTCACCTCGGATCCGGCCCACGCAGCTTCCGTATCGGTCGAAGCGTCCGTTACTGGCGGACCGAAGTCCTGCACTGGCTCGAACAGCAGAGC
>Ga0111538_10010420_pt1 | contig 12360 bp, 7 predicted proteins | sample SoiMethybrSBSTD1_FD_79669 | JGI IMG/M metagenome (GOLD analysis project Ga0111538, IMG submission 79669) | Bulk soil microbial communities from a Populus tree surrounding site in Tennessee, USA - Soil MetaG P. TD hybrid SBSTD1 (version 2)... | ecosystem: Environmental > Terrestrial > Soil > Tree...
CAACGCGCGTATCACCGCTGGTATTCGCACCGTCTCGGACGCGAGATGGGCGTGGCGATCTTCGGTCACTGGGGGCCGCCGTTTTTGATCTTTCCCACGACGGGCGGCGATGAATGGGAGTACGAGCAGCAGAGCGTGATTCATGCGCTGAGCGATGCGATCGATGCGGGTCGGGTCAAGCTGTACGGCGTCAACAGCAATCATGGCGATTCGTTCGCCAACCGCAGCGCGCATCCGTTCCACCGGAGTTGGATGCAGCGGCAGTACGACGAGTACATCTTGCACGAACTGATCCCGTTCGTTCGTCATGATTGCCAGACGTGGGACATTGGCGTGGGCGTGATCGGCGCCTCACTGGGCGCGTATCACGCGATCAACACGATCTGCAAACATCCCGATGTCGTGAAGCGCTGCTACGCGTTGTCCGGTGTGTACGACATGAAGCGTTTCATGGATGGCGCCTACGACGACAATTTCTACTTCAATAATCCTGTCGATTACCTCTCGAATCTGTCGGACCCATGGGCGCTCGGACATCTCGCGACGTGCGACATCCACATCGCGACGGGAACAGGGCCGTGGGAACAGAGCGGCGAGTCGTATCGGCTGTCGAGCCTTCTCGCGAGCCGCGGCATCCGGCATCATCTCGACGACTGGGGACCGATGGGCGGCCACGACTGGCCGTTCTGGAAACATCAGCTGCGAGAGTACTTGCGCTGACGCCCCCCGCACGGGAATGCAAAATTCAAAATGCAAAATTCAAAAATCCACACCCTGGCTGCTTCGCAAACGCGGGGTGAAGAGCACGGCGGCAACCACCCCGTCGTCGCAACCAGGCAGTGTTTGCATTTTGCATTTTGCATTTTGCATTGCTCTACAGCCCCAACCGCTCCATCAGATACTTCCCCTCCGCGATCACCTGCTCGTCGTCAATCCAGACATCGCATTGACGCGTGAGGACGTCGATGTGCGTGCGTGACTTCCAATCGGCACCGGTCTGGCTGCCGTACGGGTCGCCGAACGCCAGGTGCACGCCGGGAATCTTCTCGTCCTGCAGCAGCACACCGATCATCGTATCGAGCGCGATGTTGGTGCCGAAGGCGAGCTCACCCACGCGATCGCTGTTCTCGTCGGTGTGGCAGTAGGACCAGAACTCGCGCTCGAGGTCGCGGCGCTCGCACTGCGCGGCCGTGAGGCGACCGCCGGAGATCTGCAGCGTCAGGGGCGTTGCCTGCAGGTCGCCGTACTTCGGACCGAAATAATCGCCTGCCGTGCCATTGCACACGAACGTCCCGTCAACGCTGGCGGGCGTGGTGAACACTTCGCCTGCCGGCAGGTTCGACCAGTAGCGCGTGCTGATGAGGCCGCTGGTCTTGACCCACGCGAGCGATCGATCGAATGCGGCGGTGAAGGACGTCCCCGATGGCGTCTCCACGTGGAGTGTGTCCGCCTCGCGCATGCGTTCGCAGAGTCGCTGGCTGAGCGCATCGACGCGGCGATAATCCGCGCGCATCCCCTGCCGCATGATCTCCGGCGTGACGCCGACCATGTGCGCGTAGCGCATCGAGCGCCGCTCCACCACCGCGACGATTTCCATTCGCGAGGTGAGCTCGCCCTGACGTGGCTGCACGCACAGGATCCCGGCATTGGCACGGTCGAGCGCGTCCAGCACTTCACGCGGCGCATGAGGGAGAGGGCGCGTGGCGACGTGCTCGATCAGGATGCTGTCGCAACGCGCGCCCGCGTGCTGCAGCGCGGCCTCCAGACTCGCCGCGACCTCGCGACTCGGTTCGTCGGCGATCAACGCGACGGCTTCACCCGCGGCGATCGCGAGGCACGTCTCGACGGCATTGCGCGCGCCCGGCATCAGCTCTGACGACGCCGCCCCGAACTTCGACTCGGTCATGAATTCAGTCTACCGGTCACCACAAACGCGGGAACCTGGCCGCCACCCGACGTGACGTTGGCGAGCCCGGTCGCGCTCAATCGAGTGAGATATCCCGCCACTGTGCCGCGAAAGATGTAAGGCGCGAAATCGACGAGCATGTCTCTCATTTCGACGCCCCGTTCGCCGGCCCCGAGCGGAGTCGAGGGGCCTGCCCCGAGCGGAGTCGAGAGGCCGCACACCGGAAACGTTTCGCGACGGACGGCGATCCGCTCCTGGGCCACCCATGCGCGGTCGGGCTCGGCCAGGGCGTTTGCGATCGCCTGGTCCCAGTCCGCTTCGCTCGTGTCCCACCCCAGGGTGACACCGGTGCCTCCGTATTCATCGTTTGGTTTGATGACGAATCGCTCGCGGTGGTTTCGCAGATGTGGAATGAGGTCGATCGCGACGCCGTCACGAGCGACGTCTCCCTCGCGCACGAGCGACGTCCACGGCACGTGCCGCCGGATGACCGCTCGTTCGTCGTCGCTGAACAGGCGCGACCATCGCTCGTCAGTGAGCACGGCGAAGAACGCTTTCTTGTGCGCGATCTTGCAGCGGAAGCTGTTCGCGACGCAGACGGCACGTGCCTCGTACGCCGCAACCAGCGCGGCACACTCGTCGCGCCGCGCCACGATGTCGTTCAGGAGCACGCGGCGATACACCAGGTCGATCGGTCGGTCGCCGGCCAGCAGGCGACCTCCCGTCAGGTCCAGGTCTCGCGGATCGCAGATGACCGTCGGAACACCTCTCGCGACGAACGCGTCGCGCAGCAACTCGAACTCCGTGTATGTCGGCACCTCGCGCCAATCGACGATCGCGATGGTCGGCGGGAAGGCGCGTCCACCCCAGTCCCGATAGCTCGCCAGCAGCGCGTCGAGAATCGCGTCGACCGGACGATAGAAGCGAACGTCGAACGATTCGCGCAGCCGAGCCGCAAGCGTTGTATCGGTGAAGACCTCCGCAAGACCTTGACTGTAGGCAAGACCTGCCGGTGATTCCGCGTTGTACTCGGCGAACTGCACGGAGTCTGGCAGCAGGAAGGCATCCGCGCGCGCCGCGGTACTCGCGGTGCCATATCCAGGATCCAGACGAACGAGCCTGATCTCCTCCTCAGTCAACGCCAGTTGTTGCAGCAGCGCGTCGTCTTCCAGCGCCGCGGCGGCGACCCGCTCGCCAAGTCGCCACAGCGTCTCCGCCGCTGCGGTGACGCGCGGTTCATCGACGGCCTCGAGAAAGAACGGCCGCAGAAACGGACAGAGCACGCGACCGCCAAATGTCAGCCGCGCCTCGCGCATGCGGCGATCGAGTGAGGCGCACTGATCGCGGGCGACGTCGTCGGTCAGCAGCGAATGCCAGAGGTCGGCGGGGTTCATCCAGCTAAACGCGAAATCGCTCGTGACGGGACACCGTGGAGCCAGAGCGTCGTTCTAGACCGGCTGCGCAGCGCCGATGCCGAGCAACTCCGCCCATCGCGGCCACGTCTGCTGCGGCTGACCGTTGCGCGCGCGATCGATCACCAGCTCCGCCATGCGCTGCACGACCATCTCGAAGTAGAAGTCGGTGATGCGATCGCGCTCGAAGTCCGGCGCGGGATTCAGGAAGTCGATCGCATACGGCACGTCGCCACGAATGGCGAACTCGATCGTGTTCATCTCGTAGCCGAGCGCCGTGTTGATCGTCTGGGCATCGCGCACGACCCTGGCGCCGAGCTCTGGCGACAGATACTCGTGCTCGACCAGATACCGCCGCTGCGCGGGATCGTAGACAACAGGAACGATGTCGGTCTTGCCGAAGGTGAAGCAGCGGACGTACTTGTCGAAGTCGATGAACTCCTGGAGCGTCATGCAGTACGGGCCGGCAATGTCGTACGCCGCGATCAACTCGCGCGCGTCATGGACCTTGTAGACGTGCTTCCAACCGCCACCCGAGTACGGTTTGAGGATCGCCGGACGACCGACGTAGTCGAGCAGCCCTTCCCAATCGAGCGGATATCCGAGGTTGCGCAGCGACTCGCTCGTCAGATCGTATTCAGCCGGATACGACTTCTGCGGAAGGACGACCGTCCTGGGAACGGCGACACCAAGCTTCCCCGCGACCGAGTAGTTGAAGAACTTGTCGTCGGCCGTCCACCAGAACGGATTGTTGATGACGTACGTGCCCTCGAGAACGGCGTGCTTCAGGAAGGCCCGGTAGTACTCGACCTCATGTGAGATGCGATCGACGATCACGCGATATCCGGAGTCGTCGCCCATACGCGTCCCGGTCAGCTTCACGTAATCAGCACTGATCCCGTGAGGGCGCCCGAGTTGATTGACGCGATCGAGAAACGCGGGCGGGAACGAGTACTCACGTCCGCACAGCAGTCCAATCTTCATGGCAGGCCCTGTTAGGTAGCTAGGTAGCTGGGTGGCTGGGCAAGGACACGTGTCTTCAAAACGGTCGGCAGCGCACTGAACAAGAGCATCGACTCAGCAACCCATCCACCCTGCGCAACCCAGCTACCCAGCTACCCAATCAAACCCGATAGGCGCGTGCCGACTGTTCGACGCTGTCGCGCGTCTCGTCCACGGTCGCGCGCACGACCGCACGGAGATCACCGGTCTCGCGATACACGCGCAGCTGCCGGTCCGCGCTCGTCCCGTCCGTCAGGATCGTGCGCACGTACTCGATCTCGCGCCGGCTTCCCAGCTCGTCGACCACATCGTCCACGACCTCGAGCAGCTCCAGCGCCAGGTCGCGCATCGGGACCTCGGCGCGCTTGCCGAAGTCGATCAGCTTGCCGTCGATCCCCCAGCGTGCCGCCCGCCACTTGTTCTCCTCGATCAGGCGCCGGTGATAGAGGCGGAACCCGAGATTCTGCGTTCGCAGCTTGTACAGCTTCACGACAATCGCCTGCGTGAGTGCGGCGATGGCAATGGTCGCGCGCGGCGCCGTCGGGACGTCGCAGATGCGGAATTCGAGCGTGCCGAACGTCGGGTGCGGCCGCACGTCCCACCAGATCTTCTTCGCGTCGTTGACCGACTGGAGCTGCACGAGCAGGTCGACGTACTGCTGGTACTCACTCCACGACTCGAAGCGATCCGGGATGCCGGTTCGCGGGAAGCGGCGAAAGATTGTCGTCCGATACGACTTCAGGCCGGTGTCGCGCCCCATCCAGAACGGCGAGCTCGTCGAGAGCGCGAGGAGATGCGGCAGGAAGTACCGTGCCTCGTTCATCACCTCGATGGCCACTTCGCGATCGGGAATCCCGACATGCACGTGCAGACCGAAAATCAACAGCGATCGGGCGAGCTCCTGTAGTTCCTCGACGATCGTCTTGTATCGCTCGCCTTCGGAAATGATCTGCTCGGTCCACGACGAGAAGGGATGCGTGCCTGCAGCGGCCACCCGCAGACCAACGCGCTCAGCGGCGTCGGCCAGCGCGCGACGGTTCTTGATGATCTCTTCGGCGAGCTCCTGCACGTTGAAGCAGATCTTGGTCCCGACCTCGACGATCGACTTGTGCATCTCGGGCTTGACGAGATCGCCAAACGCCGACGCGTTGGATGAGGCCATCAGCTCGGACACGTGCGAGCGCAGTTCCCACGTCGCCGGATCGACGATTTGAAACTCTTCTTCGACGCCGAGGGTGAATGGCGGACTCATGGCGTGCAGCGACGTACATCATAGTCGCCGGGGTCCGCATAGAATTACCTCATCCATGCCATTGACGGCCGGCACGCGGCTCGGCGCGTACGAAGTCATCGCTCCGCTTGGCGCCGGAGGGATGGGCGCGGTCTACCGCGCGCGCGACCCGCGGCTCGATCGCGAAGTCGCCATCAAGGTGCTGTCTACCGAGCTGGCCAGCGATCCCGTCGCGCTCACGCGATTCGAGCGCGAGGCGATGAGCGTCGCCAGGCTGTCGCATCCGAACATCCTCTCGATCTTCGAGTTCGGCCACGACGGGAACACGGCGTTCGTCGTCACGGAGCTCGTCCAGGGAGAAACACTGCGATCGCGGCTGGCGACTGGACGGCTGCCGGCGCGTCGGGCCATCGCATACGCGTTGCAGATCGCCCGAGGCATGGCGGCGGCGCACGCACGCGGTGTCGTGCATCGCGATCTCAAGCCCGAGAACGTGATGATCACGACCGACGATCACGTCAAGATTCTCGACTTCGGCCTCGCGAAATCGGTCGACACCGCTCCGCCAGCCGATGTCACCCGCGCCGGCACCGTCGTCACGTCCGCAGGCACCGTGCTCGGAACCTTCGGCTACATGGCACCCGAGCAGGTGCGCGGTCTGCAGGTCGATCATCGTGCCGACATGTTCGCGTTCGGCGCGGTGCTCTACGAGATGTTGAGCGGCGAACGCGCGTTCACCGGCGAGACCGCCGCCGACACCATGACGGCCGTCCTGACGAAGGATCCGCCCGACATGGACACGGCGGCACTCTCGATTGCGCCTGGCCTCGAACGAATCATTCGCCGATGCCTGGAGAAGTCTCCCGATCTCAGGTTCCAGTCCGCCAACGATCTCGCCTTCGCACTCGAGACGCTGTCGACGGTCTCTACATCCACGACCGTTCCGCCGGACCCTGTTGCGCCCGTTCAACGGCGGCGGCTCGCGTGGCTGCCGTGGGCGGTTGCCGCGGCCGGACTGCTTGCCGCCGCCATCTCGCTGATGCCGAATCGCACGGCGCCACCCGAAGCGCGTTGGGCGGCGTTCACGCGAATCACTGAAGCCGCCGGCGAGGAAACCGCGCCCACCCTCTCGCCCGACGGCAAAACCGTCGCGTACGCGGTGCGCGTCAACGGAAGTTTGGACATCTACTCGCAGCGCGTGGGCGGTCGAAACGCCACTCCGATCGTCAACGATCCCGATCGCGACGAGGGCGCTCCGGCCTTCTCCCCCGATGGATCGCTGATCGCGTTCCATGAGTCCGGACGCACCGGCGGGATCTTTGTCGCCGGTGCGACTGGTGAGTCGGTGAGACGCCTCACCGACATCGGCTTCGATCCGGCATGGTCGCCGGACGGCACGCAGATCGTCTTCGCCACCGAGGAGATCGTCGAGCCCTCATCGCGTCAGGGCGACAGCGGGTTGTACATCGTCGATGTCAGCGGTGGCTCGCCACGCAAGCTGCTGGACGCGGATGCCGTACAGCCGGCGTGGTCGCCATCGGGCGAGCGCATCGTCTACTGGAACAACTATGGCGGTCAGCGCGACATCTACACGATTGCCGCCGCGGGCGGTATGCCAACACCGGTGACGAACGACGCGCCGATCGACTGGTCACCGGTGTGGTCGCCCGACGGTCGGTTCGTCTATTTCGCGAGTGATCGCGGCGGCGTCATGAACTTGTGGCGAATCGCCGTCGATCAATCGAGCGGCCGCGTGCTCGGATCATCGGAGCCCGTGACCGCCGGCGTGCAGGCCTCGGCCGCGCTGCCGCGCTTCTCGAAAGACGGTTCGCGGCTCGCGTTTCGATCGCGCATCGCGTCGATCAACCCGGTCGCCATTCCCTTCGACCCGTCGACGCTGCGGGCGGGCACGCCCGTGCTGGTCGACACGCAGAACAACATCCGCATTCCAAGCGATGTGTCGCGCGACGGCCGGCAGATCCTGTACTACAGCATCGGAGAACCGCAGGAGGACATCTTCATCGGCTCCCCCGCCGGACCGATGCGACGGCTGACCGACGATCCCGCTCGCGATCGCGGACCGATGTTCACGCCCGATGGGCGCTCCGTCGTCTTCTATTCGAACCGCGATGGCGAGTGGGCGATCTGGATCGTGGGTGCCGATGGCGGCGGCCTGCGCAAGATTGCCGGTCCGAAGGGCGGCACCGTGTACGCGAACGTCTCGCCGAAGGGCGACGCGGTGGTGTTTGTGGCGGCCTCCGCTCGCGGCGTGTTTTCCGTGCCGCTGGCGTCCACGACGTCAACAGTCACAGAGCTGCCCGGCACGGAGATCAACGGCAAGTACTTCGGGCCAACCGGATGGTCGCCGGACGGGACGCGCATCGCCGGTGTACTGATGCCGTACAGCGGACGGCCATCGGGAATCGGCGTCTACGATCTTGCGGCGCACACAACGACAGCGCTTTCCGACGACGAGGCCTACGCCGTGAAGTGGCTCGCCGATAACCGGCGCGTCATCTACTTCACGAAGAAAGGCTCTGAGCTCGTGGTACTGGACAGCATCACGCGCGAGCGCCGTGTGGTCGACGTCCGCCTCCCCGGTCCTTCACGTGACGAGCTGTTCACGATCAGCTCCGACAACCGCACGATTTACTACGGCGCGGTCAGGTCCGAAGCGGACATCTGGATCGTCGAGCGGAAGTAAATCCCGCCGAAGCGCGGCCTCAGGTTGAAGTTCACCGTATACTCCGGCGATGGCCCGGTTCGAGAAGATTGCAGCAGACGAGGCTGCCGATGAAGGCCTGACCTGCTCCTTCTGCGGCAAGGAGCCACGCGAAGACGGCGAGCTCATCGCCGGCGACCAGGCAATCATCTGCGATGAGTGCGTAGCAGCCTGTGTCGACCTGGCGCGCGACGACGCAGCGCCTGAAACAGATGCAGACTCGGCAGAGGAATCGGATGCCGATGCAGAGGAACGGCAGGCGAAGCCTATGCCGTTTCGACTGCTCAGCGAGGCCGACGTCGCACGTCTGATCGCGATTGATGACCTGATGGAGCCGATGGAAATGGCGCTCCGCCGGTTTTCATCGGGGCAGGTCGTCCAACCTGTGCGAACGGTGTTGCCCATTGGCGCGGACGCGGCTTTCGCGGTCATGCCGGCGTTCGTGCGAGAGCCGGCGGTGCTTGGCGCAAAGATCGTTGCGGTATTCAACCGCAATGCGGCTCTCGATGTGCCGACCCATCTCGCAACGGTTGTTCTCCTCAATCCCGCGACCGGCGCGCTCCTCGCAGTTCTCGGCGGAACCCACATCACGGAACTTCGCACGGCGGCCGTCAGCGCCATCTCCGTGAACCTGCTGGCCAGAGACGACGCGGCGATTCTCGCGATCATCGGTTCTGGAGTGCAGGCACGCAGCCATCTCAGAGCGATCGAGCAGGTGTGGGAACTGTCCGACGTGCGCGTGTGGAGTCCAACGTCAGAGCATCAAGAGGCGTTCGTCGACGAGATGCGATCCACCACGACCGCGCGGCTCGAGAGCGCCCCCTCCGCCGAAGACGCCGTGCGCGGCGCCGATCTCGTGGTGCTGGCCACGTCGTCGTCGGAGCCGGTGGTGCAGAGCGAATGGATCAGAGACGGCGCTCACGTGATCTGCGTGGGCGCGTGCCGGCCGGAGCAGCGCGAAATGGATCCCGCGCTGGTCAAACGGGGTCGGCTGTTCGTCGACTCACGGGCGGCCGCCCTGGTCGAATCCGGCGACATCGTGCAAGGCATTCACGATCGGCTGTTCACGCCGTCGCACATCGTCGGCGAGCTCGGGGAGCTGCTCGACCAAAAGGTGGAGGGTCGTCGATCCGCGCGCGACGTGACGATCTTCAAATCGCTCGGGTTGGCGGTCGAAGACGTCTTCGTTGCGGAGCTCGCCTACCAGCGCGCTGTCGCCCAGGGTATGGGTCAGGAGCTCGAGCTCTAACGGGACGCGGTTCGGCACCCGATGCGTCCGCGACCACCCGCGTAGCCAGGTCGAAAGCTACGGCTTGGCGAGCGGCGGTTGCTGCGCGGCGACCGGCTTTCCCTGCGACTCCACGACCCGACGCGCGAGATAGTTCACCACCTGCGCATCGGTCCGGGCGGCGGTGAGATACGCCGTTCGCAGGAGCGTCTCTTTCCGCTGTCGCAGCGCATCGGTGATCTGCTGCTTGACCTGCGGTGTCGACAGATCGCGCTGACCCGCCTGCTCGCGCGCGACGACAAAGAGGATGATCAGGGCGCCGTTCTGACTGATGACGCGTGCCCGGCCGGGTGTCATCTGTAACACGGCATCACGCATCGCCGGCGGCGCTTGACGCACCGACGACACGGGAACCAGTCCGAGATCGCCACCGCGCGGCGCCGAGTCGGGATCCTCCGAATAGTCGCGCGCCAGGTCAGCGAATGCCGCTCCCATATTGAGGCGGTCCATCAGCATCTTCACTTTCGCATTTGCCGCCTCCGGCGTGTTCGCATCGTCTCCCGTACGATTGGCCACCTGCTGATCCCGTACGGGCGTGACGACGATCTGCGCGAGATGAAACGCGTCTTCGGGCAGGTTGAACTGGGCGCGGTTCGCGTTGAAGAAGTCCGTCACCTGCTGATCGGTGACCGCCGCCTTCTCGGTCACTTCCTTGTCCAGTACCTTCTGTGACAGCAGGCGTCGACGCAACCCGTCGCGTACGTCGGCCGGCGTGAGCTTGCGCTGCGTGAGCTGCTGCTGAAACTGCTCGCCGGTCACGTTCTTCTGCAGTTCCGCGTAGGCCGTGTCGATCTCGCTGTCCGCCACCTGCAGGTTCTGCTGCCGCGCCTTCGCGATCAGGATCTCCTGAAGGATCAGATCGTCGAGAACGCTCAGCTTGGCCGTCGTCGCTTCCTCGTCCGAGAGCGTCTGCGAAGAGTCGCCTGCCTGGCGGAATGCCTTCTCGACCTCGTCGCGCGTGATGTTCGTGCCGTTGACCGTCGCGTAGGTGTCAGCGGAGACCGGCGGCGGCGCCGCAGGTTGCGACGGCGTCGATCGGCACGCCGCACCGAGGCAGACGGCGGCCAGCATGCACAACGCGATGGAGACGTGGTGTGTTCGAAGAGCGGCGCGTTTCGAGCGGGACATCATCGCAGAGTACTTCTGAACTCGGGCGACGAACAATAGCGAGTTGTTCGGGTGACGGGTCGGACAACGACTCAGGTGGGCGTACAAGCGCTGCGCGCGCCGGACCGGGACAAACCGCCTGTTGGCCGAAAGCGTTTGCACGCCTTCACTTTCGAGAACCCTTCCGATTCTCGTCCAGAAAAACGCTCACGTCATAGCCTGCGAAGACGCTTGCGCATCTTCACACGTGACAACGCTCTACGACTTTCTGCCCGAGACCGGTTCTGGCCTCTTCTCCCGCTCGTGCGCCTGCATTTGATGTCCGCTACCCGCGTGGCCCCCTCTTTCGAAGCGGCCCACAGATCACAAAACTCATCTGCCCTTGCACCAGCGAACCAACGAAGCTGCCGTCCCTTTCCGACGCGCGCAGCGTCGGAGAATGTAGAGAGTCGTCGCATCCTTGTCAAGCACGATCTGATGTTCGCGCAAGAAAATTTTCGATCGATGCACATGGTCACGTCCCCTAACGATACGAACCACAGAGGCGCGGAGGACACAGCGGTCGTTTCGATCAAAAGAAAGGGATTCGCTGGACGCGGTTGCGTCAGCGCAGTGAGACGAATAGGCTGTGCCGCAGCGAGTCAATGCCCCGATGACGCGTCGATCACGTTTGTCACTCCCACGGCGAGAGTTCATGCGCCGCGCCGCGGCCGTCAGCGCAGCGTTCGCGACGCCGGCCGTCGAGGCCGACGCGCAAGCGCCGGCCACGGCACCGGCTGCCGCGGAGCCGCCCGCCGCAGATTCCGAGACGTTGACCGGAGGACGCGCCGGGTCCGATTTCATGGTCGACACGATCAAGGCGCTCGGCTTCGACTACGTGTGCGCCAACCCCGGGTCGAGTTTCCGCGGGCTCCACGAATCGATCATCAACTACGGCGGCAACGAGAAGCCGGAGCTGATTACGTGCATGCACGAGGAGTCGGCCGTCGCGATGGCGCACGGCTACTTCAAGATCGAAGGGCGGCCGCTCGCGGTCGTCGCGCACGGCACCGTGGGACTGCAGCACGCGTCGATGGCGCTCTACAACGCCTGGTGCGACCGCGTGCCGGTCTACCTGCTGCTCGGCAACACGCTCGACGCCTCGATGCGCGCGCCCGGTGTCGAATGGGTGCACAGCGTGCAGGACGCGGCCGCGATGGTGCGCGACTACACGAAGTGGGACGACACGCCGATCTCGCTGCCGCACTTCGGCGAATCCGCAGTCCGCGCCTACAAGATGGCGATGACGCCTCCTTACGGTCCCGTCGTCATCGTCGCCGACAGCGAATTGCAGGAGCGCCCGATCGAGTCACACGGGACGCTGCGCGTGCCACAGATAACGCTGGCGGCCCCGCCGCAGGCGGACTCCTCCGCCGTCGCCGAACTGGCAAAACTGCTCGTCGCCGCCGAGAATCCGCTCTTCATCGCCGACCGCCTCGCGCGAACGCCTGCAGGACTGGCAAGGCTCGTCGAGCTCGCCGAGTTGCTGCAGGCCGGGGTGATCAGCACGCAGCCGAACTCGCTTCCACCGATCGCCGCCGGGCGTTTGAATTTCCCCAATCGTCATCCGCTCAACCAGACGCTGCGCAGCGTCGCGGCCATCGGTGAAGCGGACGTGATCGTGGGTCTCGAGATCGCGAATTTCTTCGGTGC
>Ga0111538_10010421_pt1 | contig 12360 bp, 10 predicted proteins | sample SoiMethybrSBSTD1_FD_79669 | JGI IMG/M metagenome (GOLD analysis project Ga0111538, IMG submission 79669) | Bulk soil microbial communities from a Populus tree surrounding site in Tennessee, USA - Soil MetaG P. TD hybrid SBSTD1 (version 2)... | ecosystem: Environmental > Terrestrial > Soil >...
GACGAGCTCGCCGACCGCCAGCTCCGGCCGTCCCAGGTGAGGGACGACGAAGTTGCTCACGACGGCATCGAACGAGCGGTCGTCGAAGGGCAGCGCCTCGGCGTCGCCCTGGCGGAAGTCGATGTCCGGGTGGAGTTGTCGGGCGAGCCGGACCATGGCCGGTGCGACGTCCACTCCGACCACCGAGGCGCCCCGCTCGCTCGCACCCGCGGCCACGTAGCCGGGCCCGGTCGCGAGGTCGAGCACTCGCAAGCCCGGTCCCACGGCCGCGGCGTCCAGCAGCGGACCGACGAGTCGACCCGTGATCGGCCCGAAGAACTGGCCGTACGTCGAGGCCTGGTGCTCCCAGCCGGCCTTCTCGAACTCGTTGAACGCGTCGATCGTCCGCTCGGGCGGTGACTCGTTGGTACTCGTCATGCGTCCTCCTTGGTGGTGCGCGGCCGCATCGTGCCGGGCCATATTCCGCGTCCACTCCCCAGTATTGGCGGCGAGACTGGAACGGCGCTGGAGGACTGCTGGAGCGGATCTGGGCCCGAACATGGAGCTACGAATTCTCGGCCCGCTCGAGGCCTTGGACGAGGGCCTCCCGATCGAAGTGCCGCAGGGGAAGCCGCGGCTGTTGCTCGCCGTGTTGGCCGTGCACGCCAACCGGGTGGTGTCGACCGACCGGCTGTTCGAGTCCCTGTGGGGCAACCAACCTCCGGTCAGTGCCGGCAACACCCTGCAGACCTACGTCTCGCACCTCCGACGCACCATCGAGCCCGACCGGACGCCGCACCAGCAGGGTCGCATCGTGGTCACCCGCGCTCCCGGCTATCTCCTCTCGGTGGACCCGGATCGAATCGACGCCCGGCGGTTCGAGCGCCTGCTCGGCGAGGCGCGGTCGGTGCTCAGGAGCGCGCCGAACGAGGCGGCCGCGCTGCTGCGGGACGCGCTGTCGCTGTGGCGGGGCGAGCCGCTGGCCGATTTCACCTTTGAGCCCTTCGCCCAGCTCGAGATCGCGCGCCTCACCGAGCTGCGCCTCGCCGCGCTCGAAGATCGGCTCGACGCCGAGCTCGCCCTCGGGGATCACGCCGCGCTGTGTGCTGAGCTGGCGCAGCTCGTCGGCGAGCATCCGCTCCGGGAGCGGCTGACTGGTCTGCTCATGGTCGCGCTCTATCGGTGCGGCCGGCAGGCCGACGCGCTGCGGGCGTACGCCGACCTGCGGTCGACGCTCGTCGAGCAACTCGGGATCTGCCCGAGCCCCGCCGTCGTCCAGGTCGAGCAGGCGATCCTGCGCCAGGAGCCGGAGCTGGAGTGGCCTCCCACCACGGACGCCACCCCGTTCCTTCGATCCGTACCGCCCGAGCGCACGACGCGGTCGGGCCTGTCGCCCGTTCGCCGTCGTGGCATCGACCAGCAGGTTCGCTACTGCCAGTCCGCGGACGGTGTCCGCATCGCCTACGCCGTCGCCGGCGACGGCCCACCGCTCGTCAAGGCAGCGAACTGGCTCACCCATCTGCGCGTGGAGTGGGCGAGCCCGATCTGGTCACGCCGGCTCCAGGACCTGGCGACGCACCGTCGACTGATTCGCTACGACCAGCGGGGCTGCGGCCTGTCCGACTGGGACGTCGCCGACTTCAGCATCGACGCGTGGGTGGACGACCTCGAGCTGGTGGTCGAGGCGGCCGGCGTCGAGCGATTCCCGTTGCTCGGACTGTCCCAGGGCGGGGCCGTCGCGATCGCCTACGCCGTGCGCCACCCGGAGCGGGTGACTCACCTCGTCCTCTGCGGCGCGTACTGCCGCGGCCGGCTCGTTCGCGCCACCACTCCCCACGCCCGTGAGGAGGCCACCCTCGACCTGGACGCCGCCAGGATCGGCTGGCGACGGGACGACGACGCCTACCGCCAGGCCTTCGCCGCGCAGTTCCTGCCCGACGGCACCCGCGAGGTGTGGGACGCCTTCAACGACCTGCAGCGCACGGCCACCTCGATCGACAACGCGGTGAAGTTCCTCGACGTGTTCGCCCACATCGACGTGTCCGCGCTCGCACCGAACGTGCGCTGCCCCACGCTCGTGTTGCACTCCCACGGCGACCTCCGCGTCCCGGACTCGCAAGCCCGTGAGATCGCCGCGCTGATCCCCGACAGCCGGCTCGTCCTCCTCGACAGCGCCAACCACGTTCTCCTGCCCGAGGAGCCGGCGTGGCCGGTCCTCCTCGCCGAGCTCGACCACTTCCTCGCCGGCTCTGGTACCGAAGACGCCTCAGCGGGCGTTGCAGTCGACGCAGTGCACGTCGTCGACTGATGCTCCCTCGATCAGCCGGGAGACCCAGTCCACCAGGGGCTGGCCGTTGACCTCTTCCGTGTAGAAGGTCCCGTCGGTGAGCGCGGTGTGCTCGTCGCCCGGTGCGATGTAGCTGGCGAGGTCGACCCCGGCGGCTTCGATCTGCGTCTCGTTGGCGTCGATCAGCGACAGGAGATCCTCCGCTGGGAGGCCGGCAATCGGGTACCAACTCTGCTGCTGCTCGTCGTAGGCGTAGTCGTGGCGGGCGAAGACGATCGCGGGGTCATGCCGTGCGCTCTCGACGAACATCCCCGGGAAGGTCCACGGCCCGGTGACCCCGGGCCAGGGTTGGACGGCATCACCGAGGCCCCAGGCGGCGATGATCTCGTTGAGGCGGCCCACATCAGGGTACGAACCCGATCCGTCGGCGAGCACGGTGATCCGGGCGCCGGGCAGCCGGTCCGCCACCAGCCCGGCGTACACCGGCGCGGCGATCGAGCCCGCGCTCTCACCGATGACGACGACCTCGGTGGCGCCGGGAGCGCTGGCGGCCAGGTAGTCGAGCGCCGCCATCCCGTTGACGTAGCCCTTGTGCTGGATCGTGAGACCGGGTGAGTACTCGACGGTGGTGTTGCCGAGGTGCACGTCGCCGGTGCAGTACGGCACGTACACGACGGAGTAGTCGGCGAACGGGTTGCGCTCGTCGGTGAAGTCGAAGAGGCCACCCTCGGCGAGCGGACCCTCACCCACGATGGTGTTGTAGAGGCCGCTGTCGGGCGCACAGGTCTCGGCGGAGAAGCAGGCACCACCGTCCTCGAGGTAGAAGACGATCTTGTCGGGGTCTGCCGCCCGCACCCAGAAGCTGAACTCCGAGCCGTCCGAGCACTGGCAGTCCCCTCCGGGCACGACCCGGTCCCACTCCGTGGTGTCGACATCGTCGTTCGGGACCGTCCCGGGATCGGTCGTGGATGGCAGAGCCGACGTCGGCGCCGCCGTCGTGGCGGTCGCATCGGGCTGCGTGCCGTCGCCCGCGGCGTCGTCGTCGTCGGTGCAGGCGACCAACCCGACGGCGAGCAGCAGGACGATGGCCGGAAGTCGTCGAGTCGAACCCACCAGAGGAACGTACGACGAGCCACGCGCGAGGCAAATCGGGGAGGTCCCCCTTCGACCCCTGAGTCCCCTGACCCGAACCGAGGTGGTACGAGGCTCGTTGTACGTTACGTGCCGGTGGCCGGGACGCGACCTCGAGACGAACGACTGCTGACGCGCTCGTTCGTGATCCTCGGGCTGAGCGGGCTCGCGGTGGCAGAGCCGCTGCTCGACCTGTTCGGGAGGAACCCGCAGTTCTTCGTCGGCGGGGACTACAGCCGGCTGCAGATCGTCGTCTTCGCCGTGCTGATCGCGCTGGTCCCGCCACTGGTCGCGATCGCGCTCACTGCCCTGGCCACGCTCATCGATCGACGAGCGGGAACGGTTGTCTTCCGGGCGGTGACCGCGGCGCTGGCGGCGGCGTTCGTGCTGGGGCTGCTGCGCACCCTCGACGTCGATTCAGCCGTCGTCGCGTTCGCGATCGCCGGCCTCGCCGGTGCTGCCGCGGCCTTGCTCATCGTGCGGACCCGGGCCGGGTGGCTCTTCGCTTCCTACCTCGCCGCCGCCAACGTGCTGTTCGTCGGCCTCTTCGTGTTCTTCAGCCCTACGTCCGACCTCATCGCCGGCGCCGCACCCGGCGAGGTCGCCCACGTGGAGGTCTCGCCGGTCAACGGCCCCGTGGTGGTCATCGTGCTCGACGAGTTCCCGGCGGCGACGATCATGCGCGCCGACGGCTCGCTGAACTCGGACCGCTACCCGGGCTTCGCCGAGCTGGCGTCGGTGAGCACGTGGTTCCGCAACGCCTCGAGCCACTACAACCTGACGTATCGCGCCGTCCCGCAGCTGCTCAGCGGCCTGATCGGGAAGGGCGACCTCTTGCCGACGTACAAGGGCTATCCCCGAAATCTGCTCACACTTCTGGGGTCTGACGTGCCCGTACAGAGCTACGAGCCGGTCACCGAGCTGTGCCCGCCGTCGGTGTGCGCCACGGACCGGGGACAGACGTCGGTCGGCGATGCGATCGAGGACGCCACGCTGGTGTACTGCTACCGCGTCCTGCCGACTTGGGTCCGCGAGGAGCTCCCCAGCCTCGACGACTCGTGGGACGGCAGCAGTGGCGAGGGCGCGGCGGAGGAGACGTTCATCGATCGGGCGTACCGCAAGTACCACCGGCTCAGGCGGTCCGGCGAGCTCGACCCCGGCCGCCAGGCCGAGATCATGGCCGACGAGGTCGCCGCGATCGACGCCTCCCCGGCGGTCCACTTCCTCCACTTCGTCCTCCCGCACCGGCCCTACCGCATGTCGCGCTCGGGCATGGAAGCATCCATCCACCCGACCTCGATCACGGACCCGGAGGCCCCGGGAGCGGCGTTCATGGCCCGGTTCGACTACCAACGGCACAGCATGCAGGTCGGCGCCGTCGACGTCCTGATCGGCGACCTGCTCGACCAGCTCCGTGCCCTGCCGACGTGGGAGGACACCCTGCTCGTGGTGACGTCGGATCACGGGACCAACTTCACCCTGCCCGACATCGGCCGGATGAAGGTCACCGACGCCAACCGCGATGAGGTGCTCCGCATCCCGCTGTTCATCAAGGCGCCGGGCCAGCTCGAGGGCGAGGTGCGCGACGACAGCGCCCAGACGATCGACCTGCTGCCGTCGATCGTCGACCTTCTCGACGTCGACACCGACTGGGAGTTCGACGGGCACTCGTTGTACGACGGCAGCTCGGCCCACACCGAGCCGGCAGTGTCGACCGATATCGACGGGGTGATCGAGGTCGCCCGGGAGCGGGCCGAGGACTTCCCATTCGGTGACGACTGGACCGCGCTCGCCGCGGTGGGGGAGAACGGCGATCTCGTCGGCCGGCGGGTCGACGAGTTCCGCGTCGGCCGGCCGAGCCGGTACGGCGCGACCCTCCGCCAGCAGCGGATCCTCCGTGACCTGCCGACCAGGGGAGGAAAGATGCCCTACGTGCTCGTTGGCACCGCCGCTGCGCGCGACGGGTCGAACGACGCGCCTCCGGAGCTCCTCGCCGCCGTCAACGGAACGCTCGCCGGTGTGGTGGGCGGCTACCAGCCGGAGCATGACGGCTGGACGTTCGCCGGCTACGTGGCCGACTTCTACCACCATGGTGCCAACGACGTGGAGCTCTACGAGGTAACCCGCGTCGGTTCGTCGGTGACGCTCCACCCCGTCCGTCGACACCTGACGCCGATGAGTTCGAGCCACCCGTCCGGTCAGATGTCCTGACCGAGCGCCCGAGAGATGGAGGAACCGATGGCCTTTCGTCCGTACCTGTTCTTCGATGGCAACTGCCGCCCTGCCTTCACCCGCTACCAGGAGATCTTCGGAGGCGAACTGACGCTGATGGCGATGAAAGACGTGCCCGGTGAGGAGCCGCCGGCCGAGAAGGCCGACCTGATCATCCACGCCGCCCTCGCCGTCGGACAGGAGCTGCTGATGGCGTCGGACGACCCGATGAGCGACGACTTCGGCCCGGTGCAAGGGATGATGGTGAGCTATGACGCCGCCGATGCCGGCGACGCAAAGCGCGTCTTCGACGCCCTGGCCGAGGGTGGCAACGTCACCCAGGAGCTCCTGCCGACTTTCTTCTCCGAGGCGTTCGGCATGTGCGTCGACCGGTTCGGCACGCCGTGGATGGTCGTCGCCCCCGGGGCCCAGCAGCAGTCCTGACACCGGCGGCCAGCGGGCTGCCACCTGCAACGATGGCGACGATGCCCTGGTCACCCGATCCTGACGCGCTCCGTGGGAAGGTCGCCGTGGTCGCCGGGGCCACGCGCGGCGCCGGGCGGGGCATCGCCTGCGGCCTCGGCGAGGCCGGCGCCACGGTCGTCTGCACCGGTCGCACCACGCGCGCCGACGGCTCGGTCCGATCGGACTACGACCGCCCCGAGACCATCGACGAGACGGCCGAACTGGTCAGCGCGCTCGGCGGAACGGGCGTCGCCGTCTCCGTCGACCACCTCGATGCTGGTGAGGTCGGCGGGCTCGCCGAACGGCTGCGCCGCGATTACGGCCGACTCGACGTGCTCGTCAACGACATCTGGGGGGCGGAGGTGCTCAAGGGCGGTCCCGCCGACTGGAACACGCCGATCTGGGAGCATGACGTCGACGCCGGACTGCGGATCCTGCGTCTGGCCATCGACACCCACCTGATCACGTCGCACCACCTGTTGCCGCTGCTCATCGAGCGTCCCGGCGGCCTGCTCGTCGAGGTCACCGACGGGACAACCGCGTACAACGCGTCGCAGTACCGGATCAGCGTCTACTACGACCTGGCCAAGGTCGCCGTCAACCGGTTGGCCTTCTCGCAGGGGCACGAGTTGGCTCCGCACGGCGCGGCCGCCGTGGCGGTCACCCCGGGCTGGCTGCGGTCGGAGATGATGCTCGAGGCGTTCGGCGTCACCGAGGACAACTGGCGTGACGCGCTCGACCGCCCGCCGGGCGCCGAACTGCCCACCGCCCCACCGGGCTTCGCCCAGTCCGAGACCCCCCGCTTCGTCGGCCGAGCCGTGGCCGCGCTGGCCGCGGACGCAGAACGCGCCCGTTGGAACCAGTGCTCGGTGACCGCGGGGGAGCTCGCCCGCGACTACGAGTTCACCGATCTCGACGGCACCCAGCCCGACGCCTGGCGCCAGTAGCGGGTCGACACTCCGGGGCGGATCTGGGCGCGGATGGTCGCATCCAGATGGTCGTTGCGACGTGAGCGAGGAAGACGCGGCGAGGTCGTCGCCCACCCCCGCTGGCAACGACCCCGCTCGGCGTCTCGTCGACATCGTGGCGGAACGAGTCGTCCGTGTCTGCGCCAGATGACGCTGAGCGCCCGGCGATCGCGGCGCAGAGTGGACCACACCCAGAACGGGGATTGCGGAGGGAGTCCGTTGTGCCGCCGTCGCCGGTGCGGATCGCACCGGCGATGGTGCGCGTCGGTGCGAACGCGTTCTCCGTTGCCTACCGTGAACACCGTGGAGGTGACGTTCCACCGCTCGGTCGACGCCAAGGACCGGCGCCCGTGGGTGGCGCAGGTCGGGAAGATGCGCGTCCACGGTTCGATCCTCGGTTCCGCCGTCGGGGACGAGCTGCCCCACGACCTCGTCACGTTCGTCGTCGAGCGGGAGCTCGGGCTGACCGACGGCTTCTTCGGAACCGTGGCCGCCGGCGGCACCTTCCGTTCGATGGCGAAGAAGCGCCACCGCGACGGCAAGGCGGCGATCGCCCGCAACCGCCCGGCGCTGGACCGCGCCGAGCGCATCGTCCACGAGCACTGGGACGCCTGGCGGCAGGGACGGCCGACGCCGTGCGCGGCGGCGTTCGAGCGGGTGCAGGCCGATTGGCGGGCGTGCCCACCGGGCACGGACCTGACCCTGTCGTGGGACCTGGTCGTGTCGGGTGCGCCGAGGAAGCGGCGGCGGTCCTAGCCGGACTCACTGGGTGCGGGCCGCCGCGGCCAGACTGATGACGTGACCACCGGGGACCTCGAGCTCGTCCACGCCATGGCCGACGCAGCGGATCGGGTCTCGACCGCCCACTACTTGTCCGAGGAGCTCCGGACGACGACCAAGGGCGATGGCACGCCCGTGTCGGAGGTCGACTTCGAGGTCGAGCGGACGGTGCTCGACCTCGTGCGAACCGAGCGGCCCGGTGACGCCGTCGTCGGGGAGGAGGTCGGCCCGCACCCGGGCTCGTCCGACCGCCGGTGGATCGTCGACGGGATCGACGGGACTCACAAGTACGCCGCCGGACGGCCCGGGTGGGGCACGAGCATCGCCCTCGAGGTCGGCGGCGAGATCACGGTCGGAGTTGTCTCGGCGCCGCGGTTCGGTCGACGATGGTGGGCGACGCGCGGCGGTGGTGCGTGGTCGGCGCCGTACCGCGCCGACGGGACTCTCGACCGGGCCGCGACGACGACGCTGCGGTGCGGATCGGCGAGGATCCTCGGCGACGCCTCCGTGATCGTGATCCCGCACGAGGGCGCGTTGGTCGGTTGGCGCAACGAGCTGACCCTCCGCTTCCCCCTGCCGGCGTCACCGCGCAGCCAGTGCCTCGCCATCGACGCGGCGATGGTCGCCGCGGGCCGGCTCGACGTGGCGATCCTGACCTTCGGGGGCGTGTGGGACTTCGCCGCGACGAGCCTCCTCATCACCGAGGCCGGTGGCGTGTTCCGGGATGCCTGGGGTGGTACCCGCCTCGACACCACGACCGCCGTGTTCACCAACGCCGCCCTTGTCGACGAGGTGCTCACCGAGCTGGCCGGGTTCCGGCCCGCCGAGCCCGACACGCCGCGGCTGGCGAGGACGGTGACATCGCCGATCGGGACCGACGAAGAGCAGGCGATCGACGAGTGGCGGGGCTTCGGGATCCGCTCGATGCCGTCGATGTCGGCGCGGGTGCACGTGGACAACCCGCCGCCGTTCGTGGCCGAGATCGTGGAGGAGCGGGCCGCCGAGCTGGACCGCCCGTTCGTCGGCGTGACGACGGACGGCGTCGTCCGGACCGGGTTGCGGTCGCTCGGCGGTCCCAACGTGAGCACGGAGCCGATCCTCGAGGCGGCGCTGGCCTTCGTGCAGGCGCTCACTCCCGAGCAGCGACGACGGGCGTCGTTCACGATGGACGCCACCGAGTGGCGGACGTGGATCAACGTCCACATGAACCACTTCCGTCACGGGGTGATGCTCGAGGATCTCGCCCCGCCGGTGCGCGAGCTCGCCCTCGACGTCCTCCGGGCGACGTTGTCGGCCCGGGGCTTTCACCACGCCCGGACGATCATGCGGCTCAACGAGCTGATCGCCGAGTTGACCGGCGACCACGAGGCGTTCGGCGAGTGGCCGTACTTCGTCTCGATCTTCGGCGACCCGGGCGCCGGCGAGCCGTGGGGGTGGCAGATCGACGGCCACCACGTCTGCATCAACACCGTCGTGTTCGACGGGCGGGTGGTGATGACGCCGACGTTCCTGGGCGCCGAGCCGCGGCGCGTGCAGCACGGGCCGTACGCCCCGATCTCCCTCTTCGACCCCGAGGAGCGGCTCGGGCTCGACCTGATCCGCTCGTTCGACGCCTCGCAGCGCGAGCAGACGGTCCTCTACCCGTCCCTGCACCCCGACGAGATCCCCGTCCACCTGCAGAACCCGTTCGATGGTCGAATGCAGGCCGGCGCCTTCCACGACAACCTCGTCGCCCCCTACCAAGGGGTCGCCGGGCACGACATGAGCGACGCCCAACGACGCATCCTCCTCGCCCTCGCCGGCACGTACGTCGGCTGGATGGGCGACGAGCACGCCGAGGTGCGGTCGGCCGAGGTCGGCGCCCACCTCGACGAGACCTGGTTCTCGTGGTACGGCGGCACGGGAGACGACTCGCCGTTCTACTACCGGGTCCACAGCCCGGTGATCCTCATCGAGTTCGATCACCATCCGGGCGTCGCTTTCGACAACGAGGTGCCGACGCGCAACCACGTGCACACGGTCGTGCGCACGCCCCACGGTGGCGACTACGGCGCCGACCTCCTGCGCCAGCACTACGAGCGGTTCGACCACCGCCCCCGGTCCGTCAGCGGTGACTCCACACCGGCGGTGCCCCGGTGACGGTGAGCATGATCGAGTACACCGAGGTCGTGGCGCTGATGAACAGCCGGTTCCGCTTCGGACCGCCGAACACGAGGTTGGACGCCCGCTCGGGCAGCCGGAGCGTGCCGATCAGCGTGCCGTCGGGGTCGTAGCAGCGCACGCCCTCGGCGGCGGCGGCCCAGAGCCGGCCGTGGTCGTCGAACCGGATGCCGTCGAACTGCCCGCCCTCGGCGAACACCTTCCCGCCGGTGAGCGTCCCGCCGTCGTCCACGTCGAACACACGGATGTGGTTGACCTGGCTGTCGACGATGTACAGCTCGGTCTCGTCCAGCGAGAAGGCGAGCCCGTTGGGGCGCTCGAAGTCGTCGGCGACCGCGGTGCACGTCCCGGCCTCCGGGTCGACCCGGTAGACGAGGCAGCCGCCGATCTCGCTCTCCGACCGGTGGCCCTCGTAGTCGCTGTCGATCCCGTACGCCGGATCGGTGAACCAGACCGAGCCGTCGGAACGGACGACGACATCGTTGGGGCTGTTCAGTCGCCGGCCCTCGTGACGATCGGCGAGCACGGTGACCGAGCCGTCGTGCTCCGTCCGGGTCACGCGACGCGGGCCGTGTTCGCACGTGATCAACCGGCCCTGCGCGTCGAGCGTGTTGCCGTTGGCGTAGCCGGACGGGCACCGGAACAGGCCGGTGACGCCGGTCGTCTCGTCCCAGCGGAGGATGCGGTCGTTGGGGATGTCGCTGACGAGTAGGTAGCGGCCGGCCGGCACGTACACGGGGCCTTCGGCCCAGCGGCAGTCGAGCTCGAACCGTTCGACGCGCCGGTCGCCTCGACAGCCGCGGAACCGCTCGTCGTGGACCTCGAGCTCGGTCGGGATGGTGGTCACCGTCACCCGGCCACTCTCGCACTCCCCGAAATCGGGGCGGGAATCGTCTCAGCAGTTGAGACGATTCCCGCCCAGACATCGGGGTGAGACGATTCCCGCCCAGATTCGGGATCAGTAGCCGTAGTCCGGCGTTCCGCCGGTGGAGCCACCAGCTGGGGTCGTGGTCATGCTGCCCGAGCCGTCGACGCGCACGGCGTGCCACGTGAGGTGCTGGCTGCCGAAGTCGTCCTCGAAGCCGTCGCCCTTGGCGTCGCCCGCCGAGTCCTCGGAGAACGTGTACAGCAGCCGCCCGCCGGCGGTGACCTGCTCGGTGCCGTCGGGACGGTCGATCACGCCGAGCTCCGGCACGCCGGAGGCCGCGGTCGGCGCGCCCGACCCGGGCTCGAGCGGCTTCCAGAACGAGGTGCAGCCGTCGACGCACCGGACCTGGCCGTCGGCCTCCTCGTCGGCGGAGTAGAGCGCCTGCCCGGACGAGTCGACGAGGATCTCGCCGAGACCCTGGACGTCGGCGACCGAGACGGTGTCGCTGCTCCCGCCGGCGGTTCCGGCTGTGGACGTGTTGCTCGAGTCGTCGTCGTCGGAGCCGCCGCAGGCGGCCAGGGCGAGCGCCGCCGCGACGGCGGCGACCGAGACGGACCTGAGTCCAAGCTTCATGGGGGGTTCTCCTTTCACCACCGGTGTTTCGGTGTCTTGCCGGTGAAGCGGGCGATCAGGGACGCGCCGAGCAGCACCACGGCGGCGACCTCGGAGCGACGGGTCAGCTCGATCGCGGCCGGGTCGTATCCGGGTTCCTGGAACCCGAACAGCGGGGTGCGCTCGCTGATCGACAGCATCACGAGCGAGCCGGCGGCGAGGGCGATGCCGGCCGCGGTCACGAGCGCGACGGCCGCACCGGCCCACCGACCCGTGAGGTGCTCGATCGGCGTGAGCAGGGTGAGTCCGATCAAGACCGCAGCGGCGAAGTTGACGAGGAACAGCACGCCGATCGTCGGGATCTCGCGGTAGGGGCCGAAGTACTGCTGGAGGTGGACGACGCCGGCGACCACGAGGGCGACGGCTCCGAGTCCGCGTCCCACGAGCCAGCTCCAGCGTCGTCGCGCCGGCTGGAACGGAGGAGCGGTGGCGGCCGCTGGCGCCCGAACCTGTTGTTGCACGCCCAGTACTACCGGTCGGGCGGGCGTCGCGGATTCGTCGGCTACTGCGGATCGAGCTCGATCAGTGACACACCCGGCATCGGCAGGGAGAACCGCAGGTCGACAGTGCCGTCCCGCGGCTCCACCGATCGGGCCGGTTCGAGGTCGTCGAGGCGGTCCTGCTCCTGCAGCGTGCGCCACTCGGCTCCCTCCGGCCACGCCCGGCCGTCGGCGATGCCCGCCCACCTCGCGTTGAGGTTGGAGTGGTCCTCGTCGAGCCGGCGGTGGCGGAGGCGGTACCGGGCCGCCGGGAGCCCGCTTCTTGCATCTCCCTGTGCCCCGATAGGGGCACGTTCAGATGCAAGAACGCGAGAACGTGTGTCAACCGAGCCCGGACGC
>Ga0111538_10010422_pt1 | contig 12359 bp, 9 predicted proteins | sample SoiMethybrSBSTD1_FD_79669 | JGI IMG/M metagenome (GOLD analysis project Ga0111538, IMG submission 79669) | Bulk soil microbial communities from a Populus tree surrounding site in Tennessee, USA - Soil MetaG P. TD hybrid SBSTD1 (version 2)... | ecosystem: Environmental > Terrestrial > Soil > Tree...
CCGCGCAGAAGAACCTGCAGCTCGCGAAGAAGCTGCTCCAGGAGAACGAGATCCGCGTCAAGGTCGGCACGATGGCGCCGCTCGACGTGGTGACCGCGCAGTCCGAGGTCGCGAGCCGCGAGGAGGGCGTGATCGTCGCCGAGAACGACCTGGCGCAGGCCGAGGACGACGTGAAGCGCCTGATCTTCCCCGCGAACGACCCGCTCATGTGGAGCACGCAGATCCAGCCGACCGACCACGCGACCGTCGACCCGGGCGCGGAGTCGCAGGTCGACATCAACGCGGCGATCACGAACGCGCTCCAGAACCGCACCGACGTGGTGGCCGCGCGCAAGAACCTCGAGAACAACGACTACCGGCTGCAGCTCGCGAAGAGCCAGATGCTGCCGCAGCTCGACCTGCTCGCGAACTACGGCGGCGCGGGCGCCGGCGGCACGCAGCTGATCCGCGATCCCCCGCTCGGCGGTCCGGTGATCGACACGATCCCGGGCGGCTACGGCGACGCGGTGAGCGAGGTCTTCGGCTTCGACTTCCCCACCTGGACGATCGGCTTCAACGTCTCCTACGCGATTCCGAACCGCACCGCGAAGGCGAACAAGGCCAACGCCCAGTTGAACAAGGACCAGGCGCTCACGGCGTTCCGCAGGCTCGAGCTGCAGGTGGCGGCCGAGGTGCGCACCGCCGGCCGCGGCGTCGAGTCCGGCCTGAAGCGCGTGCAGTCGACGCAGGCCGCGCGCGTGCTCGCCGCGCAGCGGCTCGACGCGGAGGAGAAGAAGTTCGCGGCCGGCATGACCACGAACTTCCTGGTCACGCAGGCGCAGCGCGACCTCGCGCAGGAAGAGGTCAACAACCTGCGCGCGCTCGCCGACTACCGCAAGAGCGTGATCAACTTCCAGCGCGTGCAGGAGGCCGGCGTGAGCGGCGCCGGCGCGATCACTGTGCTCAGCACCGGCGGCACGAGCAACCAGGGCGGCCAGGCGCTGCGGTCCGCCGCGGCAGCGGGCGGCGGCCAGTAGAGCCGCCGGACGCTCGAGGGGGCCCGCCCGGGCCCCCTTTTTCGTTTCTGGCGCCCGCGTCCCCGCGCGCAGCCCGCGCGGAGCCGCGCGTTTGTGGCGGGTTTACAGCTTTCTTACGAAGCCCCTCTCAGCTGCGTCCCGCCGCGATCTAGACTGGAGACATCCATGGTGATGCGCAATCGTGGTCTCCTGATCGGGCTCGCTCTCGCCGTGCTCGCCGTCGCCGCCGGCTGGTTCGTCCTGCGCGGTCGCGGCGACGCTCCTCGCTTCACGACGGGCACGGCCGACCGCGGCGATGTGGTCGAGGTGGTGGGAGCGACCGGCACGCTCGAGGCCGTGACCACCGTCCAGCTCGGCTCGCAGGTCTCGGGAACGATCCAGACGCTCAACGCCGACTTCAACTCGACCGTCAAGAAGGGCGAGGTGGTGGCGCGGCTCGACCCGTCGCTCTTCGAGGCGCGGCGTGGACAGGCGCGCGCGAACGTGCAGGCCGCGCACGCCAACGTCGACCGCGCCAAGGCCGAGGTGCAGGACAACCGCCAGAAGTACGAGCGCGCGAAGGAGCTGGCCGCGGGACAGCTGCTGCCGCAGAGCGACCTCGAGACGGCGAAGGCCAACTACGACGGGGCCGTCGCCCAGCTCAAGGCCAACGAGGCCGCCGAGAGCCAGGCGCAGGCGAACCTCAACCAGGCCGAGGTCGACCTCAGCCACACCATCATCGCGACGCCGATCGACGGCGTCGTGATCTCGCGCAACGTGGACGTGGGCCAGACGGTCGCGGCCTCGTTCCAGGCGCCGATCCTGTTCCTGATCGCGAACGACCTCACGAAGATGCGCGTCAACGCGTCCATCGACGAGGCCGACATCGGGCGCGTGCGCGAGGGACAGGACGTCACGTTCCACGTGGACGCCTTCCCGGAGCGCGAGTTCTCGGGCAAGGTCGAGCAGGTCCGCCTCAATCCCACCGCTGTGCAGAACGTGGTGACCTACAACACGATCGTCGCGGTCGACAACCACAACATGCTGCTGCGGCCCGGCATGACGGCCACGGTCTCGGTCGTCGTGCGCAAGGCCGAGCAGGTGGTGCGCATCCCGGCCCCCGCGCTGCGCTTCCGGCCCGAGGGGTTCCAGGGACCGCAGTCCCGCCGTCCCGGCGGCGCGGGCGCTGCGGGCGCGGGGACTCCGGGCGCGGGCGGGCCCGCGGGCGCGCCGAACGCTGCCGGCCAGGGCGGCGCGATTCCCGGCGCGGCCATGGCTGGCGAGCGCGGAGCCGGCGGACCGGGGACCCCGGGCGGTCCGGCAGCGCCACCTCCCGCGGCGCGGGCCGCACAAGGCGGTGCGCCACAGGGCGGACCGGGCGGACCGAGCGGGCCTGGAGGCGGACAGGGTCGTCAGGGATGGCGCGGCCAGGGAGGCCCCAGCGGACCCGGCGGGCCGGGGGGGCCCGCCGGAGGATGGGGACGCGGTCGCCCGAGCACGGTGTTCGTGCTGGACGAAGTCGGCAAGCCCAAGCCCGTCGAGGTGCGCGTCGGAATCTCGGATGGGCAGTTCGTCGAGATCAAGGACGGCCTCGCGGAAGGCGCCGTCATCATCACGGGCACCGAGATCCCGGGCGCGCGAGGCGGCGCGGGGCCGCGCCCTGGCACGTCGCCCTCGAGCAATCCCTTCAATCCCCAGTTCCAGCGCCGCCAGCGCTGAGGCCGCGGTGGCTGAGTCGCTGATCCGCATCGTCGACCTGAAGCGCTCGTACGCTCTCGGGGACGTGACCGTGCACGCGCTGCGCGGCGTGAGCCTCGAGATCTCGAAGGGCTCGATGGTCGCGATCGTCGGCGCCTCGGGCTCGGGAAAGTCGACGCTCATGAACATCCTCGGCCTGCTCGACCGGCCCACGGGCGGCCAGTACTTCCTCGAGGGTCGCGACGTGTCGGGCATGGACCGGGACGAGCGTGCCGAGCTGCGCAACCGGAAGATCGGGTTCGTGTTCCAGAACTTCAGCCTGCTGCCGCGCACGACGGCGCTCGAGAACATCGAGCTGCCGCTGCTCTACAACGGCCGCGGCCTGCGCGCGCCGCAGCGGCACCAGAAGGCGCTCGAGCTGCTGAAGGCGGTGGGCCTCGGCGACCGCGCACACCACACGCCGAACCAGCTGTCGGGCGGCCAGCAGCAGCGCGTCGCGATCGCGCGCGCGCTCGTCAACGACCCCGAGCTGATCCTGGCCGACGAGCCGACCGGCAACCTCGACAGCCGCACCAGCGTCGAGATCATGGAGATCCTGCAGCGGCTGAACCGCGACCGCCAGATCACGGTGCTGCTGATCACCCACGAGCCCGACATCGCCACGTACGCGACGCGCGTGATCACGGTGCGCGACGGCAAGCTGAAGAGCGACGAGCCGGTGCTCGAGCGGCGCGAGGCCGCCGCCGAGCTGCTGTCCCTGCCTCCCGTCGAGGCGGAGGCCTGAAGGAGGATCCATGGACCTGCGCGAGACCTTCCGCGTGGCGCTCTTGGCGATCCGGCGCAACAAGGTGCGCTCGGCGCTCACCATGCTGGGCGTGATCATCGGCGTCGCCTCGGTGATCGCGATGATCGCGCTCGGCTCCGGCGCCCGCGCCGCGATCGACGAGCAGATCCAGAGCCAGGGCACGACGCTCATCTACCTGTCGTCTGGAAGCTTCGGCGGCCCCGGCCGCGCCGCCCAGGGCTCGGGGACGACCCAGACGCTGACGGAGGAGGACGCCGAGGCCGTCGCGAGAGAGGTCCCCACGATCGCGCGCCTCACACCGGGCGTTCGCGGCCGCGCCCAGGTGATCGCCGGCAACCTCAACTGGAACACCCAGGTCGAGGGCGGCAACGAGGACTTCCTCGTGATCCGCAACTGGGTGATCGCCGACGGCGCGAACTTCACGGCGCGCGACGTGCAGGTAGCCGACAAGGTCTGTCTGCTGGGCGCCACCGTTGCGCGCACCCTGTTTCCCGACGGCGACCCGGTCGGCCAGATCATCCGACTCAAGAACATGCCGTTCCGTGTGCTGGGCGTGCTGGCGCCGAAGGGCCAAGGCCAGTTCGGCCAGGACCAGGACGACTTCGTGCTCGCGCCCTGGACCACCGTGCAGAAGAAGCTGCTCGGCATCACCTACCTGCACCAGGTCTCGATCACGGCGCGCACCAGCGAGCTGGTCGAGCCGACGGCCGTCGCTATCACGCGGCTGATGCGCATCCGCCACCGCATCCCGAGCCCCGAGAGCGACGACTTCACCGTCCGCACGATCGAGGAGATGGCCGCGACGCGCGTGCAGATGGCCGAGACGATGACGGGGCTGCTGATGAGCGTCGCCTCGGTCTCGCTGCTGGTGGGCGGGATCGGGATCATGAACATCATGCTGGTCTCCGTCACCGAGCGCACGCGCGAGATCGGCGTGCGCATGGCGGTGGGCGCCAAGACCGGCGACGTGATGCGCCAGTTTCTGGCGGAGGCGATCGCGCTGTCGCTGGTCGGCGGGCTGGCCGGCATCGTGCTCGGCGTCGCCGTCTCCCAGACGATCACCCACAGCCTCGGCTGGCCGGTCGCGATCACGCTGGCCTCGATCCTGATCGCGTTCGCCTTCTCCGCCGCGGTCGGGATCTTCTTCGGCTGGTACCCCGCGCGCAAGGCGGCCAACCTCGATCCGATCGAGGCGTTGCGCTACGAGTGACGTACTAGAATCGCGGGCGTGACCGGCCCGCTCCTGGCGATAGCGCTCGCGGCCTCGGCCACGCCGGACACGCTCGTGGTCGGCACGCTCAGCGACCCCGCCAGCCTCGCGCCGCACCGTGCCACCGACCTGGTCGCCGCCGAGATCGTGGCGAACGTGTGCGAGACGCTGGTGCGGATGCGTCCGGGGACGTTGCGCCCCGAGGGCGTGCTCGCGACGGCGTGGGCGACTCCCGACCAGCGCGTCTGGACGCTGACGCTGCGCGAGGGGGTGCGCTTCCACGACGGCTCCCTGCTCGACGCCGCGGCGGTCGCGGCGAACCTCGAGCACCTGCGCAGCGAGCGCGGCTTCCCCGGCCACGCCGCGCGGCTCGGGCCGCACGTGGTCGAGATCACGCTCGACCAGCCGAACGCGGCGCTTTTGTCGACGCTGTCGCAGCCGTTCTTCGCGATGCAGAGCCCGACGCGTCTCGCGGAGCCCGCGCCGGTGGGAACCGGCCCCTTCCGGCTCGTGGCGGTCCGGCCGGGGCTGGTGGAGCTCGCCGCCTACGAAGGCCACTGGGCGGGCGCTCCTCGCTCGCGGCGCCTGCTGTTCCGCCGCTACGCCAGCGAGGACGCGCTCGCGCGTGCGCTCGCCGCGGGCGAGGCCGACGCCTCGGAGGCGCTCAGCCCCGAGCGCGCCGCCCTGCTGCGCTCCCAGCAGGGCGTGACGCTCGACGCCCAGCCCGGGCTGAATCTCACCTTCCTGGCGGTGAACGACGAGCGGCTCCCGTTCTCGGACGTGCACGTGCGCCGCGCGCTCTCGAAGGCGATCGACCGCGCGGCGCTGGTGCGCGAGCTGCTCGCGGGCCACGCCGAGCCCGCGAGCGCCGCGCTGCCGCCGGGGCTGCTGTCGCCCGACACGCGCGCGCGGGAGCTCACGCTCGACCTCGACGCCGCGCGGCGGCTGCTGGCCGACGCGCGCCTGCCCGCCGGCTTCGAGCCGACGCTCACGGTCTCGCGGGCGCCGCGCCCCTACCTGCTCGAGCCGCTGCGGGTGGCGGCCAGGATCCGCGACGACCTGGCCCAGGCCGGGCTCGCCGTGCGCCTGCGCGAGATCGAGACCTGGGCCGAGCACGTGGCCGTCACGTCGCGCGGCGACTTCGATCTGGCGCTGCTCGGCTGGCGCGCGGACACGCTCGACCCCAACGACTTCCTCACGGCGCTCTTCGACTCGGGCTCGATCGGCACCACCAACCGCAGCCGCTATCGCAGCGTCTCGATGGACGCCCTGCTCAAGCGCGCGCGGCAGGACCGCTCGCCCGCCTCGCGCCTCGCGCTCTACCGGCAGGCTCAGGACCTGGTCCAGAATGACCTGCCGATCGTCCCGCTCTACCACTCGGCCGTGCTCACCGCGTACCGCCGCGAGGTGCGCGGGCTCGTGATCGGTCCCACCGGCGTCGTGAGGTACGACAAAGCATGGAAGCAGCCTTGAGCCGCGCCGCCTGGACGTTCGCCGCGATGCTGACGGCCGCGACGCCGGCGGCGGCCGCCGCCGCGCTCCCCGCCAAGCCCGCCGAGCTCTTCGCCAAGCTGCACGCGCGCGTGCAGGCGGCCGACGCGCGCCTCGACGGTGTCCTCGGCGTGTACGTGGAGGACCTCGCGAGCGGGACGACGCTGGAGCTGCGGGCCGACGAGCTCTTCCCCACGGCGTCGTCGATCAAGCCGGCGGTGCTCTACGAGCTCTACCGCCAGGCCGAGGAGCGCAAGCTCGAGCTGCTGGAGGTCACCCGGCCGCCGCTGCCTCGCGCCTCTGGCGGCGGCGTGCTGCAGGAGCTCGGCGACCGCGTCAGCCTGACCTGGCGCGACCTCGCCGTGCTGATGATGAAGTGGTCCGACAACGAGGCCACCAACCTGCTGATCCGCCGCGTCGGCCGCGACCAGGTGAACCGGAGGCTCGACGCCCTGTCGCTCGGGAAGACCCGCCTGCGCCGCGAGATGATGGACCTGGCCGCGGCGCAACGCGGCGACGAGAACGTCGCGACGCCGCGCGAGCTCGCGCGCCTCGCAGCGATCGTGGCGCGCGGCGAAGGGCTCTCGCCCGAGCGGGCGAAGGACATGCTGGCGGTCGCGACCGTGCCCGCGACCGGCTCACGCTTCCGGCGCGCGCTGCCCGAGGGCGTGCGTGCGATCAGCAAGCCCGGCGAGCTCGAGGGCGTGCGCTGCGAGATGGCGTGGGTCGACGTGCCCGGCCGCCCTTACATTGCCGCGATCATGACGGCGTACCTGAGGCGCGAAGCCGACGGCGAGGCCGCGATCGAGGAGCTGTCGGCCGCGATCTACTCGACCTTCGACCGGCTGGCGCGCTCGAGCGAGTACGGCCGGATCGTCAGCGAGCGCGACACCGGCCGCTGAACGAACCGCTACTCCTCGACCTCGTTCCTCACGAGGTCCTCGAACGTCTCCCGCCTGCGGATGAGCCGCGTGCGGCCGTCCTCGACCATCACCTCGGCCGCGCGCGGCCGCATGTTGTAGTTCGAGGACATTGCGAAGCCGTAGGCGCCCGCGTCGCGCACCAGCAGCAGGTCGCCCGGCTCGGGCCGCTCGAGCTCGCGGCCGCGCGCCAGGAAGTCGCTCGACTCGCAGACCGGCCCGACGACGTCGACGCGCTCGGCGGCGCGGCCGCGCGGACGCACGGGCTCGATCCGGTGGAACGAGTCGTAGAGCGCCGGACGCATCAGGTCGTTCATCCCCGCGTCCACCACCACGAAACGCTTGCCGTGGCCCTGCTTGACGTACAGCACGCGCGTCAGCAGCGCGCCCGCCGCGGCCACCAGCGAGCGGCCCGGCTCGAGCACCAGCAGCAGCGGCAGCCCCTCGAGCTCCGGCAGCACGGCGGCCGCGAGACGGCCGGGATCCGGCGTGCCGCTGCCGTCGTAGCTCACGCCGAGGCCGCCGCCGATGTCGATCGTGCGCAGCTCGAACCCCTCGTCGAGCAGCTTCCGGCTGAGTCCCGCCAGCGCCCGCGCGGCCGCGGTGATCGGCTGGGTCTCGACGATCTGCGAGCCGATGTGGCACTGAACGCCGACGACCTCGATCCCGGCGAGCCCGCGCGCCCGGCGCAGGATCGCGGGCGCCTCGTCGATGTCGACGCCGAACTTCGTCTCGCGCAGCCCGGTCGAGATGTAGGGGTGCGAGCGCGCGTCGATGTCCGGGTTGACGCGCAGCGACACGCGCGCCCGCTTCCCGCTCGCGGCCGCCGCCGAGGCGATCCGGGCGATCTCGTCCTCGCTCTCCGCGTTCCACTCGCCGATCCCGTGCTCGAGCCCGAGCGCGATCTCGGCCTCGGTCTTGCCGACGCCCGCGAAGACGATCCGCTCCGCGGCGAACCCCGCCCGCCGGGCCGCGAGCAGCTCGCCGCCCGAGACGATGTCGGCCCCCGCGCCGAGCCCGGCGAAGAGCCGCAGCAGCGCGCCGTTGCCGTTGGCCTTGACCGCGTAGCAGATCCTGTGGGGCACGCGAGCGAAGGCGCTCGCGTAGGCCCGGTACGCGGCCTCGAGCGCCGCTCGGCTGTAGACGTAGAGCGGCGTGCCGTGAGTGGCCGCTGCTTGCTCGAGCGACACGCCGTCGCACGCGAGCGCGCCGCCGGTGCGGTCGAATCCCGTCACGCGAGCCCTCCTGGCACAGGCGAGGCGAGCCGCGCCCGCACCTCCTCCTCGCGCAGCAGCCGGGCCACGACGCCCGACAGCCCGAGGATTCCGACGAGGTTCGGGAAGATCTGCAGCCCGTTCATCAGGTCGCCCCACGCCCAGACGAGGTTCACCTTGCTGGTCGCGCCGAGCACCACCAGCCCGCAATACACCCAACGATAGGGCGTTACGACGCGCGGGCCGAGGACGTACTCGAGAAACTGCTCGCCGTAGTAGGCCCAGCCGATGAGCGTGGTGTAGCCGAACATGAAGGCGCAGAACGCGACCACCCAGCCGCCGACCACCGGCACGGCCTGGTTGAAGGCCGCCGCGACGGCAGCAGTGCTCGTGAGCCCCGAGCGCCAGACGTCCGTGACCAGGATCGTGAGTGCGCTGATCGTCGAGGTCACGAACGAGACGACGAACACCTCGAGCACGGCCGCGTAGCCCTGCTGCACCGGCCGCTCGCTGCGCGCGGTGCCGTAGGCGACGGCCGCCGTCCCGTAGCCCGCCTCGTTAGCGTACATGCCGCGCGCCAGCCCGTAACGCATCGCCACCACGATGCCGATCCCCGCGGCGCTGCCGGCCGCCGCGCGGAGCGAGAACGCCTCGCGCACCACGAGCGCCAGCGTGTCGGGCAGGCGATCGGCGTGCGTCAGGATCACGAGCAGCCCGCCCGCCAGGTAGAGCAGCACCTTCGCGGGGGCGAGCCGCTCCGCCCAGCGTCCGATCGACGTCACGCCGCCGATCACCACGAGCCAGGTGAGGATGGCCACCGCGATCCCCGTGGCGAGCGTGGGCACGCCGAGCTCGCTCTGCAGCACCACGGCGATCGAGTTCGGCTGCGTGAAGGGCGTGGTGGTGAACGCCGCGACGCCCGCGACGAGCGCGTAGAGCCAGCCGAGCCGCGGCATGCCGAGGCCGTCGCGCAGGTAGTGCATCGGCCCCGCCGACAGGTGCCCGCCGCCGAGCTGCCGATAGCGCACGCCGAGCACGGCCTCGGCGAACTTGATCGCGGTGGCGACGAAGCCGTAGCACCAGATCCAGAAGAGGGCCCCGGGCCCGCCGGAGACGATCGCCGTCGCGACGCCGGCGATGTTGCCGGTCCCGATCGAGGCGGCGAGCGCGGTCGTGAAGGCCTGGAAGGGGCTCAGCGCGCCCTCGCTCGCCGACGGCGCGCGCCGCATCGAGGCGAGCACCTCGCGGAAGTGCCGCAGCTGCACGAGGCGGAAGCGCAGCGTGAGGAAGATCCCGGCTCCGAACAGCAGCGCGATCGTCCAGGGTCCGAAGACGAGGTCGCTCGCCGTGAAGACCGCGCGGGCGAGGGCGGCTCCCGCCCGGGTCGTCACGTCGCTCGCCTGGTCCACTCCCGCGCCCTCGCCTCCCGGCCGGCCTCGCCGGCGCGCGCCATCATAGACCAGCGCAGGCCGCCGTTCGCGGCGTGTTAGGCTGGCCGACCGATGCGAGCACCAGGGACCAACGAGGATCGACGATGAAGCGCCGGGAGCTGATCGGGCGCGCCGCCGGCGTGCTCGGCGCGGCGGCGGCGCTGCGGCGCGCCGAGGCGCTCGCCGATCCCGCGGCCGACGGGCTCGAGGTCGACGTCGTCCGCCTGCACCTGAAGCACACCTGGACGACGACGATGTCGTCGAGCGAGTACCGCGACACGATCGAGCTGCGCTTCACGCGCGAGGGCGCGACCGGCGTCGGCGCCGGGGCGCCGATCGTCCGCTACCAGGAGAACGCCGCGGACGGCAAGCGGGCGCTGGACGGCGCCGCGCCACTCGTTCGCGCCGCCGACCCGTGGTGGCTCGAAGGCTTGCTGGGCGACGCCTTCCGCAAGCTCGAGGGCCAGTACGCGGCGCGGGCCGCGCTCGACATCGCGCTCCACGACTGGACCGGCAAGCGGCTCGGCATCCCCGTCTACCGGCTCCTGGGGCTCGACCCGGCGGAGGCGCCGCTCACGACCTTCTCGATCGGCATCGACACGCCGGAGGTCACGCGCCAGAAGGTGCGCGAGGCGGCCGAGTTCCCGGTGCTCAAGATCAAGGTCGGCCTCGACAGCGACGAGGCCACGATCGACGCGGTGCGCAGCGTGACGGGCAAGCCCCTGCGCGTCGACGCCAACGAGGGCTGGAACGACAAGGAGACGGCGATTCGCAGGCTCGAGTGGCTGGCCGGCAAAGGAGTCGAGCTGGTCGAGCAGCCGATGCCGGCGGCGCTCGTCGAGGAGCAGGCGTGGCTGAAGGCGCGCTCGCCGCTTCCGCTCTTCGCCGACGAGAGCTGCCTGCGCGCGACGGACATCCCGAAGATCGCGGCGGCGTACCACGGGGTCAACGTCAAGGTGGACAAGGCGGGCGGCCTGCGCGAGGCGCTGCGCATGATCCACGTCGCGCGCGCCTGCGGGCTCCAGGTCCTGCTCGGCTGCATGGTCTCGAGCTCGGTCAGCACGACGGCCGCCGCCCAGCTCTCGCCCCTCGTGGACTTCGCCGACCTCGACGGCCACCTGCTCGTCTCGGACGATCCCTGGGAGGGCGTCCGCGTCCAGAACGGTCGCCTCGTGCTCCCCGACCGCCCCGGCCTCGGACTCGTGCGGAAGAAGAGCTGAGCGCCGCGACCTCGGCTTAGCGGGGCTTCGGCGGGATACGGCTCATGTACGCCTCGGCGGCCAGACGCTGGTCGATGCCGACGAGCCGCGCGTACTCCTGCAGGAAGCCGCGCAGGTAGACCGGTGCCGGCAGGAACGCGAAGCGGTCGTCCTCGATGTACTCGAGGTAGCGCAGGCCGATCTTCGTGACCGACGCGATGTGGCGCAGCGACATGCCGCGCGCCTCGCGCAGCCGCCGCAGGTCGGCGCCCGTCAGCACCGCCGGCAGTTCGGCCTCGGCAGCGCCGGCTCCGCCGGTCACGCCGACGGACGGGAACGGGATCAGGGGCGCGTCGGGCGGCAGGAAGCCCTGCGCGGCGTCGTAGGCGCTGCGCCTCGCGGCGTCGCTCAGCACCTCGTAGGCCTCGCGCACGCGCGTGCGCTGCTGCTCGGCCTCCTCGGGCTCGATCAGCGAGTACGTCGCGACCGCCCCCTCGCCGTAGAGCTCGAGGCAGAAGCGGTAGGCGCGCTCGACCTGCTCGCCCGAGGCGCGCGGCTCGAGCCCGAGCACGGCGTAGAGCGTCGGATCAGTAGCCATGGCCCATGCTCTCGCCCTTGACGAGGCCGCGCGTCAGCTGCCGGATCTCCTCGGCCGCTCGCGAGGTCGGCGCGTCCGACATGAACAGCCGCCGGCGCCGCACCGAGCGCCACACCGCGTCGTCGTGGTGCACGAAGCCCGAGTAGGTCGCGCGGATCCCGAGGTGGCGGCCGCAGGCGGCCACGAGCTGGTGGCCGATCGCGACGTCGGCGGTGTCGCGCACCTCGTTCACCACGAAGCGCGGCTGGAAGGTCGACATCTCGCGCCGCAGCGTCCGGGCCGACTCGGAGTCGTCGCTCTCGACCCGCGCCAGCAGGTCGGCCGGCGTCTTGATGCCGAGCGGGTTCTTCGGGTCGAGCGCCGAGTCGAGCAGCTCGCGCACCGGCTCGGTCGGCGCCACGGCGCGCAGCCGGCGATAGAGCGCGCTCTTGATGAAGCGGTAGCCGTTCTCGATCGACGTGGGCTCGGGCACCACCGCCAGGATCGAGACGTCCGACAGCAGGAAGAAGTCGAGGATGTTGTACGAGGTGCCCGCGCCGAGGTCGATCAGCACGACGTCGACGTCGAGCGCCCGCACCTGGTTCATCACGCGCACCTTCTGCAGGTGCTTGATGTTCGCCGCCGACAGCAGGTCCGAGGCCCCGCTGATCACGCGCAGCCCCGGCGCCGGCGTGTCCGTCAGCACCTCGTCGATCGTCGCGACCCGGCGCTGGATGAAGTCGCCGAGCGTGCGCTGCGGCTGCGGCAGCCCCAGGCACGTGTGCAGGTTCGCGCCGCCGAGGTCGGCGTCCACCAGCAC
>Ga0111538_10010423_pt1 | contig 12359 bp, 12 predicted proteins | sample SoiMethybrSBSTD1_FD_79669 | JGI IMG/M metagenome (GOLD analysis project Ga0111538, IMG submission 79669) | Bulk soil microbial communities from a Populus tree surrounding site in Tennessee, USA - Soil MetaG P. TD hybrid SBSTD1 (version 2)... | ecosystem: Environmental > Terrestrial > Soil >...
AAGACCATAAATGCGGCAGTTCGACAGATCGGCAGCGTTTAACGTGGTGCCCACGCATAACGCCCGCGTAAGGTCCGCCTGTCTAAGATCGGCTCGCGTGAAGTCGGCCCACGTCAGGTCCGCCCGCGTGAGGTCGGCGCGTGTGAGATGGGCGCGTGTGAGGTCCGCGCCCCTGAGGTTAGCCCCGGTAAGATCGGCCCCCGTGAGATCGGCGTCCGTTAAATTGGCGCCTCTAAGGCGGGCTTCCCTAAGCTGAGCCCCCGTGAGGTTTGCCCCCCTGAGGTTGGCACGTCTGAGGTCAGCCTCTCTGAGGTCAGGCCTCGAGATTTCGGAACTATTCCGACGCCACTGGTTCCAGACCGCGACGTCCTTCACTTTTGCGACACATTCCGGATCGGCCATTGTTTACCTCTTGCGACTGGCCATTTGTGAAGCTAGTTCAGCGAACCCATCGAAAGCTTTGTCATTGCCAGATCATGTTACGCACAGCAAACAAACTTGGAAGTTTAGAACGTCTTCTGTCCACAGACCGCCAGTTCCTTTGACCGCCTGTTCATCGGCCGCACCACGCATCCGGATAATCCTGAGTGTCGTCCGCTGGCAGAAGAACCCGCGTAGCTGTCCGTCGCGAAGAGATTGGACGATGTAATCGCGGGCGTGTTTCGTTTGCGGTTCCTGCGTTTCCGTAGCCGTAAAGTTTGGAGCCTGGCACCCGACGGACCTCGTTCATGGCACTATTGTGCCGTGCCGCCAAGCCCCAAACCCACTGGGTTGGTCTGTCAGAAATGCCGCCAGCCAGTTGCCGTCATGGTCAATGACACCGGCATGCCGATCATCTTCCGGTGCCCGGCCTGCGGGCATCAAGTGGCAGATTAAGGAAGCGGGACACACAGTCGAAGCACTAGCGAGCCTCGATGCCACCATGCTCCTCTGGACGGCACCCCTTCACGCATCCGCTCCAATCCGCCGATAACAACACCAACGGGTTGTTCGGATTCCGTGCTTACGGCGTTGCATTAGGTAGGACGACCTGCTGACGGAACCGTCCCCCCGATGGAAATACAAGCCTCGCCGCGTTCTACGCGGGAGCCCTCGCGCACTACATGGGCGACCTTGGCCAGTTCTACCACATCATGGGTAGCCAGTCGCATTGGGGATCTGAGGATCCAAAACGCCACAGTGCGTATGAAGTCGCAGTCGAAAGCACGATTCGATTTCAGAACCGCACCTCAACCCTTTTTGAGAGCTTCATTTCACCAACTGCAGTCGGGGGCGATACGCCGGAGGAGATTGCGCGAACGGTCGCCCTGCGAACCGAGCGAGGGAGCAGTGGCCGCACTCCCCGCTTCATGGACAAGCGGTTCGCGAAACTCATTCACGACGGCGATTCTTTGACTCCGGAGAATTGGGACAACGGCTTCCGCACGCAGACGGGTCAGAACATCAATGTGGCGGCGAACGGCATTGCGAAGCTGCTGCGAATGATGATTCAGGAGGACGATTGAGCCCTCCGTTCGCTGACGGGTCAGGACGTGGGAGGAGTGTCATGGTGAGAGCGCTTGCTGTGGTGTTCGCGTGCACCGCGCTGGCATGTGGCTCCGCCAATGCCCCCCCTGCCGAGACAAGTGCTCCGATTTCGGCCGAAGCATCCAAATCGGCCGAAGCGTGCATGAAGCCTCTGAAGGAATTCTGCACACGAACGCGGCCGTGCCCTTCCTTCTCAGACAGTCTCAGCGAAGTGCGACGTTTTGGTTCCAGCGAATCCTGCTTCATCGCACGCAGCGGAACCTGCGGCGATCTGCAGTTTACGCAGATGGGTTTTGGCTTGGGTTCTGAGACACGATTCTTCGACCATTCAGGCACAATGGTCGCAGGCATGGCCACCACGGACCTGGTAATTCCGCCGTGCGATGGCGTTTTCTATTATGGTCAGCGACTCTCCTGCTCATTGGTTGCGACTCGAAACTACTGTGAAGGACCCTTCGGTGGACCGTGACTTTCCAGTGACGTCTTCACACGGCCGGTTCCGCCAGACGCGGCTGGATCCTGTCCGCGATCGAGCACGATCTGTGTGAGCGGAGAGGCTTGAAGCTGTAACGCGTGTCGCAGAAACCCGGCTGCACTCTAAAGGGTCACGTCCGAGTTGTTCGCCCTCATCGAGATTATTCCTTCGTAGCCAGAGTGCGTAACCCAACGGACCCCGAATGGAACCTCGATGGATGTGCCCGGTTCCACTGAGATATCGTTGCGGACGCCAACGAACGCGATGGCCAGTATTCGTCGGTGATGTCGCCCGCTTGCGGCTTTTCCGAGGTATGCCTGCGCTTCGGATTCCAGAACGTTCAGGTCAGTATCGGATAGACCAATCCCACCGATGGCCAGCACACCACCATCGCCTCTACCCAACTGGCCCGCTGTCCCTGTTCCCGCTTTTTTCAGGGCCGCCTTGATCGTGGATTGAGCAGCGCTGGGTGAAATCGGCATCGCCGGGTATATCAGGGTGCGCGGTGTCTTGACTTCCACTGATGCATAGACGCGTGGTTTGAGGACTAAAGAAAGATCGGGCGACCGTTCGTTGCCAGCGGCTACTACGCGGACACCATTCCCAATATTCTCCAGTAAGCTCGCGAGCGCAAGTGTGATCAGAGTGTGCTCATATTCCGCATCGAGCGCCGTCACGAACGCTGCGTGCCCCGGATGATCGCGCCAACGTTCTAGCAGTTCAATCAGGGCGATGGCTTCAAGCACTGCAGGTCCCCAGACTACCGGTGCCCCTGTTTCAAACGTCGGTATCGCGTTTTGCAATTCATGAACGACTCGCATCAGACCGTGGCGCTGCCTGGGTGGTGTAGGTGACGACCGCCCGTTAAGGTCACGCGCAAGCAGGCGCTGAAAGCGCTCTTCTCCCAGAAGTTTCCTAAACGCATGGACCCACAACCGGAGGAGCGCGGCATCAAAGACCTTCGCCGGGAGGATCTCCTTGCGCGCCCGCTCATCGCGCCGCCGACGCAATGCGGCTCCGCCGACAACGAAGCCGTTCTTTACGTCCAACTCGCTACGAACGATGGTTTGCCCATCTGGAATTGGGATCACCCCTTCACTAGGCAACACAGTTCCGGCTGATAAGGCAGGCATTAGTGTCAAGCGAGCACACGCGCGGCAGCGCATTGCGAGATTCCACAGTTGGTCGTCCGATACATTTACTGCAAGCACTGTTTGCCTGCAGTGCATGCACTGGTAGGTGATTCCGTCTACGAAAGCACCGCGCAGAATTGGACCTTCGTGTCCCTGGATGAGGACGGGACCGTCACACGAGTCAACTTCTTGCTGTTCAGGGAACGTCATGTCGCATCCCGCACGAGAGCATCACAAACATTATCTCGTGATTCCGCAATGCGGCTATTCCAACGCGAAGCGTTTACTCATTTCGATTCGCTTTGCTCGAAGCCGCACTCATTGCATACCCACGCTTCATAATCCGGAATGCGCTGAGGAAACGAGTCACCGGGACCGACAAAGTGGACATCTCGTGGCCTGACCGTCTTCCACTCCATCACTCCACCACACGAGACAATGCACGGCTTAGTGTCCCCTAGTTTCGGCATTACGGCTCCATTAATCACTGAAGGATCTCGTCTGGATTCCTCCTGCAGCGATTTTAGCAAGCTAGGAGGTTGCCGACGGGTCGGAAACCGGCTCGTGCCGCCAATCTGTCCGGCGTAGTAGAAGCCGCTACCTTTCACGCATTGCCAGAACAACATCGCGTTTGAGTAGTCGGTGCTGGTCACGTTGTTTCTGAGCACCAGCCTGTGCCAGCGGTGGCGGTGTGGGCAGTGAAGTTCGTCGCCGGGTGCGAGTGGTGGTGATGGTGTCACAGCTCCAAAGCGTAGACGGTGACTGTGACACCCGTGGTCACTGGACTACACGACGCTCGGCGCAGCCATTCTGAAGTCAGGGCGACTGGCCATGCGTAGAGGATTGCTCCTCCGGCTGGTCCAGAAACGACTGTGATAGTGCTAGTCAGAGGCGGGGATCCGATGGGCTGCTGGCCTCCCACCTAGCTCCGAGCGTGTCTACGGAAAGGCCGAGTGAGCTTGCTGCGGAAGGCGACGAAGGGCAGAGGCGCCGAGCCAATCCCCAACCCGAGCGCGAGGAGTGCGACGACCAAGATGAATTCCATTGGCGTCCTCCAACAGTCAAGTGTAGGCCAAAAAGCAGAAGGCAGGGTTGCTCTGGCCGGCTGGATTCGCCTACCGCTTGCCGCTCGCGTTTTGACAGCCAATCTGACAGCCAAACGGCCGGACACGGGCGGAAATGACGGACTTGGGCGGACACCTGAATTGCGATTTTCCTAAAGAAAGCGATCCGGCGATACTCGGTGGACACTCCCTCTCGGTCTCTTCGCCTCTGAGTTGATGCCGAAATCAGGGGATCGATGACGGGTCGATGCTCACTTGTCGACGGGCACGCGACGACGCAACTCGTCGAAGAAGTTCTGCAAGAAGACGACGAGGTGATCGTTCCTCAAGTTGTCGGGCGTTTCCGCCGGCGCTAGCACTATCGCGCGTTTGCCGTCCGGTGCGAGATCGAACGTCACCGGCCTTCCCAGATTCGCCGCCCACACGCGGGGCTTCTCCGCAACGAACGACTCCCCACTCACCGTGTAGCTGGACGTCATGATCTGGTCGCCGGATAGGTAGAGCAGTTCGCGGCCACTGCGTGACCAGACCGGGTTTATTCCGCCTCGGTTCGAGATCTGCACCTTCCCCGCTTGCCCGGTCGCGGGCGCCGTAAACGCGCGCACGTATACTTCGTTGGCCCCCGACTCGTTCGAGTGATAAGCCAGCCATCGTCCGTCCGGTGAGAAGACGGGACTCCAGTCAGCGAACTGGGTCTTAAGAAATCGCTCGGGCATCCCCGCCGTCAACTGGCCCCCCCGGTCCTCCACAGGCACGGTCCAGAGTTGGGGCGACCCAAGGATTTCGACATACGCCAGCCGGCTGCCGTCAGGGCTGAAGGACCAGGGAATTTGGATATTCTTGCTTTTGATCAACGCTTGCGGCTGGCTCGCCCCGTCAGCGCGTGTCCAGAAGATGCCGCTGCCGGCAGTATCGAAGAGGACATACCGACCGTCGGGCGTCCAGACCGGGCTGTTGCGACGAAGTCCATCAGGAGTCAGCAGGGTCATCGCCTCTCGCTGCGGGTCATAGACTGATACACCTGAGTCCGCTCCCTCGGCGACTACCAGCGCCACACGCTTGCCATCAGGTGACAGCCGCGCAGAATAGCCGTCGAGAGCCTTTGATCCCAGCGATTCTTTCTTGCCTAATGCGTCAAGCCATTGAATCGTCATCACCGTTGGCGCGAGGCCACCCGGCCGATAGACCAGCGTGCCCGTGCGGGACACGTCGAACTGCACGAGGTTGCTCACCGGCTCGATTGCGATCGCGTCGAGAACCGGCACGCCCGTCCCACGTGTCTCCCGCGTCTTCAAGTCGAACGGCATCGCGAACAGCGTTCGCCTGTTGCTGTAGACCAAATGACCGCTCGCCAGGTAACGAGCCGATACGCCTCCGCGCAAGAGCAGCTTCCGGCGGCCATCTCTCAACGACACGATCTCGATTCTGGCGTCGTCAACGGTGGGCGCCGAGGTGTAGACGACCATCAACGCGGCATCGCTTCCCGGCAGCACCTGCGGGAACGTATGGAACAACTCCCCGTCCGCCAGTTCAGTCACCGTGGAGGGGGCCCCTCCAACGGAGGGAACCCGAACCAGGCCGGGCGTTCGCGCCTTGCCCTGGGTCGGTCTGTTGAACGCGACGATGATGTTTCCGTCTTCACCCCAGCTGGCGCCGCCAACGCTGGGAATATCCATGATCGGGATCGCGGCGCCGCCTTCCACCGAGATCCTGTTCAGTTTGTCCCGCCCATAGAACCCGATCCATTGGTCGTCGGGCGAGAAGAACGGACCCGATGCTCCTTCTGTGCCTGGCAGCTCCGAGGCGTTGGGCTGGTCCAATCGTCTGGTGAAGAGCTTCGAGGGCCTACCCGCAACGCTCGCGACGTATGCGAGGCGCATCCCATCGTGGGAGATGATTGGGTTGGTGAGGTTGCCCGCAGCAGGGGGGAGCGAAATCTCCGATCCGAGATCCACATCCAGCCGGATCAGTGGTTGCGCGACGGAGCGCGAAGCGCGCCATGGCGCCCACGAGGCGATCGCCATCACGATCGCCAGCGCTCCCGCTGCGATCCACCCCACATGTGCGATCCGCGACTTCACTGAAGCGGGCTCGGGCTCAGCGTCGAGCAGCCTCCACGCATCACCAATGTCGCGCAACCGTTTCCTCGGGTCCTTCTCCAGACAACTCGCGAGTAGCCGGCGCGCTCTCGAGGGGACGCCGTCCCACCGCGGCTCTGACTGGATCACCGCCGACAAGACAATCGATACATCCTCACCGTCGAACGCTTTCCTTCCGGTCAGCATTTCATAGAGAACGACACCGAAGGCCCAGATGTCGGCGCGCTTGTCGACGGATCTTCCGCGCGCCTGCTCAGGCGACATGTATGCCGCCGTGCCGAGAATCATCCCGGCCTGCGTCATGGCGGGTGTAGTCAGCGTCGGCGACATCGATATGCTCGGCGACGAACCGGCCACTGGCTCTACCGCCTTCGCCAGCCCAAAGTCCAGCACCTTTACCATGCCGTCGGGCCGCACCTTGACGTTCGCGGGCTTCAGGTCGCGATGGATAATGCCCTGCTCGTGCGCCGCTTCGAGTGCCTCGGCGATTTGCTTGGCGATGGGGAGAGCTTCGTCGATGGGGATCGCACCTTGCGCGATCCGATCCGCGAGTGTTGGCCCCTCGACGAGCTCCATTACCAGCGCGGTGATGCCGTCACTCTTCTCAAGACCGTAGATCGCCGCGATGTTCGGATGATTGAGCGCCGCGAGCACTTCGGCTTCGCGTTGAAACCGCGCGAGTCGCTCCGCATCCCCAGCCACTGATGCCGGCAGTACCTTGATGGCGACCGCGCGCTTCAGATTGGTGTCGGTCGCCTTGTACACCTCGCCCATGCCCCCGGCGCCGATCTGCGCGGTGACTTCGTAGACGCCGAGGCGGGTGCCTGGAGTGAGGGGCAATCGCGGTGGAGGGATTATACGGGCCGTCAGGGCGGCTAAGGCGATTGCTCCTCTGTGACCCCGCGAAATCGACACACCAGTAACCGCATCCGGAACTGCCGATGAGCATCTACTGCTACCAAGTAACCGATGCGGTGCAAGGCAGGAGCAGCCGAATCAATAGGCATCAGTAGAGATCACCTACATATACCGCGACCCTTCGCGAATTTCTCTGCGAGACCCGCAGTATGCTGGCGGCGGAACGAGTCCAAGTGCGGATTGCCGATGCCATTCTCCTAGACGTCGAGATGACGGGCAGAAGCTCTCGTTTTCCCAATCTTCGGTCTCCGTGGCTCTGTGTGTGTGCGCGCCCCCTCTATAGAGAGGGGAGCTCGCACTGATCACAGGTCAGAAGCCGGGACACCGGAGAGCAGTGTGTGTGCGCTGTGTGCGCCCCGGCGACGGGACCATTTACCAACTCGGTTTTGCAATTCGAGCTTTAGACGGTAACTGCGCGCGCCCGGTCACGCCGCCGTCCGCTGGTCGCTTAGTCGCCATTCCCGAAGTCGGCGGTCTGCATCATCGTTACGACCGCATCGCCGCGTAGCCATGATGCGGCGTCGATTCAGCTAAAGCCGACAGTACCACCTGTCCGTTCAACACGCCTGTATTGCGGCGCATTACTGACGATGTCCGAGACTCTGGAGCACTGGTCGGGCGTACGACGAGGACTTACACGCGGGTTGTGGGCTCTCCTGTTCTCATTTCGACTTTTCAGTAGGCACAGGTATTTGGGCGCTATTGGACTACATCTGGACTACGACATGGCTTGCGAGGGTTCTTGCTCGTCGATCCTAGCCCTGAGGCGAATGATGGTCATGGCGTCCGCGGCTGGTCACGAACGCGCTACGGCAGGCCCTTGAACGGGTTGAAGACTTTGAGCCCTGGCCGTCTGAAGTCCCGGTCATTCCCAGTGGCGATCGTGAGTCCATAACGGCGCGCCGTCGCTGCGATGTAGCCGTCCTCGACCGGCATGCGTTGGCCGACCTTGTCGAGAAGACGTTCTTGCTCTGCCCAGACGTGGGCCACTGATACGTTGAACCCATGAACCCGGCCGTGCAGCGCTTCGACGAGACGCGTGAGCCATGCCTGCAGCGCCTGTCGCTGTCGACCTTCCTTGGTGCGAACCCAGTACGCCAATTGTGCGATGACTACCGCGCTCGTGTAGCAGCGTTCTTGTTCTGCCTCCAGCCAAGCGATGACCTTCGCGTCGCCATGCTTCTTTGCCGGCTGGCAGATGACGTCCGTGTCGAGCAGCCAGGTCACAACTTCCGTCGCTTCGCGGGAGCCCGCCGACGCGGAGGTACGTCATCAGGACTGACGGGGCACTCCTTCATGACCGTCAGCCAGCTCTCCTGGCCGCCGAGCCTACGGAAGACGATGGCGTCCTCTTCGGGATCGAAGCGGGCGTCGAAATAGTCGCCGGGCTTGGCCGGTGCAAGCGCAGAGGGCACGGTCAGGCGGCGTTTGGCATCAAGCGTAACTACCATGGTGGGATTATCCCACCACGTGCGTCCAGCCGCCAAATCGCGCAGGAGCAGCTCGGGGTGGTGATCTCCGAACGGCTGCCGCGCAGCAATTGTTCCCACACTGTTCCCAAGTTCAGATGGAGATCCTTCGTCGCTCTCTTGGACAGAAATGGGTGACAGATCGACGTCGAGTGCCCCAGTCGCTCCAGCATCACGCCGTGAGAACCGTGCCTCCTCCTCCCTCCGCACTCAAAGTCCGACGAATAGCCCTGGTTCAATTCGGGGGCGCCACCATCTGGATTTGGGGTTCGCCCGGGCGGCAGCCTAGCTTGCGACCGGGCTACTCGGCGCTCGAATCCCTCCGAGCCAGCCACACAAGAATCGGCCCGAACAAGGACCTGAACAAGGGCGGATGCTTGACACCCGCCGATCGCACGGCAATAATCCGCCTTCATGAACCTGCTGAGGGTCACCGGCAAGGCCGACGTCGTGGCGCTGACGCCCGACGTGTCGGTCGTGTCGATCCTCGCACTGGTGCTTGGCGTCCTCCTTCTTAGCCTTGGGCTGCTTCTGGGAAGCACGCCTGCCGCCGGATGATGTAGTTCCCACAAATTTCAGTGCACCAAGGGCCATCATCCGATAAGGGTGATGGCCCTTTTGCTTTTTGAGGGTCTATGGAGCTCGGAGAACTCAAAGTCTTCGTCACAGTCGCCACTGAACACAGCTTCTCGCGGGCGGCCATCAAACTCTGTCGAACCCAGCCGGCGGTGAGCCAAGCTGTCCGCCGCCTTGAAGAGGATCTGGGCGAGGTCTTGTTCGATCGCAGCACGAAGTCCGTGAAGCTCACACAGGCAGGCGATGCGCTGCTACCCGACGCGATCCGATTGCTCCGAATGGCCGACGAAACAGTGGCCACGGTCCGGCAGTTGTCGCAGCAGGACCGCGCAGTCCTGCGGATTGGCGGCGACGAAGCCGACGCTCACATCCTGCTCCCGACGTTGTCGACATTCCTCCTTCAGCAGCCGCACCTCAGCGTCGAATTTCGGCGCGTGGCCGACCTGGACGTCCTCGCGGAAGTCGGAGCGGGGACCATCGACATTGGCATCACGACCAGGGAACGTGTGCCGGTGCCGTTGTGCTCCGTGCCGGTACCCGTCCTGTGTAACGGATTCTGCGTCCTGCTGCCGAAGAACCACGCTCTTGCGTCGTTGCCCGAGCTGCCGGTGACGGTTCTCCATTCCGAACGGCTCGTTACGCTGGCTGGTCTGCCACTCCCGGAATCGGTAACGATGAGAGCGATCGATGATGCCGCGCCTCCCACGGGAGTGTTCGTCGTCATGCCGGGCCTTGACAGTCTGAAACACGCGGTTGCCCACGGCCTAGGCATTGGGATCGTTCCTCGCGCCGCCGTTTCGAGCCTTACCCCTGCCGGACTGGTCGCGATCCCCCTGTCGGCAGCGCGGGCAGCCCGCGCGCGCACGCTCGTGTATCGCCACACCGACGGACAACGAACTGTTGTCGAGGACTTCGTCGAGGCCCTGCAATACGCCGGGGAGAACCGCTCCTCGCGAAAAGCCCCGATCGCCATGAGGGCCGCGAGATGAAGCTCTCCTACGTGCACGGCGTCGGCACCACGACTCTGATCGCGGATACCATCGGCGGCGCCCTCAACGGTGCGGCCGAACGCTGGGCCGACCGCGAGGCGCTCGTGGCATGTCATCAGCAGCTGCGCTATTCGTACCGAGAGCTTCGCGACGAAGCCAATCGCGCCGCCCGCGCGCTGATCGCGCTCGGGGTGCAACGCGGCGACCGTGTCGGCATTTGGAGCGGCAACCGCGCGGAGTGGATGATCACGCAATACGCGGCGGCAAAGGCAGGCGCCGTCCTCGTGAACATCAATCCAGCCTACCGCCTGCGAGAGCTGGAATATGCGCTGACCCAATCGGGCGTGAGCGTGCTCATCGCCGCCCGTGGGTTCCGCTCGACCGACTATGTTGAGGTGCTGCTGGGGCTCATGCCGGAACTGACGACGACGGGGACCGGGCCCATCGACGCGCAACGGGTGCCGGCGCTTCGCCGTGTCGTTTTCTTGGGCACCGACGGAGAACCGGGTGGGATCACCTGGGTAGAGTTTTTGGATCTCGCCAATCGAGTCTCCGCGCGCGAGCTCGAGGCGCGCGAAACGGCGCTGCAATTCGACGACCCGGTCAACATTCAGTACACCTCCGGGACGACGGGGTCACCGAAAGGTGCGACGCTCTCCCACCACAACATCCTGAACAACGGTTACTTCGTTGGCGAAGTGTTGCGCTACACGGAACACGACAGGATTTGCCTGCCGGTCCCGTTCTATCACTGCTTCGGCTGCGTGCTTGGCAACATGGCCGCCGTCACGCACGGCAGCACGGTCGTCATTCCTGGCGAGTCGTTCGATCCGGGTGCCACGCTGCAGGCGATTCAGGATCACGGCTGCACGTCCACCTATGGCGTCCCGACGATGTTCATCGCGCAGCTGGACCATCCGCGTTTCGGTGGCGTCCAGCTCGAGACACTGCGTACCGGAATCATGGCCGGCGCCTCCTGTCCGATTGACGTCATGCGCCAGGTCATCGGCCGCATGCACGTGCCGCAGGTCACCATATGCTACGGCATGACAGAAACGTCGCCGGTGTCGTTCCAGTCCGAGACCGATGATCCGATTGAGCTTCGCGTGTCGACAGTCGGCCGCGTGCTGCCACACCTCGAATGCAAGATTGTCGACCCGGACACGGGCGCGACCGTTCCGCGCGGCACGCCAGGAGAGCTGTGCACGCGTGGCTACGCCGTTATGCTCGGCTACTGGAACGATGATGCCGCAACCGCTAACGCGATTGACGCGGCACGCTGGATGCACAGCGGCGACCTCGCCGTCATGAACGATGAGGGCTACGTATCGATTACCGGCCGCATCAAGGACATGATCATCCGTGGCGGCGAGAACATCTATCCCCGCGAAATCGAAGAGTTCCTGCACACCCACGAAAAGGTCAGCGACGTGCAGGTGATTGGCGTGCCCGACCACAAGTACGGCGAAGAGGTGTGCGCGTGGATCCGGCTGCGTGACGGAGTCACCGCGACCGCGGAGGAGTTTCGCGAGTTCTGTCGCGGCCAGATCGCCACGTACAAGATCCCCCGGTATGTGCGGTTGACCAGCGAATTCCCGATGACCGTTACGGGCAAGGTTCAGAAGTTCAAGATGCGGGAGCTGACCGTCGCGGAGCTAACCCTCGCCCGTGTGACCAATGTGGAGCCGACTTGAGGTCGGCGAGAGGAGACGACGTGCTCACAAGAGTTTCGTGGCTCATACCGGCGGCGTTCGTGTTCAGCAGCCACGCGGTGTACGCGCAGCAAGTGTGCGAGAACCTGGTGAACCTGAAGCTGCCGTACACGCTCATCACCGCGGCGACGAGCGTGCCGGAAGGCGCCGCGCCGGCGCCCGCCGCTCTGGGTGCGCCGCCGGCGGGACCGGGCACGGTACCCGCCCATTGCGACGTTCGCGGTGTCACTCGTCCAAGCGGGGATTCCAATATCAAGTTTGCCCTCTGGCTGCCGGCGACGTCCGCCTGGAACGGCAAGTACCGGCAGGAAGGCAACGGCGGCTGGGCAGGCGCCATCAATACCGCCTCCTTTGCAGAGCCGTTGCGCCGCGGCTACGCCGTCGCCGGCACCGACAA
>Ga0111538_10010424_pt1 | contig 12359 bp, 10 predicted proteins | sample SoiMethybrSBSTD1_FD_79669 | JGI IMG/M metagenome (GOLD analysis project Ga0111538, IMG submission 79669) | Bulk soil microbial communities from a Populus tree surrounding site in Tennessee, USA - Soil MetaG P. TD hybrid SBSTD1 (version 2)... | ecosystem: Environmental > Terrestrial > Soil >...
GGCAGAACGAGGAGGACCTGAAGATGCCTGGGCAAGAAGTTGTGTATGAGATGTTGAAGCAAGTATACGACCCGGAAGTAGGGATCAATATCGTTGATATGGGGCTCATTTACGGCGTGGAGATCGAAGGGAGTAAGATCGACTTGATCATGACCTTGACGAGCCCTGCCTGTCCTGCTGGTCCGCATATCCTGCAACAGGTTGACGACAAGCTCAAAGAGATGGAGGGTGTGGAGGACGTGGATATTCGGGTCGTATGGACACCGCCGTGGAGTCCGGATATGCTGTCAGAGGAGGCCAGGGATCAGCTTGGTATTTTCTAAGGAGAGGGAGAATACTATGACGGACCACACCTACCCTGAGGCCCTCCAAGAAATCATTGAGACATTTCGCGATGCCTCCCAGGAAGAACGGCTCGATATGCTCCTGGAATACGCCATGAATCTGCCGGAGCTTCCAGAGGAGCTGCACAACGCCCGCGACACCATGGAGCAGGTGCACGAGTGCCAGAGCCCAGTCTTTCTCCTGGCAAAGCTCCTCGACGATAAAGTCCACTACTATATCGACGTGCCGCGTGAGGCCCCTACCGTGCGCGGTTTTGCCGGTATCCTCTACGAAGGCCTGAATGGTGCTCCCCCTGAGGCCATCGTCGCCGCACCGAACGATCTCTACCAGCAGCTTGGTCTGCACAAAGTGCTTTCACCGCTACGCTTGCGCGGCTTAACGGCGTTGCTCAGCCGCATGAAGCGCAACGCCCGCGAACTAGCAGAGGCCGCGTAGCGCGGCCTCTTTCACCTTACCTGGGCCTCTAACGTCTGACGTTCCTCAGGGGACAAGCGCCCCAGGGCTTGCTCCACAATGTCCAGCTCCACCCGTGCACTCCAGGTCTCCAAGAGGCGGTTGGTCACCGGACCAGGTATCTTCTGACCAATACGGATCCCGTTGAGACGCCCCACGGGCAGGATGCATTTGCTGGTGCTGGTAATGAACGCTTCATCAGCGTTGTAGACATCGTAGGGCGTAATATCCGCCTCACGACACGGGATGCCGAGCTCCTCGGCCAGCTCCATCACCACCTCTCGTGAAATCCCACCCAGCGCATTGCGTTCAAAGGGAGTAATGAGGTTCCCCTTACGCACCATGAAAAAATTCCCCGAGGTATATTCGGTGACGTTCCCGTCGAGATCCAGGAGCAAGGCCCACGCCTCCGGATCGCGCTGCTGCGCTTCCAGCTCAGCCAGCACCAGATTCATACGGCTTACAGTCTTGGCACGGGGTTCCACGCTCTGTGGAGGAGTATGACGGATGCCGGGTGTGAGCAGCGACACCCCCAGCTTGTGGTAGCGGGCAAAGCTGGCAAAGGGTAATGGCTCAGTCAGGATCACGACCGTTGCCGCTCCTGTCGTGCGTAATGGCCCGCGTGAAATGACCTGTGTGATCCAGACATCATCATGAGGTTGGAGAAACGCTACATTATGCTCGACCACCTGGAGTGTATGCGTCTCCATTTCTGCGATGGTCATGCCAGGATCGATGCGAATGTAGTAGAGCGAACGATACAGACGCTCAAGATGCTCACGCAGCTTATACGGGCGATGCCGGAACGTGCGGGCGGTATCAAACACTCCATCGCCCATACGAAAGCCACGGTCAAACACTGACACGGTGGCCTGATTGGCCGGTACCAGATGTCCGTTGACGTATACGACAGGCTCGCGCATGCTCTTTCCCTTCTGGTACGATGCGGTTGGGAACATATCTGTCCCCAGCATACGCTATCGACCTGGCACCACGCAAGCCGGCGCGGCTCGTTATTGCACGCGTCAGTTGTTTTTGTTACAACTCTGCCACCGCGCATCTTCGTGCAGGCTTCATATATCTGTTGTGTAATAGTAGGGAAGATGATCGTAGCCGTAGAAGGCCGCCGGCCCTCCGGCAGCGAAGGAGGCAAGTGCATGGCACGACTCGACGAGAAAATAGCGCTCGTGACGGGAGCAGGGCGGGGTATCGGACGCGCTATGGCTGTGCGGTTGGCGCAAGAGGGAGCATACGTAGTAGTCGCCGACATTGATAGACGTCTGGCGGAAGAAACTGCCGCGCAGGTTACAGGGCTTGGGCGCAAGAGCCTAGCTGTGTCGGTAGATGTCTCACGCCGGGCCGATATTGCGCAGATGATCCAGCGCAGCGTCGAGGGTATGGGGCGCATAGATATCCTGATGAATAATGCTGGTGTACTGCGCATCCAGGAGGTCTTGGACATCATCGAGGCGGATTGGGATTTTGTGTGCAATGTCAACCTCAAAGGGGCATTCTTTGTCATGCAAGCGGTGGCGCGCCAGATGATCCAGCAAGGAAGTGGTGGTAAAATTATTAATACGGCTTCTATTTCCGGGAAACAACCTGAGCCGCACTTCTTGCATTATGGCGTCAGTAAGGCTGGTGTGATTTCTATGACGAAGAGTGCTGCCGTGGCCTTCGGACCTTATCATATAAATATAAATGCTATTTGTCCTGGAACTACTGAAACTGACATGTCTATGATGGCGATGCACGCACGAGCTGAGCGGAATCAGGTTCCTGTGGAGGAGGAAATCCAACGGCGGGTCGCTACCCTCCCCACTGGGCGTCGGAATCAACCTGAAGATATCGCTGCTATGGCTGTTTTTCTGGCCTCCCCTGACGCCGACAACATTACTGGACAGGCGTATAATGTTGATGGTGGAGCCGTCATGATTGCCTAGAGTAGGGGCGAAAAAGGAACTGTCTGATCCGTGATCAGGCAGAGTAAGAGAGGCGAGCGAGAAGGATCTGGACATGATTTTAGCAGGTGACATCGGCGGTACAAATGCACGACTAGCGGGTTTCGAGGCGACACAAGGGCATCTGACCCTCCGTGTTGAAGAGACGTTTCCCAGTCATGCATATGCGAGTCTCGGTGACATTGTCCGCAATTTCATCTCGGCCCATGACTTGCGTGTTACGCACGCTTGTTTTGGGATTGCTGGGCCGATACAGCATGGTCGCAGTGAGGCCATCAACCTGGCGTGGGTGGTGGATGCACAGCAACTCGCCCACCAACTTGGCCTGGCCACGGTGTGGCTCATTAACGATCTCGAAGCCAATGCTTACGGCGTTGCGGCCATTGCCCCTGAAGATTTTTTCATACTGAATGAGGGCACGCCAGCGGCCGAGGGCAACGCTGCAGTGATTGCTGCTGGGACAGGTTTGGGAGAAGCCGGCCTCTACTGGGACGGTAAGCAGCACCTGCCGTTTGCCTCAGAGGGTGGCCATGCCAGTTTTGCGCCAGATGATGCCCTGCAGGTGGAACTCCTCCAGTATCTCCAGCAACGGTTTGCGCACGTGAGTTGGGAGCGTGTCCTCTCTGGACCGGGGTTATACAATATCTATACCTTTCTACGTGATACCCAGCGTGGTGTTGAACCGGCCTGGCTTACGGAACAGTTGCACCAGGTGGACCCCCCGGCAGCAATCGCCGGCGCTGCTCTGGCTGGTACGTGTGATCTCTGTGTGCAGGCGCTCGACCTCTGTGTGGCGCTGTTTGGGGCAGAGGCTGGGAATCTCGCACTAAAAGTAATGGCGACTGGTGGGGTGTTCATAGGCGGAGGTATCGCACCGAAAATTGTTGCCAAACTGCAGGAGCCGACCTTCATGCAGGCATTTTGTGCTAAAGGTCGGTTGCAACCGGTCCTTGCAGCAATGCCTGTCCGCGTGATCATGAACGATAAGACAGCGCTGTACGGTGCGGCCCGCTGTGCGGCATTACGAGCCGCTATGCTCTAGCTGTCGCCTGGCCGCCTCTAGACAGTTGTGTACCTTGCAGGGTTGGCTACCCGCCAACCCCTTATGGCCTTCTGTGGAAGTGCTCGATGGAATTGATCAGAGTCGTTCTGTCCAGTTGATCTCAGCCACAAAAGCCCTGAGCCGCTCCAATTCCCGCTCTAGCTGTTGCAAGACGGATGACGCTCCCTCGAACTCTGCTTGATAACCCATTGTTTCCAGTTGGCATGCCAGAGCGTGTACCGTCTGAGCCCCGAAGTAGCCGACAGCGCCCTTCAGGCTATGCGCCACTTGTGCCAACCGTTCGGCGTCGCCAACGCGAATGGCATCCTGGAGTTCTGCCAGCTGTTTAGGATAATCCTGCTGAAACGCCTCGAACAGGTCCACCAGTAGGTTCTGATCCCCCTCGACGCTCTGTAACGTGGCTGCTATGTCAACTGGCGGCGTCACGACCCGTGTCTCCGGTGAGGACACTGCTGGCCGCAGTTGGGCAATAGCCGCTGCGAGGTCGGCTATGTTAAGCGGTTTGGTCACATAGCCATCCATCCCGGTCGCCAGACACCGTTCGCGGTCTCCGCGCATGGCATGTGCCGTCATCGCAATGATGGGCACATGGGTGCCCTGGCTCTGCTCTTGGGCGCGGATGGTGGCCGTCGTTGCCAGCCCGTCGAGGACCGGCATCTGTATGTCCATGAGGATGAGATCGAACGGTGTTTGCGCTAGGGCTGTCAGGGCTGCCTGGCCGTCGCCGACAACCACCACGGTATGGCCCTGCTTCTCCAGCGTGTGGAGGGCTACCCGCTGATTGACGCGGTTATCCTCGGCCAGCAGGATGTGCAGGGGACGGTCGGCGCCAGGCTCTGTGGGAGGGGAGGCGGTGGGCAGCGCTGCCGGCGTGTGGGCGGCGCCACCTAGGGCCGTCAGGATAGCATCCCAAAGTTCCGCTTGGGCGATGGGCTTCATCAGGTGCTGAGCGATGCCCACCTCTCGACAGCGTGCGGCATCGCCCGCCAAATCTGCCGAAGACAGCATCAGAATCGTCGTTCCCGCCAAAGCCGGGTCCTGCTGCATGTGCATGGCGACGGTAAAGCCATCCATCTCGGGCATATGCGCATCGAGCAACACCATCGCAAAGGGCTCGCCCTGCTCTCGAGCCTGGGCGAGCCGGACGAGTGCTTGCCGCCCACTGTCGACCAGGGTGGGTCGCATCTGCCAGCGACTGAGCATCTCTTGGAGAATACGTCGATTGGTGGCATTATCGTCGACCACCAACACGGGCAGGTCGTGCACATCGACCATGAGTGCGGCCGGCGCTGCGGTCTCTGGTGCGTCGCAGACCTGCAAGCGGACGGTGAAGCCGAACGTGCTGCCACTGCCGATTTCACTCTCGATCCAGAGGTGCCCCCCCATCAACTCGGCTAATTGTTTGGCGATGGCTAACCCTAAGCCCGTACCACCATACGTGCGGGTCGTCGAGCCATCTGCCTGTACAAACGGTTCGATGATCGTCCGCTGCTTGTCCGTGGGGATGCCAATGCCGGTGTCGCGCACGGCAAAGCGCAAGACTATGGTCTCCTGGTCCAGGCTGGCTGCGTCCTCTGCCATAACCGCTGGCTGGATATCGACAACGACCTCCCCCTGCTCGGTGAACTTGATGGCGTTACCGACCAGGTTCACGAGAATCTGCCGCAGGCGTCCGGCGTCCCCACACAGCCTATCAGGCACTGCGGGATGCACGGCATACGCGAGTTCGAGCCCCTTTTGATGGGCACGCAGAGCCAGGGTTTTCATCGTCGTGCCGAGGTACTCGCGTAGAGCAAAGGGCGCCGAGTCGAGCAGCAGTTTGCCGGCTTCCATCTTGGAGAAATCTAAAATATCGTTGAGAATGTTCAGCAGCGAGCCGGCTGAAGTTTTGACGATCGCCAAATACTCCTGCTGTTCAGCGGTAAGCTGCGTATCGAGTGCGAGTTCTGTCATACCAAGAATGCCATTCATGGGCGTACGAATTTCGTGGCTCATGTTGGCCAGGAAGGCACTCTTGGCCCGATTGGCGGCTTCGGCCGCCTCTTTTGCCTGGTGCAAGGCTTTATAGGCTACAGTCAACTCCTGCGTGCGCTCTATGACTTTTGCCTCTATGAGCTGATTGGTGTCCTCAAGTTGGGCACGATGCTTGGCGATGTCGTGCATTTCTTGTAGGCCCCGGCGACACGATAGGATCAGGAAGATGTCCTCAAAAATCACCCAGGCGGCGTGCTCCACGCTGCGCCATGGAGTCGTACTGAGGACGCCATAGACCGACTGCGGCCAGAATATACCGCGTACCATATGATCAAGCCCGACGACGATAGTGGCTGGGATGAATACCCGCCAATCTCGGTAAAAGGCGAGAAAGGCTAGCGAGCCAAAGACATGGAAATGGGTCTCGATTCTGCCCCCAGTGATGTGGATGAGCAATGCTGAGGTCAGCATCTGCGCTACGGCAATGACATGGCGCGTTGACGTATGACATGGGCGTGTAAAGGCTAAGATGATCGGTAGACTGCTGATCGTCGCGCCTAGAACGAGAGCTGCCCATACATGGAGATGCACCGTACTGGTAGTGCCAGCCCACGTGTGCGGTGTAATGACGAGTGCTGCGACGACCCCTCCTATCCACTGCACGATCATGAGGTAGGCAAAGAGGTGACTGGTCTGATGGATGATTTTTCGCTGATGCTCCTGAAAAAGGTATGTACTGCGCTCTAGGAGCGGAGCCCTCTCCGCGTCTGTCTGTCCAGGCGTCATAAGAGGTCCCTATACTGCTCTGTGGCCTCGAATACATCACAGCCAAAGACCGGTGTACGCTGATGAGCTGCGCGATGGTGGGTAAGAAGTGCAGCGATCGCTTGACTCCCAGCGTTGGCGCCGGAGTGCCCACGAAATGGGGTAATACCACCATGAAAGAGGCGATGCCCTGCGGCGTCATAGAGCACCGTATATCCGGAAGTATATGCCCGAAACAACGTCGCTTCAGCCCCATTGCTATCACGTAGTACGCGTACCCCCGGGAGAGAGGTAGCTGTGCTCCCCAGGTCAGTTTTTTCCCAATTGTGCTCTACGCTGTCGGGGCTATAAAATAGGATAACAGCGCTTACCTGTTCTTGAACCTGCGTCAACAGACGGGAAAGCTCTTGTAGACTTGCGTGCGAACAAGTACAGCGTGGATGCATGAGCATCACGAGGGTGGGCACTACGGGATGGCGCGGGATGCGACTCTGCGCTGGCCATACCTCTGGGGCTTCGCCTCCTGGCCCAGGAGTCATCTCGTAATCTAACAGTATATACAGGCCGATCCCAACCCCAACGCTCCAGAGTACGCCCAGCGTCATGAGGACGGAGGGACGGAATGTGCCAAAAAATTTGCGTTGCATACTCGTATCGTTCTCCCTGAGGCATGCCCATGAATTACTGAAAGTTATCGGACAGTTCTCGCAAAACCTTAACTGCCTGGCCGGCGCATTTTTCCATTGTGCCCCCCAGGAGCGAAGCATGATACTAGTAGGGCTTGGCAGCGAGGACAGTGGTGGGTATATGCGCATGCTGCAACAGGCTTGAAAAGTGCTGATAAAATTTCTACCTTTCTTGTATTCAGGTGTACACGAATCGTTTGAACGGAAGGACATTTTATGCGTCTTGCCCTGCTGGCCCCTATCGCCCAGAGTATCCCACCCAGGTATGATGGCCCTCGCGAACGACAGATTGCGCTTCTCTGCGCCGGACTGGTACGCCAGGGAGTGGATGTGACATTGTTTGCCAGTGGGGATTCAATGACGGCAGGACGACTGGCTGCCGTATGCCCGGTGGCCTGTACCGCAGATCCGTCCCGCGATCCACAGACCTGGGAGAGCCTGCATATCGCGCATCTCAGTGCGCAGGCTGACGAGTTCGACCTCATCCACAATCACTGTGACACGTTGCCGCTGGCGTATAGTCGCCCCCTCCCTACCCCCGTGGTGACGACCCTCTATAGCCGTCCTGCCCCACAAGCTTTGCCCCTGTTGCAGCGCCATGTGGAGCGAAGCTATTACGTCGCATTGTGCCCTGGGGACCGTCATTCTGACTTGCCCTACGTTGCTACCATACCTCCTGGGGTCGATCTAGAGGTATTTACTTATCAGCCACAGCCAGGCACCTATCTGTTGCTGTATGGGAGTGTCCAGGCCCACGCCGGCATCACTGAAGCACGGGCTATTGCACAGCAGTGTGGCCGGCCGCTCGTTATCGCCGGTCCTATCCAGGATCGGGTCTATTTTGAGGCCCATGTGATGCCGTATCTTGATCAGGAGCATCTCTGCTACGTTGGTCCTGTGGCTGCGAATGCATATAACGAGCTTTTAGGAGGAGCATACGCTCTCCTCCAGCCGGGTGGTGACGTTGAAGTGCAGCGCCTGAGTGCCATTGAGGCGCTTGCCTGTGGCACGCCCGTGGTGACGTTTGCTGGGGAAGGCATGGCCGATATTGTGTGTCACGGAAAAACCGGATATGTGGTGACGGATGTGGCTGAGGCTGTCTCGTGTCTGGCCCAGACGCCGGCTATAAGCCGCCAGTATTGCCGTGACTGGGTTGCTACGTATGGTTCTCAAGAGCGTATGGTCGATGCGTACGTCAAGGTCTATATTCAGCTCCTGGAGCAGGAAAAAGCGCGTGCTCACCATGCGACTCCTCCCTGGGGACATTGGGAAGTGCTCCTGGATACACCGACATATAAAGTCAAGCGACTCACTGTTTGGCCAGGAGAACGACTCAGTTATCAGAAACATTTTCGGCGTGAAGAGCATTGGACGGTGGTACAGGGGGAGGCCCTCATAACTCTTAATGATGTTGAGCACCGGCGTACCTCTGGCGGGGCGATTGATATCCCGCGAGAGGCCTGGCATCGGCTCGCCAACCCTGAGACGTCTGATCTGGTGGTGATCGAAGTCCAGTGTGGTGACTATCTCGGTGAAGATGATATCGTGCGGCGCCAGGATAATTACGGACGGGCTAAGGCTACTGCTGTGCGTGTGGATGGGGAGGTTGCGAGGGCACTGACATTCGGTTTTGTTGACCTGGCTGCTCTCCCAGATCAGGTGGCCCAGGTTGGGACATTGATTCCTGGACGCGCCGGGAATGCGGTGCGGCTGCGGGCTCTCCTTGAGGTAGCTGGCGTGAGGGAGCACGCGACGCACATTACTTTCAGCGCGAGTGCCGATAATTTCTCTGCCAGTGTACCTCTCGCCGCTGTCATCGACAGAGCCGTCCTCGTGTACCGTCAAGGACTCGAGCCCCTGTCCACGCAGCAAGGTGGGCCAGTACGGTTATTTATTACGGATGTCGAGTCCTATGACGTGGAGAGTCTTAACGCCTGCACCAACGTGAAAGACCTTGACCACATTTGTCTAACTGTTGCCCCTGAGGTGGATACCTTGTAGCGGCACCTGGGAGGGTGGGCTTCCCGCTCGCCCTCCTAGGGCCCTAGGAGGGCATGTACGAAACAGCTTTCTAGCCAATCAGTTGGGGCTGAGGCCCGGAACGCAAATCACCAAGCAGCATAGCCAGCGATGCCTGGTCAATTACTTCGTGTTCGAGCAGGTACTGCGCCAGCGCCTCGAGTTTATCACGATGCATTTCGAGGATTTGGCGAGCTCGCTGGTACATGCGCTCGACCAGCGTTTGTGCTTCATTATCAATGCGCCGGGCGGTGTCCTCACTGTAGTGCCGTGAACCCTGGTAGCCACTATCTAAAAACATCGGTTGCCGGACCTGTTCAACGGCGTAGGCACCCAGATGCTCGCTCATGCCTAACTCTGTAATCATACGTCGGGCCATTTCACTGACACGTTGCAAGTCATCCTGGGCGCCCGTAGAGACATCGTGAAAGACCACCTCTTCAGCAGCGCGTCCACCCAACATGACGGTGATACGATCCAGGAGTTCCTCTTTCGTGTACAGGTAGCGATCCTGCGTTGGCAGTTGCTGCGTATACCCCAGGGCTGCGACGCCATGAGGGATGATGGTCACTTTGCGCACCGGGTCAGCTGTCGGCAGAGATTCCGCCACCAGGGCATGCCCTGATTCATGATAGGCCACCCGCCGTTTCTCTTCTGGTGCCATGACCCGGCTCTTTTTTTCGGGCCCAGCCATGACGCGGTCAATGGCCTTGTCGAGTTCGTCCATGGTGACGGCGTCCTTGCCGTAGCGGGCGGCGAGGAGGGCCGCCTCATTGATCACATTGGCCAGGTCAGATCCTACCATGCCAGGCGTACGCGCCGCGATGATCTGCAAATCGACATCTGCAGCCAGACGCACTTTCTTCGCATGGATTCTGAGGATGTGCAGACGCCCCTGGAGATCTGGCCGGCCAACTACTATCTGGCGATCAAAACGGCCGGCGCGGAGCAACGCTGGGTCCAGGATCTCCGGACGGTTGGTGGCACCAAGGATAATCACACCCTTGCGTGGATCAAAGCCGTCCATCTCGGCTAACAACTGGTTCAGCGTTTGTTCGCGTTCGTCATTTTGCTGGATGGGGTTGATCCCACGGGCCTTGCCCACCGCGTCCAGTTCATCGATAAACACGATGCAGGGCGCTTTTTCTTGTGCCTGCTTAAACAGATCGCGGACCCGCGCCGCCCCTACCCCCACAAACATTTCCACAAAGTCAGAGCCACTCAGACTAAAGAAAGGGACGGATGCCTCTCCTGCCACCGCGCGTGCCAGGAGAGTTTTGCCCGTGCCCGGGGGGCCGACTAACAGGACGCCTTTGGGAATACGTCCTCCCAGGGTGGCATACTTCTGGGGATACCGCAGAAAATCAATGATCTCTTGCAGTTCTTCCTTAGCCTCATCCGCACCGGCCACATCGGCAAACGTCACCCCTGTTTCGCGCTCTGCATAAATCCGGGCGCGACTTTTGCCAAAATTCATCACCCCTTGGCCAGGGCCAAGGCGGCGCGACAGGAAGCCCCACAAAATAAACAGGAATACTAGCGGCACAATCCAGGATAGCAGCGTTTTCAGTACATCACTATCATACTGACCTGTATATTTGACGTTATGGGCCTCTAACTCCTGGACGAGGTCTGGATCGTCGACGCGCACTGTCATAAAACGGAGGGGAGGGGCCTTGTCCCCTGTATTAGGCCGTAAGGTGCCACGAATGGTGTGGATACTAATTTGCACGTCCTCAATACGGTCCTGGCGCAGGGCCGCTTTGAAGTCACTATAAGGGAGTTGCTCAAACGGTCGGGCAAACAAGACATTTTGGATCACGAGCAAAAAACCGATCGCTACCAGCACATACCAGAAGGAAAAAGGCAATCCTGGCCCCATCCCTTTACGCTTACGGTTCGTTTGATTACTGTTCATCTATAACCTCCATGCCAGCATTATATGGCAGAGCCTCAACAGCGTGTGTCGTGGTGGTACTTCACTTGCGACTTCTTCGGCTTGTAACCTCACACTAGTGTACAGGAGAGCTTTCCTCCTCGCCAACTGATCTCTGGAACGAGTGATCAATTCTCAAGAAAGGAGGTGCCATATGCACAGCAGTGTACACTACGGGGAACCGAAAGGGAAAGGGCACACTCATTTCTACTCCAAACCGAAGCTGGTAGAGGCAAGATGTCGATGTAGTCGTGTGGACTACGTTCCCGCATTGTTTTTCAACTACACAATACCAGTGACCCTGTGCTACAATCACAAAAAATTGTCTTCAACACTCAGTCTAGCGTTAGACGTCATATCCAGGTTTGCCCTCTACAATGGAGTAGACTCTTTATCTCATTCTAAGAGGAAATGTATTTCTATTCACGTTTTTTCCCTGCGAGGATAGTGTAAAATTGGACTTGCGTGCTCGGTGTCCAGGACAGGCGAGGTGGGCGAGCAGCCTATGTGACGTGAAGCAACGTCTGAGAGTGATGGAGCGTGCAGCTTTACCAGGGGCTATGAGGATGAAACGCGTCAGCTGTATGCTGTGGTATGGCATAACAGCCCTGTAAGAACAGGTCTAGTCTGAAAGGAGACACCATGGCTGCAAAAAAGGTTGTACACATCATTGGCACCGGGACGATCGGTGAACCGCTGATCGGCCTCTTCTTAAATCTGCGCGAGCAACTCGAACTCGATGAGGTTACCTTCCATAAGAATCGGCCTCTGCTCAGCGATCGTGCCAAAGTGAAAAATCTCATTCGGCGTGGTGCGAAGCTCGTCGTGGCCGCAGAGAAAATGAGCGACTTTGAAAAGCTTGGTATGCAGCCTACCTATGAGGTCCAGCAAGCCATGGACCAGGCCACTGTCATTATTGATTGCACGCCGGACGGCGTGGCGAATCAGCATAAAATTGACAGGTTCCAACATATGCCAACACCCAAGGGATTTCTCGCCCAGGGGAGCGAATTTGGGTTTGGGAAGCCGTATGCGCGTGGCATCAACGATACAGCATTGGTGCCGGGGGAAGATCGTTTTATCCAAATCGTCAGTTGTAACACCCACAACCTCGCCGTGCTTACGGAAACCTTGGCCCTACATGACGAATCCCCCGA
>Ga0111538_10010425_pt1 | contig 12358 bp, 5 predicted proteins | sample SoiMethybrSBSTD1_FD_79669 | JGI IMG/M metagenome (GOLD analysis project Ga0111538, IMG submission 79669) | Bulk soil microbial communities from a Populus tree surrounding site in Tennessee, USA - Soil MetaG P. TD hybrid SBSTD1 (version 2)... | ecosystem: Environmental > Terrestrial > Soil > Tree...
ACGATGTCTCCGGCGCGATCGGTGTCGCCCACAACGCAGCTGAGTGCTTCCCTGACCTCGCCCAAGTCCGGTGGCTGCATATCCAGAAAATTCTGGGCCGCTCGGGCGTTGTTGCGGGCGCTGGCGATCGGTTGCGTGATTTCGTGGGACAGCGAGGCGGCCAATTCTCCCATCATGCTCACGCGATTCATGTGAGCGAGATCCGATTGCATCTGATCCAATCGCGCCAGCGCTCGTGTGCGATCCTCAATGTCCACCAGTAGGGTGCACCAGCGCGCGATGCGCCCGGAGTCATCGCGAATTGGGACGCCGCGGAGTTCAAACCACAGATATTCGCCGTCGAAGCGCCGAATGCGTAGGTCGAAGTTGAAGGGAATCCCGGAGGCTATCGCTCTCTTAAAAGTTTCAAGAACACGGGGAAGGTCTTCAGGATGCACCGCATCGCTTGTTCCCCACTTCTTTAGCTCTTCTAGCGATCGGCCAAAATACTCGAGGTTTTGGCGATTGACGGTCTCGAGTTCACCGTTCGGGGCCAAGATGGTAACGAGACCGGGTATCCCGTCAAGTACTGAGCGTGAACTTCTTTCGCTTTCACGCAGTGCCTCCTGCGCTTGCATGATTGCTGTCACGTCTGAACCGGTACCTCGATAGCCACGGAATTCTCCGTTGGCGTCAAACATTGGCTTGCCGCTGGCCCTCACGTACATCGGAGAGCCGTTGCCGCTCAACCCGCGATATACGAAGTCGCGGAACGGTTTGCGTGAATCGAGGGTTGCCCAGACAAACCGCCACTTCTCGGGTTCCGTTTCAAGGTCGAGAGCGTGATCCCAGCACGCCGTGCCGATTCGATCGGCGGCGTGTGAGCCAAACGCATTTTCGGTCAGCAGCGTGAATTTGTAGTCCGGACCGATTTCCCAGAACCAATCGGAGGCGGTTTCGGCGTAGTCGCGGAACTTCGCCTCGCTCTCTCGCGATGCCTCCTCCGCACGCTTGCGCTCGGTCAGGTCGAGCACGAAGGCGACACCCTGGGTCCCGCCTTCTTCGAACGTCGCTGCACCGATCAGTACAGGTACGCGGCTCCCGTCCTTGCGGAAGTACTCCTTCTCGAACGATTGCAGGGACCCGGTCATCCTCAGCTCTGGCACCAATTTCTCTAAGTCACGGTTGAGCCATTCCGGTGGCGTCAGGTCCGTCCAGCGCAGGCGGCCGGAGACGAGGTCCTCCCGATCGTAGCCAACGATGCGGAGGAACGCGTCGTTAGCCTCGAGAATCCGGCCCTCAAGGTCCCAGAACAATATCCCGATGATGTTGGCCTCGACCAGGCGCCGAATCTTCGCCTCGCGTTCCGAGAGGTCGCGGTACAGGCGGGTGTTCTCGAGCGATATCGCGAGTTGCGAAGCCAGCAATCCGAGCAGTGCCGTTCGATCGGGCGTGAATACATGCGTGGCCAGCATGTTCTCGAGATAGAGTACGCCGGCCAGCTCAGTCTGACGCACAAGCGGAAGACAGAAGACCGAGCGAGGTCGTTGGCGGATGAAATACTCGTCCTCGGCGAATGGGCTCGGCCTGGTGGCGTCGTCAAGAATCACGCTTTCGTGCGTGCGCATGACATAGCGAATAAGCGAGTTCGGAACCGCGTGGCTGGAGAGCGGCGCTTGGCGCTGCGCGATCTCACCGCTGCTGACCTCGGCGATCGCTGCGACCAGATAGTCATCCTTGTGAGGCAGGATCAGTGAGCCTCGATCCGCGCCTGCGTTCTCCAGCGCAACGGTCATCAGCCGCTCGATCAGCTTTGGCAGCTCGATCTCACCGGACACGGCCTGCGAGGCCTTGAGGACGGCCTTGACGTCAAGTTTCTGAATGGCGGCATCCATCGCCTCGGCTCGTGGGCGCCCCTCGGCCGCGGCCAGCTGCGGGTAACGTGCGTCCAGTTGGCGGACCTTGCCGTCAGCGCCCCAACGGATATAGCAGGATCGCGCGTTCCGGAGGTAGGCGTCACTAATCGTCGCAAATCCGCGCGTTGCGTGAAACTGCCCGGCGAGTTCGCTTGCTAGGCCCTCGTTCTGAACAAAACCGTGCTCGCGCGCGAGCACGATCGCTTCTTCGTAGAGGCGCTCCGCGTCAAGCACTCGACCTTCCAGTCGCGCAATCTCCGCCGCGACGAGCGCCTTGCGGTCTTCGAAATTTTCCGGACAGTGCTGCGCCCAAATTTCCAGATGACGATAGTGCGTGGTCAAGCTTTCCAGGTGTGGGGCGTTCCGTTCGGCCGCCACTGTGCCGCAGGAAGCTGCTCGCGCCAACGCAGCGTAGAAGTGATACTCTGCGTGCTCGAAGAACGGCCGCGACGTCCAGAGAAGGGCTTGCGCTGCAGCGGCTGCCTCAAGAGCGGTAGAATAGTCCTGCGCCAAGACACGCGCTTGCAGCTTGCGGATCCAGTACCAACAGGACGCGAGGTTCAATCCAGGATTTGCCTTAAGTTCTCGCTCGAATTGGGCCTCGTCGAACTCCACATCGTTGAGGGAAGTGATTTCACGCGTCAGGCCCCGCAGCATCCGGATGAGCTGCTGCTGGCCAGTGATGATGTCAGCAACGAGACCAAACTGTAGCTTTCGGGCATAATCGAGCCCCTGCGATGCCATGAGCTCCACCTCGCCGAGCGGCTCGCCGCAGGCAAGTAAGTTGGTGACCAGGCTGTTGAAAGAATATGCTGCAAAGGTAAGGTCACCGATCTTCGTGCCGGCGTCGAATGTGCGCTCTAGGAACGCCTGGGCGGACCGAATGTGGCGCATCCAGGGAATGATTGCTTCTCCGAAGGTCAGGTAAACACGTGCTTTGAAGTTATCCAGCCCGCGCTTCTCCACCAGGTCGACACCCAGCTGCCCGAAGCGGAACCCTGACGGATAGTCGCCGAAATATGGCCCCATGATCATACCAAGCCAGATGTAGCCGCAGCAGGATGCGTCGGTATTGCCGTGCTCCAGGCTGAGGTTTGTCATGTGCGCAGCAACTAGGCAGGCGAGGTTTTCATCGCTAAAGGTGGCTGCCGGCATCAGCTTGGTAAGAACGTCCATTGTCTTGCGCGCGACGGTTTCACTCATCAGAGGCAAGTCGACTAGCGCTTCGATCGAACGGTTTCCCAGCCGACTCCCTATTCGATCATATTCCTGCCGCACTTCCTGCTCAGTGGGATGAGCCGACCATTCGAGACCGATATGCCGTAGATACTCAAGACACACCGCGACCGCGCGGTCCATCCGATTGAGGGTCGTGTAAAGCTCGACCTCCAAGCAGGTAGCAGCGGCCTGGTCCCCAAGATTTGCGGCTCGACGGGAAAGCACAGACAACCGCTCTTCCGCTGCTCCCAGATCGCCCGTGAGGAACTCGCATTCCGCCAGATTCACCTCCAACGCGAAGGACAAGTCATATTGCCGATCCCAACAGTCCTCCGCTACCAGCGCGGCTCCGGCCGTTAGATACTTCAGAGCCGACGCATAGGCACTCGCGGTTTTGGCGCGCACGCCTGCAGTCAGATTGAGTCTGGCTGCCATTTCGCGCTCCTCCGGCGACGTGAGAAGGTCACTGCCGCGATTGAGTTGATTGACTACCTCGAAGATCCGGTCTGCAATCTCGGTGGGAGTCATTTTTGAAGCAAGCGTACGGCCGATGTGTAAATGAACCTCGGCTCGCATTTCGTGCGGGATTAGCGAATAAGCCGCCTCCTGCATTCGGTCATGGAGAAATGTATAGGTGTTCCCCGAATGGAAGACCAAACCAGCTTGCTCAGCTTCCCGGAGGGAGTCGCAGATCGCTTCCGCGGATTGCCCCTGAACGACGCTCAAAGTCTCTAATCCGGCGACATTACCCAGGCAGGCGAGTTGCATAAGGGTCTTCTGTGTCCCATCGGGTAAGCGGGCAAGCTTCGCCACCATCAGGTCCACTACATTGTCAGTGTAGCCCTTGGCGCGGATGCGCTCGACGTCTGCAATCCAGGCCCCTGTGCCCACGTCGAACGTCAGAAGCCTTTCCTCGGCAAGCGCCGTAAGAAACTGGATCACAAAGAACGGGTTCCCGCCGGTCTTCTCATATACGAGCTGCGCCAGCGGCGAGGCTTGCTCGAGCCCACAATGAAGGGCATCGGCGATTAGCCGGTCGACGTCGTCGAGCGCGAGCGGCGCAAGTACGATCTCTTCTACCGGCACTCCGGCCTTTCGGATCACGTCCAAGCTACGCATCAACGGGTGGGAGTGATCGACTTCGTTGTCCCGGTACGCCCCGACCAGCAGCAGAGGACATGCGTCTGACTGCGTCGCCAGATCCGCGAGCAGCGTCAGAGTTGCCGGGTCGAGCCATTGCAGATCGTCGAGGAATAGCACCAACGGATGCTGAGGTTTGGCGAATACGCCAAGGAGCCGCCGGAGCACTATTTGAAAGCGGCTCTGTGCGTCCTGGAGCGGGAGGTCCAGGGCGGGCGGCTGTTCGCCGATGATGAACGCAAGCTCCGGGATGAGATTGACCATCAGCTGGCCATTCGGGCCAAGCGCCTCCAGCATGACCGTACGCCATTGCGCCATCTCCGTGTCGCTCTTGCCGAGGATCTGATGGACCAGGTTCTGGAAGGCCTCGGTCAGTGTCGCGTACGGGATGTTCCGCTTGTACTGATCGAACTTGCCCGCAGTAAAGAGACCGCGCGGTGGCACGAGTTTTCGGTGTAGTTCATTGACCAGCGACGACTTGCCGATGCCGGAATAGCCGGAGACGAGCACGAGCTCCGAGGCGCCATTGGCGACAACCCGATCGAAGGCGGCGAGCAGAGTGCCGATTTCCGCTTCTCGCCCATACAATCGCTCCGGGATCATGAGCTGATTGGAGATATCGTGCGCACCGAGCGGGAACGGGTCGATGCGGCGGCTAGTCTCCCATTCCGTGAGGCAGCGTTGCAGATCGGCTGCAACGCCCGCAGCGGTCTGGTAGCGGTCCTCCGCGGTTTTAGCGAGCAGCTTCATGACGATTGAGGAGATCTGCACCGGCACCGATGGTGCGCGTTCGCCGGGCGGCACCGGCTGCCGCGCGATGTGACAGTGCACCCACGCCATCGGATCGGCGGCCGTGAAGGGCAGCGCGCCCGTGAGCATCTCGTAGAGCGTGACCCCAAGGGCGTAGAGGTCGCTGCGGGAATCGACCGACCGGTTCATCCGGCCGGTCTGTTCCGGCGCCATATAGGCGAGCGTGCCCGCAATCACATCCGGCCGCTCCGGGGCCTGATGCTCGCGCGGCAGCCGCGAGGCAATGCCAAATCCCGTCAGCCAGACGCGGCTGCTCGCGAAGTCCACTAGAATATTTGCTGGCTTGATGTCCTTGTGGATCAGGTTCCGCTCGTGGACCTGGCGGAGCGCAGCCGCGAGCGAGATCGCGACGTGTAGGAACTGCGTGGTCTCCAGCGGGCGGCCGAGCAGCCTCTCGAGGGGCTCGCCACGTGGATCCTCGAGCACCAGCGCCGGTCGATTGTGGTGGGTTGTCAGGGCTTGCGGCCGCGCTGCCCAGCCCGGATCGAGCTCTGCTCGAAGCGCATATTCATGCTCGAGCCGCCGGAAGGACTCGCGTTCGGGCTGTTCAGCGCTGGACACCACAAGCAAGATTGGGGCTTGGCCTTCGCGCGAGCCCCGGTACAGGGTCAACTCGCCTTCGCGCAAGGTTGAGAAAGCATAGCCGGTAAGCATGGTCACGAGGGGTCTCCCCTCGAGATGAGTCAAGCTTGCGCAATCTTCAGCGCTGTCGCCCGGAAATGGCAAGAGATTATCTGTCGATTCAGCCCTGTTCATGGAGGACACCAGCCCTCGGATCGACGCACGGGAGTCAGTTGCCCGGGTTGCGAGCCTAAGGTGCCAGGTGACCAGCTTCCGCAGGCAGACCTGCAACGGACGCTTTGCGTTCGGATGTGTGAAAGCGCTCTCGGAGTAGCAGATGACGTTGTAATCTTGGCCTACGCTCTCTGCTCAAGAGCGAGAGTCAGCGGCTCCATGCCCGTATCGCCACCACGATCAAAGGACGCTTTTCCTTAGATTCGCGAGGCTCGAGCGGGACAGGGGTTCCTAAAACCCCTCGACGCGGACGCGCCCCAGCACTCGCGAGCCACTCCAAGCGGGGCTGGGAGATCGAAATAGCGAAAGGGGTCTGCCGTTTTTGGGCTCGGCCCCATGTTATGGCCCGTTGCCAGGGGGATGTCCGAGTTGGGTCCAAACTCAGACGAGCCGGGCAGTCTTGCGCGTGTCGGGTTTTGCGCCGGCAGCGGACATCTCCTGCCGGACGCTGTTCGTCCACGAGGTGCCAGTTCCGGATCTTCGGCGCGCTCTAGCCGTGAGCTCCTTTTGCTATCAGGGTTGGCGGAAGGATGTATGATCAGCGAAGCATATGGGCTCTCTTTTTCGTAACCCATGATGGTTTCGGGGGCCGGCAATCATGTTGCGACGCATAATCCTTCGTGCTGCCGCGCTCGCTCTCATTCTAAGTCTGGTGTTGACCGGCCTCGGAATCTTGGCGGGACATGTCGTGGTATCCACCATGGCCAATCAATTGATCAAGCAGATGACCAAGGCTGTTCGTAACAAGGCCGACGACATGATTACATTTGGAGACAGGATGTCGACCCGGATGGTCAATGACATCGCTCGACACGATATTCCATTTAGCAATCCGGTTGCGCTTAGGCGTCAACTCTATGGCCAGACAATCGACGAGCCCAACGTTCAATGGCTGGCTTGCGGCAACGAGGCGGGTGGTATGACCGACTCCGGCAGGCTGGCGGACGGCACGCTCGTCTTTCTGATGACGGATGACTTTCGCGCCGGTGTGTATCGTGAATACGCTGCCTCTCCCGATGGCCAACTCGGCAGCCTGCGCAGGTCGGGTGTCTATTTCGATACCCGTGAGCAGCCTTGGTACAGGACGGTAAGGGACACTCGCTCGAGGTATTGGACCAAGCCGATTCTCGGTAAGGTCGACCCTACCCTCGGCGTGGCGTTGTCGGCGCCGGTCATCAACAAGGATGGCAGCTTCGCAGGGGTATGCAATGTATTACTCATCTTCACAGCGTTATCCGATTTCATGAAGTCTATTGACCTCGGCGACAACGGACGGGGCTTCATAATCGATGGCAGCGGATATCTGATTGCCGCATCGGGAGGGGTGTCACCGGTCGTCACCGTCGCCGGTGGCGAAGGGCAGGAGCGATTGCTCGCGTCAGAGGCCGGCGATCCCATCGTTCGGGAAACCGCCCGGCATCTCAGCCGGCACCCGGAAATCACCGCGGCATCAACTGAGCCGCGGATGTTTTCCCTCGATGATCCCGAGTGGGGAAAGATTTATGCGGCCGTCGATCGTATTGACGCGCCAGGCGGAATTAAGTGGATCATCATCTCGGCGCTCCCCGCCTCGGATTTCCTGGGACCTGTGTATCGTGTGGCGTATCTCTCGGTTGCCGTCGGCACGGGTATCGTCGCTGTCTACGTGATCCTCGGGCTCTGGGTGGGCGGGCGCACGTTGCGACCGCTGACCGCCCTGACGCAGGCGACGCAGGCGATCGCAAAGGGGGAATGGCGAGACGTACCCCAGGTTCAGCGAAATGATGAAATCGGCATGCTCGCGCAGTCGTTCACTCTCATGACCGCCCGTCTCAAGGAGACGTTGAATGATCTGCGTCGGAGCGAGGCCCGGCTCGAAGAAGCCCAGCGCCTCATGCACGTCGGCTACTGGGAACGTGACTTAGACACGGATCACATCGCCTGGTCGGATGAAACCTTCCGCATCTTTGGGCTGGCGCCACAGCAGGCCGCGATCACCTTTGCCGAGTTGCAGGAACTCATCCATCCGGAGGATCAATGGATGGTAACCCAGGCCCTGGCGGAGGCGCGGCGTGGCGGCCCGCGATACGATGTGGAGTACCGCGTAGTCCGGCCCAACGGCGAGTTGCGCATCGTCCACAGCCAGGGCGATGTGACGACGGATGAATCGGGCCGGCCCCACCGCATATTCGGCACGATCCAGGATATCACAGAGAGAAAGCAAGCGGAGGAAGCCTTGGGCGAGGCCCAGACGGAGCTCGCGCGCGTCAATCGCGTTGCGACGATGGGTCAGCTCACTGCCTCGATCGCCCATGAGGTCAGCCAGCCGATTGGCGCGGCGGTCATCGACGCCCGGGCCGCCTTGCGCTGGCTGGGCGCCCACCCACCCGATTTGGAAGAGGTGCGTCAGGCGCTCGATCATATCGTCAAAAGCGGCAATCGAGCCCGCGAGGTCATCGGCGGGATCCGTGCCCTGATCAAGAAGGCGCCCGCACAAAAGCGCCGGTTCGACCTCAACGGAGCCATCCTCGACGTCATCGCTCTGACCCGGAGCGAAGTCCTGAGGCACGCCGTCTTGCTGCGGACGCAACTCGCGACGGGCTTGCCGCTCATCGAAGGCGACCGTATCCAGCTGCAGCAGGTGATCCTCAACCTGATCATGAACGCCGTCGAGGCGATGAGCGGTATCGGCGAGGAGGCGCGGGAGGTGGTGATCAGCACCGAGACGGACCCCGCGGGCGGCGTGCTGGTCACCGTGCGCGATTCCGGCCCGGGGCTGGACCCGACGAATGTGGACCGCGTCTTCGAGGCGTTCTACACGACCAAGCCCGAGGGCATGGGCATGGGCTTGGCTATCTGCCGGTCGATCATCGAGGCGCACGGGGGACGGCTGTGGGCGAGCGCGAATGCATCTCGGGGAGCCGTGTTTCAGTTCACCCTGCCTCCAGAACGAGACGAGACTTCCGCCGAGCACGCCGCCTGAACTCGTGTGATCTCTGCAGACGGCATCATCACCGAACCATTGCCTTGCTCGGCGACCATGCGGGCTTGGCACCTCTCATGGACCGCATCGCGGCGAGCGACAAACCAACATCTTAAACCTAGGTATGGGTCGCGTAAACCATATGACCTCTCCGCCAAACCATCGTTCGATAGAGGAGGCGTTTCGTCCGAGATAGTCTTGTAGTGACCGGCTGCGTCGCCGAGGTCAACGAAGGGGTTGCAGTCGCCATCTCGGTCACGGAGAATGCTGATGTTTAACCTAGTGCTGCTAGAGTTGAAGCGGGTCGGCTTGATCGCCTTGGGTCTAGTAGCCGGTTTGACGGTCGCCGCGCTGGTGTGGTGGTCGGCGCCGGCGTGGGCTGAAGATGCCCGAGTGGATGCGAACATCGCGACCGGCCTCGATGTCTCCACCTCCATCACATCCGATGAAACCGCGATCCAGCTGGAGGGCCTAGCCATCGCGATGCAGTCGCCGGAGATCCTGGCCGCGGTCCAGAACGGCCGCCATCATCGCATCGGGTTCGCCGTCTATCTCTGGGCCGAGGGCGACTGCCCGATGGTGGTCGATTGGCGCATCATCGCGAGCGCAGAGGATGCTGCGGCCTTGGTCGCGGAACTCAGTGCGAATGTTGAGGCCGCCCGCCAGGCCAAGACCGGCAACCTAACCGGCCTGTCGAGGGGCATGAACTGCGGTCTGACTATTCTCCAATCGTCGCCGTTCGTGGCCGATCGGGATGTGCTCAACATCGTCTCCGATGGTGTCGAGAACGTCCGCTCCGAACGCGATGTCAGGGTGGCACGCGAAATGCTGATGGCCGCCGGCGTCGGCATCAACGCTATGCTGCTGCCAAACGGGCAGGAAGGTGTGGAGAAGGTGCAGCCCTATTACCAACCCAATGTTGTCGCCGGCCCGATGGCATTCATCGTGGTCGTTGAGAAGGCCGAACAGCTGACTGATGCCTGGCGACGGAAGTTCATTGGCGATCTGGCGATGGTGATGCCGTGATCTCATTCCTTTGCTGGGGTTCGGTTGTAGCTATTATCTGAACGATCGGATGTTGGCGGATATGGGATTGACACGCGCGGACCTAGAGCAGAACGGTGACGAGACGAGCCTTACCGCCTTCGGGCTCGCATATCCTTCGCGGCCGAACTGATACTCCTAACTCATAGGGCTGCTCCTGCAAGAACTTTGTCATTTCATACCCGTTGACGCCTGGAGAATCCAAGGCGCTCTTGGGCGCTTGGTTCGTACTTGGCCAAGGCACCTGGCTCGATCCACAGGACTAGCGGAAACGAATGCAGGCGCGGCGCCAGGGGAACGTCCAGCCGACACGTGCCGTTGCGAAATACCGTCCGTCCGATACGCACGCGTTACAACCAAGCTCCATGTGTACGGCGTCGACGAGGTTCGCGGCATTGCTCTTCGGGAAGCCAGACACCGAGCCGTCTCTGCGCTCCCACGTGCAATCAAGGAGGTTATCATGTCGCTTGGTATCAAATCGAAATGTCGGATGCTGGCCGTGGCCCTCGTGCCGGCGAGCATCCTGCTCGCAATGCCCGCGGCCGAAGCTCATGTCGACATCGGGCTTGGCATCAACGTCCCACCGGTCGTCGCGCCGCCGCCGGTTGTCGTGACCCCGCCGTACTACTATGGGCAGCCGGGCTACTATGCCGCGCCGGGCTACTACCCCGCGCCGGCCTTCGGCTTCTCTTGGTATGACCGCTTCGGCCATCGCCATTGGGATCACGATCGCTGGGGGCGTGATCATTGGGATCATAACCGTTGGGATCCTGATCGTGGGGACCATCATCATCCCGACATGTGGCAGAACGGCGCTGGCGGACACCGGCGCTGAGGCCGCGCGCCACGCCACAATGCGCCTACGGCTGGAGGATCGCTCGGCCGGCACAAGGTGGCTGACCAGATGCTTCGGCTCAGCTCTCGTTACCGCTGCATTTGCATCAGTTGGTCCATCGGCATCATGGCGTGGTTCAAATTGGCCATGATCATCATCGATCCGAACACGACGAGCCCGACGATGAAGATGCCGAATGCGAGTGCCAGGAAGTTGTTGGTCTGATCCGGCGCGCTGGAGATGTGGAGAAAGAACACCAGATGGACGCCCATCTGTGCGATGGCAAGCACGGCCAGCAGGATCGGCACTCCGGGCGCATAGATCAGATCGCTCGATGCCACCCAGAACGAGGCGAGCGTCAGGATTGCTGCATAGAAGAGTCCTATGAGATAGCTTCGCCGCCTGATACGGCGATGCTCCGTTATGCCAGGCGCTTGTCCCTGTGCGTTGCTCTGATAATTCATCAGCGTGCTCCCAGGTAGACGATCGTAAATACGCCGATCCAGACAATATCGAGCGCGTGCCAGAACAGAGCGAAGCAGAAGAAGCGCCGTCGTACCATTGGCCGGAGGCCAAGGGTCGCTATCTGCAGCATCATGATCACGAGCCAGAAGAGACCGACCGCAACGTGCAAGCCGTGGGCCCCGACCAGGGTGAAGAAGGCGGACAGGAAGGCGCTCCGCGAGGGTCCGTTGCCGGTGGCGAGCATGTGGGCAAATTCCGACCTCTCCAGGCACAGGAATACAGCACCGAGCACGAGCGTCGCGATCATCCAAGGGAAGGCAGTGAGCATGCTGCGCTGCTGGGCCGCCAGCGTGGCGAAACCGCAGGTGACACTGGAGGCAAGCAGGCAGGCCGTCTCGTAGAAGACATGAGTCTTATCGAACAGCGCCGCGCCAGACGGCCCACCGTTCGTCTCGCCCGACAGCACCGCATAGGCAGCAAACAAGGCCGAAAAGATGATGATGTCGGAGAGCAGGAACAACCAGAAGCCATAGCCCACCACGGCCTGGACCGGTGCCGGTCCACGCATCGACAGCGGTATGGTCTTGGCCGTCGCAGCCGTCTCAGTCATGACGTTCATATTGCAGCCTCCTTTGCCGCCGATGCCCCGTGGACGGCAGCGACCTGCTCCGCCGAAACGACAGTCTCCGTATCCGTGCGCCAAGCGTGGAAGAGGCCGACCACCAGACACCCAGCGAGGCCGGCTAGTGCCATCCACCAGATGTGCCAGATGAGAGCGAACCCCAGCACCACGGCAAAGAAGGCGAGTAAGATACCGATCGGATTGTTTCTCGGAAGAACCACCGGAACGGATGCACTCTCGGCGAGTTGTTCGTGCTTGTGTTGCTTGCTCGCCCAATAGGCATCGGTGCTCTCGACAAGCGGCACGCGGGCGAAATTCCAAGCCGGCGGGGGCGATGATGTCGACCACTCAAGCGTGCGGCCATTCCAAGGATCCCCGGTGAGATCGCGACGTCGCTCTCTCGTCCGAATGCTGACCGCCAGCTGGGCCACGGTCAATCCGATGCCGAAGAGGATCAGGACCGCGCCCGAGAGCGCCACCAACATCAAGGGTTGCCAGTGGATGTCCGGATAGTGCTGCATCCGCCGGGTGGCGCCCATGAGTCCCAGCGCATAGAGCGGCATGAAGGCAAG
>Ga0111538_10010426_pt1 | contig 12358 bp, 11 predicted proteins | sample SoiMethybrSBSTD1_FD_79669 | JGI IMG/M metagenome (GOLD analysis project Ga0111538, IMG submission 79669) | Bulk soil microbial communities from a Populus tree surrounding site in Tennessee, USA - Soil MetaG P. TD hybrid SBSTD1 (version 2)... | ecosystem: Environmental > Terrestrial > Soil >...
AAGAGGATCACGCGCGAGGTCCTCGCCGTCGTCCCGGACGGCGTGCGCGAGCTGCCCTGGTTCGCCCGCCATCCGCTTGGCCCACTGGGCGCATTTGCCTACTGGGCCGGGGACTGCGCGGTGCTGTGGGCGGCGTTCCAGGCGTGTGGCGGCGCGCCCGCGATCGGCATCATCGCGCTCGCCTACATGCTCGGCCAGCTCGGCAACCTGCTGCCGCTGCCGGGCGGCGTGGGGGGCGTCGAGCCGCTCATGCTGGGGATCTTCGTGTCCTCCGGCGTGGACGCCGGGCTCGCCGCCGCCGCGATCGTCTGCTACCGCGCCATCGCCCTCGGGCTCCAGAGCGTGACCGGGGTCGCCTCGGTCGCGACCCTGATACCGGCGGTGCGCCGCGAGCGCAACGCCCGCGCGCCGCGCGTGCCCCAGGCGGCAGCATCGCGCTCCAGCTGACCGGTAGGCTCGCCGCTCGTCCGCTCGGCGGGCAGCGCACCCTTCCCGTTCTTCATGCGTTTGGTGCATACCGACGCCGACTACCTCGCTGGAGGCTCAACGTGCCCCACCGCCTGATTCCCATCCTCGTGTGCGCCGCGCTCGCCCTGCTCGGGCTGGCCGCAACCGCATCAGCGGCGCCCGAGCCGTGGGGCCTGATGCAGCTGCGCGCAAAGGGCGTCCCGCTCCCGGAGCACCCCGCCTTCCGGGACACGATCCTGCGCCACCCGAGCCACAAGGCCCGGGCCGCGGCCGCCGCCGGGACCGACCTCGTCCTCAACGCCCCGGACGGTACGGCGCTGACGGTGACGATCTCCAACGCCTACGGAGTAACGCCGACGTCCCAGGCCGCGGGCCAGAACGCGGTCAACTTCCTTGCCTCGCGGGTCCACGGCACGGAGCTCGGGTTGCTCAAGGTCTTCGTCGGGCCGCCGTCCGAGATCAGCAGCATCTGCGGCGAGGGCGACGCTTCCGTCCTCGCTTGTTACGACCCCGGCGACAACCGGATGTACGTCCCCGGCGAGACGCCGCCGAACAGCCCGGTGCCGCTGGAGTACATCATCACGCACGAGTTCGGCCACCACATCGCCAACCACCGCCGCAACGCGGTGGGCCCGGCCTTCAACCTCGGCCCCGAGTACTGGGCGACGTCCCAGTTCATCTGCGCCGGCGCGCTCAGCCAGCCCCCGGTCTTCTTCCCCGGCGACGAGGGCGACCACTACCCGTTGAACCCGAGCGAGGGCTGGGCCGAATCGTATGCCCACCTACCCGAGAACGGCTTCCAGTCGGCGCCGATCCAGACCAGCCCGCTGTTCCATCGCGACCAGGCCGCATTCGACGCGATCCGCAGGGACATCTTCCAGCCCTGGACGGGCAACGTAACCCGCACCGTGACCGGCTCGCTCGGGCGCAAGAGCCAGCAGCGCTTCGGGCTCGTCGTCTCCCTCGACGGTCCCGTGGTCGCCAGGCTCCACGGCCCGCGCGCTGCCAACTACGACCTGCAGGTCCGGCTCGGCGGTGAGGTCGTGGACCGCTCGAGCACGCCGGGCAGCAACGACCGCGTCGGCGGCACGCTGTGCGCGGCGCCGCAACAGCCGCCCCCGAACCGTCTGACGATCGTCGTGGTCCGGCGCTCGGGCTCGGGCCCGTTCAAGCTGAAGCTGACCGACGCCGGATAGCGTCCTGCGTCAGCTCGACGCGGCTCGCTCGAGCAGTTCGAGCCCGGTGACCGCGTCGGCGGGGTCGACCGGCATCGGCCCGCCCGCGACGAGCGCGTCGCGCAGCAGCGCGTAGAAGCGCGGGTAGGCGCCGGGCTCGGTCTCCAACGGGCGCTGCTCGTCGCCGTGTTGCAGCCGGCCCCAGCTCTCGGGTGGCTCGTACCCCCAGCTGGGCGCGGCGGCGTCCGCGCCCCCGCGCAGCGCGTCCTCCTGGCCGTCGAGGCCGTCCTTGACGTAGGCGCCCCGCGACCCGAGCACGCGGAAGCGCGGTCCGGGCGCCGCGGCGACGGCGCTCATCCAGAGGTGCGAGATCGCGCCCCCGGCGTGCTCGAGCGCGACGAAGGCGTCGTCATTGGTGCGCGCGCCGGAACGGCGGGTGGCGACCTCGGCGTGCATGCGGACGGGCGGGCCGAGCAGCAGCAGCGCCTGGTCGACGAGATGCGGGCCGAGGTCGAGGAGCACGCCGCCGCCCTCGGCTGCGTCGGGGGCCTCGCGCCAGCCGGGCTTGGGCTCGGGCCGCCAGCGCTCGAAGCGCGACTCGAAGCGCAGGACGTCGCCGAGCCGGCGCTCGTCGCGCAGGCGCGCAACGGTGAGGAAGTCGCCGTCCCAGCGGCGGTTGTGGAACACGGTCAGCGGCACGCCCGCCGCGCGGGCGGCGTCCGCGACCCCGCCCGCCTGGGCCGCCGTGACCGCCAGCGGCTTGTCGACCACGACCGCGACCCCGGCTGCGATCGCCGCGTGCGCGGCCTCGGCGTGGACACGGTTGGGGGTGGCGACCACGAGCACGTCGGGTGCGCCGGCGAGCGCCTCGTCGACCGAGGCCACCACGCGGACGTCGCGATGCCGGGCGCGGGCCAGCGCCGCTCGCTCGGGGTTGCGCGTCACCACGGTTTCGAGGCGCAGGCCGGGGGTCGCTTCGACGAGGGGCGCGTGGAAGTGGGCGCCGGCGAGGCCGTAGCCAGCGAGCGCGATGCGCAGGTTCGTATCGTTCACGCTCGCATCATGCCCGGCACCCTCCGACGCGCCCGCGAAATCGCCGCCCGCGACACCGGCGCCCCGTCATGGGCGCCCGAGCCGCCGGTCGAGCTGCCGCCGGGCCGGATCGTGCACGTGCGCGGCCGGGGCGAGTTCTTCCTCCGCGACACCGGCGGCGATGGCCCCGCGGTGCTCCTGCTCCACGGCTGGTGCGTGTCGGCCGACCTGAACTGGTTCCGCACCTACGCGCCGCTGGCCGAGGCCGGCTACCGCGTGCTCGCGGTCGACCACCGCGGGCACGGGCGCGGGCTGCGCACGCCGGTGGATTTCCGGCTCGTCGACTGCGCCGACGACGCAGCCGAGGTGCTGCGGACGATCGGCGTGCGCAGCGCTGTGGCGGTCGGATACTCGATGGGCGGCCCGATCGCGAGCCTGCTCGCCCGCTCGCATCCGGATCTCGTGAGCGGCCTGATCCCGTGCGCCACCGCGCCCGACTGGCAGCACCCGCGCATGAAGCGCGTGTGGCGCAGCATGGCCGCGTTCCGCGGCCTCCTCGGGGCGTTCCCGAACGCGTCGTGGCGCCGCGCCCTGCGCCTCGCCGGGTTCCCTGACTCGGCCATCACGACGTGGACCGCGGCCGAGCTGACGCGCGGCAGCGCCAAGGACGTAGCCGAGGCGGGCCGCGAGCTCGGCCGCTACGACGGCCGGCCGTGGCTGGCGGAGCTGAAGGCTCCCGCTGCGGTGATCGTCACCAGCGGCGACACTGCCGTGCCGGCGTACAAGCAGCGCGAGCTGGCCGAGCGGCTGGGCGCACCCACCTACGACGCGCCCGGCGACCACGGCGCCGTCGTGTCCGAGGCCAAGGACTTCAACGGGCGGCTGCTCGAGGCCCTCGAGCGGGTGGGGGCACCGGCGCCCGTCGCGGTCGCATGAACGACACCTTCGCCATCGGCGGCGACCTCGTCGTCGGGCGCCTGGGGTTCGGGGCGATGCGCCTGACCGGGACGGGGATCTGGGGCGAGCCGGAGGACCCGGACGAGTGCCGCGCAGTGCTCCGCCGGGCGGTCGAGCTCGGCGTGACGCTGATCGACACCGCGGACTCGTACGGCCCCGAGGTGTCCGAGCGCCTGATCGGCGAGACGCTCGCCCCGTATCCGGACGAGGTGGCGATCGCGACCAAGGCGGGGTTTCTGCGTCCGGGACCGAACCGGTGGGTGACCGACGGGCGCCCCGAGCACCTGCGCTCGGCCTGCGAAGGCAGCCTCCAGAGGCTCGAGCTCGAGCGCATCGACCTGTTCCAGCTGCACCGGATCGACAGCAGGGTGCCGGCCGCCGACCAGTTCGGGACGCTGGCCGACCTCCAGCGCGAGGGCAAGATCCGTCACATCGGGCTGTCGCAGGTCAGCGTCGAGGACATCCGCGCCGCGCGCGAGGTCATCGAGGTGGTCACGGTGCAGAACCGCTACAGCGTGTCCGACCACTCCGACGACGACGTGCTCGCCTACTGCGAGGCCGAGAGCATCGGATTCATGCCCTGGGCGCCGCTCGGGAGTGGGCGCCTGGCCGAGCCGGGCGGCCCGCTGGACCGTATCGCGCAGGGGACGGGAGCGACGACCGGGCAAGTCGCGATCGCCTGGCTGCTGCGCCGCTCGCCGGTGATGCTTCCGATCCCGGGGACCGCGAAGGTCGCGCACCTCGAGGAGAACATGGCCGCAGGCGACCTCGAGCTCCCCGACGCGCTGGTCGAGGAGCTCTCGGCCGCTACCTGAGACGCTGCCGGCCACGACGCCGCGACCATGGGCTCCCGCAATGCGGCGCCGGCGCCGGCGGCACGATGGTCGTCTGGGCGGATACCGTGACGATCATCGGTGCCGATTCTCCTCTCTCGCGGGTTGCGATCCGTCGCGAACGCGACACTTCCGCTGTCGAATCGGCGACACAGGAGGTGCTGCGTGACGACTAGGGGCCCGCTGTTCGAGGGCGCGACCGAGCAGGAGGCGGCGCGGCTGCTGGACCGAGCGCGGCGGCGCCGCTTCGATGCCGGCGAGGTCGTCTTCCACGCCGGCGACCCCGCGGACACGCTGCACCTGATCCAGAGCGGGCGGTTCGCGGCACGCGTGATGACCGAGTTCGGCGACACCGCGACGCTGACCGTGATGGGCCCCGGGGATTTCTTCGGCGAGCTGGCGCTGCTCAGCCCGCGCGCGCCACGCAGCGCGACGGTCGTGGCCCTGGAGAAGGGGGAGACGCTGTCGGTCCACGAGATCGACTTCGGCCGCCTGCGCACCGAGCGGCCCGAGACCGCCGACGTGCTCATCGCGATCCTCGCCGCCCAGGTGCGACGGCTCTCGGTGCACCTGGCCGAAGCGCTCTACGTGCCCGCCGACACGCGCGTGCGGCGGCGCCTGCTGGAGATGACCGAGATCTACGGCGCGGGCGAGCAGGTCACGGTTCCGCTCACCCAGGAGGAGCTGGCCAGCCTGGCGGGTACCTCGCGCGCGACCGTCAACCGGGTGCTGCGCGAGGAGGAGGACTTCGGGACGCTGAGGCTGTCGCGCGGCCGGACGACGGTGACGGACGGCGCGGGCCTGCGCCGCCGCGCGTTTCCGTAGCGGGGCGCTCCGCGCGCGCCGGTGCGGCCGGCGAACCGCGTGAACGGCGGCGACGAAGGGGGTGGGTCCGGCCCCGTCGACGCACTCAGCGCCGGAGGTGTTGGACCTTTCGGGGAATAGTTCCACCAAAGGTCGAACACCCCGCCCATGACGGTCCCCCTGCAGTGGAGTTCACGCGGCTCGCGGACGAACTCTCTCCCAGATCACACCCGACGCCGATTTACGATTCGCTCTCATGTGGCGACGTCGTCCGGGGCCACGTGCGGCCCTCACGATTGCGGTGGGGCTGCTGGCCGCCGGGATCGCGCTGGCCGTGGGCGCGACCGGCGTGCTCGACGAGCTCGAGCTCAAATCGGTCGACGAGCGCTTCCAGCTGCGCGGCAACGAGTCGCCGCCCAGGGACGTGGTGGTGGTGGGCATCGGTGACACGACCCTTCGCAAGGTCCACGCGCAGGTCCTCCCGCGGTCATTGCACGGGCGTGCGATCGACACGCTCCTCCGTGCCGGCGCGCGGGTGGTCGCGTACGACGTCGAGTTCACCGATCCGAGTACGCCGCACGAGGACGCTGCGCTCCTCAACGCCGCCAAGCGCGCGGGCCCGCGTCTCGTCCTGGCGACGACGCGTGTGAACGACGACGGCACGCTCACCGTGCTCGCTGGTGCGGACCTCCGGCGCCACGGGGTCCGCATCGGGGACGGCGACCTCCTGCTCGACGACGACGGCGCGATGCGCCGGGTGCAGGGGCTTGTCCATGGCGTCCCCGGCTTTGCCGCCGTCATTGCCCAGGCGGCGAGCACTCGGCCGATCCACACGCGGCCACTCCGGGGCGACGGAGCATGGATCGACTACACGGGCCCCGAGTCCGACCTTCCCGAGATTCCGTTCGACGACGTCCTCTCGGGCAGGTTCGACCCCAAGCGCGTGCGCGGAAAGGTGGTGGTCGTCGGGGCCACCGCGACCGTCCTGCAGGACTACCACCCGACATCCGAGCCCGGGGTGATGAGTGGGGCTCAGATCCAGGCGCAGGCGACGCGGACCATCCTGTCGGGCTTCCCGCTGTCCGATCCGCCTGGGTGGCTCCAACCACTGATGGCGTTGATCGCCGGACTCGTCGCACCGCTGGCGACGCTCCGCGGCAAGCCAGGTCGAGAGATCGTGCGCGCGCTGGTTGCCGCGGGGCTCGGGCTGGTGGTGCTCGTCGCCGCGACGCAACTAGCGTTCAACAGCGGGCCCGTGATCAAGTTTGTGGTCCCGCTGCTCGCCCTCGTGTTCGGCACCGCTGGCGCGATCGCCCTCTCCTACGCGACCGAGACCCGCGCGCGCCGCCGCGTCCGCTCGACGTTCGAGCGCTTCGTGCCCAAGGAGGTGGTGGGGGAGCTGCTCGCTCGCACGGACGCCTCACCCCGGCTTCCCGGTGAGCGCGTCGAGGCCACTGTCTTGTTCTGCGACCTGCGCGGCTTCACCACCCTGGCCGAGCGGCTGGAAGGCGAGGTGATCGAGGTCCTCGACCGCTGGTTCAACGAGATGGGCGACGCCGTGCTCGACAACGGCGGGACGCTCGTCTCGTTCCAGGGCGACGGGATCATGTCGGTGTTCGGCGCGCCCATCCACGCCCCCGACCACGCCGCCCGCGCGCTCGCGGCCGCGCGCGAGATGCTCGACGTGCGCCTGCCGCGCTTCAACGCCTGGCTCGAGGAGCAGGGCCTCATCGACGAGCCCAAGCGCATGGGCATCGGCGTCAACACCGGCACGATCATGTCCGGCAGCGTCGGCTCGGACCGGCGGCTCGAGTACGCGGCGGTGGGCGACGCGACCAACACCGCCTCGCGCCTGCAGTCGCTCAGCAAGCGGTCCGACCACCAGCTGTTCGTGGCCCAGAGCACGCGCGACGCGCTCGGCGACGCCGACGGGCTCGTGCTCCTCGGGCCCATGGACCTGCCGGGCCGGCGCGAGCCGTGCACGGTCTGGACCCTCAAATAAGTTGCATCGCCTATGCAAGAAGGTAGGCTGCGTGCGGTGATGGGGAAGCGGCAGGCTGTGCGCGTCGGCGCGACGCTGGTCCTTTCGGTGCTCTCCGCTGCCCTGGTGGCGATCCCGGCCGCGGCCAAGCCGTACGAGAAGACGCTCAAGGAGGGGCCGTTCGAGCTCGGCCCCTACTCGGTGCGCCTGGGCGGAGGCCAGGACATCAAGACGCCCGGCATCAACGGCTTCATCACCCACATGGAGGCCGACGTCGTCGACGTGCGCACGGGCAAGGTGGTGCCGATCCAGCGCATCATGCTCCACCACATCGTCTTCTCGAACCGCGGGTCGGATGCCCAGCCGAAGTCCCAGGCCTTCTACGGCGACGGGGAGGAGCGCGCCCGCATGGACCTCCCCAAGGGCTACGGCTACCCGATCGCCCGCTCCGACCGCTGGACGTTCGTGTGGATGCTGATGAACCACCGCGACCGTCCCGACAAGGTGTACATCCGCTACCGCATGACGCTCGACCGCAATCCGCGCCTGCACCCGGTCGTGCCGGTCGCGTGGGACACCTCGCACGGGCGTCAGGGGCTCGTCTTCGACGTTCCCGGCGGCGGCTCGGCCGGGTCGATCGATCAGCGGTCGGCGACGCACCCCAGCCCGGTGTCCGGACGGATCGTCGCCGGCCTCGGGCACGTCCACGGCGGCGCCAAGAGCCTGACCCTGTCCGAGCCGACCTGCGGCAACCGCCGCGTCTACGTATCGCGGCCGACCTGGGGCCTGCCGAGCCATCCCTTCTACCACGTCCGTCCCGTGCTCCACGAGCCCGGCCCGATCCACATGAGCCTGCTCCAGTCCGAGAAGGGCATCCCGGTCGTCGCGGGCCAGCCGCTGACGCTGACCTCGCGCTACGACAACCAGTACCCACACGTGCGCGCGATGGGCCTTATGCTCGCCTACGTCGCCCCGGACCCGCGCGTGACCGCCCCGTGCGGCCCGATCCCCACCGACGTCAAGTCGATCGGGAGCTCCATCCCCGGCCGCAGCAGGGCGCCGCGCATCCCGATCCCGACCTATCGCTACGACGCGGCCGGCCAGGCCGTGAAGGCGTCGGCGCCGAGCGGCGACGCGCCCGTTTCGACCCAGGGCGACGCTGACGTCGACGTCACCGACGCCGGCTTTTCGAGCGGGAACCTCTCGATCCCGCTGGGCAGCTCGGTCACCTGGCGCTTCCTCGGCCCCCAGCTTCACAACGTGACGCTGGCCAGCGGCCCGGAGGGGTTCTCATCCGACCGCCTCGTCGGCGGTGCGACGTTCAGCAAGCAGTTCACGAAGCCCGGCACGTACCAGTTCTTCTGCGAGCTGCACCCGGTCGGGATGATCGAGCGTATCGTCGTACGCCCGAGCTAGGGGCGCCGCAGCGCTACCAGGCCTGGCCCTGGCCGCAATGCGGGCACTGGACCGAGGCCGAGACCGGCGCGTCGAACTGGTACCCGCAGGTGCACGTGTAGAGGGCCTTGTCCTCAGGCCCCCCGGCGCGCCGGTGGCGTTCCTCCGGGCGTTCGGGCTGGGACGCATCGTCGGTGCCGACAACGCGCGGCCTGCGGTGTGCGCCCCGGCGAAGGGGGATGTGACGAATGTCTCGACGTAAGCGCACGCGCACGATCTGCATCAGTAAACGCCTCCGTCGCCGAGAGGTTTCGCGATATCCGGCCGAATCATGCCGCTCGCACGTAATACTGAACGGAATCAATGGATCCTTCCCGCAAGCGAAAGATCCGCCTCGTGGTGGCACTGGCGGCGGCAGTGGTCTTGGCCAGCGCGCTGGTCTACACGTCGTTCTCGGCCTCGAGCGAGGCAAAGAGCCCCAGCCAGCTCGTCGCCGGCGCTCAGCCGGGGCAGTCCTATGAGCTGACCGGGAAGGTCGCGCACGGCTCGGTGCGCCGCGAGGGCGGCGCCCTGCTGTTCCGCGTCCAAGACCGCGCGGACACCACCTCGGTGCCGGTGCGCTACGTCGGCGCGGTGCCCGATCCGTTCCGCGAGGGGCGGGAGGTCATCGTCGACGTCCGCAAGCAGGGCCCGATGTTCGTGGGCGAGAAAGACTCGCTGGTCACGAAGTGCCCCAGCAAGTTCAAGGCCGCCCACTCGACCTGAATGGCAATCCTCGGCCGCGCCTGCCTGATCATCGCGCTGGGACTCGCGGTCTACGGCGCCGCCGCCTCGATCTACGGCGCGCGGGCGCGCAAGCCGGCATGGGTCGAGTCGGGCCGGCGCGCCGTCTACGCGATGTCCGGCGTGGTGACGATCGCGTTTGCGATCCTCATCGCGGCGTTCATCCGCTCGGACTTCTCCTTCGGGGTCGTGGTCGACCACTCGTCGACGACCACGCCGCTCTTCTACCGCGCCACCGCGGCCTGGTCGTCGCAGGAGGGCTCGCTGCTGCTCTGGGTCTTCCTCCTCTCGGCGTGGTCGAGCCTGATCCTGTTCGTGCTCGCGCGGAAGGGGAAGCTGCGCGAGATCGCCCCCTACGCCACCGCGGTGCTGTGCGGCCTGGGCGGGTTCTTCCTCTTCTGCTCGATCTTCCTGGCCAACCCGTTCACCACGCTGGCCAACCCGCCGCTCGAGGGCGCGGGTCTGAACCCGCTCCTGCGCTACCCGAGCATGATGATCCACCCGCCCGCGCTCTACTCGGGCTACACGCTGTTCACGGTGCCCTTCGCGTTCGCGATCGGGGCACTGATCACCGGGCGGCTGGACGCGAGTTGGATCACCTCGACGCGGCGCTTCGCGCTGGCGGCGTGGTTCTTCCTCGGGCTGGGGATCCTGCTCGGCGCGCGCTGGTCCTACTCCGAGCTCGGGTGGGGCGGCTACTGGGCCTGGGACCCGGTCGAGAACGCGTCGCTGATGCCGTGGCTCGTCGGCACGGCGTTCCTGCACTCGGCGATGATCCAGGAGAAGCGCGGGATGCTGAAGGTCTGGAACGTCTCGCTGGTCCTGGCCGCGGGCGTCCTCGCCGTGCTGGGTACGTTCCTCGTCCGCTCCGGGATCCTCGACTCGATCCACGCCTTCGGCGCCTCGACCCTCGGAGTGCCCTTCATCCTGCTGATCGCCACCATGGCGGCGGCGTCGATCGGGCTGGTGATCTGGCGAAGACCGTCGCTGCGCTCCGAGCACCGGCTCGACTCCCTGTTCTCGCGCGAGTCGATCTTCCTGCTCAACAACCTCGTGCTCGTCGGCCTGTGCTTCGTGGTCTTCTGGGGCACGTTCTTCCCGCTCATCTCCGAGGCCGTGACCGGCGACAAGGCGTCGGTGGGCCCGCCGTGGTTCGACCGCTACACCGTCCCACTCGCGCTCATCCTCGTGCTCCTGTCCGGGATCGGACCGGTGATCGCCTGGCGACGGGCGACGGTGAGCAAGCTCGCGCGCTACCTGGCCATCCCGCTCGCCGTCGGGGTTGCAGTGCCGCTCGTCCTGCTGGGGCTCGGCGTGAGCTACCACCTCGAGGCGCTGCTCATGTTCGGCATCGGGGCTTTCGCGCTCACCGTCGTGGCCCAGGAGTTCGTGCGCGGCGCGGGCGCTCGCCGTGCGATGACCGGCGACCCGCCGCCGGCCGCTCTGCTCGCGCTCGTGCGCCGCAACCGGCGCCGCTACGGCGGCTATGTGGTTCACGCTGGAATGGCGGTGCTGTTCATCGGCGTGGCGGCCTCGTCGACGTTCCACCACCAGCGCGACGTGCGCCTCTCGCCCGGCCAGACGACGAAGGTCGGCGGCTATGACGTCCGCTACCAGAAGGCCACGTTCAACGTGGCCGACGACCACCGCAACACCGGCGCGCTCATCAGCCTCGGGGCCGTGCTCGACGTCTCCAAGGGCGGCAAGCACGTGGCCACGCTCAACCCCAGCCGGGGCTACTACCCGGATCTCAGCCAGGGGCCGGTGAGCCGCTTCTACCAGGGCGAATCCACCAGCGAGGTCGGCCTCCAGGCCGGCCTGCGGCGCGACCTGTGGACCGCGGTCGAGCCCGACACCTCCCGGATCGACCGTCTCGCCGCCGAGGCCGACCGCAAGTTCCCCGACGCCAGCCCCCGCCTGAGCCTGTTCATCGCCGGAACGCTCGCCGCCGGCTACGCCCGCAACCCGCCGCCCGCGACGTTCCGTGTCATCGACTCCCCGCTCGTGACCTGGATCTGGCTCGGTGGCCTGATCGTCGTCGCCGGGGCGCTGATCGCCCTGTGGCCGGTCGGCCTGCGGGCACGCCGTACGGCACCGGTCGGCTACGGCGCGCGCGTAGCCCGCGAGCTCGGCCGGGCGTAGTCCCGGAGTGGACTTCCTGCTGGTTCTCGTCGTGCTGGCGGTCGTGGCCGTCGTTGTGGCCTGGCCGCTGTACCGCGTGGCGCGGCCCACCCCGGGCGCCGGCGAGCGCTCCGAGGTGGAGGCGCTCGAGGCGGCCAGGGACGCCAAGCTGCGCGAGATCCGCGACAGCGAGCTCGACTACCGCACGGGCAAGCTCTCCGAGGAGGACTGGCGCACGATCGACGCCCAGCTGCGCGCCGAGGCGGCCGACATCCTGCGGCAGCTGGACCGCGTCAAGGGGCCCGAGGAGTGAGCTCGCGCGAGCACCCCGTCGGCCATTGGCGTTGCCCTATGCCGGCCGAGGGACCGCCGAGCCCCGCGTCCGCGCCGCCCACGCCGCCCGAGCTGTTGCGCACCGCGCCGGCCGGCCTCGACGTGCGACGCGGCGAGCGCAAGAAGGTGATCGTGATCGGCGCCGGGATGGCGGGGCTGGTCTCCGGTTCGAGCTCGCCCGGCAGGGCCACGAGCCGCTCGTCCTCGAGGCGCAGAACCGCGTCGGCGGACGCGTGCTCACGCTGCGCGACTTCCCGGGCGACCTGTACGGAGAGGCCGGGGGCATGCGCATCCCGCGGGTGCACGGGCTGACGCTCGAGTACTGCCGCCTGCTCGGCCTCGAGCTGCGCCCCATTCGCATGGAGTGCCCGCAGGCGCCGGTCTACCTCGCCGGGCGGCGCATGACTCTGGCCGACGTCAAGCGCGACCCCAGCCTCGTGCCGTTCGAGCTGGCCGAGCACGAGCGCGACCGCAGC
>Ga0111538_10010427_pt1 | contig 12358 bp, 11 predicted proteins | sample SoiMethybrSBSTD1_FD_79669 | JGI IMG/M metagenome (GOLD analysis project Ga0111538, IMG submission 79669) | Bulk soil microbial communities from a Populus tree surrounding site in Tennessee, USA - Soil MetaG P. TD hybrid SBSTD1 (version 2)... | ecosystem: Environmental > Terrestrial > Soil >...
ACCGCAAAGCGCGGCTGGGAGCGCCGCTATCACCACGTGATCTTCGTCGTCGATCGCGCCGGCAAGATGGTGCAGTGGTGGCCGCAGCACGACAAGCTGTTCGAGGCGCCGTGCGGCCGCGGCCCGCACAAGATCAAGATGAGCCCGTACGATCCTGAGAAGCACGTGTGGGTGTTCGACGATCAGCTCCACGTGATTCACAAGTTCACGTACGACGGCAAGCTGGTGATGACGCTGGGCACGAAGGGCCAGCGAGGCCGGGATGGCGGACGGCTGTTCGATCGGCCGACGGACATTGCGTGGCTGCCCGACGGCACCTTCTTCGTCAGCGACGGTTACGGCGGCACGCGCGTGGCCAAGTTCACCAAGGATGGCAAGTTCATCAAGGACTGGGGCACGCCGCCCAAGGATCCGCGCAACCCCGGACCGAACGAGTGGAACACCGTGCACAGCATCGCCATCAGCAAGGACAACCGGCTGTTCGTCGTGGATCGCGGCCATCGCCGCATCCAGATCTTCGATACAGAGGGCAAGTTCCTCGATATGTTCACCACCGGCGTGCGTTCGTCACCGTACGCGCACTACATCTCGACGGATCAGTTCATCTGGGTCGCCGACGGCGGCACGATGCGGATGCTGAAGTACGACTTGAACGGGAAATACCTGTACGGGTGGGGCGGGCCGGGCGGACAGCTCGGACAGTTCAACGGCCCGCACTCGCTGACCGTCGATCAGGAAGGCAATATGTACACGGCCGAGGTATTCAACGGCCGCGTGCAGAAATTCAAGCCGAAACCGGGCGCCGATCCGGCCAAGGTGATGGGACAGGAGTTACGTTACAGCGCCTCGGGCAGCCGATAACAGTGGAGAGTGCGCGAGGGTGTCGAGCGCGCTGTCTTGACACCCTCGTTGCACGCGCATAACGTGCGCGATCAACAGGCCTCGATGAGGCTCACCCACTCTCTCTGGCGCGCGCGCCCGCTGGCGCTCGCGATCGTGGCTACGATTGGCGCGGCCGGGCTCGTGTTGTATTTCCAGTACCGCGCCATCACCACGCTCGAATCCCAAACGCAGGTCATCGTCCGGCAGGTGAGCGAGCAGGCGGCCGCCGAGATCGCGGCTGAGCTGCATCGCGCGCTGGCCGGTCCCGTGCTCGACACGCTCACCGCCGTGAGCCAGCCCGATCTGCGCGCGGGACGGCTCGATCTCGTGGCGCAGGAGTACACCGAGGCGCTGGCCGCCTATCCGCATGTCGATCGATTCCTGGCGTGGAACTCCGGCACCGAAGCCACGACCCCGGGCGAAATGCTGTTCTTCGGTCGCAACGGCCGCTTCTCGCGCGACGCCGCGCTCGGCCGCGCGGTGTTCGATTTGGCGCGGCGGCATGCGCCGGCCCAGCACATCTTCGTGGCCGCCGAAGGCGTGGGCCCGGGCAAGGGCCATCAAGTGCTGTTGCGGGTGTTCTGGAACGACGCGAAGCGCCTCGATTACTTTGCCGTGCTCGGGTTCGTCGTCGATCCGGAGGCAGGGGCGTCGCGATTGTTCGAAGCGCCACGAGCCGCGCGGATCAATGCGCTGTTGACCCGCCGCGCCGGCGGCACGCCGCTGCTCTTGCGCGTGATCGACGAGCGCGGCGCGCTGATCTACGGCAGCGCCGACGCCGGCACGATCAGCGCGCGCCTCGACTTCCCGATGCTGTTTTATCCGTCCGAGGAGATCCAGGCGCGCATGTCCGGCGGCGGGGTCACAAGACCCTGGCGGATCGAGATCGGCTCGCCGGCGATTGCCGGCGCGATGTCCGGCATGAGCCTGAGCTACTGGCCGACGCTCATCTCGGTGGCATTGATGCTGGTCGCGCTCGGGCTGACGGTGCAGGCGCATCGCCGCTCGGCGGAGCTCGCCGAAATGCAGACCGACTTCGTGGCCCACGTCTCGCACCAGCTGAAGACGCCGTTGTCGCTGTTGAGCGCCGCGACCGAAACGCTGCAGATGGATCGCGTGCGCTCGCCGGAGAAGCTCGGCGAGTATCTCGACACGATCCACGCCGAGGCGGGCCGGCTGTCGCACCTGGTCCAGCGCGTCCTGGAGTTCTCGCGGATGCAGCAGGATCGCCGCTACGAGCTCGAAGACGTGGACTTCGGCGCGCTGACGCGGGAAACGGTGGACGCCTTTGCGCATGGCCTCGCGGGACAGTTCACGTTCAACGTCGACATCGCGGGGCCCGGGCCGTACGTCCATGTCGATCCCGCCGCCATCGAACAGGCCCTCGCCAACCTGCTCGACAACGCGGTGAAATACTCCGACACGATCAAGGAAATCACCGTGCGCGTGCGCAGCGACCGTCACTCGGCGATCGTCGAGATCGCCGATCGCGGCGTGGGCGTGGCGGCCGCCGATCACGACCGCATTTTCGATCGCTTCTATCGCGCGCCGAGCACGCTGCGTCGTCCGGGCTTCGGGCTGGGCCTGCCGATCGTGCGCGAGCTGGTGCAGGCGCACGGCGGCCGCGTCGACATCACCAGCGCTCCCGGCGCGGGGAGCACGTTCCGGATCTCACTGCCGCTCGCGAACGCGCCCGCCGTTGCATCGTCACGACCCATCGAGTCGCCGGAGGCTGCCTCATGAATCGCGCCACTGCCACCGATGATCTCCGCCACGTGCTGGTGATTGAAGACGAACCGCAGCTGCGGTCGATGCTCACCGACAACCTCGAGTTCGACGGCTACCAGGTCACCGCGGTCGCGTCGGGCGAAGAAGGCCTGCGCGCGTTCGCGGACAGCGCGTTCTCGCTGCTGCTGCTCGACATCATGCTGCCGGGCATCAGCGGGTTCGACGTGTGCCGCACGCTCAGGGCGCAGGGGACGCGCGTGCCGATCATCCTGCTCACGGCCCGCACCCACGAGCGCGATCGGGTCAAGGGCCTCGATCTTGGCGCCGACGATTACGTGAGCAAGCCCTTCGGCGTGCACGAGCTGCTGGCGAGAGTGCGCGCGCAGGTGCGCCGCGACGACTGGCACTCGATGACCGGCGAAGAATTTTCGTTCGGCGATGTCGTGGTGAAGCTGCAGCAGCGGCTGGTGCTGCGCAAGGGCCGGCGCGTCGCGCTCTCAGCGCGCGAATTCGAGCTGCTGCGCTACTTGTTCGCGCATCGCAACGAGGTCGTCAGCCGCGAGCAGTTGCTGCGCGACGTCTGGGGCTACAGCCAGCTCACCATCACGCGCACGGTGGACAATTACGTGGCCAAGCTGCGCACGCAGCTCGAACCGAAACCGCACGAGCCTCGCTACCTCGTGACGGTTCACGGTACCGGCTATCAATTGCTGGTGTGATCGCCCGTACAACGCGACGCGCGTCGAAAATTCACTTATCAACTTCGCTGGTCGAAGACGCTTGCGCGTCTTCTGTTTTGAAGCTGGGACGACTCTCGAGCATCGTCGCTGCTTCTTTCCCGCGAATACGTTCAACTGATATCCGCGTTCCGCGTTGCGCTCCTTGCGAAGCACTTCACTTCCCGCTCACACCAACTATCCGTATTCCCGGACCACCAAAGCTGACTCGTGCCTTCTCGGCGCGCGCAGCGTTGGCAACATTAGTGTCGTGTTGTGCACGTGTCAAGTGAGATCTTGCGTCTCGCGAAAAAATTTTGATCTTTTTTTGCAAAGCGGCGCGTTGGTCAATTCACCTATGAGGGCGCTCACCCTAAGTGTCCTGTCACAGTGATGGCGCGCTTGTGGCATTCTTCGATCAGTGCCCTACCTGTTGGTGTTCTTCGGATCGCTCGGCGTCGATCTCATTCCAATCATGGCGCCACCGGCGTGGACGGTGATGGCCTTCGCGATCATGAAGTACCAGCTCAATCCCTGGATGGTGCTGGCGATCGGCGTGCCCGCCTCCGCGTTGGGCCGATATCTGTTTAGTCTCTACATTCCAAAATTCTCGGACCGCGTGCTCGCGGCGAAGAAAAAACAGGAACTGAACTACGTCGGCAAAAAGTTGCGCGGACGGTTGTGGCAAACGTGGGTGTTCGTGCTCGGCTACACGCTGTCGCCGCTGTCTACGACTGCCCTCTTCACCGCCGCGGGTATGAGCAAGGTGCCGGTGTGGCACCTGCTGCCGCCATTCCTCGTCGGCAAATTCGTCAGCGACGCGATGATGGTGAAGGCCGGCGAATATGCCGCCGGCAACCTGAAGAGCATGATGGAGGGCGTGTTCAGCGCCAAGAACATCCTGATCGCGGCAATCACGCTGGTGCTCACCGCCGCGTTTCTGTTCGTCGACTGGCACAACCTGCTCGTGAAGAAGACGCTGAGCTTCAATTTCAGCGTGTTCAAGTAGATTGCGCAAAGGAGACCACATTGGAAACGCATCCCCTCACCGCATGGGAAAGCTATTACGTCATCGTCGGAACGTCGGGCGCCGCATTGATCGGCATGCAGTTCGTGGTGATGACGCTGATCGCCGAGCGGCGAAACCTCCAGGCGGGCGAAGCGATCAAGGCCTTTGGTTCGCCAACCGTGGGCAGGACTGGTTGTGGTACGCGATCCTGCCGTCGATCACGTACCTGGCGCTGACCGTCAGCGCGTGGCTGGTCAACACCGAAACAGAATCCGCGCTATTCACGATCGCCGGTGCGGCGCTCGTATTGGTGTTGATCGGCGTGCACAATGCGTGGGATTCGATCACGCACATCGTGGCCGGCGGCGCCGATCACGCGTGATTGTTGTGGGAGAGATCCGCGCCGGTAGACGCACCGGCGCGGGGGAGTCCGTTACTTGACGTTGATGTTGCCGGAGGTGATTGGCGTCACAAAATCGAACGGCGGGTAGCACGCCGATGCGTCAGCCACGTAGCCGCTGTTCGTGAAGTGATCGGGCGCGCCTGAACCGCCGTCGCCGTTGTCGACAACGTTGATGTAGATCGCGCTCTGGCCCTCGGCGGTGCCGGTGCCGTGCTCGATGGCCACACCGATAGTCGCGGTGTTTCCCGACACGGCCACGCAGGTGACATGGCCGGACAGTGTGAAGTCACCGAAGGACGGATCCTGCTGTGTGAACACCACGTGACCGCTGGGACCGTTGGGTCCATTGTGAGCTGCGATCGCGAAGTGTTTGACGCCTCCCGGATAGATCTGTTCGCCACCTCCAACTGCGAAACTCTTGGAAGGGGCCGCCGACAGACTACCGACGATCAGAACCGCGAGAGCTGCCACGGAGAATGCCCGCATCGTCGCCTCCATTTCGCCAAGCTGAACTGCTTAGCGACAGCGGAGACTATGGTCCGCACTATTCAAAGTAAAGGTGATTTCACGTCGAGAATGTAGAGAGCGTGCAAAACGTCAGCTTGTCTGGCCGCAATCTAAGGTCCAGCTTAGGCGAGCGCGCTCGCCCCATCATCCCATTGCTGAGCTGTCGCACGCGGGCCACTCTGCCGCTACGGATCGTTTTAATGCGGGAACCAGGCCGCGCCACAGTAGCACACCGACGTCCGTCGCGTGTGACGCCAGTCAAGCGCCGTCGTCAGAGTTATCTTCGCTGGTTTGGCCGCGCGATTTCACAGCCGGCTGAGGTGTCGAAGCGTTCTCGATGGCGACCGCCGCAACCGGATTCGCCGTGCGCGACCACGTGATTGTGAGGATCAGTCCCGCAAAGCAAAGAATGCCGATGCCAAAGAAGAACGATTCCAGCACGGCGATGTCCTGCGTCGTTAAGTGGAAAACACGTCCCACGACGGTATCGCTCGTGAGCCAGACATCGACCTGCGGCCGAAGGTTCTGAGCAATGTCCGGAAGCGTCAAGAGGAGCAGTGCGGCCGCGGAGATCGAGATGACAAAAGAACCAATCGCGCCGGTCGCGAATGCTCTAATTGAAGGTGACGATGCTGTCTCACCCTTGATAACACCACCGATGATGGCGATGGCACCCGTTTCGATTGTGATCAGCCACTTCGCCCAATCAGCAATCAGCTTCAGCGATTCAAATGCCGTGGAGGTATCGTTCATCGCCACGTCGCCCCTGCCAAGCTCAACGGCCTGGCGAAGAGCGGAGACTATGGGCCGCACCTTGCAAAGTAAAGGTGTATCCAATCCCAGGCTCAATGAGTGTGCAAACACTCGAGTGCTAGAGTGGCCGCAAAGCGCGGCGTTGCCAGCGTCCAATTCGCCATTTTAGGGCGATGTTGTAGGCGAGGTGATAACCGATCACGATGGCGCCGGCGGCAAGCGATTCCGGCACGCCGAACGCGCTGACCATCGCGTGACCCGAGACCCCCGCACTCGCCGCTTCAAACGATCGATAGAAACCGTAGACGACCCGCGCGGAGACGATCAACGTCACGATCAGCACCAGCCAGCGATTCGGCGTGTAGTGCAGTGCGCGGGTGCCTGGCTCCCACCGTGTGAAAAGGAATCCAATCGCGCCCAGGCCCAATCCGATCGTCATGCCCATCAGCGCGCCGCTCAACGCGCGCGGGATCCAAATCGTGGTGAACGCCGCGGAGACGAGAAAGAACACTGCTGAAAAGACCATCGCGGCGATCGACAACGCCGCGACCCACGGCCGTGCTTCCCGTCGCGCCGACCCCGCGCGATGCCGCTGGATCAGCAACAACGGCGTCAGCGCGACGATGATGAGCGGCACCAGCAGTAACAGCAGCAGAAGCGGCACGCTGTCCGTCTATGCAAGATTCGTAGCGAATTGATGTCAACGAGCGCGCGTCAGGGTAATCACGATCGACGCACGACTGTCCTCGTCAATCTGAACGGTGGCCGTCGCAAATCCGTCGGCGTGAGCGCTGAAGCGCACCGGACCAGGCGGCACGTCTGTGAACGTCGCGGTGCCGTTGGCGTCCCTCATTGCAAACTCGGCGGCATCGCTGGGAAAACGCGGGAGCAGCGTGATCACCGCACCAATGGGCGCCTCATCGCCGCTGCCGGCGACGCGCACCGTCAATCTGGAGCTGGGTGACGGCGTGAGCGCCACTTCCTGCTCCAATTCCGGTGTCTCATCGAAGTGGCCTTCGAGCGTTTGATGCTCGCGCGCGCTAACGGTGAGCGTGCCGCCCGCGGTACCGACGCCTTCGAGGAGTGCGTCACCATTCGCGTTGGTGAGAGTCTCCACGCGGCCGCCTCCCCCGACCCAGCTCAATTGCGCTTCCACCGGATGCCGGCGGATCCGGTCGATCACCTTCACAGGTATGAGGCCATCCGGCACAGCGATCAGCATTTCGCGCCCGCCTTCGGGCACGCTAACGCGCACGATGTAGCTCGAGTTGAAGAGACTGACGCGAAGTTGCGCCGGTCCCGGAGGAAACGGCGTGAACATCACGCGGCCGTCGCCGTCGGTCACACCGGAGCATCCCCGCGACGGCAGGGTTCCCATCGTCAAGCGCCGCCCTGAAGGCGTCATGATTTGTGGCGGCGGCGGCTGCGGGTCAGGTGTTGCAGACACGGCTCGACCGAGCATGGGACCGAGCGCAGTCATGATCCGGAAGGCCGCGCGGCCACCGGCCACCATCCGCAAATGTGCCGTCCCGCTGCTGCTGGTTGAGACAACGCGCGACATCGTGGGCTGCGCGTAGCCGCATTTCCCGGCGAATCCCGTCCACACGCGATAGCGTCCCTGCGCGAGACGATCGAAGATCGCGCGCCCTTGATCGTTGGTCTTCACCGTCACCATCGACAGCGGCGACGGCTGAACGGCGTCTTCGATCCACACGTCGTGCTTCGGCACTGGCTGCCCTGCTTCATCGACGACGTCGACGTGCAATTGGGATCCTGTCGTCACGGTGATGGTGCCGCTTTCGATGACACGTTTGACGCCTGTGACATTGGCGTCGGGCAACCGCATTTGCGCAAAGGGCTTGCTGTCGAAGGCGAAGAGCGTTCGACCGGGAGGCAACGGGCCGACGGTGATCGATCCATCGCGCTCGATCTGCTCTCGCACGTGATCGAGGCGGTCGGGGATCGGCACGCCATCGATGTCGAGCGATTGCCGCCGCAGTCCGCTTGCGGCCAGCGGCTCGCCATCGATCGTCACGAAGCGCACGTGAAAATACGTCGGCTCGAACAGTGTGATCGCCGGCAGCGGCATCACTCTCGAGGCCGGCACGTTGAGGTTCGCGCGATACGGTGCGTAGCCGGGCACCGAGATGTAGAGCGGCAGCCGGCCCTGCGCATCGGGCACGACACGAAAGTGGCCCGTACGATCGATCGCGGCGGTGATGCGGCCCGCCAGAGATGTGATGAGCGCAACGGTGCCCTGCGTGACCGGCGAGCCGTCAGGCGCAAGCACCTGGCCCGTGACGCCGGGTTCGGGAGCAGCCGGTTGCGCGGCGCGAGGCGCCGGCGCGATCGACAGCACCACGAGCGCGACGGAGAAGACGCGAAGCGGCACCAAGCCGCGATTATGCACCCGGGAAAGGGAGCCTGCTACCATTGAGCCCACGCGTCCGTAGCTCAGTTGGATAGAGCACCGGCCTTCTAAGCCGGGGGTCGTTGGTTCGAGCCCAACCGGACGCGCCACGCGCATTCGCGCGTGGCGCGCTCCGGCAGGACTGACGCTTAGGCCGCTACTGCTTTCGCCACATGACGACGCGCAAGCGCACAGGTTTCTGACCTCCCTTGCCGTCGCTGTCAATGCGTTCTTCGACGAACGTGCCGACGAGCGCATATCCCGGCGGCGGCGCCGCGCCCTCCAGCATCAACAAGATCGAGCCAGTCACCTGAACGCCGGCGGCGCCGGTATCGCCCTTGTCGCCTTTATCGCCCTTGTCTCCCTTGTCACCTTTCTCGCCCTGCGGACCGGTGGCACCTGTCTCACCTGCTGGACCCGCCGGACCCACAGGTCCCATCGGTCCCTCTGGTCCCGTCGCTCCCGTCGCTCCGGTCGGTCCTGTCGGACCAGTCGGCCCCACCGGCGCGGCGGGGGCGAGTGCGAATCGCAGGTTGTCGATCCTGACGTAGCCGTTGACCGGTCCTACGACCGCGATCGCATCGAAGGGCATCGCCGATCCGAATCCGCCGAAGACCCAGGTGGTTCCAAGACCGTTCCCAATCGGCGTGTCTGCCGAAGCAATCTGGGCGCCGGCCTTGTAGAACCGCACCGTCGCGCGCGCCGGGCCGTTGAAGTTCGCGTCGATTGAGACTTTCGACACGTCAGCCGGAAACTGGATCATGATCGGCTGGCCGGTGAATCCCTGACGCCCCGGTAGTTCGTTGTCGTTGTCCACCATGTTCCCGGTCGGGTCACACGCGCCCGGTGGGAACGGCCGCGGACTGCAATCGACGCCGCGGTGCACAGGCCCACCGCTGTACTGGATGAGAACGTTCCCTGCGGAGGTCCCGATGACGCTCACTTCGGGCTGGACGGAACCCTCGAACGTGACCAGAATTTCACTCCCCGCAAACAGACTTGTCGGATCTGGATAAGGGGTAATCTGCGCCGACGCGGCGGTCGACCACAGCAACGCCAGCATCGCGACACTGGCGCACAGCCAACGACTCGACTTCAACATGACATTCCCTGCCTTTCGGTTGGGGCCCTCCGGAAAACGCTGGGGGAGAGCTCGCTTCACCTGGGAATGTCATTTAGACGCGGTTTGTTTCAGGGCCAGACACGGTGACCGTGCAAATCCTGCCGGGATTGGGCCAGAATACCCCGTCCATCTGAATGAGACTTTCTGCGGCCAGTCCGATTCCGTACGCGCTTGTCGTCGTGGCGTTGCTGCTCGTCGCCTACTCGAATCATTTCCGCAACGGTTTTCATTTCGACGACAGCCACTCGATCCAGGACAACGTCTACGTCCGCGATCTGAAGCACATCCCGCGCTACTTCCGCGACGCCACCACCTTCAGCGTGCTGCCGTTGAACCAGTCGTACCGGCCCGTGCTGCAAACGACGTTTGCCATCGACTACTGGCTCGGCGGCGGATACAACCCGCTCGCGTTTCAGATCGACACGTTCATGTGGTTCATCCTGCTGCTGGCCGCAACCGCGGCGCTGTATTTCTCGATCACGCGTGATGCGTGGATGACGCTCGTCGCGGTGTCGATCTACGCGCTGCACCCGGTGTGCGCGGAGACCGTCAACTACATCGTGCAGCGCGGCGATCTGCTCTCGACGCTCGGCGTCGTCCTGGCCCTCGTGATCTACGTGCGATGGCCGGCACAGAGGCGATTCGGTTTGTATCTGATCCCTTTCGTGCTCGCGGCGCTGGTGAAACCTCCCGCGCTCGTGTTTCCGGCATTGCTCGCGGCCTACCTCGCGCTGTTCGATCGCAAGACGAGCATCGCGCGATCGGTGGCGCCGTCGGTCGCCGTCACGATCGCGCTCGCGTGGTGGCTCTCGCAAATGACGCCGCCAACCGCCACGACCGGCGCCGCGGATGCGGCGCGCTATCTGTGGACGCAGCCGTATGTGGCCGCCCGCTACTTCCTGATGTTCTTCGTGCCGGCCGGCTTGAGCGCGGATAACGACTGGGGCCTCGTGAGCGGACCATCGGACTCACGCGCGTTGATCGGGCTTGCATTCGTCGCGGCCCTAGCCTGGGCCATGTGGCGGCTGCGGCTCGTTGAAGCGACGAAGCCGATCGCGTACGGATTGCTCTGGTTCGTCCTCACCCTGCTGCCGACCTCGCTGACACCGCTGGCCGAAGTCGCCAACGATCATCGAATGTTCTTTCCGTTCGTCGGCCTGTCGCTGGCCGCCACCGTTGCCGCCGCGCTCGTGCTCGCGCGCCTGGCCGCGTCGCGATCGCGATTCGCGATTGGCGCCGTCGCGATTGCGGTGATCCTGCTTGCCGAATCGGCCGCGGTTTACGCGCGCAACGAGGTGTGGCGGACCGATGAAGCGTTGTGGCGTGACGTCGTCGAGAAAAGCCCCGGCAACGGCCGCGGCTGGATGAATTACGGCCTGACCCTGATGTCGCGCGCCGATTACCAGGGCGCGTCAGACGCATTCAATCGCGCGTTGCCGCTCACGCCGAATTACCATCTGCTCGAAATCAACATGGGTCTCGCATCGGGAGGGTTGAAGCAGCCGGCGGAGGCCGAGCGCCATTTCCTGCGCGCCATTTCGCTCGAGCCGCTCGACTGGCGATCGCATCGCTACTACGCCGGCTGGCTGAGCGGCGCCGGGCGGCCGGCGGACGCACTCGCTCACGCACGCATTGCCCGCGAGCTGAACCCGGCGGATCTCAACGTCGTCCCGATCGAGCAGAGCGTTGCCCGCGTGGACGGAACGCCGGAGTATCACCTCGCGCGATCGCTCGCGGAATACCGCATGGGCCGCTTCGCCGAGTCGATCGCGTCCGCCAGACGCGCGCTTGCGCTCCGCCCGGGGTATGCCGAAGCCTGGAACAACGTCGCCGCCGGACACATCGCCTTGCGCCAGTGGGACCAGGGCATCGCCGCGTGTGAAGAAGCGCTGCGCCTCAACCCGTCACTGCAGATCGCGCGCAACAACCTGAATTTCGCGCGCCAGCAGGTCCAGAAGCGGCCATGAGCAGCGGCGATCTGCGACGGGCCGTGATCGTGATTCCGGCATACGAGCCCACGCCGACGCTCGTGGATCTCGTCGCCGATCTCGGCCGCGACGGCCGGACGATCGTCGTCGTCGACGATGGGTCGTCGCCGGGCTGCGCGGATACGTTCAACGGGACCGCGGCGCTCCCCAACGTCGTCTTACTCCGGCACGCCGTGAACCTCGGTAAGGGCCAGGCGCTGAAGACGGCATTCAACCAGGTGCTGTTGCACACGCCGCCCGATGCGGTTGGCGTCGTCACCGCGGATGCCGACGGCCAGCACCTCGCGGCGGATATTCGCCGCGTCGCCGAGCGCCTTGAACGAACCGATGCGACGGGCCCGGCGCTGATTCTCGGCAGCCGGACCTTCGCCAAGGAGGTGCCGCTCAGGAATCGATTCGGCAATGTGCTCACCCGCGGCGTCTTCAAGCTGGTGATTGGCCGCGGGCTGGGCGACACGCAAACGGGACTGCGCGGGATCCCGCGAAGTTTTCTTCCCGAGCTGATGCGCCTCGAAACGGGCCGCTACGAATTCGAGCTGGAGATGCTCGTCCGCGCCACCGCGCGCGACATGACGATCGAGGAGCTGCCGATCGCCACCGTGTATGGCGATTTCGCGAAATCGCATTTCAATCCGCTCCGCGATTCGCTCCGCATCTACTTCGTGTTCCTGCGCTTCGTCGGGTTGTCGATCGTCACCGCGGCAATCGACTACGCGGCCTTCGCGATCGTGTTCAGCGCCCGGCACAACATCCTGCTCGGCACGATCATCGCGCGCGCGATCGCCGGCCTCTTCAACTTCACCGCCAACCGCACGCTGGTGTTCCGATCACGCGGCGAC
>Ga0111538_10010429_pt1 | contig 12357 bp, 11 predicted proteins | sample SoiMethybrSBSTD1_FD_79669 | JGI IMG/M metagenome (GOLD analysis project Ga0111538, IMG submission 79669) | Bulk soil microbial communities from a Populus tree surrounding site in Tennessee, USA - Soil MetaG P. TD hybrid SBSTD1 (version 2)... | ecosystem: Environmental > Terrestrial > Soil >...
ACTTCGAGCCGTCCGGGCCATACAGCAGCTGCACGCGTCCCTGGTAGGACTCGAGGTCTTCCACGTCGCGATGGTGCAGGACATCTTCGGCATAGCCGTCGTGTTTGCGGCCCTGGAACGAGACGCGTCCCGCCCACGAGTCGTTGATCCCGCCGTTCACGAAGCCGGACAGCAGCATCGAGTTGTAGTTGCCGTAGCTCACCAGCACGTTGCCCGAGTTGTCGAACGTCGGCTTCGCGGTGATGACGCTGAGCGCGCCGCCCACCACGTTCTTGCCGAGCAGCACGCCCTGCGGGCCGCGGATGACCTCGATGCGCTCGAGATCGTAGAAATCGAAGTTGAGGTCGCCGGTACGCCCCATGTACACGCCGTCGACGAACGTGCCGACCGATGGGTCTGCCGTCGGCGAGTCGAGGCGCGTGTTGGTGATGCCGCGGATGTTCAGCTCGGCGTCCAGCGGCGTCAGTGCGGTTAGCGAGAACGCCGGTACGTTGTTCGCGAGGTCGCCGACCGTGAAGATCTTGTTCTCTTCCAGCGCTTCGCCGCCGTAGGCGCTGATAGCGACTGGCGTCGTCTGCAGATCCGTCTCGCGCCGTTGCGCCGTGACCGTCACTGTCTCGAGCGTTTGCGCATACAACGGCGGCACTGCGGCGGCGAGCGCAGCCGTGCCCAGGAGACCGGAAATGACGGCGCGCAGCTGCGGCGCCTGACGGTAATCGAAACTCATCATTGCCCCCTTGCAAACAAGCACGTGTCTTTCTTGGTTGTAACTTGCATAACGAGACGTTGGCAGTCTACCCGCCCCCACGTTGCAGTTGCAAGGCGGCGGGCATCGCGTAGAAGCCCGGCGGCGCGGCGCATACGCTCGGAATCGCATGGAGCGCGACGGCAACGGTCGCATCCACTGCGGCACGCATGTGCGGTGCGGCAGGGTCCGGATCTTCCAGTGCGATCGTCGCTTTCACATTGGGACGCCCGCCGATCTCGATCCGCCAGGCCGCGGCCTCCCGGTGCGCGGCGCCGTGCAGCGCCGGGTCGGCGGTCCACGTCACCGAATGGAGGAGCTCGACGCCGGATTCGAGACGGGCGCGCCAGCGCCACTGCGTCGCGGCCACAGTCCCCGCTGCGATCGTTCCAGCCTTGATGCGGATCTCGCGCGGCGCGAGCGTCACGGTGTGCTCGGGCGTCAACGATGCAACTCGCGTGCTGAGCGCGTCCGCGACCGCATGAAACACCTCCATGAACAGCTCTCCGTACATCGCTGCGATGGGTTCCGTCGTAACGTCGCGCGCTTGCGGATCCGCGCCGAAGCCCATGAGCCCGAACACGAATTCCGGCGACGGCATCGCGGACGCGTCCGCCACTTCGTAGCACGCCACCGAGTCGAGTTGCGAGCACAGACCTGTCAGGAGCGTCGCGACCCGCTCGGCGATGAAACCGGGATTCAGTCCGACGCCCGCGAGCGTACTGCCGCCCCGCTTGCACGCTTCGAGCAACGGCCCAGCATAGGCAAGTCCATGACATGCGGGATGGTGGAATCCCGCGGTTGAAATCACGTCGATCCCCGCAGCCAACAGCGCGGCAACGTCGGCGTTCTGTTGCTGATAGGGCAACGTGATACGCGACATGTGCAACACGACGTCGGGCTTCGCCGCGATGATGTCCTCGATGCGGTTGGTCGCGAGGACACCGGTGCCTGGCCGCCGCGCGATCTCGCCCGCATCCACGCCGACCTTGCGCGGGTCATAGACGTAAATGCCGGCGAGTTCCAGGTCGGGGTGGTCGATCACCCGTCGCAGGGCCGTCCGCCCCATCGATCCGGTTGCCCATTGAACGACGCGAACCATGCGGTCTCAGGAGCGGCGCGGAAACCAGGGGAAAAAGCCCGGCGTGCGCGCGATGTAGGCGGCGTATTCGGGACGCGCCCGCGACATCCGCTTCTCGAGCAGTCTCTTGCCGGTCACGTTCAGCAGGAAGTGCGTCATCAGGATCGGCGAGAACACCGTCGCGACGCCGACGAGGTGATCGCAGGCGATGAGCCACAGACCCCACCACAGACAGGCATTGCCGAAATAATTGGGATGCCGGCTGTAACGCCACAGACCGTGATCGAGCACGCGGCCGCGATTCGCCGGCTCGCGTTTGAAGCGCGCGAGTTGCCAGTCGGCGATCGCTTCGAACAGAAAGCCGATCGTCCACAGCGCAGCCCCAGCATAAGCCGCTGGGCCCAGCGTGGGCGGCTGTACCAGATATTGCGCGAGCTGCACGGGCGCGGAGATCAGCCAGACGAGCAAGCCCTGCAGCAGGAATACCTTGGTCAGCGTGTGCCAGTGCAGATTCTGCGGAAAACGCTTGCGGTACGCAGCGGTGTAGCGCGGGTCTTCACCTTTGCCGACGTTGCGCCAGTAAAGATAGATGCCGAGGCGTGCGGCCCAGGCGACCGTGAGGATCGTGACCAGCGTGCGGCGCGGTTCTACGCCGTGGTCCTGCGAAACGAGAAAGCCGACCAGCGCGACGACGCCGAAGGCGGGTCCCCAGAAAATGTCGATGATGCTCGCATCGCGCAGCTTGATGCTGAGCAACCACAACGACACCACGCAGGCGAGCAGCACTGCTGCAGTGACCCACAGGTTGTGCCCGAGTCCCGGCGCCAGCTCCCCCACCATGCTGCACACTCCACTTTCTGGTCCTGGCCGACCTGTCAGTCTTATAATGCCAGTGACCCGCTGCGCGCAACCCCGGAGCCCGTTATGACCGACGCCACCCGTGTCCTCGAGCTGGATCGCATGCTCGCCCGCGACGCCATCCGCGACGTCCTCTCCCGCTACGCCCGCGGCATCGACCGCGCCGATACCGCGCTGCTCAAAGGCTGCTACTTCGACGACGCCCTCGAAGAGCACGGCAGCTCATTCAGCGGCCGCGCGCACGACTATGTCGATGCCGCAATTCCGAAGGTCAAAGGCATGGGCGTGATGCAGCACCTGCTCGGCAACAGCTACATCGATCTCGACGGCGACCGCGCCTATGTCGAGACGTACGTCTGGACGTTCCTGCGGGTCGAGCGCGACGGCCGCAGCTGGGACACGTTCACGGGCGGCCGCCTGCACGACAAGTTCGAGCGCCGCAACGGCGTGTGGAAGATCGCGCACCGACGCACGGTGTTCGACTGGAATCGCGACACGCCCTCGAACGAAGGCTGGTGCCTGGGCTACATCGATCCGAGTGCAGCCGGCGTTCGTCGCGGACGCAAGGACTCGCAGGATCCTACTTACGAGAGGTTCTAGGAAGTCAGAACAAGAAATTACTCTCGCCAAGAACGCCAAGACGCCAAGAAGAATTCAGAACTCAGGAATTCTGAATCTGAACTCCTACCTTGGCGTCTTGGCGCTCTTGGCGAGAGACATCTTCTTCTCCTCCGCTAAGTCCCTATGATCAAGCTCACCGTCGTGGTCGCACTCCCACCGATGTTGAGCGTGGCGAAGGTTTTCGCGCCCTCGACCTGGTAGTCGCCGGCGGTTCCCGTCGTCTGTTTGAGGCAATCGAGCGCCATGCGCACGCCGGTGGCGCCGACGGGATGGCCGGCGCCGATCAAGCCGCCGCTCGGATTGACCGGGATGCGTCCGCCGATCTCGATGTCGCCCTCTTCGATCGCGCGCCAGCTCTCGCCCGGCTTCGTGATGCCGAAGTGATCGATCGCCATGTACTCGGTGCTGGTGAAGCAATCATGCGTCTCGATGCCCTGCAGTTGCTCCACGCCTGCAATGCCGGCGCGCTTGAACGCATCGGTCACTGCACCGCGCACGTGCGGGAATACGTAAGGTTGACCGGCGCTCGCCTGCACTTTCGCCGAGTACGTGATCGGCGCGGTGCGATGTCCCCAGCCCTTGATGTAAGGAAAGGCTTCGAGGCCGATACCGAGCCGCCTGGCGTGCTCACGGGCGCGCGCTTCATTTGCAAGGAACACAACGGCGGCGCCGTCGGTGATCTGGCCGCAATCCTGTTTGCGCATGCGCCCTTCGATGGTTGGATTGGCGCTCTCGTCCTGCGTGAAGCTGAGCTCGTTGAAGGACCAGCGACGTGTCTGCGCATTGCGATTGCGCCGGCCGTTGCCGAAGTTGATCTCGGCGATGCGTGCCAGGTGCTCCGCTTTCAGGCCGAAGCGGCGGTCGTACTCGTCGGCGACGTCGCTGAATACGCGCGGCCAGGGATAGCGCGCCTCCTGGTATTCGTGTCCGCTCCACATCGCCGGTCCGCCGATGAATTGCGCGGCCTGCTCGCCCGGCACATTGCGCATCTGTTCGACGCCCAGCACCGCGGCGAGACCGTAGCGGCCCGCCTCGATGTCCGCAGCGGCCGCGAGCATCGCGAGACTTCCCGAAGCGCAGGCGCCTTCGTGCCGCGAGGCAGGCAAGCCCGCGAATGCCGGATCGGCTGCCGCGAACAATCCGCCGAGGTGACCTTGGTTGCAGAACAGCTCGGCCGCGAAGTTGCCGATGTGCGCGACCTCGACGTCCTGCGGCTCGAGCTTCGTCTCGATTAGCCCGGTCAGGACCGTGTGGCGCATCATGTCGGCGATCTCATGGCCGTTGCGCGCCCAGTTGTCGGCGAAGTCGGTCTGATAGCCGCCGAGCAGGTAGACCCGTGTCGTCATGTCGTTGCTCCCAGATACTCGTCTTCCAGTCGCTGCACGTCGTCGCGAGAGCTTAGCAACGTTCGACGAGCATCGCTGCACCGACGCCCGCCGCGCCGCTTGCAACTACCAGGCCCGTGGTTCCGCCGCGCGCTTCCAGCACGTCCAGCAATGTCGAGAGCAGGATCCCGCCGCTCGCGCCCATCGGATGGCCTTTCGCGAGATGGCCGCCGGCCACGTTCACACGCTCCGCATCGACGTCGCGATCGCGCATGAATTTCGCAATCGTCACCGCGAAGGCTTCCATGAACTCGATGCAGTCGACGTCCTGAAGCTTCATGCCAGCCTGTTCGAGCACGCGATCCATTGCGCCGATGCCGGCGAGCAGAGAAGAGTACGGATCGCCGCCGCTCTGAGCGTAGCTCACGATGCGTGCGCGCGGCCGACGCGCCGCGCTCTTGTCGCCAACGAACGCGAGCGAAGCGCCGTCGCAGATCGGCGGTGCATGCGCGATCGTATGTCGATGATCGACGCTGCGCCCGAGCGCGTCTGCGTAGGACTTCGCTAGCTCCACGAACGCGGGCTGCATCGCCGCGAGGCTCGCAGCGGTTGTCTGCGGCCGGACGCACTCTTCCACTGCCAGCGCGGCAGTGCCGTCGGCACGAGTCATCGGAATTCGTGAGCGCGTAAGCGCAGGGTTCGATTCTGCAGCAGCTGCGCGCTGCTGCGATCGCAATGCGCAGGCGTCGAGCGTGGCGCGATCGATGCCCTCGTCTTCCGCAAGACGATCCGCGGCCAGCGCCACGGGAATGTAGCGGCTGCGTGCGGGCATGGTCGCGTCGGTGTAGTAGTCCGCGGCATCGGCCATGAACGGAACGCGCGACATCATCTCGACGCCGCCCGCGAGCGCAGTGCGTGCCTGCCCCGAGCTGACCATCGCGGCGGCCTGTCCGATGGCGGTCAGACTCGATACGCAGTAGTTGTTCAGCGTGTACGCGGCAGTTCCATCGGGCAGGCCGCTATGTAACTTCGACACGAGCGCGATGTTGCCGCCCTGCGCGCCGATCTGCCCGACGCAGCCGAGCACGAGTGCTTCTGCGCGCTGCGAAGGCGCGTCGCCGACTCGCGAATCGAGAGCGGTGCACAGCTGGTGGACGAGTTCTTGAGGCTTGAGCTGAGCGAGACCGCCGTCGGCGCGGGCCTTGCCTCGCGGCGAGCGTACGACGTCGAACAGGTACGCGGAGCCGGTGGAACTCATGGGTGCACTGCAGCCTAGCACCAGCAAGTCTCGTAACGCAAGTTACTGCTGCGAATGATTGGGGCGCCAGTTACGTCCAACCGACAAGCCTGGTCACTCGCAGGAGAAGGTCCATGCGTAACGTCAGTGTATTGCTCCCGCCGCTCGCCGCCGGGTTGCTGGCCCTGCCCGCCGCGGCAACCGAACCCACCGTCAACGAGCTCCTCGCCCAGGGTAAGTTCTGCACGGCGACCGCCACCGCGGTCGCGCGCGCGTGCAGCAACGAATCCCTCGATGACTACTGGCTCGGCCTCGGCATCTGCATCAACGAATCCGAGGGCCCCGAGCGGACCGAGTGCATCACGGATCTCAGGGACGGCCTCGACGAAGCGAAGGACGAGTGCGCCGCGCAGCGCAAAGCCCGCCTCGACCTGTGCAAGAAGGTCGGCGAGGACCGCTACGATCCCGAGTTCGAGGCGCGCGACTTCGACCGGGACTTCCGCAACCTGACGAATCCGAACCCGTACTTTCCATTGACGATCGGCAATCGCTGGGTATACCGCAGCGCCACCGAGAAGGACGTCGTGCAGGTGACGGGCGCGACCAAGCTGATCGATGACGTGCGTTGCATCGTGGTGCGCGACGAAGTCTCCGAGGACGGCGTGGTCACCGAAGGCACGAACGACTGGTTCGCGCAGGCGAAGGACGGCACCGTGTGGTACTGCGGCGAGGAAACAGCCGAGTTCGAAACGTTCGAGGGCGACCGCCCGATGAAGCCCGAGCTGGTCAACATCGACGGCTCATTCAAGGCTGATCGCGACGGCGACAAGCCCGGCATCATCTTCCTGGCGAATCCGCGGCCAGGCCAGACCTATATAGAAGAGTCGTCGCTCGGCAACGCCGAAGACGCCACAACCGTGATCGTCATCGACTACTCGTACGGCAAGTACCCGAACCTCGATACCCTGGTACCGCCGGGGCTCGCGCGGTTGCTCTGTGCGCGCAATTGCGTCGTCACGAAGAACACGTCGTCGCTCGAGCCGGGGAGCTTCGAACGCAAGTACTACGCGCCGGGCATCGGTGTGTTCCTGGAAACGGCGCCGCAAACCGGCGAGGTCAATCGCCTGGTGAACTGCAACTTCGATCCGCGATGCTCGCAACTGCCGCAGTAGTCGGCTCAGGCTAAGGCCTTATCCGCACGACCAGCCGGCCTGCGTAGCGGGGCCGTCTGGTCGATGCGCTTGCCGCCGACCAGGCAAGTGTGCAGCTCGGCGGCGAAGTGCTTCATCTTCTCCTGCAGCTTCTTGTTCCGCCGCAGCAGCCAGTTGTAGCCGATGACCGCCGGCACGGCGACGAACAGGCCGATGGCGGTCATGATCAGCGCCTCGCCGATCGGCCCGGCGACGTGCTCGATACCGGTGTCGCCCGAGAGCGCGATGCGATTGAGTGCGTGGTAGATGCCCCAGACCGTGCCGAGCAGACCGACGAACGGTGCGACCGCGCCGGTGGTTGCCAGGATCGACAGGCCGTTGACCAGCCGGCTGGTCACGCTCTCTATCGAACGATACAGGCAGACCGTGATCCAATCGTTCAGCGACACTTCTTCCGCCAGCTGCCCCTCGTGATTCTGCGCGGCGCGAATGCCGTCCTCGGCCAGCATGCGAAAGACGTTGTCGCGGCCCGACAGCGCCGCCATGCCGTCCCACAGGGCGCCGGCGGCCCAGAACTTCTTGCGCGCTTCTGCGTAGGAACGTGCAATCGCGCGCTGGTCCCAGAGCCGCGTGAGGATGACGAACCAGGAGGCCAGCGACATGAGCGTCAGCACGACCAGCACGCCGATCGCCAGCGCGTCGGCCTGCTGCAGCATCTTCACCAATCCCAGGGAGCCCTGCTCTGCGCCGTTCATGTCGTGTGCCCTCGCTTGACCACGTGAGTCGTAGTTACTATGACATTTGTAGTAGATCGGACGCAAGCGCCGGCGCTTGCGACCCTACTACACGAGGCGTAGGCTCAACCTCGTCTATAGGTGGAGATCGCAGTGCCTTCGACCAAGCTCAGCCGGCTGGAACTGAACATCATGGAGGCGCTGTGGACCCACGGCGCGTGCTCGATACGGGAAATCCACGATGCCTTCCCCAAGCGAGGCCGGCCTGCGTACACCACGGTGCAGACCATGGTGTATCGGCTGGAAGCGAAGCAGATGGTCCGCCGCGCCAAGAAGATCAGTAACGCCCACATCTTCGAGGCCGTGCTCAGCCGCGACGCCGCGCACCGGCGCCTGGTGGACGACCTGCTCGGCCTGTTTGGCGGACGGGCGCAGCCCGTCATGGCGCATCTGATCGAGTCCGGCAAGCTCACGCTGGACGACATCAAGGCAGCCGAAAAAACTCTGCGCGAAGCCACGCGCAAGGACAAGGGCTGATGGCCTTCCTGCTCATGCACCTGTGGCAGTCGACGCTGGTCCTGCTGGGCGCGTGGGTGCTGGCGCGGGCGTGCCGCAACAATGCGGCTGCGGTTCGCTACTGGATCTGGTTCGTCGCTTCCGCGAAGTTCCTCGTGCCGCTGGCGCTGTGGCAACAGCTCGGCGATCGCATCGGCCGCTCCTTTCCCGAGCCTTTGCCCGTCGATGCAGCGCTGGTCGAAACCGCGAACGCAATGTTCGCTCCATCCATGCCGTACAGCCTGAATGTTGCCGACGCCGTGCCCTCGACCATGGCATTGATCGCGGTGACGATCTGGGCGCTCGGCGCAGCGCTGCTGTGTCTGCGATGGTTCCTGCAATGGCGCTCGATTCGCGCGCTGCTGGACGGCGCGCCCGAAGTGTCGATGGATCTCCCGGCGCCGGTGCGCATCACTGCCGGCGACCTCACGACCGGTGTGTTCGGCATCCTGCGTCCGGTTGTGATCCTGCCGGGCAAGGTCATGCAGGTGCTGGAGTCGCAGCAGTTGCAGGCCGTTCTAGCGCACGAGGCCTGCCACGTGCGTCGCCGCGACAACCTCACGGCCGCGATTCATCGCTGCGTCGAAGTGGTGTTCTGGTTTCATCCGCTGGTCTGGTGGCTCGGCGCGAACCTGCTGCGCGAGCGCGAGGCGGCCTGCGACGAAGCCGTCGTCGACGAGGGCCATGAGCAAGGCGTCTACGCCGAATCGATTTTGAATGCGTGCCGTCTCGGCGTGACGGCGCGGTCCGCTCCGGTCGCAGCGTCCACTGGCGGCGATCTTTGCGAGCGCTTGACATCGATCATGAGCGAACGGCGCGCACTGCCGATTACCAGCGAGCGGTTCACTGTGCTCTTCGCGCTGGCGACGCTGATATGCGCCGCGCCGCTTGCCGTCGGTATCGCGATCGGCGCAATTCGCGAAGCGTCGGGAGAAAGCCCGGCTGCGCTCGAGATCGTTTCAATTGCGCCGGCCGCATCGGGTTGGTGGCGCAGCAGCGAGTTCGAGCCGGAGAGCGGTCGCTTGATCGCTCGCAACTTCTCGCTGCGGGATCTGATCGACTCGGCGTATCCGGCGTCGATCGTGAACGCCGACCGCATCGTGATCGACGGCGTCCGCTACGACATCGAAGCGCGCTGGCGCAAGCCGGGCAACCTGGTCGGCACGAGCGAGCGCAAGACCTGGCGCGAGCTGCTGAAGCAGGTCGTGGAAAACAACTCGAACTACGAAGTCTACGTTACCGACCTGCACTAGCCGCTTGCGAAAGGTGTGGCTTTCGCCGCGCTTTCAATGGCGAAAAGTCGCCGAGGCGCTTTTCTCTAGACCGATGCAGTGGCGAGTGCGTCGCCCAGAGCTCGCAGCAGCCGCGAGCCGTCGCCACGCCAGGCACTGCCGTGCATGCAGGCCAGAGTCGTCGGCTCCTCGCGCGCGAATTCCTCGAGCACAGTCCGCGTCTGCGGCGCGTGTGCGAAGTAGTCGAGCGGTTTGCGAAAAGCCTCGCTCGGCCCGAGGATGTCCGACTCCGTGATCGGCACGGCGCCGGCGCCGCCCTGCGTGAACAGATCGCCGCAGAAGAACGTGCGCGTCGTCATGTCCATGGCGAGCCCGCACTCCCAGGCGTGCGGCACGTGCGGCGTATCGAACCAGCGCACGCGATGCTGGCCGAGATTCAGATCCTCCTTGTCGGCGAGCACTCGCGCCGGCCGGGAGGCGAAGTCGTTCACTGACGTCATCGCAGCGATGCGGCTGCAGACCGCGACAGCATACGGCGCGGCGGCGAGGAACTCATTGAGAGCACCGCACTCGTCGGCTTCGAAGTGCGACAGCCCGACATATCTCAGTCGCGAGACCGGCATGACCGCCGCGATCGCCTCGCTGACCACGGGAAACAACCCACGCAGGCCCGTATGAAACAGCAAAGGCTCGTCGTCGACGACCAGGTACTGGTTGAAGCTGAAGCCCGGCGTTCCGGGAATCGCGACCGGCGTGTTGATGCGATAGATGCCTGTGGCGATCTCGTGGATGTTCGTGCCGGCAGTGCTGTTCGTGATCATGGGCGTGATACTAACTCCCGCAGCGCCGCGGCGGGCTACCGCGCGACACATTGCTCGTCCGAATGTGCGCCCTCACAGGCGCGTCAGGGCGTGTCGGCGCTGGCGAGCAGCGAATTCCAGCGGGCGTCGGCCTGCAGGATCCTGAGGAACGGCGACAGCATCATTTCCTCCCGGACCCAAAGCTGCTGACGCGGGCGGTCGGCACCGGCCCGCGCCATGGCCCGCGCGATGCGCTCGAGTGCCGCGTCATGCTCGCCGCGAATCGCATGCCCCTCGGCAATCGCCAGCTGGGTCTGCGGATCGCTGTCCGGCGTATCGGGCAGAGCGATCAAGCGTGACAACGCTGCGTCAGCAGCTTTGCGCTGCCCCGGCGCGCGATAGGTCAGCGCGACGGCCTGGTCGCGCAAGAGTCCTGCGGGCATCCGCTCGATCACGACGAACGCATCGTCGAAGCGCCGTTGCAGGATCAAAACACGGGCGATGTCCCAATCCACCCTGGACAGCGTCGGGCTCAACTCGCGTGCCTTCTCCAGTTCTACGCGCGCGTCCTCCCATTCTCCGACAGCCGTCAGAAAGACGCCGAGGTTCGCCCGATTGACCGCGGACAGCGGGTCGACAGCGACAGCGCGCCGTTGCAGCGAAATTCCTTCGGTCCAATGTCCTGCCGTGAAAGACCTGCCCGCCGACACGCTGAGCACCAGCGGGTCCGAAGGATTGAGTGCGAACGCTCGCTTGCAGTGCTGCTCCGACGTCGGCAGGTCGCCGAGCCACGAGTAGTACTGTGCTGCCCTGACGTGCGACTCCGGGAGATTCGGACCCAGCGTCAGTGCCCGCTGCACGGCTGCACCCCACGCATCGAGCGTGCTCTGCGGGGTCGGCCGCGGAGCGAGGTAGTAAACGCCGGCCAGCCCGGCCCAAGCCCGCGCGTATTGCGGATCGACCTGCAGTGCCTGCTCGAAGTATTCCTTCGCAAGCGCCAGGTCCGCCGCGCCGCGCCGATTGAAAAAATACTTGCCGTGCAGATAGCGCTCGAACGCCAGCGCATTTCTGGTTTGTCCGCTGTGCAGATTTCTTTCTCCGGTGAGCTGTCCCTGCAGCGCCTCGGCTACCGCACCGGCGATGTCATCCTGCACGCCGAAGATGTCGGTCACGTCGCGATCGTACGTTCGCGACCACGCGTGCACGCTCGTCGCGCCATCGACGAGCTGCGCTGTAATTCGCACGCGATTGCCGGACTTGCGCACACTGCCTTCGAGCACGTGAGTGACGTTGAGCGTGCCGGCGATCGTGTGAATGTCGACGCTGCGACCCTTGAAGGAGAACGATGACGTGCGCGCGGTCACCTGCAGCGTCGTGGACTGCGCGAGCAGGTTCAGGATCTCCTCCGACAGACCCTCGGCGAAGTACGCCTGGTCCTGAGCCTCGCTCATATCCACGAACGGCAGCACGGCGATCGACGGCTTCGACGCATTCACCGCAACAATGCTCTGCGCTGCATCCGGTCCGCGGAATAGAAAGACGGCGATGCCCGCGAGTGCAATGAGAGTCAGCGCTGCCCCGACAGCCAGCGACCTGCGCCGCGCCGATGGCAGTTCTTCGGGCCTGCTCGTCGTGACATCCGCAACGAAGCGATAGCCGCGGCCCGGCACGGTCACGATGAACCGATGCTCGCCGGGCGTCTCACCGAGCACGCGGCGCAGCGAGTGGATCGTCTGGGTGAGGTTGCCCTCCTCCACGACGACGTCCGGCCAGATCGCGCTCAGCAGGGTGCGCTTGTCGAGGACCTGGCCGGCGCGCTCGACCATGAACAGCAGGGCGTCGAACACCTTGCAGGTCACCTGCAGCGGCTGGCCGTCGCTCCGCGAAGAGAGCACGCGGCGCAGCGCGTCGAGCCGGAACTCGCCGAACTCATAGATGAGATGCGCCGGCCGCGCGTTCAACGTGACCTCCCCGGGACATCCTTGAGAAGAATTGAGCCGCGGCCAAGGAGTTTTTAG
>Ga0111538_10010431_pt1 | contig 12357 bp, 9 predicted proteins | sample SoiMethybrSBSTD1_FD_79669 | JGI IMG/M metagenome (GOLD analysis project Ga0111538, IMG submission 79669) | Bulk soil microbial communities from a Populus tree surrounding site in Tennessee, USA - Soil MetaG P. TD hybrid SBSTD1 (version 2)... | ecosystem: Environmental > Terrestrial > Soil > Tree...
CCGCATCCACGCCGTTGATTCTCCCACGGGTCGATGCGGTCGGCTCGGGCCGTGCCCGGCGCGCCCGCGGCGCGCCGGCCACCCGTCGTCAGCAGCTCGTCGGGGCGGGCTGGTTGGCGAACCGGGCGGTCAGGTAAGACACCACCTCGCCCATGGCGGCGTACAGGACCGTGTCGTGGTCCTTCCCGGCGTACGCGGAGAGCTTCGTGGGGACGGTGTTGACCGCGCACTCCTCGCTCAGCAGCGCCTCGGTGATCCCGAGCGGGATCGTCTCGTCGACGTCGCCCTGCACCAGCAGCACCGGCGCGTTGTTGGGCTCCTGGGCCGGGTTGCTGCGGGCGAGCTTGGCGACGAAGCTTTGCGGCAGCACGCCGCCGATCACCATCTCCTCCGCGGTCAGGTCCGCGTAGGCGGCGAGCACCTCGTTGAAGCAGCCGCTCGCGAGCGTCCCGGTCAGGTTCAGCGCCGGCGCGGCGAGGATGTTCTGCGGCTTCACGCTCGGGTCGACGACCGAGAGCCCGTACACGGCGAAGGCCAGGTAGCCCTGCCCCGGTGTACCGGGGATGGCCGGGCCGATGAGGTCCAGGTTGGACGCCGGCGCGATCGCGACCACGCCCTTGAGCTGGAGGCCCGTTCCATAGGTGTCGGCGATCTCGCCGGCGAACAGCGCGGCCTGGCCGCCCTGGGAGTGGCCGGCGACGGCCCACGAGGTCGACAGCAGCGGGTTCAGGTTGCGGGCCGCCCGCACCGAGTCGATCACGGCGCGGCCTTCGCTGTCGCCCACCAGGTACGGGTGTCCGCCCGGCGTGCCGAGTCCCGGATAGTCGGTGGCCGTCACGGTCCAGCCCTGGGTCAGGTAGGACACGAGCGTGTCGGCGTAGTTGTTGTACGTGGGGTCCGGGAACAGGTTCGGCTGGCCCGACGGCGCGCACTGGTCGGCGAGGCCGGCGGTGCCGTGCGCCCAGGCGATCGTCTTGGTGGCGCCGGCCGGGTGGGTGAGGAGGTAGTACGGCTTCGGCGTCAGCACCGCGCCGGAGACGGTGATCGCGCGGTTGTTCGAGTCACGGGAGACGTAGGTGATCCGCTTGCCGGTGGCGACGTTGGCGAGGGCGGCCGACAGCTGCATCGTCCTGGTCGACAGCACCTTGCCCGGCGGGTTCGTCGCCGAATCCGTGGTGGCGCCGTCGGCGAATGCCGCCGCCGGCGCGTACATGAGCGTCACCGCGCCGATCAGGACCGCCAACAGGGCACTTCTCCGGATAAACAGGGGTAATCCGGCCCACGTTGATGTCATGCGAGTCTCCTTTTGGGTCCGTCCAACATCGAGTCGCATCGCGGTTTGCTCACTATAAGCTCTCGATCGGCCACGCATTGCATAACTAGAATATTTCCCGACGCGATTGCCCGAACGGTCCACACAGGTCTGTGGGCCACTATTGGCGCGTGTCTCCCCGCCGTCGTCTCGTCATCGGTGCGGCGCTGGCCATGGTGTTGGCGCTGGCCGTCGTCGTCGCCGTCCAGCTGATCGGCAAGCGTGCCCGCACCGGCACGCCCGACCAGGCCCGGCCCGGCACCGTGCTGCTGGTACCCGGCTACGGCGGCGGCACCGGGGGCCTGCGGGTGCTCGCCGATTTCCTGACGGCCGCCGGCCGCACCGCGCGCATCGTCACGCCGCCGGGCGACGGAACGGGCGACCTGCGCGCCCAGGCCGACACGCTGGAGAAGGCGGTCGACGACGCGCTGAACGACGGCGCGCCGTCGGTCGACATCGTCGGATACTCGGCCGGCGGCGTGGTCACCCGGCTCTGGTTCGACCGCCACGACGGGACGACGGCAGCCCGCCGCGTCGTCACGCTCGGCTCGCCCCTGCACGGCGCGAAGATCGCCGCGACGGGCGCAGCGCTGGCCCCGGACGCCTGCCCGCCCGCCTGCCAGCAGCTCGCGCCCGGCAGCGACCTGCTGACCCGGCTGAACCGGAAGCCGGCGCCGGTGCCATGGCTGTCGGTGTGGACCGAGAACGACGAGACGGTGCGGCCGCCGGACTCGGCCCGCCTGGACGGCGCGGTGAACCTGCCGATCCAGAGCATCTGCCCCGACGTCACGCTCGCCCACTCGCAGCTGCCGAACGATCCACTGGTGTCCAAGCTGGTGCTGCGCGCCATCGGCTCCGGTCCGATCGACGTGCCCACCGACTGCGCGGCCCTGCGCGCTGCCGCTTAGCCCATACGGGGTGTGGGCGGGCCCGGCCCGCCCACACCGGCGGTGATCAAGCCCAATCCGAGCACTTAGCTCGTCACGTCGCGCGTCTTGAAGTTCGCCCACGCCGCGCCGAGCAGCACCGCCACGTAGACCAGTTGCAGCGCCGCGCCACGCTCGATGTCGCGCCAGAGGATGGGCTCGCGGAAGAAGTCGATCCAGGCCAACCAGTAGCGCGTCGGCAGATAGGGTTTCACGCCCTCGGCCGCGTCCAGCGTCACCAGGACCTGGCTCGTCACCAGCACCGCGAGCGCACCCATCGCGGCGCCCAGCGCGGAATCGGCGAGCGTCGACAGGAACAGCGCGATCGCGGCGACCCCGAGCATCGACAGCGTGATGTAGCCGATCGTGCCGAGGATCCGCAGGCCGAACTCGGCCGGCGAGATGACGTCGCCGGACAGCGACGTGACGTCCGGCGGCAGCAGCACCACGCCGCCCGTGTTGGCCGCGCCGGTACCGAGCATCAGCACCCCGGTGAGGTACGACGTCACCACCACCATCGCGATCGCGAACAGCACGAACGCGATCATCGAGATCAGCTTCGCGACCAGCAGCCGGGTCCGGCCCACCGGCCGGATCAGCAGGTAGCGCAGCGTTCCGGTGGTCGCCTCACCGGCGATCGAGTCGCCGGCCAGCACCGCCACCGCCACCGGCAGGAACACCGGCAGCACCAGCGCCATCGCGGCCGCCGGGTAGAGCGCGCCGTTGGCGAGCACCGCCGACAGGAACGCGCCGCCCTGCCCGGGCGGCGGCGGGATCCGCGTGGTCGCGAGGAATATCGCGACGATGAACGGCAGCAGGCACAGCAGCCCGACGATCACATACATGCGCGGACGGCGGAACAGCTTCGCCAGCTCGACGGCGATCACGGTGCCCCCTGAATGCGGCCGCTTGACCGCGGGCTCCGCTCCGCTGCGCCCGCTGGCGGCCGCTGCTCATCGACCCGGTCGGAGCTGGTAGTCGTCGCCTCCAGCACCACGTCCTCCAGCGACCGGTGCTCGCGCCCGAGCGAGGTCACCCGGATGTCCTCGGCCACCAGCCGCGCGTTGAGCTCCGCCGGATCGTCGTGGCGCACCACGAGCCGATCGCCCTCGCGCGACTCGACCCGCCCGTCGAGCACCGCGTGCGCGCGCTCGGGGTCCGATGTGGACAGTACGACCCGGCCGGTGGGCCCGCGCAGCGTCGCCAGCTCGTCCTGGAGCACCAGCCGGCCCCGGTCCATGACGCCGACCCGGGTGCAGAGCTGCTCCACCTCCGCGAGCAGGTGGCTGGACAGGAACACGGTGGTGCCGGCCGCGTTCAGCTCCGTCATCAGGTCGCGGATCTCCCGGATGCCGCGCGGATCCAGGCCGTTGGTCGGCTCGTCGAGGATCAGCAGGCGCGGCTCGCGCAGCAGCGCGGCCGCGAGGCCGAGCCGTTGCCGCATGCCCAGCGAGTACGCCTTCACCGGGCGCCTGTCGATGCCGGCGAGGCCGACGCGGTCCAGCGCCTGCTCGATGCGACGCCGCCGGGATCCCCGCCGTCCACCAGGGCCGGCCGCGTCGAACAGCGCGAGGTTCGTGCGGCCGGACAGGTGCGGGTACGCGGCCGGGCTCTCCACCATCGCGCCGATCAGCGGCAGCACCTCGTGCGCCCGGCGCGGCACCGGCTGCCCGAGCACCTCGATGGAGCCGCGGGTCGCGTAGACGAGGGCCAGCAGCATGCGCACGAGGGTGGTCTTGCCGGAGCCGTTCGGGCCGAGCAGGCCGTACCGGTCGCCCTCCCGCACGTCGAGGTTCACCTCGTCGACGGCGAGCGTGCGGCCGTACCGCTTGGTGAGGTCGACCGTCGTGATCATCTGCGGGCTCCCGCCAGTTCGGCGCCGACGCGCTGCATGACCTCGGCGTCCACCAGCCCCGCGACGAGGTAGGTGGTGCGGCTGACCTCCGAGCGGACCACCAGCACCGACAGCAGCGGCGCCGCGATCAGCGCCAACTGCCCGCCGCTCACCTGCTGGCGCGATCCCCAGTTGCCGGCGATCCGCAGCGCGTCGCGGGAGACCTCGCGCGCCAGGGGCACGACGAGGATCTGGGTCAACCCGACGCCGTACACCTCCCCGGTCTGGAACCGGATCACGAACTGCCGAGCCTCACCGGGCGCGGGCTCCGTTCCCGGCTCGACCGGCTCGGTGCGCTTGCGCTCCAGGCCGGCGAGCTGGTCCGGGCTGATGAAGTTGTCGCCGAAGATCGCGGACCGGTCGTCCGGGTCGACGTGGCTGAACGACACGCCCTCGCGCCGGGTCGGCGGCACCAGCGCGTCCTCGGTGGGCGCGGTCTGGCGCAGGTCGAGGAACCGGGAGACGAGGATCGGCCGCTCCGCGTTGCGCGCGGTGACCGCGACCGAAAGCGGCAGGCCGGTGCGCGGGTCGGCCCAGATGTCGATGTGCCCCACGGTGCTGTGCGGGTCGGCCGAGGTCAGTCGCAGGCCGGGCGCGGAGACGCCGGCGATCCGCTTGCCCGGGATCGATGCGACGGGGTCACCCGCGCCGATCGAGAGCAGCCGGCGGGCCAGTTCGGGCGGCATCAGGTCGGCCCCGCGCGGCAGGCGCGTCGTCGGCTCGCCGTAGCGCTGGGTGAACACCGGCTCCCTGTCGTTGCCCACGATCTGCACCAGCGCGCCGACCGGCACGGCCTCGGTGTACGTGAGCCGGTTGGCGCCGTAGTCCCAGCTGACGACGTTGCCCCGCTCGTAGTAGACGCCGCGCTCCGAGCCGGTGTCGATGACGTCGACCCGCCATCGGTCCTTGCCCGCGTGCCAGGCCCGCATCCGGGTGCTGCCGCTCAGCAGCGAGGCGACCTGGCCCAGCTTGGGCAGTTCCGGCAGCCCCAGCGTGCCGACGCTCTCCGCGTACCCCTGGTACGGCCGCCCCGCCGAAGCCAGGATCTTCGCGGTCAGCGCGGCCGGGGCGACGCTCGGCGCGCCGGACGGCCGCGCCGACACGGCGACCGGGATCGCGGCGAGCACCGCCACCGCCGCCAGCACGGCGAGCCATCTGCGGCGCGCCTCGCGCCGGACAACCGTCATCGTGTACCCATCTGTCGGGTTCGCCGGATCGGGTCTTGACCCTGTCGGTCCATCTACCTTTACACGCGCTGCGGTGGTGCCCCGGTTGTCTAAGATGCCCGGGTGCGTGATCAGGTGGCGGATTCCGTCCGGGACTGGCTTCGGGATCCGGAGGCGCCGCGCCGGCTGGTCATTGCGCTGCCGCCGGGCGCGGTGGTCGAGCCGGTCGCGGCCGCCGTCGCGCAATGTCTGGATGCCGACGCCGTAGCGCTGCACACCATCGGCGGTCAGCTCACCGGTGGCGGGCTGGACTGGCGGATGGACATGCACCGGCGGGCGGTGGTGCTCGGCCCCGCCGACGCGCTGGTGAGCCGGGCGCTGAACCGGGGCCTGGGCGCCCACCGCGACCTGTGGCCGATCGAGTTCGCGCTGCTGACCAACGGCGCACACTGGATCGTCACCGATCCGGGCCACTGTCCACAGTCGACTGTCACGCTGGGACGGTTGGTCGAGTTCGCGCGGCACTGGCCCACCGCCGAGCCGTTGCGGCTGACGACGCTCGCCCGGCCGGCCGCGCCCACCACCACGCTGGTCCACGCGCCGGGCGATGCCGCCGCGCTCGCCGCGTCGGCCGTACGCCGGCACCGCGCGGGCCACGGGTCGACGCTGCTCGTGCTGCCCGGCCTCGCCGAGGCGCGGGCCGCCCACGCGGCGCTCCCGGACGCCGCCGAGCGCACCCTGGTGCACCCCTACTACCGGCCGGCCGACCGGGCCCGCGCGGTGGCCCGGCTCGCGATCGCCGACCAGATCGTGGTCGCCACCGAGGCGGCGGCCGTCGGTCTCCAGGCCGCCGTGCGGCTCACCGCCACCATCCCGAAGCGACCGCCCCGCCCACTGTCCCTTGTGGACTTCGAGGACGTGCGGACCTGGTTCGACACGGACACCGATGGGTCCACTGTGGACGATTACGTCCTCGACGACGGTGGCGAGGCACACGTCGCGTTCGCGCACTGGACCCCCGTCGACGCATCCGGGCGTCCGCCGGCCGACGTCCGCGTCCCCGACGCGACGGCGCGCTGCCGCGCGCCGCTCGCGGAGGTCCGGGCGCTCGCGGCGCGGACGCCGGTCTGGCGGTTCGACCCGGCCGCGGAGGGCTGGACCGCGATCGGCGACGGCGCGCCGCCCCGCCCCGGCGAGGTGCTGCTCGCCGCGGCCGGCGCCGGCGGCTACGACCCGGCAACCGGCGTCGACGCGGCGGCGACCGCACCCGTCCCCGACTGCCCGTCGCTGGATCCCGTGCCGGCCATCGGCCGGGTCGACGGCACCGGATGGCTGACCCTGGACCGGCACAGCACCGACGTCCGCGACCAGGCCCGCGCGCTGCTCGTCGCGATCGACCCGGATCTGCCGCCGGCCGTGCGCGACGCGGTGGCGACCGCCGGGTACGCCCACGACGCCGGAAAGTGGCACCCCGTCTGGCAGGACGCCCTGTGTGCGCTCGCCGGCGACGACGAACGCGAGCAGGTGGCGGCGGGCCGGCCATGGGCGAAGTCGGGCATCGAGGGGCGCCTGGAGTTCGCCGACGGCGCGCGGTTCCGGCACGAGTTGGCCTCGCTGATGCTGCTCGACGGCCCGCTGCGCGGCGTGCTCGCCGGTGCGGATGATCCGGATCTGGTGCGCTACCTGGTGCTGGCGCACCACGGCAAGCTGCGCCAGCGAATCGACCCGTCGGACCTGGGCGTGGTGCCCGGACGCGTCACGGCGACGCCCGCGATGTTCGGCCAGCCGGCCGCGGCGCTGACCGAGGATGTGACGACATTTCTCGACGGCTCCTGGACCCGTACCGTCGACGACCTGCTGGCCCGGTACGGCCCGTTCCGGCTGGCGTACCTGGAGACGCTCGTGCGGATGGCCGACTGGCGCGCCAGCGCCCGCCGCGGCAGCCCGGCCTAAACCGTGGAAACGTGCTCCAGCAGCCACGTCTGTGCGTCGAGCTCGCCCATCGGCCGGGCGAACAGGTAGCCCTGCCCGTACTCGCACGTCGTGTCGACGAGCAGGTCGAGGTCGTCCGGGGTCTCGATGCCCTCGGCGACGACGGCGAGCTGCAGCGTGTGTGCCAGCCGGACGATGCCCTTGACGAGCTCGTACTGCGACGGGGACGTCGTGATCGTGTCGACGAACGACTTGTCGAGCTTGACGATGTCGACAGGTACCCGGTGCAGGTAGCTCAACGACGAGTACCCGGTGCCGAAGTCGTCGATCGCGATCCGCACACCGGCGGCCCGCAGCGCGTCCAGGTCGGCCCGGATCCGCTCCTGGTCCTTGTCGCTGAGCAGCAGGCTTTCGGTGATCTCGATGATCAGCGAGGTCGCGGGCAGCCCGGACGCCGCCAGCTCCGCCATGACCAGGTCCACGAAGCCCGGGCTGTGGAACTGTCGGGGCGAGACGTTCACCGCCACGTACGGCGGACGGCCGCCGGCCAGCTCCCGCCACGTGCGGGCCGCGGCGATCGCGGTGCGCAGGACCCACTGGCCGACCTGGACGATCAGCCCGCTGTCCTCGGCGATGTCGATGAAGTCCAGCGGCGGGACCATTCCGCGGGTGGGGTGCTGCCAGCGGATCAATGCCTCGAAGCCCTCGGTGCGCCCGGTGGCGAGGTCGACCACCGGCTGGTACGCCAGGATGAACTCCCCGTTGCTGATCGCCTGGTCCAGCGCGGCGTGCAGCTGCAGGCGGTCGAGGATCCGGGTGTGGAGGGTGGCCTCGTAGCGGCACCAGCGGCCCTTGCCGTCGCCCTTGGCCATCGCCAGCGCGACGTCGGCCCGGCCCAGCAGCTCCGCACCGTCGGCCGCCTCCCCGGTGGTGACCATGCCGACGCTGGCATGACAGACGACCGAGCCGCAGGTGAGCGTGAACGGCTCGTCGAAGGTGGACACGATCCGTTCGCCGAGCTGTTCGAAGCCGTGCGTCCCGTCGACCGCCTCGACGAGGACGCCGAACTCGTCCGCGCCCATCCGCGCGACGCCGTGCTGCGGCGTGACCGCGGCCACGAGCCGTTGGCCGACGGCCGCGAGCAGCTCGTCGCCGGTGTCGTAACCCATGGTGTCGTTGATGACCTTGAAGTTGTCCAGGCCGATCAGGAGCACGCCGGCCGTCGTCGGGGTGCCGTTGACGGCGGCGACGGCCCGCTCCAGCCGCTCCGTGAACAGCGCCCGGTTCGGCAGGCCGGTGAGGGAGTCGTAGTACGCGCGGTGCAGCAGTTCCCGCTCGAGCCGCCGGTGCTCGGTCACGTCGCGCAGGGTGATCACGACGCCCGCCACCGTCGGCTCGTGCCGCAGGTCGCGGCAGGACGCCTCGACCTGCACCGGCCGGGATCCGGCGCGGACCGTCCAGTCGGTGAGGTCGGAAGCGCTGCGGCCGGCGCGCGCCGCAGCGAGCGTCGCGACCGCGCTGTCCTGCGACTGGGGATCGATGAGTTCGAGCAGCGGCACACCGACGATGTCGGTGGCACCGAAGATCGTCTCGGCCGACGGGCTGGCGTACCGCACCCGGTCGCCGTCGTCGAGGATCATGATCACGTCGGTGGCGTTGAGCACGAGCGTGCGGAAGTACACCTCGCTCTCGCGGCGCACGATCTCCGCGTTCGCGGCCAGGCCGTCCAGCGCCAGGACGGCCTGCGCGGCGAGCACCTGTACCGCCTCCTGCAGCGCCACCAGGGCCGCGTCGTCGGCCCCGACGTCCAGGTGGCCGCTGATCCGGCGCCCGGGCAGCGTGCAGCGCAGCAACAGCTCGAAGCCCGCCCTGTCGTCACCGGCGTCCAGCCCGAGGACCCGCGTGGGCACGATGCGCATCTCCGGGACGGCGTCCGGGTCGACGTCGGTGTCCGACTCGGTGACCGAGATGCCGACGTGGTGGGTGGTGTTCGGGGGCAACAGGTCGGCGATCGCGGCCCGGACGGAGGCGGAGACCTCCGCGGCGGAGGTGGCGCCCAGCATCGCGGCGCCGGCGCGACGCAGGCCCGTCTCCCGCGCCACCATGAGCCGGTGGACCGTGACCACACCGGCCAACCGGGCGACGACCAGGCCGAACAGCACCGCGCACAGCACGCCGATCATGACGGCGTCCTTGACCTCGCCGGTGAACGCCTCGGTGAGCAGCACGGCCGGCGGGATCAGCGACGCGGCACCGAGCATGACCACCCGGCCGCGGCCGGCCTGGGTGGGTCGCAGCACGCGTGGCTCGGTCAGCCCGACCATCGACGGGTGGATCGCAGCGGCCCCGATCGCGGCGTAGAAGAACACGTAGACGGCGTCGGTCAGGCCGCCAAGCTGGTAGGCGTTGTTGAGCTGGAGTGCGCCGTACACAACGTCGCCCATCAGGAGCAGGCCGAGCCCGGTGGTGAGGAGGACGACGCTGCGGCTGCGCCCGAACGCGGTGGCCATGCGGACCAGCACGGTGACCAGCAGCACGTCGCACAGCGGGTAGGCCACCGCGATGACCTTCTCGACGAGCGTCAGGTCCGGCGTCTTGATCAAGGGGTTGATCAGGAAGATCCAGGACAGCAGCCCGACTCCGCAGGTCAGGGTGACCGCGTCCAGGAGGCTGGCGCGGTCCCGCACCGCGGCGCCCGAGCGCAGCAGCCGGATCAGGCCGAACCCGAGCAGCGGGTAGACGGCCAGGTAGAAGGCGTCCCCCAGCGAGGGGAACGGATCGGCGACGCCCTGCACGTCGGTCAGGTACATGTTGATGACGTCGCCGGCGGCGAACGCGAAAACGGCGGCCGCTACGAAGATCCACGGGCTGCGCCGGCGGGGACGGTGGTGGACCACCCCGAATCCGATCGCCGCCACCGTCGCCAGGCCCTCTCCGGCCACGAACGTCAGGTGTGCGGCGGGGACGCTGAAATACAGAACAGCGAGCACGGCCATCGAGAGCCCGTACCCGATCATGACCCGACGTGCCACACCGATCCCCCGCGTCGACCCGGGCGAGCGACGACCGCTCCACGAGCGGGTCCTCGCCCCGTGCCCTATCGGCGCGGGAAGGGATCTGATGAGCGTTTCGGGACCGGCCACCGTAAGTTATCGCCCTCCCCCACGGCCATTGGCCGTCAGCAGGACCACACCAGTGCAGTCGTAGTCAATCATGAGCTGGTCGGGTGGTAGCCGCGTGATCGTGAGGTTGTCGGTCAACGGACCGAAGACCTCTTCGATGGTGTCGACGTCGATCGGGTAGGCCGGCCAACTCGGGCCGGCGCGCATCTGGTAGCGGCGTAATCCTGCCATGAACGCGGCCACTAGGTGACCACCCGGTCGTACAGACTCGACGAACGCTCGGCAGAACGCCGCAAACTCCGCGGCGTCCTCGGTCACGCCCTCCGCAACGAAATGCATCGACGCCAGGTCGTAGTTCAGGCCCACGGTCGCCGTCCGGGCGTCGCCGTGAGCCGGATGCACGCGGCGCAACGCCTCCTCCATGGTCGGCGGCAGGTCGGGGTTGTGCCGCCGGCAGAGGTCGTAGAAGGGCTGCCAGGTCCGGTCCGGACCGTCGCTGACCTGCCGCCGCAGGTACGCCAGGTTCGTCGCGCCGCGCTCGACCGCGTCGATGTGCCGGCTGGCGCCGGCCGCCAGCAGGAGCGGGTACAGGTTCGGGCCCGCGCCAAGCTCGACGGTGCGAAGGAGGCTATCGGGCGGGAATCGCCGATAAAACGCCGAATGGTGCTCGATGACCTGGGCGTCCGGAACCGCAACTTCGCCGTAGATTTCGTCGATATAGTCCGCCGTGGGCCAGTCGTCCCAGTCGACGTCGTCGTTGCCCCACGGCCGATCCGGGCCGCCGCTCATCCGTGCCTCCCTGCTGGCCGGCCGGTCGCTACGAGCAGAATCCGCCGTCCACTCGCAGCACCTGGCCGGTGATGTAGGAGGCGGCCCGGCTGAGCAGGAACGCGATGGGCTCGGCGATCTCGTCGGGGCGGCCGATCCGCGCCATCAGCGTAGGCCGGACCGCCTCCTCCGTGTCGTACCCAGCCCGCACGGCCCGAGACACCAGCGGCGTGTCTATCAGGCCGGGCGCCACGCAGTTCACCCGCACGAGCGGCTCCCGGTAGATCTTCGCGAACGCCTGGGTGCTCGTGATCACCGCCGCTTTCGTCGCGGAGTAGATCGGATCGGCCGGCTCGCCGATGATCGCGTCGATGGACGCGACGGTCACGATCGACCCGCGCCGGCTCGACTCCTGGATCAACCGGCCGAGGATGTCAAGGCAGTAGTGCGTGCCTAGCTGGTTCACAGCGATGGTCCGGCCGACGGTGGCGTCCGTCTGCCCGCCGTCGGTGGAGACGGGAGCGACACCGGCGTTCGCGACCAGGTGGTCCAGCCTGCCGAAGCGGGCCCGGATCTCGCCGGCCAGCCGGTCGACGGCGGCCCGGTCGGCCACGTCGGCCCGCAGGAAGACATGGCCGGCGACGCCGTCGAGGGCGCCGTCGGCAGGCGGGCGGCTGGCGTTGCAGACAACGGTGGCGCCACGCCGGGCGAGCAGGGTCGCCGTGGCCAGACCGATGCCGCTCGTCGCGCCGGTCACCAGGGCCACTGCACCGTCGAAATCCACGTGCCTCAATATCCCACACCCGGCGTCCGCGGGCCCGCGGACGCCGCCGCGACCGCGGCCAGGTCGCGCCAGTCGTCCTCGAGCGGCGCCTCGGCGCGCGGGTGGTCGGGGTTCGTGTCCAGCACGATGTACTCGGCGCCGAGGTCGGCGAGCGTCAGCACGTCGGCGACGACCTGTTCCAGGCTGCCCTCGCCGGGCCGGCGCTCCCCGTCGGGCAGGCCCGCGGGCTTCACGTGGGTCCGCATGCGCGGCGCGAACGCCGGCACCGGCCGCCCGGCGTCGGCGGCCGCCGCCCGCAGCGCCGGCAGTCCGGTGTCGCGCAGCCAAGCGTGCTCGGCGTTGTTGGGGTGCCACGCGTCGCCGAACCGGGCCGCCCGGCGGATCGCGGCCGGGCTGGTGCCGCCCACCCACACCGGCGGGTGCGGCTCCCGCGCGGGCCTCGGCCCGGTGCCG
>Ga0111538_10010432_pt1 | contig 12357 bp, 10 predicted proteins | sample SoiMethybrSBSTD1_FD_79669 | JGI IMG/M metagenome (GOLD analysis project Ga0111538, IMG submission 79669) | Bulk soil microbial communities from a Populus tree surrounding site in Tennessee, USA - Soil MetaG P. TD hybrid SBSTD1 (version 2)... | ecosystem: Environmental > Terrestrial > Soil >...
CTTCTTGTTCAGCAAGCGCGAGGTTTCACTCTTGAACACCTTGGGGCCGATGCGCTTTCCAATGGCGTAGTTGACCGCATCGCCGAGCACCGCCGCGATGATCAAGAAGAACATCATCGCGTAGACGTTGAGCGGCGAGTTATCGATGGCACACACCGCCCCAACGGCGAAGAGTAGCGAGTCGCCGGGCAAGAAAGGCGTGACGACGAGGCCGGTCTCGCAGAAAACCACGACGAAAATGATCACATAGACCCAGGGGCCGAAGGCCTGCGTCCATTCGGTGAGGTGCGCGTCGAGGTGCAGAATTATGTCGATGAAGCTTTTGATGTATTGCATGAGAGATCGCCCAAGCGCCTCTTGGGCCAAGGCTCCGGGCAGGGTATGCCGCGGGGCGATGCTTCCGGCAAGCGAAGTTGGCTGCGGCCGTTTTTCGCGGCGTCGGGGCTAGAAGGGCAACCCAGGCCGCGCCTGGCAGTCCGATCAGGCCGCGCCGGCTTGTGCCAGCGAAAACGCCCCCGTGGCACACGCTGCGCGAGCGTCGCAGCCGTTGGCGCATGGCCCGAGGTTTGCTGAAGAGGAGCTGAGCGGGAGGCGGCGAATCATGGCACGAGCGGAAGCGGGTTCTCGACCGGAGACGACGATCTCAGCGAGCTACCCGAGCCCTACCTTTCCGTCGCAACGGCGGTTCAACGCTCTTTAGATTCAGCTGCTTTGAACGCGCCGGAACGGGTGGAGGAAGCTGGCCAGGCCGCCCGGGTTGCGCGTCGACATCCAGAGTCGACCGTGCCCGTTGAAGTGGCACACCAGGCCCTCACCCGAGAAAAACAGGCTCTTCATCCCGCCGATCCGGTTCACGTTGTAAGTGAGCCCGCCGGTGAAACCGACGATGTGGCTCGTGTCGCAGATGTAGCCGGCGCCGCCGATGTCGACGCTGTGAATGCCGCCATAACAGCAGAAAAACAGCGGTCCCGTGCCGATCGCCTTGAGCAGGAACAACCCCGCTCCGCTGAAGAAGCCCTTTGCCCCGCCCCACTTGGTGTCGAGTTGAACGCTGGGTGCGCTCGCGAGAAACGCGCCCGACGACAGGAAGATCGGTGTCGAACCGTCGCACTGGATGACCTCGGCGTCGCCTTCCGGACCGGGCGCGAGATAAAGCCGCTGCCCGGGAGCGGTCGCGGTGAACGTGTTCTGAAATACGCTCTCTCCGCCGAGCATCTTGCGCTTGGCGGCGGCGAGGATCCCTCCTTGGATCGCTGTTTTCATCTCGACGCCGGAGTCCTTGGCGACCATTGCGCTCGGCTCGGCGAGCATCTGTTCGCCGCCCTGGTCGAACGTCACTTTGATCAGCGTGAAGTCGGGCTTCTGGAGGAGCTCGTAGTGCATGATCAACCCGACCGTGGCGGAAGTAACTGTCCGACCGCGTGACCGTACGCGGTCGGGTTCCGCGACTGAATCCAGATCCGCCCCTGGCCGCTGAAGTGGCAGACCAGACCTTCACCGGAAAGGAAGGACGCGATAAAACCGCTGCCACTCTTTCCGACCGAATAGGTGAGCGACGCGTCCCAGGCAACGAGATGACCGGTGTCGATCACCAGGTTGCCGTCGCAGCGGAGCTCTTCGATCCCGCCGAAGGCGCCGACCAGCATCCGACCGGGACCCTGGGCAGTGGCCTTGAGCACGAACACGCCTTCACCCGCGAAAAATGAGCGGAATCCCCCGAGCTTGGTCTCGATGTTGACGTTGGGAGTGGAGGCGATGAAGGAGGCGCTCTGCACGAAGTATCCGAGCTCTGTCATTTCGAGCACGGTCATGTCGCCGCACAGCGCGTGCGCGAGCAGCACCTCGCCTTGACCGCCCTGCGCGGTGAAGGTGTTTCGGAAAAACGACTCGCCACCGAACATGCGCTTGAGGCCGCCCATCAAGCCGCCCTGCGACTGGGTCTGCATCTGCACGTTCGGGCTCATGCCGACCATGGCGCCGGACTCGGCCACGATCGACTCGCCCGGCGGCAAGGTCACCTTCGCCAGGCTGTGCGCGGGCCGATAGACGACGTCGATCTGCATCGATTCCTCAGGGCAGCAATCTGCCGACCCAGTCCGCGAGCGCGCCGAGATTGCGACTTTGCAGGTACACGCGCCCGCTGCCGTTGAACTCGCACACGATGCCCTCGCCCGATGCGACGAAGCCGAGCACTCCGCCGCCGGCGGAACGGATGTTGAAGTCGAGCTGGCCCTCGAAACCGACCAGGTGGCCGTTGTCGACCATGAACGGCCCCCGGACCTCGACCGTCTCGATGCCGCCGTAGCTCGTGAACCAGAGCTCGCCGTTGCCGGAGATTTCCAGGAAAAAAGCGCCTTCTTTGGCCAGGAGCCCGCGCAGCCCGCCGAAGCGCAGCTTGAGATCGATGGCGCCGGTGTGCGCGAGGTACGCGCCCGCCGACAAGACCAGGCGCTCCCCGGCCAGCCGTCGGTGCTGAATCTGTCCCGACAAGGTAGGCGCCAGCCAAATGCTGCCCGGAGTTCGAGCGGTAAAGTGGTTGACGAAGAACGTCTCTCCCCCGACGAAGCGCCGGATCAACGCGATGACGAGCGCCTTGATCAGCGCGAACACGCCGCCGCTCTGCCCGGCGTTCAGCTTTACCTCCATCGCAATCGCTTGGTGACGGGCGACCATCGCTCCGGCTTCGGCGACCACGGTCTCGCCGGGAGCCAGATCGAGCCGCAGCATCGCGAACGATGGGCCGTGAGTGATCGCGTGCGCCACGCCGGCGCGCGGCGCTGGCGCAGGGCCCGGCGGGGAGCCCGGCAGCACCGGAGATGCCGACGGCGCCTGCATGAGGTGGTCCGTGATAGTCCCCCCGACGCTCAACGCAAAGCCCCGACCAAACGCCGCGACAAAACGGGCCCGGCCGACCTCGTACGAGGCCGGCCGGCGATCCCTCGAGCCGATCGATGTGCGTCAGCGCCGCGGCGCTGCCGCGGCGCGGCGTTCGCCGGGTAGCTCCGCGAGCTCGACCTCGGTGTGGCGCAGCGTATCGTTGATCGTCTCGACGCGTTCCGTTCGATCCTTGTGGATTCGAATCTCTTCGACGACGTGAGCGCGCTTGGTGATGATCGGCTCCTCGGCGCTGGCCTTGAGCTCGAGCGACCGATCGCGAAAGGTGTCGTCGCGCACGTCGTCAATCGGGCGATCGACCACGCGCCGCTCGACGTTGATGCGTTCCTCGATCACGCTCACGCTCTTGGCCACCGGCCGCGCGCTGACGTGAGTCGCAACACGCACGCCTCCGGAGTCGAATTCGCGCTTGCCGATGCTGAGCTCTTCCTCGATAACCGGAATCACGATGTCAGCTTCGGAAGCGGCCGTTCGCCGTGCGGCGGTGGCGGTGCGGCGCCGCATGATCTCGAGCGCTTGCACCTCCTTGTCGTCGCTCAGTGCCACGGCTTCGAGCGTTCCGCCGCGCCTGACACCGTCGACGTAACTGGCGGCGTCGGTCCTCGGAACCCCCATTTTGACCAGAGCTCCGACCATGCCTTCGGGGCTGCGCTCGAGGCTCGGGCTGTCCAAGAGCCGCATCATCGGCGTGTTGGCTGCCACCCGGCCGAGTCCAGGCACGTCGAGCTGGCTCATTCCGAGCCGGGTGCCGGCAGCCGGCGCGACCAGCTGCTGCATCGACAGGATGCCGATTTCTTGAGGCGGAAGACCGAGGCGCGTCAGATCGGCCATCACGCCTTCTGCCTCGTTCATCGAGTTGAACAGTCCGATTACCGTTTTCATACTGCTCTGCTCCTTCTTCAGACCTTCGGCCGATTCTGCATTGGGATCTCGACGATCTCGGCGTCGGTGTGGCGCACGGTGTCTTGCACCTGCTCGACGCGTTCGGTGCGCTCCTTCTTGAGCACGATCTCTTCGGTCGCATGGACGCGCTTGGCGACGACCGGAACCTCCGAGGTGGCCTTGATTTCCACGGCTCGGTCCTGGAGCTGCTCGTCGGCGTCCGCGGTGCTGAGCGGTTCGTCGACGCGCCGGCGCTCCACGGTGACGTGTTCGTCGCGCAGCCGCACCTCTTCGCGGACTGGTTTGGCAACGACGTGGGTCTGGACACGAACACCGCCCGCGTCGATCTTGCGTTTTTGGATCTCGATCTCCTCGTCGACGAGCGGAATGATCATGTCGGCGGCCTCGATCGTGCTCGCCGCGGGTTTCGCGCGCCGGCTCGCCAGCTCTCGGACATTGGCGTCCCCGTTGCCGCGGGTGGCGGCTGTGGCGGCGGCTGCTGCCGCAGGCGCTGCGGGAGGCGCTGCGGGAGCGGTGGCTTCGCGAGCCTTCGCTTCGGCCTTGGCCGGCGCGCTCGCCAGGGTCAGCGCGTGGTCGCCGAGCACGAGGTCGTGCGCTCGAATCCGCCGGCCGTCTCCCAGCACGACCTGAGTCACGCAGCGCGTGTCGGTGTCGGCGACCAGCTCGCTCACGGTGCCGATCATCCGTCCTTCCGCGTCGCGCAACGGCCAGCCGCGAATGTCTTCGTCTTCGCGATCGAGCTCCCAACGCGGGAGTTTCGACAGAATGCGTTGCATGGTTTTTGCCTTTCTTTCGTTGGTTTCAGCGCTTTCAAGGCTGAGCGCTGATCACGACGGTGCGGTTCTTCTGCCAGCACTCTTCCGTGGCGTCGGAGCAGACGAGCTCACCGACGCTGGTGGTGATCTGGTTGGCGGGAATTCCGGCCGCTCTCAATTCCTTGACGACCGATTCAGTACGGCGCTGAGCCAGACCCCGGTTGTATTCGGCGTTACCTCGAGGATCAGCGTGGCCTTCCAGGGTGATCCCCTTGCCGGTCGTCTTCACGCACTCGGTAATGGTCTTCAGCTCGCTCTTGTCGGCGCCCTTGAGGTCGGTCTCGTTGGCCGCAAAGAAGATGGTCTTCTCGCACGCTTCAGCGCCGGTCGTGGCCGCGGCACCAGTCTCGGACTCGGACGGCGCAGCGCCCGCGTCGGGTCCGGTCGCTTCGGGTGCAGCCTTCTCGGGCTCGGCCGCCTTCTCGCGCTCGATGCGCGGAGCCTGGGGGACGGGCAGGACGGGCGCCGAGGGCCGCTCCGGCCCGGGCGGTGCCGGCGGTGCGGGGATCGCCGGTTCGATGCGTTCGACCGGCGCCACGGCCGGCGCTTCCACGGCAACGCGATGGCGCCGCGAGTAGTTCCAGAGCGCAAACAGGCCGACCGCGAGCAACCCCAAAAGCACGAACGGCCACAGTGAGCGCCTGCGCTCTCGGTGGTGAACGTGGATCTCGTCGGCTCTGTGGCGGGTCTCTTCGGCGTAATGTCGTGGTTCGCCCGTGACATGATTTCGGCGGATAACGTCGGCCATGGTTGATGCTCCTTGCTTGCGCTCCTCGCTCTGGGCGTACCGGACGACTGCACCGGCTGTGCCATCTGCGAGATTGCGCGCCATGGCCGCGTGAATTGGCGAACGCGCGAAAGTCAACGTGTGCGAGCTTGTCCGCTGCGCGCGCACTGCATTCACGCAACACTGCGCCGACGTGACTCGCCGTCGTCGCGTTCGCGCGGAACCGATCTAAGCTAAGGGCGCGCCACTGGCTCGGCCCCACGCTCGACCGCGGGCCGCCGGAAGCGCGCTATCAGGCGCTGAAAGCGTGTGTTCTGCGCCACGTCGTCGAGCAGCGAGTACGCGACGGGCGTCATGATCAAGGTCAGAAACAAGCACAGCGACTGGCCGCCGATAACGACCACGGCGATCGTGTGACGCTCCTCGGCGCCCGGCCCGGTGCCGACCCACAGCGGCAGCATGCCGGCGACGAGTGCGAGCGTCGTCATCAGGATCGGCCGCAGTCGATCGCGGTTGGCGGTCATGATCGCTTCGGTGCGCGGCATGCCCGCCTCGCGCAACTTGTTCATGTGATCGACCTGCAGAATCGAGTTTTTCTTCACGACGCCGAACAACACCAAAAGCCCGAGCGCCGAATACAGGTTCAGCGTGTTGCCCGTCGCCCACAGGCTCAAGAGTGCGAACGGGATCGACAACGGCAGCGCGAGCAGGATCGTCACCGGGTGGATCAGGCTCTCGAACTGGGAGGCCAGGATCATGTACATGAGCACGATCGACAGCAGAAATGCCCAGATGAACTCGCCGAAAGTGCGCTCGAGCTCGGCGCCGCGGCCGCGCACGCTCCAGGTATAGGCGGGCGGCAGGTCCATCTCGCGAACCGCCCCGCGCAGCGCTTCGAGGCGATCGGCGAGCGCGTAGCCCGGTGCCACGCCGGCGCGCAAGCTCGAGACGCGCTGGCGATCGAGGCGATCGATGCGTGACGGGCTCAACGCCTGATCGACCCGCACCAGATTGTCGAGTCGAACCAACTCGGGGCTCGCCGATCCGTCGTTGGCGGCCGCGGTCTTCATCGAGCGCGGTACGTAGAGGCGCTTGATCGCATCGACCTCACCGCGGTCGCTGGCGATCAACCGCAGCTGCACGTCGTAGTTCTCGTTTGCCTCGGGGTCGCGAAAGCGTGACACCTCGTCCTCGCCGCCGACCATCAGCCGCAGCGCGGTCGCGATGTCTTCCGTCCGCACCCCGAGGTCCGCGGCGCGCTCGCGATCGATCAGCACGCGCAGCTCGGGCCGATCGAGTCGCAACGTGGTGTCGGCGTCGACGATGCCGCCGAGCTCGCCGGTGCGCTGCTTGAGATCGTCCGTGTAGCGCTCGAGCGCCTCGAGGCTCGGACCCTGAATCGCGAAATCGATCTCGAAGTTGCCGCCGCCGATGTTGAACGCGGGCACGTTGCGCACGGAGATCCTCAAATCCTTGTATTTCTTGAGTTTTTTACGGACCTCCTGCATTACGTCCTTCTGCGAGTAGTTGCCGCGGAACGCGCCCAACGGGTGCCCCGCGAACGTCTCTCGCAACAGGCGCGTCAGCGAGAACGTGCGCTTGTCGTGCGGAGCGATCCGCACGAACCCGTCGCCCGAGCTCACGCCGCCGACGAATCCGGCGCCCGCTTGCACCAGCACGCTCTCGACTCCAGGAACGCTCCTGACGTCCTGGTCGACGCGGCGCAACACGTCGTCCATCGCCGAGATGCTCGCGTTCAGCGGCGCCGTGATGCGGATCTCGAACTCCGCCTCGTCGACGTCAGTAGGCACGTACTCCTGGCGCACCAGCCGGTACAAGCCGACGGACGACGCCACGATTCCGATCGCGATCACCGAGAACAGGAGTCGGTGGCGTAGCGAGAATCCGAGCGCGCGCGTGTACAGGCGGTCGATCACGCCGTAAAAGCCGCCGCGCGAGTGGGCGCTACCCGCCGTCCCCGGCACGCCGCGCAGGAGCCGGGCGCTCATCATCGGCGTCAGCGTGAAGCTGACGAGCAGGCTGACCATGATCGCCACTGCCGCGGTGATGCCGAACTGGTACAGGAAGCGCCCCGAGATCGAGGACATGAAGGAAACCGGCACGAAAATCACCACCAGGCTGAGCGTGGTGGCGAGCACGGCGAGGCCGATTTCGGCCGTCGCGGCCCGGGCCGCCTCGAAGGAATCCATGCGCTTTTCCTCGACGAAGCGGAAGATGTTCTCGAGCACGACGATCGCGTCGTCGATCACGATTCCGACCATCAAGACCAGCGCCAGCATCGTCACGCCGTTGAGCGTGAAGTTCAGGCACCACATCAGTCCGAACGACGCGATGACCGAAGTCGGAATCGCGACGCCCGCGATCAAGGTCGAGCGCCACGAGCGCATGAACGCCAGCACGACGAGGCACGCCAGGATGCTGCCGAGCACGAGGTGCAGGTTGATCTCGTGCAGTGCGGCGTGGATGTAGCGCGACTGGTCGCGGATCAGCTTGAGCTTGATGTCGGGCGGGAGCTCGCCCGCGATGCGCGTAAGGTTCTTCTTGGCCGCTTCGATGACGGCCACCGTGTTGGCGCCGGACTGGCGTAGAACCTCGAGCACGACCGTGGGCTGGCCGTTGAGGCGCGCCAGCGAGCGCTGCTCGTAGGTGCCGTCCTCGGCGTGGCCGACGTCGCGCACTCGAATCGGCCGGCCGTCGACGTTCGTGATCACCAGCGAGTCGAAGCCCTCGGCATTTTCGAACCGGCCGAGCGTTCGCAGCGTCCGCTCTTGTTGGCCGCTGGTGACGTTTCCCGCCGGAATATTGGCATTTTGGCGCTCGATCGCCTCTCTGACCGCTGTGATCGGCAAGCGGTACTCGCCCAGCCGATCGGCATCGATCCAGATCTGGATCGCGCGCTCCTGCGCTCCGACCAGCCGCACTTCGCCGACGCCCGACGAGCGCTCGAGTTGAACCTTGACGATCTTGTCGGCGAGTTCGCTCAGCTCGCGCACCGAGCGATCGGCGGAGAGCGCGACCGTCATGATCGGTGTCGCGTCGTTGTCCTGCTTGGCGACGAGCGGCGGATCGGTGCCCTCGGGCAGCTTGCGCATCACGCTCTGCACGCGATCGCGGACGTCCTGTGACGCGTCGTCGACGTCGCGGTCGAGCTCGAAGGTGGCGATCACGACCGAGCTGCCCGCGGTCGAAACCGAGCGCAGCTCGCGGATCCCTTGCACCGTGTTGACGGCTTCCTCGATGTTCTCGGTGATCTCGGATTCGACGTCTTCCGGGGCGCCGCCGGGAAGCGTCGTGCGCACCATCACGGTCGGCAGATCGACCGCGGGAAAGCGGTCGACGCCCAGGTTTCCGTATGCCGCGGCGCCGACCACCACCAGCGCCAGGATCAGCATCGCCGCGAAGATCGGGCGGCGGATGCAGATTTCCGCGAGTTTTTGCACCTAGCTAGCTTCCCTGCACGACCCGCACCGCGTGGCCCTGTTGAAGCGAGCCCGGGTGCTCGACCACGCGCTCGCCTGCCTTGAGCCCGCTCTTGAGCTCGATCAGGTCGCCCTGCTTTCTGCCGGTCGTCACCGTCTTCTCGACGGCCTTGCCGTTCTCGACGGTGATCACCTTTTCGAGCCCGGCGAACTTCACGATCGCGCTCGCCGGAACGACGATGACGGGCTTCGCGCCGACCACGATCTCGGCCGACACGAAGCTCCCCGGGCGCAGATTGCCGGGATTTTTGATGTCGGATTCGACGTGGAGGCTGCGGCTCTGCTGATCGATCGCCGGCGCGAGCCGAGCGACCGTTCCCGAGTAGGTAGCGGGATCGCCCTCGATCGTCAGCCGCACTGCCTGCCCGGCGCGGATGCCTGCGGCGTCGCGCTCCGGAACCGCGACCCGGAGCCGCAATGGGTCGATGCGCACCACCTGAGCGACTGGAGCGCCCGCGGCCAGATACTCGCCGGCGCTCGTGCTGCGCGTCTGGACCACGCCGTCGAGCGGCGACTTGATCTGCGTATCGGCGAGCTGCTGGCGCGCCATGCGCACCTCCGAGCGGCGCTGGCGCATCGTCGCCTCGAGCCGCCGCACTTCCTCGCGCGCAGATTGGAGCCCGGTTTCCGCGCGTTTGGCGGTGGCTTCGGCCGCGTCGAGCTGCGCGCCCGTCGCGAGGCCCTCGCTCGAAAGTTTGCGCGTGCGCTCGAGGTTCGCGTTCGCCTCGTCGAGGGTGGCGCGCGCCTGGCGCACCACGGCCGTCGTGTCCGCGTCGATCGCCGTGTCGTCGTCGCGCAGCGGCAATCCGAGCTGCGCGCGCGCTTGGCCCAGCGCCGCCTCGGCCTGCTCGACGCGCAGCCGGTAGTCGTTGGTTTCGACCTGGGCGATCGTCTGGTCCTTCTTGACCGGGGTGCCGACGTCCACCGAGAGCGTGGCGACACGGCCGGGCACCTTGACGGAAAGCGTGACCTGCTCGTCGGCGGCGAGCGTTCCGGAGATGCGCACGGTCTGGTCGAGCGCTCGCTGGGTGGCCGCCGTGAGCTTCACTTCGCGCGGTTCGCCCGCCCGCCCGCTCGACGCTCCCGCCGCGCGTCCCCCTTCGGCCTTGGCCGCCTCGCCGCGGCAACCCACGGCGAGCAGCAAGGGCGCGAAGGCGCAGAACCAGCCGAGGGCGCGGCTTTTCACGGCAAGCAAATTTACACGAATCCGGCGCCCTGCACGCCGGCTCGGCTTCCCGCGCAAAATTGTCACGGCGCTTACGTAACGGCCATCAGGCGCTCGGCGCCCACGAAATCGCGCAACGGCCCGGGCACGACCACCGAGCCGTCTTTCTGCTGGTACTGCTCTAGAATGGCGATCAGGGTCCGGCCGACGGCGAGCCCGGAGCCGTTCAGGGTGTGCACGAGCCGCGGCTTGCCCTTCGGTTCCGCGCGGTAGCGGATCTTGGCACGCCGCGCCTGATAGTCGGAAAACGACGAGCAGCTCGAGATCTCGCGATAGGCGTTCTGACCGGGCAGCCACACCTCGAGGTCGTACGTCTTCGCGGAGTGAAAGCCGAGGTCGCCGCTCGAAAGCAGGCTCACACGGTAGTGGAGCTTCAGGCGCTTCAGCACCTCCTCCGCGTGGCTCGTCAAGAGCTCGAGCTGCTCCTGGGACGTCTCCGGCTCGACGAACCGCACGAGCTCGACCTTGTCGAACTGGTGCTGCCGGATCAGGCCCCGCACGTCCTTGCCGTACGATCCGGCCTCACTGCGAAAGCAGGGCGTGTACGCGGCGTAAGCGCGCGGCAAGGTAGCTGCTTCGAGGATCTCGTCGGCGTGCAGATTGGTCACCGGCACTTCGGCCGTCGGCACCAGGTACAGCGGGCTCGGATCGTCGCCACCGCTGCGCCGCGTTTTGAACAGATCCTCCTCGAATTTCGGCAGCTGGCCGGTCCCGCGCATCGCCTCGGCGTTGACCAAAAATGGCGGGTAAACCTCGGTGTAGCCGTGCTCGCGCGTGTGCAGATCGAGCATGAAAGCGATCAACGCGCGTTCCAGCCGCGCGCCGAGCCCCCACAGCACGGCGAAGCGCGCGCCGCTGATCTTGGCGGCCCGCTCGAAGTCGAGGATCCCGAGCGAAGTACCGAGCTCCCAGTGCGGCTTGGGTTGGAAATCGAAGCTCGGCGCTTCGCCCCAGGTGCGCACGACGGGGTTGTCTTCCTCGCTCTTGCCGTCCGGTACCGTCGGGTGCGGCAAGTTTGGCACGCTGAGCAGGCGGTCTTCGATTTCGCGCTCGATCGCTGCGAGCTGCTCGTCGAGCTGCTTGACCTCGTCGCCCAGCGCTTTGAGCGTTTCGCGCCGCGCCTCGAACCCCGCACGGTCGGTCTTCGCCAGCGCGGACATCTCCTGGTTGGCCTGATTGCGCTGTGCTTTGAGCCCCTCGCTCTTGCCGATCAGCTCACGCCGGCGCCCGCTGAGCTCCGAAATGTCGCCGAGGGTGGCCGCGGCTGCCGGCGACCGGCGCGCGAGACCGCGCTGCACCTCTTCGACGTGTTCGGCTACGTAACGCGCATCGAGCATGGCGGCGGGTTCTTACCGCGCCTTCGCGTTCGGTCCAACCGGGCTCTTTCGGCGATCAGAATCCGACGCCGATTCCGACGCCGAAAGTCACGCCGCTCTGCGAGCGCTGGGCATATCTGCGCAGCGCGATGATGTGCGTGATCAGCGTGCAAGTCCGGAGCTGGGGGCCGTTGCAGCCCTGCCAGGCGCCGTCGCTCGAACGCTCGCCGTCTTCGTCGAAGTAGATGACCTGGCCGTTCGGCAGCACCGCGAGCCAGGCCGCCGCGCCGTTGGGCGGAGCCGCATTCGAGACTCCGACGCGCCCGAGTAGCCGGTTGTCGGTGCCCGCAATGTGCCCGTCCGGCAGCAGGATCGCGACCGGCTCGTTGTCGTCGTCGACGATCCTGCCGGCGCGATCGACCAGAAAGATCGGATCGCCGTCCTCGACCACCTGGCCATTTTGCAGAATCTCGATCGTGTCGTCGTCGGCTCGATTCCAGCGCGCCGGTGCAATCGCGAGTGGCGCACCGCCTTCGGCCCAACGCGGCGGTTCCTTCGGCGAGCACCCGAACGACGCCAACAGGAGCCCGGTCAGAGCGAACATCGCCTGCCAACGCATGACCCGAGTCTAGCTCGAAAAATGGGCGGCGCGGCTTTCTTGGCCGGCGCCGTGCGGAGCCTCCTAAACTTCGCCCCGCCGATGCTTCCGATTGCCTGGTCCGCGGAGTTCCCGAACGACAATCCGCTGCTCCACGAAGGCGCGGTATGGATCTGTACGACCGTGCGCGGGGCGCCGCGGGCGATCCTGCGGGCTCGCGCCTCACTGCCGCCCCCCGAACCGCCGCCGGTCGTCGCGGAGCTGGAGCCCGCGCGCATCGTCGTGGGGCCGGTGGTCTTCGTCGCCGAGCCGGAGCCGCCGGCAGTCGTCGCCGAGCCGGAGCCGCCGGCAGTCGTCGCCGAGCCGGAGCCGCCGGCA
>Ga0111538_10010434_pt1 | contig 12355 bp, 9 predicted proteins | sample SoiMethybrSBSTD1_FD_79669 | JGI IMG/M metagenome (GOLD analysis project Ga0111538, IMG submission 79669) | Bulk soil microbial communities from a Populus tree surrounding site in Tennessee, USA - Soil MetaG P. TD hybrid SBSTD1 (version 2)... | ecosystem: Environmental > Terrestrial > Soil > Tree...
CGCGCGGTCTTCACCGCGCAGAACGAGCAGCCGCGGGTGCAGGTGTCGCCCATGAGCATGAGCGTCGCCGTGCCGCCGCCCCAGCACTCCTCGACGTTGGGGCAGCGGGCCTCCTCGCACACCGTGTGCAGGCCGCGCTCGCGCAGCAGCCCCTTGAGGCGGCCGTACTCGCCGCCTCCCGGGGCCTTGATCTTCAGCCACTCGGGCTTGGGTCCGGAGACTCCGCCGCCCCGTGGCCGCTGGCCTGGGGTGGCGATGGTGCTCGACACGCTGCTCTCCGCGGACCCGAAATGGGACGCCACCTTATACCCGAGCGGCAGCGGGCCATCCATGCGCGACGAGGGACCTCAGTGCTCCTGCTCGGCGGCCTCGTGCTGGATCACGAGCCGCGCGTCGGCGTGCAGCTTCTCGGGCAGCAGCGCCGCGAGCGCCTGCCAGCTCTCCGCCTCGCCGGCCGCGCCGAGGCGCCGTGCGCGCTCGACGGCCTGCACGACGCGGCTCATGACCTCGGGCGGCTGGGCCTGCGCCCACAGGGAGAGGCGTTGCGCCGCGCGCGCCGTCGCCTCGCGCAGCCCCCACAGCTCGAACACGTGCGCGACGTCGGCCGGGTCGGTCAGCCGATGGATCGCGAGGATCGTCCCGCCCTGCACGGTCAGCGCGTGGAAGGGCGGGCGCTGCTCGAGCTCGTAGGCCACCGCGTCGTAGAACTGCGGCCGCGTGACGTACATGACGTAGAGCACGGCGGGCGGAGCGTCCGCGGGCGGCAGGGGCGGCAGCAGCTGCAGGTCGGCGCGCAGCCGCACGGGCGCGGCCGAGGCGGCCACCGCCGGGGCCACCGGCACGAGCAGGCTCGCGCCGCTCTCGGCGTGCTCGTCGAGCCAGGCCAGGCCCTGCCAGTACGAGCCCGCCCAGTAGTCGGTCGAGGCGGCGACCCCGCGCCGCTGCGCGCCGCCCAGCCCGCCGACGAAGGCGTTGAAGTAGCAGGTGCCGTTCGGCCAGGTCGTCACGACGGCCGCGGCCGGCGTCGCGAAGAGCAGCACGAGCAGCGTGACGGACAGCGCGGGCGGCGCGGCCGGTGCGGGGACCAGCGGTCGCGGCCCGCTCGCGGCCGCGGCGGCGACCCAGCGGCGGCGCGCGCGAGCCCACGGGATCGCCGCCAGCTCGAGCAGCCAGGCCACGCCCGCCGCCGCGAGCAGCGCGAGGAAGGGCTGGAACTCGAGGAAGTGCCGCACGCCGTCGAAGTTGATCGCGTGCGGCAGCGCCGTGCGGCCGACGGGCAGCAGCACGCCCAGCATCAGCAGGCAGCGGTCGTCGTCGTCCATCCGCGGCCGGCAGGCACCGAGCGCCGCGAGCGCCAGCAGCGCGGGCGGCGTGGTCCACAGCCACGCGAGCAGGCCGTCCCAGCGGTTGACCGCGAAGGGCAGCAGCCCCTGCTTGCGCCAGTACTCGAGGAACACCGCCGCCCCGCCGAGCGTGTCGGTCCACAGCATCGGCGAGACGGCCAGCCACGCGAGCAGCCCGCAGGCCGCCGCAAGCGCCGCGCCCGTCCATGGAAAGGCCAGCGCCGGCCGCCCGCGCAGCCGACGCAGGCCGTTGGCGAGCAGCCAGAAGAGCAGCACCTGCGGCGGGATGAAGAGCGCATTGAACTTCTGCGCCAGCGCCAGCCCGGTCAGCGCGCCCGCCAGCGCGAAGCGCGCCGGCCGCGGCCGCGCCAGCGCCGCTGCGAAGGCCAGCACCGCGAGCGCGTAGAGGCAGGCCTCGGGCGCGTCCTTGAGGTTGTTGAAGGCGTCGGCGACGAAGCGCGGCGCGAGCAGCAGCGCCGCCGCCGCCGCCACGCCGGCGGCCGCGCCCCAGCGCCGTGCCGCCCAGCTCACGAGCACGACGAGCAACACCGCGACCCACAGCACGATCGGCAGGTGGTGCGCGGGGAAAGCCGGCAGCCAGCCGAGCGTGTCCCACAGCAGCCGGCAGCTCGCGGCCGAGAGCAGCGCTCCGAGGGGGTGCGTCTCGTACCACTGGTAGAGCACGGGCGGCCAGGCCGGGTGCGGCGCGCGGTGCTCGAGCACCGGGTACTCCGGGCGGCCCTCGCCGAGCACGCGCGAGAAATCGAGGAAGGCGCGGTCGCCGCTGAGCAGGTAGCCCAGGTACTGCTCGCCGTGCGCGTACTCGCCCATCGGCGCGTCCCAGGTCGGGCCGTAGTCGTCGAGGCGCGAGACCGCGAAGACCAGCCAGAGCGCGGCGACGAGCAGTCCCAGCCGGGTCGCGCCGCTCAAGGACGATCCTTGCGGTCGATCTTGCCGTCGCCGTTGCGGTCGCAGCGCTCGGCGACGCGCGCGAAGGCCGGGAACTCCCAGGGCTCGACCGCGTGATCGCCGTCGAGGTCCCAGCGCTCGACGAAGCCCGGCGCCGAGACGTTGCCGTACGGGTCGTCGAGCGGGTTGCCGCGCGCGCGGGCCAGCACGTCCTCGATGTGCTGGTCGGTCACGTCGTGCGGCGCCAGCTCGCCGGCGATGGCGCGGTACAGCAGCGGCCGCTGCGACTGGAAGCCGGGCTTGGCGATGAGCTTCTTGAGGTCGGCCACCTGCGCGTAGTAGAGCGCGGGCAGCGGGTCGAGGTCGATCGCGAAGGGCCACTCGACGAAGGCCGCCTTGCCGTCGCCATCGGGGTCGAAGAACTTCAGCACCTCCGGCCCGAGGTCCATCTCCGCGCGGCTGACCTGGCCGTCGTGGTCCTTGTCGAGCGCCTCGGGCTTGTCGCCGGGATGCCGCGGCCACTCGAGCGCGTCGAGCAGGCCGTCGCCGTTGGCGTCGAGCACCCAGAACACGAGCTCCTCGAGCTCGCCGCGCGAGAGCGCGAGGTCGTGGTTGGCGTCGAAGTCGGGCGGCCAGGCGTGGCGCACGAGACGCGCCAGGTCCTCCTGCGCCGCGATGCGGAAGCCGCCCGCCAGGCGCTGGAGCATCTCCTCCACCGCGGCCGGGTCGCGCCCGCGCAGGCTGTTGGCCGGGTCGCCGCCCGGCGTCGCGCGGCCGGCGTACTGCTCGGCCATCTGCTCGCGCCGCGCGCCGCCGTCGTCCAGCGTGCCGAGCAGCTCGCCGGGCACCGTGAGCACGCGGAAGACCTCGGCCGCCGTGAAGTAGCGGCTGCCCTCGTGGCTGATGTCCTTCAACTGCCGGCCGGTCTCGTCGATCATCCGATCGAAGGCGAAGGCCTCCGCTACCACGTCCTGCGCGCCGGCCACGCCGCCCAGGCGCGCCACGAGGCGCGCGTCGTCGCTGCGCGTGACGTCGATCACGAGCAGGCCGCCGTCGCCGCCCACCGCGTAGCGGCTGGCCAGCGCCGGCGGGTTGAAGGAGCGCACGAGCGCGCCGCCGCCCACCGGGCCGCCCTGGTCGCCGATGCGCACGCGGTCGAGCGTCGGCGGGCGCGTCGACTCGGTCACGTCGACGACCTCGACGCGGCCGGTGCCGTCGGGCGAGGCGTAGAGCAGGTAGGCCACGTCGCGCTCGCGCGTGGGCCGCTGGCCGGTCGTGTCGCCCAGCTCGACGCGCCGCGTCAGCGAGATGTCGATGGCCGAGAGCTGCGGCTCGTAGCGCTGGGCCACGAGCACCGGCTGCGCGGCCGCGGGCTCGGTGACGTCCACGAGCGCCAGGCCGAAGGCGCCGTTCGCGACCGCGGCCAGCATCCGGCCCGGCGCGCGCTGCTCGGGCCCCTGCGGGTGGCCCGACTGGAAGATGGCCGCGACCGCGTAGGCGTCGCCGGCCTCGGGCCGGCCGGGCGCCGGCAGGCGCACCTGGCCCGCGACCCGCGGCCGGCTGGGCTGCGAGACGTCGGCGATGAGCAGGCCGCCGCCGCCGTCGGCCACGAGCACGCGCGGCCACTGCACGCACACGCCGCGGGCCTCGACGGTGACGAGGTCGCTGACCAGCTTGGGGTGCCGGCGCTCGGCGACGTCGACGAGGCGCACGCCGCCCGTGCCGTTGGCGATCACGAGCAGGTCGCCGGCCAGCGCGACGTCGCGCGCGTCGCCGGCGGCGGCGAAGGCCATCACCGCAGGGAAGGCCGGGTTGCGCACGTCGACCAGCGCCACGCCGGCGTGCTCGATGACCACGAAGGCCGTGCTCGCCGCGCCGCTCACCGGGTCGCTGTCGACGATCACGCGCCGCGCGCCGCCCAGCGGCAGCCGCGCGAGATAGGCGCTGGCCTCGGGGTTCTCGCGGTCGAGCAGCAGCGTGTCGAGGCCGCGCTCGCCGGCCACGAGCAGCAGGCCGCGCGCCAGCGCGTAGGACGAGGTGCCCTGGTCGCCGCTGCCCAGCCCCCACGTCGCCGGGTTGCGATGGCACTCCACGCACGAGCGCGCCACCTTCTGCGTGGTGTGGAGCTGGTGCGCCACCATGGTCATGCCCGACAGGCCCGCCGCGGTCTCGGGCAGCGCCTGGTCGAGCAGCAGCGCGCCGTCCTCGCCGTGCACGGTGCCCATGGTCGAGAAGCCCACCAGGAAGGGCGCGACCTGCCCCTCGGAGTTCAGGCCCAGCGTGAAGCTGCGCAGCGTGGCGAACACGCGCTCCTGCGTGGTCACGCGGCCCTTGGTGCGCTGCCCGGTGATCGTGTCGAGCTGCGTGAAGGCCAGGTTGCGGTCGAAGTGGAAGCCGAAGAAGTCGGTGTTCCAGCCCGCGTGGCAGGCGTAGCACTCCAGCCCCTCGTGCTCCTTGGTCATGGCCGCCGCGGCGCGCGGGTCGTAGTCGGGGTGCTGCGGGTCGATCACGTCCTTCGCCTGCTTGACGCGCCGGCTCGTGCCGTCGCGCTTGCCGCTCAGGATCACCATGTCGTTCTTGCGCGCGAGCTGCGGCAGCGGCCGCCCGCGCGAGGTCTGCAGCGCGCTGGGCCGCGTGAAGCTGCCGTGGCACGAGCTGCACTCGATCTCGACCGCGTGCTCCATCGCGCCGTAGAGCACGCCGTCCCCCATCACGTCGCGCGCGGTGTGGCAGTCGATGCAGTCGAGGCCGGCGGCATGGTGCAGGTCGGGCGGCGTCAGCTGCTCGTCGCGGATGAAGAACTGCCCCGCGATCAGGCGGTCGGTCGTGCCCTGGATCTCCGGCCCCGCCGGCTGCTGCGGGTACAGCTGCGCCAGGCCGCGGAAGCCGTTGCCGATCGAGGCGTCGCCGACGTGGCAGTGCAGGCAGGTCTCGGCCGGCGGCGCGTCGGTGAGCTGGTGGCGCAGCGGGTGCCCGGGCGAGAGGCGGTCGGCGGCCGCGTCGGCGCTCTGGCTGCGGCCGTCCTCGGCGTAGGTGACGTGGCAGGTCGCGCAGCCCGCGCCGCGATACAGCCCGTCCTGCCCCAGGCGCCCGGGCACCGCCACGCCCTGCGACCACAGGTGGCACTGCATGCAGGCCTTGCGCGGCAGGTCGGCGAAGTGGTCGCCGATGGTCTTGGGGTCGTGCGGCACGCGCAGGCGCTCGATGTCCTCGAGATGGCTCAGGGCGAAGGGCGAGGCCGGCGTCGCGTCGCTGGCCGAGACCGCGAAGACCGAGTAGCGGCTGACGCGCTTCTCGAGCAGCCCGTTCTCGTACAGGCCGTCGCTCAGGTGGCCGGCGGTCGTGCCGTGCAGGCTGCGGCCGAGGCGGTCGACCTCGTCGGGATGGCAGCTGCCGCAGGTCGTGGCCACGACGCGCAGGTCGCCGGGGTCGCGGAAGCGCACGAAGGCCGGGTCGAAGCCCTCGGGCACCACGCGCTCGTCGGGTGGCCAGCCGATCTGCGGGCGCACGTGCGCCTCGTCCTTGCCGGGGCGGCTGCCGTTGCCGCCGTGGCACAGCACGCAGCCGAGCGGCTGCCAGGGGTGCATCTCCTCGATGCCCGCGTGACACGCGCGGCAGCTGCCGTCGTCGGGGCCGACGACGGGCTGCGGCTTCGTCTGCGACGCGGCCGCCGGCGCGAGCCACGCGACCGCGACCACGAACGCGGCCGCGCGGCGACCAAACCCGGCCCGATTTGCCGCGAGCAAGAGCACCCGGGCCGCGTCAAATCGAGGCCGCGCGAGGCAACGAAGCCCGGCCCGATTGGAGGCGGCGGGGACCATTCGGGCCGCGTCAAATCGAGGCCGCGCGAGGCGCCGTGGGTCGATCGACCGCAGACGGCCTAGTTCAGGCCGTTGAGGATCGATCGACCCGCGGCAACGAAGCCCGGCCCGATTTGCCGCGGCCCGCTCACTCAGGCGAGGAGGCCCGGCAACTGCCCCCCCCTCGCCGTGCTCGAGCGCACGCCGAAGAGGCCCGCGATGGTCGGGCACACGTCGATCGAGGCCACCTCGGCGGTGGACACCCGTCCCTGCTTGAAGTCGGGGCCCGCGGCGACGAGCGCGACCTTGTGCAGCTCGTCGCTGTCGTCGCCGTGGTCGAGGCCGCGCCGCGCGTTGAGGTCGCGGTCGCGCCCGAACTCGGGCAGCACGAAGAGCGCCGTGCTCTCGCGCAGCTCGGCGTCGCGACGGATCGCGTCGTAGAGGGCGCCCAGCTCCTCGTCGTTGCGGCGGATGGCCGAGACGTAGTCGTTGAAGGAGCCGTGGGCCACGTCGGGCGCGCGCAGCGTGACGGCCAGCAGCCGCGGCCGGAAGATCGCGAGCAGGTTGCGGGCCACGCGCAGCGCCTTGACGTCGTTGGCGCCCAGGCCGCTGATCTCGGAAGTGCCGCCGCGCAGCTCCTCGAGCACGTACTGCTCGATGCGCGCGGTGGCCTCGGCGTCGTTGCCCACGCCCTGCCCGTCGGCTGCGGGCAGCGGGGTGTCGATCGCCGCGCGCATGCGCGCGAGCAGCGCCTCCTGGCGCGGGTCGGGATCGGCCAGCCCCTTCTCGCCCGCGACGACCGCCTTGAACTCGGCGTTGAACACGCCCTCGCCGCCGATCAGGTTCGCACCGTAGCGGCCGCCGAAGCGCGGGTCGGTGCTGTAGGCGTAGTTCGTCTCCTGGTCGGAGCCCGAGGTCGAGAGCCACACGTCGCTGGCCGGCAGCTTCGCGTCGCGGCGCAGCACCTCGAACAGCGTCGGGTCGGCGGGCCGCTCGTTCTCGCGGATGCCGTAGCTCTCGCTCACGCCCGTGAAGATCGACATGGCCGCGCCGTAGTGGCCGTTGTTGACCACGCGCGTCGACGGGTAGAGCACGCCCTGCCCGGCGATGCGCATGAGGTTGGGCACGTTGGCCGGCGTCTCGATCGTCTCGCGGCTGCGCACGCCGCCGCCGAAGACCACGAGCACGACGTGCTTCGTCTTCGTCGCGCCCGGCAGCGGCAGCAGCGCGCTCGCCAGGGCGCTGCGCGACATCGCGGTGGCGGCGGCCGAGGCGGCCAGCACGACGCCCGTTCGCAGCAGCTCGCGGCGCGACGGATCGCTCATGGCGGCATGATACTCCCGGGCCGACGGCGGACCGGCCGGCAACTCAGTACGACTGATACTCCGGATGGGTCACCAGCGCACGCAGCAGGGTGGCCGGCTGGCAGTCCTTTTCGGAGAAGACGGCCAGGAACTCCTCCCGCTCGGCCGCCGACGGTGCGCGGCCGAGGAAGCGCAGGAAGCTCTCGTCGACGAAGGCGCCCGGGTCGAGGCCGTCCTTGGCGGGCAGCTCGCCGGCGTGGCGGTCGAGCAGGCTGCGCGCGATGACCGCCCGCAGCGGGGCGCTGTCGGCCACCGTGCTCAGCGCCCCGCGCAGCCGGCGCAGCTCGGTCGCCTCGGGCCGCTCGTCGGTGAGGTCGACGTACAGGCCGCGGATGAACTGCAGGTCGGTCTTGCCGCGCAGGCTCTGCAGCCGCTCGGCGTAGGGCCCCGAGAGCACCCACTCCTGCACGAGGTCGGGGAAGGCCGCGGGCTGGCTGTGCAGCGCCTCGGCCCAGCGGTCGAGATCCTTGGCGGAGGCGTCGCTGCCCACGATGCGCCGGTACTGCCGCTCGACGAGGCGCCGCTCGAAGGCCGGCTGCCGCGCGACGATGCGCACGACGTCGGCCTGGCTGGCGCCGCTCTCGCCGTAGAGCGTGGACGGCTTGCCGTCGTACATCTTCTTGCCGGCCTCGAGCAGCGCGGGCTGGCGGCGCACGTCGACGCCCAGGAGCTGCTCGAGCACCACGCTCACGAAGGTGTCGTTGCCGGGGTTGGCGCGGTTGAAGGCCGAGCTGGCGACGATCTCCGTCACCGCGCCGCGCAGGTCGAGCTCGCCCGCCTCGAGGCGCGCGGGGATGCTCTGCGGCCCCGCGTCGTCGTCGGGCCGCGCGTTGTCGATGAGCAGGAAGTAGAACAGCTCGTCTTCGTACCACTGCTCCCAGAACTCGCGCGTGCGGAGCAGGTGGCGCACGAGCGTCGGGGGCGTGGCGACGGCCGCGTCGGCGGCCTCGAGCTCGTCGCGCCGCGGCGTCCGGCCGACGAGGTCGAGGTACAGCGCGCGCACGTGGCGGCGGTTGCCCAGGTCGAGACCCGGACCGGATGCCGGCGCGGGCGCGGGCGCGGGCGCGGGCGCCGCCGCGGGCGCCGCCACTTGCAGCAGCGCGAGCAGCGCGACGGTCAGGCGGGCGAGCACGCCCTCGACTCCATCCAGCGCCCGACCGCCTGGCTCACGGCTCCCTCCCCGCCGAAGAGCTCGGTGCGGCCCTCGGGGTCGATGCCCAGCACCGCGATGCGCCGCCGCGCCGCCCGCCAGTCCGACACGCCCACCTCGCCCTGATCGTCGTCGAGGCGCGCGTGCCAGCCCGACAGGCCCTCGCCGGGCCGCGGCTCGCAGAGCACCACCGCCAGCACCCGCCGCCGGCGCGCGGCCAGGTGCCGCAGGTCGCACTCGTGGACCAGCCGCAGCAGCCGCTGGCGCACGTCGGTGACCGAGCGCGTCAGCGCGTCGAGCCCGACGAGCTGCAGCTCGCCCTCCCAGCGGTAGTGCCAGCTCGGGTCGCCGAGGCTGTCCAGCGCCCCGACGGCGACGCGCACCTGTTCGACGGCCTGGAACAGGCGCGGATCGGCGCGATCGGAGACGGGCGTGGGCGCGCTGCGCGTGGCGATCGCCCGCCGCGCGCGCCAGCGGTCGAAGAGCATCCGCGCAGTCTAGACCAGCGGCGGGCCGGACGCACCGGCCGTCACGCCCGAGGCGGCGACCCGGGACCGAAGCTCGCGATCCAGCTCTTCACGGTCTCGCGCAGCGGGGCCACCTGCCCGTGGAACATGTGCCCGCCGGCAGGGAAGGCCACGGTGCGCGGCGGCGGGTCGCAGCCCGCGATGAAGCGCTCGACGAGCGCGGCCGGCACGAGCTCGTCGTCGCGGGCGTAGGCCACGAGCAGCGGCGGCCCGCCCGAGCCGATGGCCTTGAAGTCGTAGTGGTTGACCGGCGGAGCCACGGCGATGCGCGCGCCGACGCGCTCGTCGCGCAGCGCGACGGTCAGCCCGACCCAGGCGCCGAAGGAGTAGCCGGCCACGAGCATCCGCCCCGGGGCCGCCTCCGGCAGGCCCGCGAGACCGGCCACGCGCTCGAGGGCCGCGCGCACGTCGTCGCGCTCGCCCTCGCCGGCGTCGTGCCGGCCCTCGCTGCCCCCCGAGCCGCGGAAGTTGAAGCGCAGCACGTGCAGGCCGCTCTCGCGCAGCGCGCGCGCCAGCGCGTGCACGACCTTGTTGTCGAGCGTGCCGCCGAAGAGCGGGTGCGGGTGGCAGACCACCGCGGCCGCCAGCCCCCCGGCGGGCGGCGGGCCCTGGGGCGGGTCGTGGCGCGCGACCAGGCGCAGCCCGCCGCTGAGCAGCTCGACGGCGGGCACCGCGGCGGCCCGCGCGCTCAGAGCGCGCCGACGCGGCGCGCGTAGTCGCCGATCGCGATCACCAGCTCGGTGCTCAGGCCGGGCGCGATCTTGCGGGCCCGGTCGACGGCCGTGCCCGGGTCGACCTTGAGCTCCTTGATCTCGTACATGGCCCACAGCGCGGCCGCCCGGCTGCCCGAGCTGCAGTGCAGCAGCAGCTTGCCGTCCTCGGGCTTGTGCTTCTTGATCTCGAAGATGAACGAGTCGATCAGCACGTCGTCGAGCGTGTCGGGTGTGTAGCCCAGGTCGACGTAGCGCATGCCCAGCCCCTGCACGACCTGGCGCTCGTCGTAGGTCAGCTCCTTCTGCATCTGGGCGTTGATCACGAGCGTGGCGCCCGAGTCGCGCGCGTTGACCATGCCTTCCATGGTCGGCTTGCCCGCGACGATCACGTCACCCACCACGAAGGAGTTCGGCAGGCCGGCGATGTTGGCGGCGACGATCGGCAGCGGCTCGTGCGGCTGGGCGGGGTCGGTCGCCTCGGCGGTCTCGGCCTTCGCGTCGGCCTCGGACTTCTCGGCGTCGTCCGCGGGCGCGCTGCAGCCCGGCGCGGTCGCGACGAGGAGAGCGACGAGGACGAGCGACGGCACGACGAACGGGACGGTCCTGGTCATGAGCCCTCCAGCGCAGCGCGGACTGGGGGCCATCGTATGTGGGCCGCGGGGCCCGTTCACGCGTCTTGCACGATCGCGACCGAAGCCGAGCAGCCCAGGCGATCGGCGCCGGCCTCGAGCAGCTCGAGCGCGGCGGCGCGGTCGCGGATGCCGCCCGAGGCCTTGATGCGCGCCTGGCCGCCGACGGCCGCGCGCAGCGCGACGACGTCCTCGACCGTGGCCCCGCCGCCGAGGAAGCCGGTGCAGGTCTTGACGAAGTCGGCGCCGGCCGCGGCCGCCAGCTTCGCAGCGACCGTCTTCTGCCGCGCGTCGAGCAGCGCCGTCTCGAGGATCACCTTGAGCACGCGCTGCTCGGGCGGCGTGCGGGCCAGCGCGGCGCGCATCGCGGCCTTGACCAGCTTGATCTCCCGCGCGACGTCGTCCAGGCCGGCCTCGTCGACGGGCGCCTGTCCCCCGCGCGGCACGGCCTCGGTCAGCCAGCCGAGCTGCAGCACGAGGTCGACCTCGCTCGCGCCCGACTCGACGGCGGCGGCGGCCTCGTCGGCCTTGGTCTCGGGCAGCGAGCTGCCCAGCGGAAAGCCGGCCACGCTGCACACGGCCACCTGGCTCGGCAGCAGGCGCGCGGCCTCGGCCACCCAGACCGGCGCCACGCACACTGCGTGGAAGCCGAAGCGTGCCGCCTCCTCGCACAGCCGCTCGATCTCGTCGCGCCGCGCGTCGGGCCGCAGCAGCGTGTGATCGATCCGCCGCGCGAGAGCGGCGTCGAAGCCGCGCGCGCCCCCGCCCGCCGCCGCGGCGTCGCTCAGGCCTTCACCACCTTGCCGCGCCAGGCGTTCATGCCGCCCTCGACGTTGTGCACGTTGAGGTAGCCGCGGTTGGCCAGGAAGTCGGCCGCCGCGGTCGAGCGCCCGCCGCCGGCGCAGATCACGTAGAGCTTGCGGCCGTCGCGCGGCACCTCGGACAGGCGCTTCTGCACGTCGTCGACCGGGATGTGCAGCGCCCCCTCGATGTGGCCGCCGGCCCACTCCTGCGGCGAGCGCACGTCGACCACGGCCAGCGCGCAGCCCGCATCCAGGTCGGCCTGCACGTGCTCGGGCTTGGCCTGGCGGTAGAGGCGGTTCTCCTTGACCATCGTGGCGTCGACCGGCTTGCCGGCCGCCATCATCGCCACGAGCTTGCGCAGCCCCTCGACCGACTTCTGCTCGTCCTCGGTGTCGGCGCCCTTGATGGTGGTCGAGCGCCGCTGCTCGTCGACCCACGACTCGAGCGCCATGAGGCGCTTGCGCTGGCTGAAGAGCATGAGCAGCCCCAGGGCCGCGATGACCAGTGCCGCGATGTCCATCAGCTTCCGATGCGCTCCTCGAGACCGTTCGTCATGGAGATGCCCGCCGGCGCGCCGGGGTCGGCGACCAGCCCTTGCAGGTAGAGGCTCAGGCCCGTGAGCGCCGCGGTGCCCGGCAGCGTGAAGCTGAGGGTCAGCGCGCCGCCGCCCGGCCCAGCGCCGGGGAAGAACAGCGGGATCAGCCCGCCGGGCGGATTGATGCTGACGAGCAGCGCGCCCTGCTTGAAGGGCACGTTCGTCGCCGCGATGCCCCAGGCGAGGCTGCCGAAGCTGCCGCCGAGCAGGCCGGTGAGCTCGATGCCGGCGTGCGCGCCCGGGCAGGGGGCGAAGATCCCGCGCAGCTCGGGGACGACGCCGCCGCTGCCGGCCAGCCCCGCGCCGTAGGGCAGGAACTGCCCGCTGCACGGCGACAGGTAGGCCTCGGTCGCGACGCCGTCCCACGCGCCCAGCAAGGCGTCCTCGTGCAGCACGGTGAGCTGGCCGCGCGCGTCGATGCGCACCATGGCCCCGTTCTTGAGCGTCACGTGCAGGCCGCCCTCCGGCGCGAGACGCACGTCGTTGGGGCTGTGCATGAAGGGATCGGCGCAGAACACCTC
>Ga0111538_10010435_pt1 | contig 12354 bp, 12 predicted proteins | sample SoiMethybrSBSTD1_FD_79669 | JGI IMG/M metagenome (GOLD analysis project Ga0111538, IMG submission 79669) | Bulk soil microbial communities from a Populus tree surrounding site in Tennessee, USA - Soil MetaG P. TD hybrid SBSTD1 (version 2)... | ecosystem: Environmental > Terrestrial > Soil >...
CTCGAGAGTGCTCGGCTTCTTCAATCTCCTCTCGTTCGATGACAAGGACATCTCGACCGAATACTCGGCGTTGATGTCGAAGGTGATGTCGAACGGCAACGGGCGGATCAAGTTCCCGATCAACGAGCCGGCGGCGGGGAAGAAGAAGTCGCAGATCGACGAGTACCTCGAGTTCTACCGCGGTCCCGGCGTGCAACACATCGCGATCGCGACCAACGACATCGTCTCGACCGTCACGCAGCTGCAGAGCCGCGGCATCGAGTTCCTGCGCGTCCCGTCGGCCTACTACGACACGCTGCTCCAGCGCGTCGGCACGATCGACGAGGATGTTGGCCCACTCCGTGAGCTGGGCATCCTGGTGGACCGGGACGACGAGGGCTACCTGCTGCAGATCTTCTCGAAGCCGGTGCAGGACCGGCCGACGCTGTTCTACGAGATCATCCAGCGGAAGGGAGCGAAGTCGTTCGGGAAGGGGAATTTCAAGGCGCTCTTTGAGGCCATCGAGCGCGAACAAGCCAGGCGCGGTAACCTCTGACATTCAGCCCAAGTTCGAGTTCAAGTCCAAGTTCAAGACGGCTCGGGCTTCAACTTGAACTTGAACTTGGTCTTGGACTGATACTATGCCCATCTACCACACGTTAGGCACCATCCCTCGCAAGCGTCACACGGTCTTTCGCAGGCCGGATGGCGGGTTGTACAACGAGGAGCTGATGGGGCACGAGGGGTTCATCGGGACGTCGTCGCTCCTCTATCACACCCACCCGCCGACCACGGTGAAGTCCGCGCGCCGGGTGAAGACGGTCTGCTGGGAGAAGGACGAAGAGACTTCGCTCCGGCACCGGCACTTCCTCACGGCGCGCGCGAAGAAGGGCGGAAGCGCAACGCTCGACCGCATCCCGATCCTGTTCAACGCCGACATCGGCATGCTGTACGTGGAGCCCGACAAGGCTGACGAGCACTTCTACCGGAACTCGCAGGCCGACGAAGTCGTGTACGTCGTGGAAGGGAAGGGCGTGCTCGAGAGCGTGTTTGGTCAGCTGCCTTACGAGTCCGGCCATTACGTGATCATCCACCGGAACATCACGCATCGCTGGCGGATGGACACGAGCGCCGGCGCGACCAAGCTGCTGGTCTTCGAGAGCCGAGGTCACGTGAGGTGGCCGAAGCGGTATCGCAACGACTTCGGGCAGTTACTCGAGGGGGCGCCGTACTGCGAGCGCGACATCCGGCGGCCGGCACAACTGGTCACGATGGACGAGAAGGGCGACTTTCCCATCCTCGTCAAGCAATACGACGCGATCAACGAGCTGGTGCTCGATCACCATCCGTTCGATGTGATCGGGTGGGACGGGCACTTCTATCCCTGGGCGTTCAGCATCCACGACTTCGAGCCGATTGTTGGACGCATCCACCAGCCACCGCCGGTGCACCAGACGTTCCAGGGCGATGGCTTCGTGATCTGCTCCTTCTGCCCGCGGCCATACGATTTCGACCCTGACGCGATCCCGGCGCCTTACAACCACAGCAACGTCGACTCCGACGAAGTGCTGTTCTACGCGTCGAGCGAGTTCATGAGCCGGAAGGGGATCGAATACGGATCGATCACACTTCACCCTGATGGGCTGCCACATGGCCCGCACCCGGGCCGCTATGAAGGGAGCGTAGGCCAGAAGTTCACGAAGGAGCTGGCCGTGATGATGGATTCATTCCGACCGCTGCACGTAGCCAAGCCGGCGATGGCGATCGAGGATCCGAAGTATCACCAGTCCTGGGTCGAGTCTGGTCCCTCGTCGGAGGCTTTTCATCCGCCGACCAGCTGATGCAAAGAAGCTTCCCACCACAGAGAACACAGGACGTCGACCACGATTCAGGCGATTCTCTGTGTTCTCTGTGGTAAATGGTCTTTGGGTTCTGGACGCACACTACGCCAGTTCGGAAGCAAGACGTTCGGCTAAACGCGCGGCGTGGACTCGGAGTTCGGGAACCGCGGTCGCCTCCCAGAATTCGCCCTTGAGCAATGGTCCTGTGAGGGACAGGACCGGAGACGGGGCGCCGGTCGAACCGATCACTCGATAGGCATCGTCGACGCGGATGCCAAGGCCGGCGGCGTCGCATGAGGCGAGCCCGCGTGAAAGGAGGTCGCGCACGAGCGGATCCTTAAGCCGGCGGACATCGCTTTCTGGCCCGGTGCAGTTGATGACCGCGCTGACGCTCACGGTCTCCGATTGCGCGCGCTCTCGCCGGCGGAACGACACGCGAAGCGAGTCCTCGGCAGGCTCCACACTCGTCAGGCGCGCTGCCACCAGCTGAAGCGTCCCGGCCGCCACCAGCTCGTGGAGCGCCGCCCAGAGCTCCGGCGCCATCCGGTGCCGGTGAACCTCCCAGTACGGCCGAAGGTGGCGGAGGAAGCGGGACTTTTCGGCGTCAGGCAGCGCGCGCCAGAGTCGAGGCGTCACTGGTCGGAGCGAAGCAACGACTTCACGCCAGTCGATTCCTTCGCGCTCGAGTTTGCGCGCGTGTCGGCGAACCGCCCGCAGGTAGTCCGACGCCGTCGGTGCGGTCGCAATGAGGTCTGGCGGAAGGTGCCCGTAAGACGGTGGGCTGGTTCCATGGCGATGTGGCTGCGGGAGCAGCCCGCGCCGTGAAATCGCCGTCATGCCTCCGGTATGCCCACGCGCAGCCAGTTCGAGCGCGACGTCCACCATGGTGAGTCCCGTGCCAATGATGACGACGGGTTGGTCTCCGACAACGGCATCCAGTGCCTTCGGCTTCCACGGATCCGCGATGAAGCGCGAATCCGTGAGGTACCGCGTGTCGGCGAGGGGAGGTGGAGTCGGCGCGTAGTTTCCGGCGGCGATCACGACACGGTTGACGGCCAGCGGCGCCCCGTGCGCGAGGTTGACGATCGCGGTTCCCTCGTCAGGCAGCTCGTCGATCGACAGGACTTCGTCGGCGACGTGCGACAGGACGGTCCCGCGCGCGCTCTCCGATTGCGCCGACAGGAGGATGTGCTCGAGGTAATCCCCGTACAGGTGCCGCGGAACGAACGTCCCACCCACGGTCCCCGGATCGCGCCGCTGAGCGAAGCGAAGGAAGTCGCTCTCATCCTCGGCAAAGGCGCTCATGCGCCCAGCCGGAACATTCAGGACGTGGCGGGAGGACCGGGTGCCGTACGCGACGCCGCGCGCGAGGCGCCCGCTCTTGTTGATGAGGTAAATGCGCAGGCTGCCCCGGCTGCGCCGGAGAAGGTGCGCAACGAGGATGGTGCCGCTGAAGCCCGCGCCGACAACCGCAACGCTGTGCGTCTCAGTCATGTCAACGGAATGCGTGTCCAGGGAATGCCCAAAACGCTCGCGCATCCACGACTGCTGAGGATCGGGGTCAGTAACCCGTGCGCAAGCTGCCCGGGAGGGGCGTGGGGTGCGTGGACTGCTGGGCGCGCTCGACGGCGCGCTTGCAGTAGTCCGACAGTGCGAGCTTGCCGCTGATCGCCGCGCGTTCGAACAGCAGCGTCTCCCAGTGATTCGTACCCTCCCACAGGACGCGCTTGATTTCCTTCAACGCTTCGGGATTCATACCGGCAAGACGGTGCGCAAACGCGGGCAGCACGGACTCCAGGGCAGGCTCGGTGTCCATCACCCGCGTGTAGAGTCCGTGCTGGTGTGCCCACTCGGCATCACGCCAATCGGCATCGATCGCCATCGCCGCATATGCCGCGCGACCGACCTTCCGTTCCACGACTGGCCCAATCACAAACGGGCCCAGTCCGATGGCAAGCTCACTCAAGCGGACGGACGCGCCGTCGAGCGCGAACGAGTAATCCGTCGCAGCAACGAGTCCGACACCGCCGCCGACTGCTTTTCCCTGGATGCGGCCGATGATGATCTTCGGGCACCGCCGCATGGCGAGGATGACATGCGCGAATCCACTGAAGAACTCCTTGGCGTCCTCGAAAGTCTGGACGGCGCGGAGCTCGTCGAACGAAGCCCCCGCGCAGAATGCGCCTGTCCCCTCGCTGGCCAGGATGACAACGCGTGCGTCTGGGTTCTTGCCGGCGTTGTCGATTGCTTCCGCGAGTCGGCGCAGGATCGAGGCAGGAAGCGCATTCCGCTTCGGGTGAAAGAACGTCACCGTGGCGATGCCGCCGTCGACAGCGAGGTTTACGGTCCCGTCCTGCTCGGTCTCGGTCATTTGGTGTTGGGCGTTGAGCGTCGGGCGTGCGGCGATCCGCCCCGAATCTACCGCGCGGTTTGGATTGTGGCCTCGCGAGTGCCGATGCTGCGCCATTGCGGGAGCAGATCCGTTGGGTTTACGTCCAGTGAGCGAACGACTTATCGTGATTCAGGACAAGTGACTGTCCGAAGCCAACTTAGACACGCACAACCAGAGACATGACCGTACACGATGTACCTCCGGACGAAGCCGAACGCACGGCGGATTTCGAGGCCCGGATCGCGCGCGGCGAGGTGATCGAACCGAAGGACTGGATGCCCGACCGGTACCGGAAGCAGCTCATCCGCATGATGTCGCAGCACGCGCACTCGGAGATCGTCGGCATGCTGCCCGAGGGTAACTGGATCACGCGCGCGCCGAACCTCCGGCGGAAGATGTCGCTGCTGGCGAAGGTTCAGGACGAGGCCGGTCACGGGCTGTACATCTACTGCGGCACGGAAACGTTAGGCGTGGACCGTCACGAGCTGGTGAGCGATCTGCTCACCGGGAAAGCCAAGTACTCGAGCATCTTCAACTACCCGACCCTGACATGGGCGGACATCGGCGTGATCGGCTGGTTCGTCGACGGCGCGGCGATCGTGAACCAGACGATGCTGGCAAAGGCCTCGTACGGCCCGTACGCGCGGGCCATGGTGCGCATCTGCAAGGAAGAGAACTTTCACAAGCGCCAGGGCTACGAGAGCGTGTCGATCCTCGCGAAAGGCACGCCAGGCCAGCGCGCGATGGTGCAGGACGCGGTGAACCGCTGGTGGTGGCCCTCGCTGATGATGTTCGGACCTAACGACAAGAACTCGCCCAACAGCGCGGAGTTGATCAAGTGGGGCGTGAAGAAGAAGAGCAATGACGAGTTGCGCCAGCGTTTCGTGAACCTGACGGTGCCCCAGGCCCAGGCGGTGGACCTCACGCTGCCTGATCCGAAGCTCAAGTACGACGAAGAAACCGAGAACTGGGAATTCGGCGAAATTAATTGGGAAGAGTTCTGGGCAGTCGTGAAGGGAAACGGTCCGTGCAACCGCGAGCGGCTGGCGGCGCGCAACAAGGCGCACGAAGAAGGCGCGTGGGTGCGCACGGCCGCCGAAGCATACGCCCATAAGCGACGCTCCGCCTGATGGACGACAAGCGACTAGCGACCAGCGATCAGCGACCGGTGACCGGCGGCGACACGGAGTGGCCGCTCTGGGAAGTGTTCATCCAGCCCAAGCCCGGCGCTCCGCACGAGCATTGCGGCAGCGTGCACGCGGTGGATGCCGAGCATGCGTTGCTGAACGCGCGTGACGTTTATGCGCGTCGGAGCGAAGGCATCCACCTCTGGGTGGTGCCTTCTCAATGGATTACGGCATCGACGCCTGAGGATGTGGGTCCGTTCTTCGATCCGGCGAATGACAAGGCGTATCGGCACCCACAGTTCTATAAGACACCACGAGGCGTCAAGGTCTACTGAACCTCATGGCTCTTTCTGAATACCTCCTTCGCCTTGGCGACGATCGCCTGATCCTCGGCCACCGGCTGTCCGAGTGGTGCGGGCACGGCCCGATTCTCGAGGAAGACATCGCGCTCGCGAACATCTCGCTCGACCTCATCGGCCAGGCGAACCTGCTGCTGGAGTTAGCCGGAAAGGTCGAGGGGCAGGGGAGGACGGCGGACACGCTCGCCTACTTTCGCGAAGGCGTCGAGTTCCGCAACGCGCAGATCGTGGAGCTCCCGCGAGGAGACTTCGCGTTCACGATCGCGAGGCAGTTCCTCGTCTCGGTTTTTGAGGCCCTTCAACTCGAGAAGCTGCAGTCATCGAAGAACGCGGACCTCGCCGGCATCGCGGCGAAAGCCTTCAAGGAGACCCGCTACCACGTTCGGCACAGCGCTGGCTGGATGCTCAAGCTGGGCGATGGCACCACCGAGAGTCACGATCGCACGCAAATCGCGATAGACGATCTCTGGAGATTCACGGGCGAGCTGTTCGGAAACACGGATGAAACGCTGGTCGAACAGGGTATCGCCGTTGACTGCGTGTCACTTCGTGAACCGTGGAAAAGGGAAGTCGCGCGCGTGCTGCAGGCCGCGACGCTCACCATGCCTGACGATGGGTTCATGCAGCGCGGGGGCCGCGAGGGAAGGCACACCGAGCACCTCGGGCACCTCCTGGCAGAGATGCAGATCGTGGCGCGGTCGTTCCCGGGCGCGGAGTGGTAGCGGCCATGCGCGCGCGCGAAGACTACTGGAACGCTGTTGGCGAGGTGCTCGATCCCGAAGTGCCGGTCCTCAGTGTCGTCGACCTCGGCATCGTCAGGGACATTCGTGAGGAGGGTGACGTGGTCGTCGTGGACGTGACGCCGACCTACTCCGGTTGTCCGGCGATGCAGGTCATCGAGGACGACATCACGGCAGCGTTGCATCAGGCTGGGGCGTCAGACGTGCGCATCAACACGGTCTTCCAGCCGGCATGGACGACGGACTGGATCAGCGAGGACGCGCGCCAGCGCCTGCGCGCCTACGGTATCGCGCCACCGTCAGGATCGGCGGCTGCCGAAACCGAACTGATTACGCTGCGTCGTCGCGTCGAGACGATCGCCTGCCCGCGCTGCGGGTCATCGAACACCGAACAGCGGAGCGAGTTCGGCTCGACGGCGTGCAAGGCGATCTGGTTCTGCAACGCCTGTCACGAACCCTTCGAGTACCTCAAGGCGATCTGAAACGCGGATTCGAGGATGAACGTCGATTGACGAAGTCAGGCTCTAATGGGGCGTGACTGCGGGAATGACCCGGTCGATGATCAGCTCGAGCAGTCCCTTCTCGACGTCGCCCTTGGTGTCATACGTCAGCGCTGATGCATCGGTCGTGGTCACGATCACCAGCTTGAGCGCCGGCACGCAGTACACGAACTGCCCGCCGAAGCCCCAGGCGAAAAACGCGTCGCGATCCGGCTGCCGGTCGATCCACCACATGAAGCCGTAGTTCATGCTCGGGACGGGCCCGTATCGATACGGGACGCCATTCGCGGCAATCGGCGTCATCGATTTCGCGATCCAATCCGCGGGCACAACCTGCCTTCCTGCCGATACGCCACCGTTCACGAACAGCGCGCCAAGCTTGGCCACGTCGCGGGGACGCATGCGCATCGCCGAGCCGCCGTACCAGTAGTCACCATCCTTGATCCACCCGATCGAGTGAATGCCGAGTGGCTCCAGGAGCGCCTGACGAGCGAAATCGAGCGTACTCGTTCCCGTCGCGCGCGTGAGCAGGACCGAAAGCAGGCTGGCGGCCCCGCTGTTGTAGTTGATTCGCGTGCCAGGCGGCTCGGCGACGGGCTTCGAGAGTGCGTACTGCCACAGCGCGCTGTACGGCGACGCCGCGAATGCGTCCCATTCCGCTTTCTTGTCTTCCTGCCACTGCAACCCGCTGGACATCGTGAGCAGGTGCCGGACCGTTATCCCGCGATGCGCTGCATCGAGTGAAGGCACCACGGCCGGAACGAGGAAGTCTGCGATCGACTGGTCCACGTTCTGAATTGCCCCAGCCTGGATGGCGATACCCACGAGCGTCGAGAGAAAGCTCGTCGTGACGGCGTACACGTTGTCCGTGGTCGTGTCGGCATCCGCGCCGAAATACTTCTCGCTCACGAGGTAGCCGTTCCGGATGATGAGCAGGCTTTTGAGGTGCGGCTCGGAGCTGGCGACGTTGAACGCCGTCTGAAGCCTGGCTTCGTCGATGCCCTGTTCCGCGGGAAGCGCGGTCGGCCACTCGCCCGAGAAGTCCGTGTTCACCGGAAACGTCGCCGTAGCCTCGGTCGCTCCGCGACAGGCGGTTGTGAGCAGCGAGATGAAAGCTGCGATCCGGACTATTGAAGCGCGCTGTGGCATCGGGTGGCCCAAGGTATGGGACCCTTCGCCATCACACAACGTTTCCCCGGATCCCGCCTAACGGTTTCTGTGGACGATCCGCGATTCAGGGGTGACGATTCGACGTGCGCGTATTTGATGGGGGCTGCGGCCCTGTGGTGAGGACTTCCACTGGCGATGGCCATATGCTCGGCGCGTCCACTCAACGGCGAACACGGATTGGAGGATCCAACGGATGGACGCAGTCAATCAACAGGAGCCTTCGCACCACGGCGGATCCGGGACCGAATTACTTCACGGCGACATCACTGGTGAGATCATATCTGCTTTCTATACCGTCTATAACGAGCTGGGTCACGGTTTCCTCGAGTCCGTGTACGTTCGGGCGCTTGCGATTGAGTTGTTTCAACGGCGAATGAATGTCGCGCGCGAGGTTCCGGTCACGGTGTTTTACAAGGGAGTCACGGTCGGGACGTACCGGGCAGACCTCGTGGTTGCCGATACCGTCATTGTTGAAGTGAAGGCGGGGGAGCACACGTCAGAAGCAGATCGCCCTCAACTCCTCAACTACCTCCGTGCCTCAGGCAAAGAGGTGGGACTGCTGCTGCAATTCGGACCGAAAGCCGCTCTCCGCCGCGTCATCCACACAAAAAAACTTGGCGAACTCGTGATTCCTTCCGATACCGAATAGCATTTGCCGCGTAACCCGGTGGTTCTGCGCAATCCGTGTTCTGAGGTATCCGCTGTGATCCAAAAAAAGGGCAGGACGTGAAGCCCTGCCCTCAGTAAGGAATCCCAGCGAAAATCAATCAGCGCGGTTGTGGAGCACCGAAAGGATGTTTCCGGCCGGATCCTTGAACCACGCGATTTCCGTCCCGTCGTCATCACGAGCGATGCCTCGCGCGTCCGTCTTGATCTGCGGCAGGTTGTAGCTCTCGAACCGGACACCGGTCGTAACCAACTTGTCGACAGCCACCTCAACGTCGTCGACCGGGAAATTGAGAACCGTGAATGTCGCGGGTTTGTGGTCGGGCTTCGGGTAGATGAAGACCTTGTTCCCCGAGCCTACGTCGAGCTCGAGGCCTTCCGGTCGATCGTTCACGTGGAGTCCGAGCGTGTCGCGATAAAACGTGCGTGCCGTGTCGAGGTTATCGACCGAGAAGCTCGGGAACGCTCTCGCGTCAGTCAGCACGGTGTCTTTCATCATTCCCTCCATGGTTGACTCAGTGAAGGAACCTAACCGCGACTGATAATGACGCGCGCGTGCTATCTCATCCGCTTCGCGCAGAAGTACCCGGCCTCATCGGGTTCCTTGTCGCCCGTGAAGTCCACGATGATTCCAATCCCTGGCGACGTGGTCCACATGCCGCGGACCTCGTTCGCGCCGAGCATGCGCACATAGAGGCTGATGCCGCTTTTCGCACCGAATTCGCCGAGGCGGATGAACCCATCCGACCAGAAAGCTCCCGGTGCGTCGGTCGTGCGGCTTGCCATGCGCCTCCACACGTCACCCGTGTCAGGGGGAGAGGCGTCGAAACTGCCTACGAGAAACTGTTTCTGCGTTCGACGTGCCGTCGCGCCACGCCGTTTCGGCAGCGAATCCTGCAGCCACAGCGCGAGCTTCCCAATGTGCTGCCGAGCGACTCCACGGATGGCAGTCGTGTCCACCATGACCAGGTCATAAGCGCCGGTCAGCTCCACGACGCGCGTCGTGTCGAAAGGCGTCATCGGCTGCGTCGGCTGAGCCGAGCATGATGGCGCCGCAGAGCCTTGCGCCCGCAACGAGGCAGACAGGCAGAGCAGTGGGACCACCACGATGAGTAATCCGGCCCTTCTTGTGAGCATTCGAACTCCCGTCGGTGGGTAGGTGGCGCTGTCCACACAGTCGCTCATTCGAACCGCCTCCGCAACATTGAGCCCGCTACTACGCCTTCAAGCCTTCCTGGATCCGCGCCGCGATTTGCTCAGGGGAGGGGAGGACGGCCAACAGCAGGTCGGGGTGATACGGCATCGGCACGTCGTCGACACAAAGCCGATCAACGGGCGCGTCCAACTGCCAGAAAGCCTCCTTTGCAACGACCGCCGCAACTTCAGCCCCGAAACCCGCCGTCATCGTATCCTCGTGGACCACAAGGCAGCGCCCGGTTTTTCGCACTGATGTGAGAACGGCCTCACGGTCCCACGGCGCGATCGTTCGAAGGTCGATCAACTCGATTGATCCATCGACCTTGCTCAGGGCCTCGATACAGCGGTGCACCATCGCACCCCAGGTCACCAACGTCAGGTCGGTCCCTTCGCGCATAACGCGGGCACGCCCCAACGGAATGACGTAGTCGTCGCCGGGATACCGCGCGCTTCCGTCACTCGTCATCAGGAGCGATCGATGCTCGAAAAAGATCGTCGGATTGGGCGAACGCATCGCCGCGCGCAGGAGGCCCACCGCGTCCGCGGAATTCGAGGGCATCGCCACCTGCCAGCCGATGGCGTGGGCCCAGAGCACTTCGGCGCTGTGGCTGTGCCATGGGTCGCCCACGTCCTTGCCGAATCCTCCAGGCATGCGCACCACAATCGGCGCGCAGAAACGATTTGCGGTACGCCACCTGAGCGTACCGCAGTTGTTCAGCTGTTCGGCGGCGGGATCGGCATACTTTCTGAACTGGATTTCCGCCACCGGGACGAGTCCCGCAATCGCCATTCCGACCGCGCGTCCGATGATTCCTTCCTCGGACAGACTCGTATCGAAAACGCGGGCGATGCCATGCTTGCGTTGCAGGCCTTCGGTGACGAGGTGGACACCGCCCTTTACTCCCACGTCTTCCCCGAAGACCAGCACTCGCGGGTTCACGGAAAGCTCATGATCGAGCGTGCGGCGAACGGCTTCCGCGAAGCGCAACAGGTCGCCGGATTCCTTCGGCACCGGATCACCGCCGAGGCGTTCTCGCTCGGCCGCCGGCATGCCGCCGATCGCGGGACGTTTCTCATCCGCCTCAGCGTAGACGAACCGGCGCACTCGCGACGGGTCGGGATTGCCGCGCGCGCGCGCCGATGACAGCGCGGTACGAACATCGCGCTCTACCTCGCGCTCCAGCACCGCCCATTCCGATTCGGAAAAGGCGGCGGGAACGAGATACGCCTTCAACTTCGGGACTGGATCGCGTTCCCAGTCCTGCGCGATCTCGGCCTCGCTACGATACCCCTTCTGGTTATCCGGACCGGAATGGCTCGAGAGTCGCGGCACCGTGAGGCGAAGCAGCGCCGGTCCATTGCTCTCCCGGACGTGCGCGAAGACTTCATCCACCAGTGCCGCCGACCGGCCGGGATCTGTGCCGTCGCCATCGCGGATGAAGAGGTTTTCGAACGACGCCAGGTTCGCCGCGATGTTGCCGCCGGGTGTCTGCATGCCGCCGCGCACCGAAATCCCCAGCCCGTTGTCCTCGATGTAGAACAACAACGGCAGCTTCAGCGTGGTGGCCATCGTCAGGCAGGACCAGAACCCGTTCGTCGCAACCGATGCCTCACCGCCGAGCACCACGGCGATGGCGCCGCGCCACCTGCGATCCTTGAGCACGTCACGATGATACGTGATTGACTGGGCCCACCCGGCGGCCGGCGTGTATTGCGAACCGACGTCCCCGGACATCGGCAGGACGATGGGCCCGTTCTCCTTCGGCAGGTTGCAGACGACGCCGATGTCGCGCCCGTCGCTAAACCCGCCCGACCTGCCTAACGGGCTGGCGAATCCGTCCTCGATCGTGAGCCCGAGCGCAAGCAACAGGGGGCGAGACCGGTAATAGGCACTGGCGGCGTCGTGGGCATGATCGATCCGCGAGGCCAGGATGCACTGGGCCATGTCGTGACCGCGGGCCGAAAACTGATAGAGCACGAGGTGCTCCTTCGGCACGGCGGCGCGATTGCGGTTGGTCGTCTCCTCGGCGTCATCCATTGCCCGGGACACCAGCGTGTGATACGCGATCCGACGCCAGTCGAACCGTGGGTCGACGGCATCGCGAGGCGGAGGTGTCGGTTTCCGAGCGGAGGACGGAGCGGGCATTGAATGGCGCGTGATCCGGCGACCGGCGAAGACGGCGAAAGTTAGCAGGCGGGACTCTCCGCCGCGCCACCGGTGAGACTGGCAGGACTTGACGAATGTGGTAATTACGAACAGGCCGTGCGGGGTATACCGGTGAGCCCGGAAACGGCGTATCCTCGGGTCAACCCACTATCACACCGATTGGTGCCTGACGAGTCGAGCCCGAAGATGAGGAGCGTCTCGCTTTTCGCGGGCGCA
>Ga0111538_10010436_pt1 | contig 12354 bp, 6 predicted proteins | sample SoiMethybrSBSTD1_FD_79669 | JGI IMG/M metagenome (GOLD analysis project Ga0111538, IMG submission 79669) | Bulk soil microbial communities from a Populus tree surrounding site in Tennessee, USA - Soil MetaG P. TD hybrid SBSTD1 (version 2)... | ecosystem: Environmental > Terrestrial > Soil > Tree...
CGAAGAGATTGACCTTCAGGCCCGGCGCCACCGTCATGCGCTCGAGGGCGGCCTCGCCGGGAAGATAGATGTGGGCGCCGTTCGGTCCTTTGCCCGGCTCGTTGGTCTTGGCGTCGATCGTCGGCGGCGTATCGGAGTCGTCGGCTTTCAGGCCGGCCGCCGCGGGATCCTGGCCGCGAGCAATCGCCCAGATCCGACGATCGCGATTCGCAGTCATGACGTCGAGAATCTGCGATTCGCGCTGCATCACCTCGTAGTTGCCCGGCAGGACGTCCGCCTTGTTGGTGACCTGATTGGCGTTGACGTTGCGCGGATTATCTTTGACGAACGTGAGAAAGGCGCGATCGCCGTAGACGTTGTACCCGTCGGTCACCCGGTAGCGGTCGTACCACAGGCGGCTCTTGTCGGCCACGGCTTGACGCAGCTTGGTCAGATACGCCGGTGTCGCGGCGCGCGCCGGCCCAAACAGATCCTTGTCGATGACCTGCGCGATCAGCCGGTTGCCGTCAGCCGTCAAATGCAGGCCATTGATCGTCAGCGGCGCGCGGGTCGCCGTGTAGAGCTGCTGACTGGGCGCAAACAGGTCCACGAACCGGACGTTGTGCGCCTGCGCGACCTCGCCGATGGCCCTGGCGTACGGCGCGAGCCGCGCATTGACGTCCCTGGCTGCGGGCAGGTCAGGATTGTTCAGGTCTTCATACGCAATCGGCGAGAAGAGGACGATGCGTGGCGCGGACTTGCCGTTGTATTTCTGCGCCAGCGTGTGCGTAATCCACTCGGCCAGATCGGTCTTGAACTTCGGCAGGCCCGCGTCGCCGCCAAACGACTCGTTGTAGCCGAAGAACGCGAAGATCACGTCCGCCTTCGTGTTGACGCCGGCGAACCGGTTCTCCGAGTAGCCGCCGATCGGTTCGGGATTGCCGCTCAGCCACTCGTCGGGCGTCCCGAAATTCTTCTCACGCAGCCGTGTCACGACCTCGTCGCCGCTCCAGGCGAGATTCCGGATCACCAGCTCGTGACTCGGGAATCGCGCGTACAGCTGCGTCTCCAGCCAGCCGTCGTGCTGCATCCGCTCGGCGAGCACATTGCCGATGATGCAAATGTGGTCCTTCGGCTGCAGAACAAACGGTACGGCCGCGGTGCGCGCTGCCGGTGTGGTCGACAACGCGGCGAACATCACAGCAGCGGCGAACATCCCGGTACGGATTGGGCTTCGAAACGAAATCATGGGCGTCCCTACCCTTTCTGCAGTCTCTCGAGGTCCTATTTCTTCGCGGGTATCGGTGTATCCCAGCCAGCCAGATCGGCTGGCTTCATGCCTTTGACGAAGCCGCCGAAGCCGAACGTGGTCGGCTGGTACGGCCCGACGAGGCTGATGTTGTTGTCCGGGCGGATGCTGGAGTCAAGACCAGCGGCCCAGAGGCACGCGTTGACGACCAACCGGCGGAAACCGTCGTTGAGCAGATCCTCCGACGCGCCGTGCGTGGTCGTGAAGACCCGTCCCGCTTTGCCGGAGGCGCTGGCGTAGGTCCGAACCCACGCTACCGGCATCTGTTTCTTGTCCTTCGCCGCGGGCGCGTCAGGCCTCATGCCGTCGAGGATTTCTCCCATCGCCAGGATCTGACTGCCAGGCATCGGATCGGCCGTGTAGCCACCCGACTGAGCCCACACGTCCTTCACGCCTCGAAGCACGGGATGTGCGAGCTGATCGGCCTGCAGCAGAAGTCTCGAGCTCTGCACATGGTTGGTCCCGTAATGCGAGACCCAGGTCTCGCCAAGAATCTGCCGGCCGAAGCCGCCGGGGTACTCCGGGTCCTGGTTGTTCCAGGTGTACTTCCGGAACGGCGCGTCCGCGCGTCTGATCTGGAATGAGTGCGTCGCGGTGCGCAAGCCGACGACGGGCCCGCCGCGGTCCAGATAATCGACGAGGAACCGCATCTCCGCATCGGGAAAATCCTGGAAGCGCAGGAAAATCACCAGCAAGTCGGCGCTGCGGAGCGCCTCCAGGCCGGCGATTCGCGAGCTGCCGGGTTCGATCGTGCCATCGGCATCGGTGGTGAACAAGACGCTCGACTTGAAGCCGTAGTGACGCGAGAGGATCCGTGCGAGTTCCGGAAGCGTCTCCTCGGACCGGTACTCGTGGTCGCCGGCGAGAAACACGATGTGCTTTCCGCGTCCCGGTCCACTCGTGCCGTCGTAGACAACGAGATGGGGGTTGGGCGTCTGGGCCGCGACGATGGCCGTCAGACACGTGAGCGCGGCGAGGATCGTCGACCATCGAGGCGTCATCGTCGTTTCCTCCCTGCATGATTCTCGGAACGCATGCCGGGTGCAACCGTACTCTACGGCAGCCTCGGCCTGATCATTCGCAAATGCGTGAGCTTCGGCGAGGCAAGCCAGGCGAAGCCAGACCGGCCCGTCCCTTTACACAGAGAACTTTGTATCGTAGAGTTATCGCACGGCGTGGACACGAGGCGGCGGCCTCCGCCTGTCCACGCTGGTTTTGAGAGTGTGAGCACATGACTTCCTCTGTGACGAGCCCCGTAAAGGCATTCGCTCTCATCGCCCTCGGTCTGGCCATTGCCGCGATGGGCATTTACATCGCCGATGCCGACGACGCGCCCGGCGGGGCGGTCATTAGTTTTCTGCTGCTGTGTGCCGCGGTCTGGCTCGGCGTAAGGGCCGCACAAAACCGGCTTCCGATCTGGGCCGGGCGCACCGCAGTGGCAGTCGGCATTCTCATCGCCGCGTTCGCGGCCGTTCTGACCCATGCGTTCGCCTCAGCCGCGCCTCTCTTCGCGCGACCGCAGGACGTGCCGTCGGTCGGCACGTCAGCGCCCTCGCCACAATGGGCGGCTGCGGTCGAGCGCGCGCGGCCGATGGTGCGCGCGGCCGTCATGGAGCAGAACCTGCCAGGCATCTCGATCGCGGTCGGCATGGGCGACGGCATCGTCTGGGCCGAAGGGTTCGGATGGAGGGACGTCGTCACACAGACGCCCGTCACACCGGCGACTCGATTCAACATCGGCACCGCGGCACCTGTGGTCAGCGTGGCTTCGATCGGATCTCTCGGCATGACGAACACGGGCACTGATTCGGCGGCCGACTGGAGCCCCGACCATGTCGGCGAGCCGGAAGAGGACTTCCCCGGCTTCACGGCCATCCACGACCTCATCCTCAGGCCGCTTGGTCTCAGCGCGCCCCGAAAGCCATTGGCGGACGATCGCGCGACGTTCTACGTCCCGGCGACACCATGGCGGTACGACACCACGGATTCCCGCCGGGGCCGACGGCTGATGTACATGCGCGACCTGGCGTGCTGCGCGGGCGGGAAGGCGTTCTATTCCACACCGTCCGATCTCGTCCGCTTCGCCCTGGCGACGAAAGCCGACAGCATCAACGGCGATCTCGCAGGCGGGAGCGTGATGTCGCTCCTGACGCGCCGCGACAACGGGATCGTCGTGGCCGTGACGTCGAACATCTCTTACGCCAACACTTCCGCTCTCGCGCAGAAAGTGGCTGACGCGTTCGGACAGAAATAGCTATCAATCGACCACCCGCACGAAGGGCATGAAGGGACATGAAGATCTCACCTTGAAGACCTTCGTACCAAGATCAAAAGCTTTTCACCACGTAGGGGCACGTAGGTTCTTGGGGAAAGACAGCTGCAGCGATCATTTAAGATCTTCCCCCAAGTTCTACGTGCCCCCCGTGCCCTACGTGGTGAAAGCCTTTGATCTTGGAAGGCAGACCGGTGGAAGGCTTCTTGACGTGACCAGCATCGAGGACACCCGAGGTCATGGCCGCCCCTACGATCGCCCGCGATGTCGGCATCGGGCGCGAATCGAGTTGGCATTCGGATTGCCCTGCTACTGGGCATGGCTTTCTCACCACGACGTGCAACGTTTCGATTCGTGGTCGCGTTGGCCGCCGGTCTCACCCTCTCCACTCCGGCAGCCGCGCAAACCCGCATCGATCCTCGTCCGAATCGATTTTCGCCGGCGCAGGACGTCGAACTGGGCAGACGCGCGGCGGCTGAAGTTCGGCAGGAGCTGCCGGTGTCACGCGATCGACAGGCAGACAGCTACGTCCAGCGGATCGGCTCGCGCCTGGTGGCCGCGATCCCGGCCAGACTGCGGCAGCCGCAGTTCCGATACACGTTTCAGGTCGTCGATCGCAAAGAGATCAACGCGTTTGCGCTTCCCGGCGGACCGATTTTCGTGAATCGCGGCATGCTCGATGCGGCGAGGAACGAGGGCGAGGTCGCCGGTGTGATCGCGCACGAGTTGAGTCACGTCGTGCTGCGCCACGGCACGGCGCAGGCCACGAAAGCGCAGCCGTTTCAACTCGGCTCGTTCGCGGGTCAGGTGCTCGGCTCCCTGATCGGCGGTAAGACGGGCGCAGTCATCTCGCAGGGATCCCAGATCGGGATTGGGACCTATTTCCTGAAGTACAGCCGCGAATACGAACGCGAAGCCGATCTGCTGGGCGTGCAGATCATGGCGGGCGCCGGCTACGACCCGCACCACATGGCGAACATGTTCCAGACCATCGAGCGGCGCGGCGACAACGGCGGCCCGGAGTGGTTGAGCGATCATCCGAGTCCCGCCAATCGCTATGCGGCGATCAACCGGGAGGCCGCGCTCGTTCGGCGCGGTTAGTAAGATCAAAAGCCATTCACCACGTAGGGCACGTGGGGCACGTAGGACTTGGGGGAAGATCTTTGCGGCACGGAGTCTTTCCCCCAAAACCTACGTGCCCTATGTGTTCCACGTGGTGGAAAGCTGTTTGACAGTAAGGCGGCCGCTGCAGCCGCGGCCTTCGCCGGCTCACGTTAAGCCACGCGCCGAGGCCGGTACTGCGGAAACGCGCTGACGCCGACGCTCCCAGCCCTGTTCGACCCACTCGTACAGGACGGGCAGCACGACGAGCGTCAGGAGTGTTGACGTCACGAGCCCACCGATCACGACGGTGGCCAGGGGCCGCTGGACTTCAGAACCCTGGCTCGTCGAGAGCGCCATCGGAATGAATCCGAATCCGGCAACGAGCGCCGTCATCAGCACCGGCCGCAACCGGACGTCTGCCCCCATTCGAACCGCGTCGGCGAGTGAACGGCCCGTGGCACGAAGCTGATTGATGTACGCCAGCAGCACGACACCGTTCAACACCGCCACGCCGAAGAGCGCGATGAATCCGACCGAAGCGCTGAGGTTCAGATTGAGCCCGCGGAGCCACAGCGCGGCCACGCCTCCCACCAGAGCGAATGGCACGTTGAGCATGACGAGGACGGCCTGGCGCAGATTCGCGAACGAGGCGAAGAGGACTCCCACAATCACCAGGAGTACGGCGGGCACAATGAGCGATAACCGCCGCATCGCGCGTTGCTGATTCTCGAACTGGCCGCTGTAGGTGAGGAAGTAACCCTCCGGGAGCGTCACGCGTTGACCGACCTCGCGCTGCACGTCAGCGGCAAAACTCCCGAGATCCCGGCCGCGGACATTGCTCTGCACAATCACCATCCGCTCGCCATTCTCGTGGTTGACGAGCTCCGGCCCGGTCACCATTTCAACCTTCGCCACTTGTGACAGGGAGACCTTCGCTCCGCTCGGCGCCGTCAGCAGCAACTGGCCGATCGCCTCGGGCGTATTGCGGTACCTCTCAGCGAGACGGATCACGACGGGAAACCGTTTGCGTCCATCGATGATTTCTGTCGCAGCCGCGCCCCCCACCCCCATCTCGATGGCGTTCCGCACGTCGGCGACGTCGAGCCCATATCGTGCGAGGGCGGGCCGATCCAGCGTGATCTCCAGTTGCATGGCGCCCGTGCTGATATCGACGGACACGTCAGCCGCGCCAGGCACACTCGCGATCACGTCGCGAATCTTCGCGGCCTGTTGCTCCAGGATGTCGAGCCGGTCGCCAAACACCTTGACGCCAAGCTCGGTGCGCACACCCGAAATGACCTCATCGAGTCTCATCGCCATCGGTGCCGAGAAGTTGTAGTCGATGCCGGGAATTTCCTTGAGCGCGTCGTCCATCCTGGTGATGAATCCTTCGATCGCGTCGGCCTTCGGCTGCATGCCGGGCTTGAAATTGACGTAGACATCACCCGCATACAGCCCCATGACCTCGGTCGCCATTTCCGGCCGTCCCATGGTGGTGACGATGCTTTGCACTTCGGGAAACTGCAGCAGCGTGTGTTCAATGTCTTTGGCGATCGCCATGCCCTGCGGCAGTGAGGTGCTCGGCAGGCGGCGTGTTTCGATGAGCAGAGACCCCTCGTCGAGCTGAGGCATGAATTCAGTGCCGAGAAACGGGACAGACGCGAGCGTGGCCGTGAGCACCATCGCCGCGCCCGCGGTCACGACGCCTCGATGGGCCAGCGCCCAATTCAAGTGCCCCGCGTACGCACGCCGAACCGCCTCGAACCAGCGCGAGGGTGTCTCCTTCACATGGCGCAACAACACAGAGGACATCACCGGGACGTACGTCAACGCGAGGAGCAGCGACCCGAGCACCGCGACACACACCGTGAACGCCATCGGCGCAAACATCCGGCCCTCGAGTCCCTGCAGCGAGAAGATCGGGACGTAGACGGCGATGATGATGCAGACGCCGAACACAATCGGCCGTCCCACTTCGAGCGCGGCCGTGCGAAAGAGCGATACGCGATCAGCGGCGGCCACATCGCCGGGGTGCTCGAGCCGCCGCACGAAGTTCTCGACCATGACGACGGACGCGTCGACGAGCAGCCCAAAGTCGAGGGCACCCAGGCTCATGAGATTGGCGGACACGCCGAACCGCTTCATCGCAATGAACGCGAACAGCAACGAGAGTGGAATCACCGACGCGGTGATGAGCGCCGCCCGAACGTTGCGGAGGAACAGGAAGAGAATCAGTACGACGAGCAGGCCGCCTTCGGCCAGATTCCGGAACACCGTCTGCGTGGTGTGATCGACGACGTCGCCCTGGCTGTAGTACGGCCGCACTGTGACTCCGGCGGGCAGCGTCTTGCGCACCAGGCTCAGCCGCTCCTCGACCTGACGGACGACGTCGCGGCCGTTTGAGCCTTTCAGCATGATCACTTTGCCGGAGACGGCTTCGCCGCGGCCATCCCGCGAGACCGCGCCTTCGCGCGGCATCGCTCCAATGACCACGCGGGCGACGTCGCGAACGAGGATCGGCGTCCCGCCGGGCCGAGTCGCGATCATGACGCCCTCGATGTCGGCCTCATTCGCGACACGGCCGAGTCCGCGCACCGTGAGCCGCTGGCCCTGGGTTTCGATGTAACCCGCGCCGAAGTTGGCGTTGTTCTCGCCCACCATCCGCCGGACCTCGTCCATCGTGAGGCCGTAGGCGGCGAGCCGGTGCGGATCGACCTGGACCTGGAACTCCTGGGCCATTCCGCCCCAGGCGACGATGTCCGTCACGCCTGGAATCGTGCGGAGTAACGGCTTGATCGTGTATTCCTGAATGTTCTTCAGTTCGATGAGCGACACCGAATCAGACTCGACCAGGTACTGGAAGATCTCGCCCATGGCTGTTGCGGCGGGACCCAGCATCGGGCGAATCCCTTCCGGCAGCGCGTCCATCGCGTCCTGCATCCGCTGCTGGACCTGCGCTCGTGCAAAGTACAAATCGACATCGTCCTCAAACGACACCGTGACGACGGAGATGCCGGCCTTGGAAAGGGATTGGACCTTCGTGGTGCGAGGCAGTCCCATCATCGCCGTCTCGACGGGATAGCTCACGAGATTCTCGACCTCGTTGGGGGAGAGGCCATGCGCTACCGTGAGGACATCCACCTGGTTCGGCGTCAGATCGGGAAAGGCATCGACCGTCAGGTTGGAGACAGCCCAGACGCCAGCCGCGATGAGCACGCAGACGCTCGAGATCACGGCGATCCGGAAGCGCAGAGCAGAAGCGATGAGGCGTTCAATCATGGTGTGCGTCCCCGCCCCTAGCCCATCTTCATCTTCGTGCGCGAGAACGAAGACCTGACCGCGAACGCGCCGTCGGTGACGATGACGTCGCCGGCCGTCAACCCCTTCACGATGTGGGTCTGATCGCTGACGGTCGTCCCGACTTCCACGTCGCGGCGAGTGAACTTCGCGCCGCCCTTGCCGTCGGGCTCTGCGATGAAGACCACGCGCTGTCCCTCGAAGATTTGTACGGCGTCCTTCGGTACGGTCACCCCCGATCGGGGCGGCGCCGTCTCGACGCGCACGGTGACGAACATTTCGGGACGCAACTGCTTGCGCGGATTTGCGACTGAGGCGCGGACCACGACGAGTCTCGTGGCAGGGTCGACGGCGCCACTGACTCGCAGAATGCGAGCTTCGACTCGCTCATCTGAACCGGCGTGTACAAACTGAAGCCGTTGGCCGGATTTCAGCACGCTGGCGACGGCATCCGTCACGCCGAACTCGAGCCATAACGACGAGGGATCGGTCACCACGAGCGCGGCGGCACCAGCCTCGACCACGGAGCCGACCACGACGTCGCGAGTGACGATGACTCCGCTGATCGGAGACTTCAACTGGATCTGGCCAGTCGCGTCGACTTCCAGCACAGAGAGCGCCGTCCGCGCGTGGTCAACGGTGGCCTCGGCCTGAGCGACACCGGCTTCCCCTGCGGCTTCGTCCGCACGCGCGCGTTCGACGTCTTGCGCCGAGCCAGACTTCAGGGCGAGCAATCGTTCGGCGCGCTCGCGAGCCGCTCGTGCAAAGCGGAGCATTGACTGGCGCTCCGCCAGCTCGGCATTGGCTTTCGCGAGATCGGCCCGTCTCGATGAGGCTTCCTCGCTTTGAAGGGTGACGAGCACCTGACCACGCGTCACGGTGTCACCAACGTTCGCGCGTACATCCGTCACGCGACCCCGCACCGACACACTCAACCTGGCCGTGTGGTCTTCGTTTGACACCAGATGGCCCGGCACCTCGACAGAGTCCGCAACCGATTGCGCCGCGACGACCGTCCATTTCACGCCGCCGTGCGCAATCTGCTCAGCGGTGAATGTCACCTCGGTCATCGGACCCATGTCCATTTCCGCTTCTTCGGCCGGCCCGGACTTACGGCACGCGACGGTGACGATCAGGAACAGCACGACGGTGTGAGCGAGTGCGACTCTGAGCGACCTCATCGGGCACCTCCGTTCGCTGTCGGTGAGGGGACGGATGGGCCGCGTCCCAGACGCGCGGCCGCCCTCGGGTCGTAGCCCGCGGCCACGCCCAGATCGAACAGGCTTTCGTTGGTCGCCGCAAGGAGGCGCGCGTATGTCAGCCGTGCGTCGCTGAGCGCGCGCGACGCATCCAGGACCTGGAGCAGGCTCGTTGCGCCTTCCTGATAGGTCCCGATGGCGATGCGACGTGACTCCTCGGCGCGACTGAGAAAGGCGGGTTGCAGCGCCACCAGGCGTGCGGCGAGACGTTCGGCCACCTGATACCCCGCTTCCACTTCGCTTCTGATCACTCGCTCCACCCACCGGATTTCGAGCTCCGCGGCGAGTTGGTCGGCAGTCGCGCGCTTGATCTCTCCGCGATTGCGATCGAATAGCGGAACCGTGAAGCTGACGCCGCCCATCATGGACGTGACGCCGGACGAGCGCTTCATGCCGAACGACGCGCCAAGCTGCCGAACGACCATCGAGTGTTCCAACGACAACGCGCCCGCGGCCGCCTCGCCCTTGGCACGACTCGCCACCAGATCCGCTCGTTGTGCCAGTGCATGAGTCGTGAACTCCGTCAGGGGGGCCAGCGTCACGCTTTCGCGAGACACGTCCGGTGCGGCCACGCGCAGACTGTCCAAGCGGGTGCCGTCGCCGAGAAATGGACGAAGCGTGGACTGGGCGCGGATCAGCTCCACATCGGCCATGGTGACTTCGGCTTCCGCACGGTCGCGCTCGACCTGCACCCGAATCAGATCCCCTTCGGGCGCCGCACCCTGCGCGACTCGGTTGCGCAAGTACTCCACCACCTGGTCGATGGCGGTGAGGTTGTCGCGCATGGCGTCCAACGACGCTTGTGCAACCGCAACGCGATAGAACGCGTGAACCGCATCCGCCGCGACTCGCTGTTCTGCGTTCGACACCGACGCACGAGCCGCATGGATTTCACCTTGGGCCTGGGCGATGCGTGCGCCGCGTTGAAGAAGCGGTTCGAGCGGCAACGTGCCGTAGATGGACGACTCTCGATCGAGCACCGCCGGTGCGCGATCGGAGGCCGACAGATTCTCAAACCAATAGGTCGCGACTGGATTGGGCAGATTCCCAGCGGTCTGACGCTTTCCTTCCGCCGAAGCCAGCTGCGCGCTCGCCGCTTCTACGAGAGGATGCTGGGCGAGCGCAGCCGCGACGACGGCGTCGAGCGTCCACGCTTGCGCGGGCGGCCCTGCCGTCTGGGCTGAAACGCTCGCACCGAAACCAACAGCACCGAATAGCAGAATCCACATGAATGAGCTGCGCACGACGCCGACCTCCAACCGCTCGCGAAAAGCTGACCGCCGCTCCGGCGCTGGGGCCTCCGGAGACCAAGGACATGAACGAATTGGGAACGTGCTACGTCAGGCGGGGCGGGTGGTCCGGAACAGCGCGGGGAAGAACGAGCGGAGCGTTCACTGAGACAGTGGGAGCCGGTACGACGGCAATCAGAGGCGCCACGACGATATGTCTGGCGACGACAAACACGCTTCCGGTGCAGAAGATGCAACCGGTGGCACTGGCGCAATGATCGGTCGCGCCGATGCAATCGGCTGACCTGCAGCCGTCCGAACAGGCAAGAGCATCGCTACTCGCCAACGCGGCGAACGCCACCAACAAGCACGCTGCCAGCAGCCGGCGCACAGCCGGATTATGTCGCAGATTGAACCTGGACGGGCCGCGTCGTCCGTGCGGGTTTCGATTGTGACAGTTAGCTACTCCCAGAAAAAACTTCGCGGGCGTGTCGATCCGGCGCGGTCTCGTTCGACATCATATTGAGGGCTAAACTGTAGGGCCCAATTTCGAGCCAACCATGCTGACAGACCTGAGATTCGCTCTTCGCTCGCTTCTTCGCGCCAAGGGCCTCGCGCTGACCGTCGTCGTGACCCTGGCGTTGGGAATTGGCGCCAACGCCGCCATTTTCAGCGTCGTCCAGGGCGTCCTGATCAGGCCGCTGGTGAATCGAGACCAGGACCGGCTGATCTACATTCGCCAGAGCGCGCCGGGCCTCAGGGTCGAGAATGCGAACTTTTCGGTACCGGAGATCAAGGACCTGCGGGCCAGCGTGAAGTCGCTTTCCGCGTTCGGCGACTTCTCGACGATCGGGTTCACGATGGTTGGTCTTGGCGACCCGCGCTCCGTGCGAGCGGGAGTCGTTGGCGGATCGTACTTCCAGGTGATGGGTCTGCAGGCAGTCAGGGGGCGACTGCTCGGTCCAGGCGATGACGGTCCGAAGGCGGACGGGGCGGCAGTGCTGACGTACCGGTTCTGGACCAGCGTCTTCAAGAGCGATCCCAACGTGATCGGTCGGAAGATCACCCTGAGCGACCGTCCCGCGACCATTGTCGGCGTCCTCGAGCCGTCGGTGCCGTACCCGCAGGAAACCGAGATCATCGCCAACGTCGTCACGAGCCCGCATCATCTCGACGCGACGATGGTCGAGGGACGCGTGCATCGCATGACGGAGCTCTTCGGCCGTCTCGCGCCCGGGGCCACCTTGGACAACGCCCGCGCGGAGCTGAAGACCGCACACGCGGCAATGGTCGGCGCGCATCCGGACGCGTATCAAGAGCAGGCGCATTTCAGCATCGACGCCAAGGGTCTTCGCGACGAGATCATCTCGCCCGCACGCACGATTCTGCTCGTGCTGCTCGCCGCGTCCGCGTTGGTCTTCGTCGTGGCGTGCTCGAACGTCGCCAATTTGATTCTGGCGCGCTCGGTCCGCCGGGAAAGCGAACTGGCGGTGCGCGCGGCGCTCGGCGCGAGCCGGGCGGCGCTGCGGAGGACGCTCCTTGCGGAAAGTGTGGTGCTCTGTCTCGCCGGCGCGCTGCTGGCGGTCGCTCTGGCGAGACCAATGGTGGCTGTGCTGGCGCAGTATGCGGCGCGCTTTTCGGTGCGCGCTCACGACGTGACGGTCGACGCGACGTTGCTCTGGGTCGGTGGCGCGCTCGCCATCCTCGTCGCCATCCTGCTTGCTTTCGTCCCCCGACTTCCGTCGGCCGAGTCGTCGAACGGGATCGGCCTTGGCGGCCGAAGCCTGCGGCTCACGTCGGGGACGAACCGCCGGCTGCGCGTCTTCGCGGTGACGCAGATCGCGGCGTCGTTCATCCTCGTGGCCGGCGCCGGCATGCTCATCACGACGCTCTTCGCGCTGCAGC
>Ga0111538_10010438_pt1 | contig 12353 bp, 9 predicted proteins | sample SoiMethybrSBSTD1_FD_79669 | JGI IMG/M metagenome (GOLD analysis project Ga0111538, IMG submission 79669) | Bulk soil microbial communities from a Populus tree surrounding site in Tennessee, USA - Soil MetaG P. TD hybrid SBSTD1 (version 2)... | ecosystem: Environmental > Terrestrial > Soil > Tree...
CCGGCGGTGGTGGCACGGGCGGCGGTGGTACGGGCGGCGGTGGGACCGGCGGCGGTGGCACGGGCGGCGGCGGGACCGGCGGCGGTGGCACGGGCGGCGGCGGGACCGGCGGCGGTGGCACGGGCGGCGGGCAGCAGTGCTACACGGTCGCGTTCACGGCGCCGACGAACGGCGCGACGCTGACCGTCGCCGACGACACCAACACGACCTGCGCGGACGGCTTCCAGTACACCGTACGCATCACGACCAACGCGCCGGTGGGCACGATGGTGCAGCTGTTCAACAACGGCAACACGCTGATTGGCACCGCCACGGTGGCGAGCGGAGCGGCCACCTTCGCCGTGCAGCTCGCGTCGTCGGGACAGAGCGCTCTCTCGATCCAGTTCCCGAGCACGGCGGCGTGTACCGATCCGACCACGCGATCGACAGTCACGGTGAACTGTCCGAACACACCGCCGACCTGCAACATCGCGCAGCCGACGATCAGCGCGACGCATCCGGCGCTGAACGGCGTGCCGTTCCCCGCGGGCGATCGGGCTGGTCAGCCCGGGTCGCCGTATTCGGTGACCTTCCAGGTGACGACCAACGCCGAGGACGGCCAGCCGGTGACGCTCGCTTACAACAATACGGCGCCGCCGGCCACCGTGACGACGTTGACCGCGACCGCCAGCGGCGGCAGCGCGACGTTCGGGCTTCCTCTCTCCCCCGACGGGACATACCAGGTGATCGCGACCTGCAAGAACGCCGCGAACGTCACCGGCAGCTCGCAGCTGACCAGCTACCCCGTCGATACGACGGCGCCCAACCTGACGGTCCCGGGACCGGCGGACGGAACGTTCTTCGGGCCCACCGATCTCGATAGCCAGGGCCGGTTCAGCGTCTGCGGCCGGACGACGTCCACCGACGCGGCCGGATTGCCGGCGTCGCTCGGGCCCGCCGTCAACAACCTGTGCGTCGCGCTGGGCGGCTCCTCCACCTGCGTCGGCACCGCCGCGGTCGCCGCAATCAACACGGATGCGTGCGTGCCGGTGACCTGCCCGGGCGGCGCGCCCTTCAACATCACCGTCACGCTGAAGGACGCCGCCGGAAACCCGACCTCGACGATCATCCAGGGCGTCTCCTGCGCGTCGACCTTGCCGTCGGTTCAGGTGATCGCGCCGGTGTCGGACGCGCCGGCGTTCACCGACCCGTCGAAGCACATCCTGTCCGCGACGGCGCCCGTGGGTGTTCGCGACCAGAGCGCGTCGACGCCTGGTGCGCAGACCGACGTCGTCGCCTGCACCGACCGCGCCGGCAGCGCCACGCTGCTGGTCGGCCTCAGCGGCGGGACGCTCACCGCGCTCGGTTCGGCGGTCACGACCGTGGCCGCGGTGCCCGCTGACAACTGCCCGACCAACCTCGGCTTCATCGCGCGGTTCCCCGGTGCCACGCTGCCCGACAGCATCGAGAACACCGATGGCAGCCTGGCCACGCCGACCGAGCTGCGCGTGCGCGTCACCGACGCCGTCAACCCGAGCAGCATCGGCAACAGCGTCGCGGTGGCCGTCTGGGTGGATCCGACCGCGCCGGTGCTGACGCTGGCGACGCCGGCCAACCTGTGCGGCAGCTTCCAGCAGTCGTCGATCACCGTCACTCAGGCGGTGACGTTCAACGCCGAAAACGGGAGCGTCGTCCTGAGCGTGACGAACGGCGCCTCGACCCAACCGTACATAGCCCCCGCCTTCGCGAGCGGCATCGCGACATTCCCGGCGGTGCAATTCGATCTCGGCCAGAACGACGTGACCGCCACCGAAAGCGATCCCGCCGGCAACGTGACGGCGCTGGCGCCGGTTCCCTGCAGCGTGACCATCGGGTCCGCGCCGGTCGTCACGTTCACCACGCCGACGACGGGGCAGATCCTGTGCCCGGCCGGTTCGACGACGCCCGGCTGCCTCGCGGACGCCGACGGATCGACGCCGGGCTGGCAGGGAACGCTCACCGCCCACGTCATCGGCGACGGCCAGCCGATCACCAGCGGCACCGTCACGTTCACCGTCGGCGCGACCACTCTCGGGACGGCGACGCTCGATGGGAGCGGCAACGCGTCGCTCGCCGGCGTCACGCTGGCCGAAGGGACGATCACCATCGTCGCGACCACCAGCAGCATTCCCGGCAACGGCGTCGGTACCGGCAGCGTCACCGTGAACGTGGATCTGGGCCCGCCTGCGGCACCCACCGACCTCACGGTTGCCATCACCGACCGTCGTGGCACGACGATGCACCTCGCATGGACCGCTCCGAGCGACGGGGGTCTCCGTGTCGGCGGCTACCAGATCAGGTACGCGAAGGTGCCGATCGACACCTCGAACTTCGACAATCCTTCTGTGACGACCGCGGTCACGTACACCGGCATGCCGGCGAGCCCCACCCAGTCCGATGGCATCGACGTGACGGGCCTGTACGTCGAGAGCGACTATCACTTCGCGGTGGCGGCGACCGACGCCGCCGGCAACCGCAGCCCCATCCTGTCGACGATGACGGCGGCTTCATGCACGTGCGTGGCTCTGTGCTGCGCGGCGCACCTGAACGTGGCGACGCTGTCGGGTGTCGGTGGAAGCAGCGAGCTGTTCGGCTTCCAGTTCGATTCAGGTGACGTGAACAAGTTGATGGGCTCGCCGGGCCCCTCGCATTCGGACGTCCTCGTCGGCTCCTTCAACGGGAAGCGCGCCTACCTGTACCTGGGAACGGCGGGCACCGTCCCGACCGCGCCCAGCGTGACGTTCACCGGAGACGCGACGACGACCGCGTCGTTCGGCCGCGGCGTCGGGATCATCGGCGACGTCGACGGCGACGGATTCGTCGACCTCGCCGTGTCGGATCGCGGCTCGCCAGCGCACATCTACATCTACAAGGGCCGCGCGACCTGGCCGGCCGCGATGACGAACCTGGACGCCAACTACGTGATCACCGTCGACGCCACGTACAGCGGATCGATCCTGGGCGCTTCGATCGCGCGGCTGGGTGACTTCAACGGCGACGGCGCCGACGACTTCGCGCTGGGCGCGAACCTGTTCGGGGGGGCGACCCAGGTGGGTCGCGTCGTCGTGATCCTCGGCAAGGCCACCGGTTTCGGCAACATCACTCTGCCCGACCCGGTCAACTCGATCGTCATCGACGGCGATCCGACCGTCGTCACGTCCCAGTTCGGATACCGCGTCCTGGGCCTCGGACACTTCTACAACGCCACCGGGGGGACGACGCTGGTCGTGTCGGCGCCCGGCAACGTCGCATCCGCCAGCGGGTTTGAAGGGCGGCTCTACGCGTTCCACGGACAGAATGGGACGGCGGGTGTCATCCCGATCGCATCGGCCGATCACGCGGTCGTCGGTCCGGCGGGCAACAACCGCATCGGCGCCGCCCTCAGCAACCTGGGCCCGATCGTGGGCGCGTTGCCCTCGGTGGGCAGCGGCAACCCCGTCGAACGCGTGCTCACGCCGAACGGCAATGCCTACGTTTTCAGCGGTACCACCGCGACGGGTCCGTTTGCGTCCAAGGTCGTCGTACACCAGGCGAGCGCGGGACTCAGCGGCATGGCGTTGCTGGGTGGCGGTGTTTCGGGCCTCGATCAGTCGTTTTCGCTGCTCGGTGACTCGACGCCCGATCTGGTGGTGGTCGCGCGGGACACCGCGACGTTCGTGATCGTCGATGGACGCACGCTCAACGGCGCCACCTCTCCCTTCAACGTCAACACCGCCCCCGCGGTCACGATCCCGGTGCCGACCGGGTGGGTGGCCACCGGCGAAGCGGAAGCTAAGTTGATCCCTGATTTCGACGGGGACCTCCACCCGGACTTCGCGATCGGAAACGCGATCGGAACGGTCGCCGGCAGCGTCGTCGTCTACTGGTAGCGTTCTTCGACGACTCGCATTAGTTTACTGGCTCAGCCGCCTGTGGGGCGGCGAGGAAGGAAACAATGCGAGTCCAGCGAGCAGTCGGGAGAGCGTGCGTCGTCGTCTTCGGGTCGTTTCTGGGATTGGCCTCCGGCTGCAGCAGCGACGGCGACGCTCCGAAAGACGCGGGCTCGGACAAGGTCGTCACCGAAGCCGGCGCTGACGGCGCCGACAGCGGCACCGACGGCACGGGCGACGTGACCGGAGACCTCGCGGGCGACGTCACTGGCAGCGACGCGACCGACGGCAGCAGCCTCGACCATCAGATTCCAGAGGTCGGAACGGACGGCAACGCCCAGCCACCGATGAACCTCACGGCGACGGTGCTCGTCCGACGCCAGACCTCGTTCCGCCTGGCGTGGACCGCGCCCGGCAGCAACGGGCAGCGCGTGGCCGGGTATGTGGTCCGGGTGGCGAAGGTTCCGATCACGGAAGCCAACTTCGGCGACGTCACGGGGGTGGTCCGGGATGTTCTCTACACCGGCACGCCGGCCGCCCCCGGTTCACCCGATGGGCTCGACGTCGGGAACCTGTACATCGAGAACGACTATTACTTTGCCGTGGCGGCGGTCGACGCCGCGAGCAACCGCGGTCCCATCTCGGCCACCACGGTCGGGGTGCGGGCGACCTTCAACGTGCTCTCCCTGGCAGGCACGAACGGGGCGACGGAGCAGTTCGGGTTTCAGTTCGATACCGGCGATGCCGACACGAACGGGATCTCCGACCTGGTGGTCGGGTCGTTCACGGGGAAGCGTGCCTATCTCTACCTGAACAACCTGAACGCGCCCGCAATGACGGCCAGCGTGACGTTCAGCGGCGATGCGACCACCACCGCCTCGTTCGGGCGGGGCGTCGCGTTCATCGGTGACATCGACGACGACGGTATGGAGGATCTCGCGGTCAGCGATCGCGGAACCTCGGCGCACATCTACGTCTACAAGGGCCGTCAGACCTGGCCGGCGGCGCTGTCGAACACGGACGCTACTGCGGTCATCACCGTCGACGCCACCTACGACGGTTCGACCTTCGGCGCTTCGATGGCGCGTCTTGGAGACTTCAACGGTGACGGCGTCGACGACTTCGCCGTCGGCGCGAATCTGTTCGGCGGCGCCACGCAAGGGGGCAGGGCGGTGATCATTCTGGGCAAGGTTGGCTTTGCGAGCTTCGCGCTGCCGAATGCGGCGAACTCGATCGTCATCGACGGTGATCCCGCGGTGACAACACCGCAGTTCGGCTATCGCGTTCTCGGCCTGGGCCATTTCTATGCGGGGACTGGCACCACCCTGATCGCATCGGCGCCGGGGAACACAGTCTCAACCACCGGGAACGAGGGCCGGTTGTACGCGTTCCATGGCCAGACCGGCACCGCGGGAGCGATCTCCAGCGCCACCGCCAACCACATCGCTGTCGGCCCGGCCGGCAACAACCGCATCGGTATCTCGTTGGCGAACCTCGGTCCTATGATCAACACACTGCCGTCGGCGGGCAGCGGCAACGCGGTCGAACGCGTCTCGACGCCGGGCGGCAACGACTACGTGTACAGCGGTAGCTCGGCGACAGGGCCGTTTGCAGCGAAGGTCGTTGCACACCAGGCCGGCGCCGGGCTGAGCGGTATGGCAATCATCGGGGGCGGCGTTTCCGGCCGCGACCAGTCTTACTCCCTGATAGGCGACGCCACACCGGACCTGGTGATGATCACCCGCGACGGTGTCACCTTCTCGATCCTCGACGGCCAGACGGTCAGATCCACACCTTCGCCTATCGATTCGACCGTGAGCGCGAGCGTCACGGTTTCGGTTCCGACCGGCTGGGTCGCGACCGGCGAAGGGCAGGGGACGCTGATCCCCGACCTCAACGGCGACGGTTATCCAGACTTCGCGGTCGGAAACGCAATCGGCGCGGTCCCCGGGAAGGTCGTCGCCTATTGGTAGCGCGCGCTGACGCGTGTCGGTCCTAGCTGGCGCTGTCGACTGGTCGGCGAGCGGCCAATCCCGCGACGATGTCGCCCTCATGCTGGGCGGTTTTGCGTCGTGGTGCCCTGACGGTACGGTCGTTCGAAAAAGCTCCCAGGCGACGCTTGGAATCGGTCGACTCGTCACCACCGCTCAACAGGCGCGTGGTGATCGCACGCCGTCGACGTCCGACGTGCTCGCTGTCGTCGACGGCCGTTTCGACGATCTGGGCACCCTTCGCGGCGTGCTGGGGGCCGACGCGGATGCCTCCGACGCGGACCTGGTGGTTGCCGGATATCGGCGCTGGGGAGCAGACGTCGTCACGCACCTGGGCGGCGAATTCGCGCTGCTGATCTGGGACGAAGCCGCGTCCACGCTGGTCGCGGCACGAGACCCGTTCGGTGTTCGTCCGCTGTTCTACGCGCGTCCGGGGGGCCGCTTCGTGGCTGCCAGCGACCCGGAACAGATACTCGCCGCCGGGCTGGTCCCGGCGCAGCCGGATGACGAGACGGTGATCGGACACCTGTTGTGGGAGTTTCATGACGCCGAACGGAGCTTCTTTCGCGAGATTCGCCGGCTGCCGCCCGGACATATCCTGATCGCCAATTCGGGGGGGACACGGATCGTCGACTACCGGAGGCCGGCGGTGGCGGACGTCGGGGACGGACCCGAAGTGTGGACCGAATTCAGGCGGCTGTTCTTCTCCGCCGTTCAACGGCGAATGGAGTCATCCGGGTCCTGCCTGCTGCATCTGAGCGGCGGGCTGGATTCCAGCTGCATCGTTTGCGCCGCCGATCGGATGCGCGAATCCCAGACGGAAGCCCCCCACGAGGTGCTGGCGATAGCCGAGTTGCACCCCGGAATGGCTTCCAACGAGGAGCCATTCGTCAGGGCGGTCGAAGCGCAGATACGTTTCCCCGTCGAATGCTGGGATGGCACGGACGCACGCACCGGCGAGCTCGACGACGTCCCGGTGTGGGCGCCTGGCGCACGATTCTCGTGGACTGGCGGTACCAGCGGCGACCTAGACATCGCGGGCCGGCGTGGGGCGCGCGTCATCCTGAACGGCACAGGTGGCGATCAGATCGGCATCACGAGTGGCGTGCATCACGACGCGATCGCGGAGCGCAGGTGGGGCACCGCGACGCGCTTCCTTCTCGAGGCGCCCGGCGCGACGGTTGCGTCATCGTTTCGAACGGCGCTGCGCCTGGCAAAATCGCTCGCGCCGCGCTGGGTGGGCGAGCTTCACGACAGCGTCCGACGGCGTCGCCAGCAAAAGCCCAAGTGGCTGAGGGATGACGCGTGGGCGCGGTGGCGCCCGCTGCCCAGCAGGTTCGACGCACCCGCCACGCTCCGGACCGGTGTTCAGCGTTCACACTGGCGTGAGCTGACCAGTCCCCGGCATGTCTTGTCGGTGGAATGGGCCCAGCAACACGCGCTGCGGAGCGGCGTCGAGGTGCGGTTTCCGTTCATGGATGGGCCTCTCGTCGCGTTCGCGCTTTCGATCCCGTCACGGTTATGGCCGCCGCCCTGGCCATTCGAACGGCTTCAGCGAACGGCGCTCGCCGACATTCTGCCGGCGGCTGTGGCGCAGCGACGCAGCAAGGCCAATGCTTCCGACGTGCTCGCAAACCGAGTGCAACGGCAGCTATCCACGATCCGGGCCCTCTTCCATTCGGGCTCGTGGGCGTCGGAGCCGTACGTCGACCAGCGCGGCGCCCAGGAGGTGCTTGCTGCTTTCCAGAATCAGGGTGATCCCCCGTTTTGGGCCACGTGGAGCTTGTGGGCAATCGCCACACTTGAAGCTTGGCTCCGACGTCTTTCGCGTTATACTCCTCCGCCGAGACGGGAGGCATAGCGTATGAGTGACTTAGCAGGGGACCTGAAGGAGCAGCCGTCGACGTTGGCTGCCTACGAGGCTCCTCGCCTTGTCCCGATCGGGAACCTGCGGGACATTCTCGCCGGCCCGGGGAGTCTGCCCTGCGAGAACGGCGCGCCCCAGGCGTCGGGCGGCGATCAGGCGCCGGTGGGTGGGCCCGGCATCTGCACGCCGGAGTGAGTCATTCGCGATCTGTCGGAGCTCGCCCGGATCCTGTGCGCGCTTCCCAGGGTGGAGTGGGGGCGTCGCCGACAGGGGCCCGCGCCGTTGCTCGATTCGCTGCGCGCCTTGGGCCGCGTGCGAAGCAAGCGGACGCCTGAACAGCGGCAGCGCCTTCGCAGGCTGATTCGTTTCGTCGATGCCCGCTTTCCGGACGGGGGTAACTGTTTCCGTCGTGCGTTGCTCGAGGTGACGCTCGATCCCGTTGCCGCGTCCGAGCCGCTGCACATGGCTGTCCGGGAGCACGGTGGCGTTGGCAGCGGCCACGCCTGGCTCGGGGATCTTCCCGATACTGACGAGCGCTACGACGCCGTGTTCGTGGCGTAGGCGCGCGCGGCTGCGGCGAGCTCGCCCAGGCCGTCCGGCATCGTCACCTCCCATAGCGCCAGCTGCCTGGCGATGGCGTGGGTCTCGCGGACATGGCGACGCCAGCTTTCGGGGCTGTCGGATCCCAGAAAATTGTTTCCGAGCAGCGCCAGCGCGCCGTCGATAGCCGTGAACGGGCGTTGCCGCAGCGCCGGCCCCTCTCGTCTCGACCGATCGACGAACCAGATCGCCGCGAGGGGAATCTCCGGTCCCTTGCTGGACACCTCGGCGAGCCCGTCACAATCGAACTCTGCTTCGGGTGCGTCGACGAGAGCGTCGGCCGTCGCGGCCGCCCATTCATGAGCGCGTCGCTCGCCGTCGACGGCGACGGCGGGGATCCGGGAATCGCGGGTCAAGACCACCAGGTCTTCGGAAATCAGCCGCGCGCCGGCGGCATCGAACGCGCGTGCGGTGGTCGTCTTGCCGGCCCCACTTTTCCCGGAAAACGCGGTCAGACCTCGGGGAAGCAGGCACGCAGAGGCATGCAAGACGGTCACGCCCCGCAGGTGCAGCAACTTGGGCGTGACGGCCCGAACGTACTCCACCATCTTGAAGGTGAGGGTGTGAGCGGGCGCGTGCAGGCGCAGCTTTCGACCCGCCGGATCCATCGTCAAGACGACGCGTCCGGTCTCTTCCAGCGCGTAGCCGCTGCCGTGCCGGCGATACCGAAACGGGCCGATGAGCTCGGTTGGCACCCCGGGCGCGGTCAACTGCACGCGAACGCCGGCCAGCAACGACGCCGCCTGTTCCGGCGTGAGAGTCATCGAGGCGGCCAGACGATCGGCGGCCTCGGAGAGTGACGTCGAATCTTGCAGCGCCAGGCACGCCTTCGTCGCGGTCGGGTTGAGGCGGAAGAAGCCGCCCGTCGTCAGGTTGACGAGCACGCCCTCGTCGCCGATCGGCTCGACCGCGAACTGGTCGCGGAACTGCGAGCTGGCCTCGCCGCCGGTCGTCATCGAGGGTCCGCGATTCGCGCGGCGGGCTTCATGACCAATCCCGCCTTGGACAGCTCGCCGGCGATCGCCAGGACGTCGCGCTCGAGCACTTCGGGCGCGACGTCATATCGGAGGCGCAGCGCCTCGCAGACGCTGCGCAAGGTTCTGGGCTTCTCGAGCAACGCCCACAGCGCGGCACCGACGCCGTTGAGCTCCCAGCAGCCTCCGCTCACAACGTCGACCAGGACCGCGCCGTCCGGCGTCTCCCGGGCCATCACGTCGGCCCGCCTCACGAACGTGTCATCCAGGCTCAGCAAGTTTCCGCCAGCTTATTAGAGTTTCACCGGCCAGACCACGGTGGGCGGACGGTCTCGACGAGCGTGGTAAATTCGCGCGCGACGATGGGTCTTGCGGTCATTGACGAGCTGGGCGCGGGGTTGGAGGAGCGGTGGCGGGCGGCGAACTACGACACGCGCCAATTCCCGGACATGGCCTGCGAGGCGCTCGCGCAGGCGAAGTTGCACGGGCAGCTGACCTCCGACCAGCTCATCGAGTGGGGGCTGACGGCGCTCGCGCTGCCGGCGCAGAGGGATCCGGAAGCGAAGTTCGGTCAGCCGCCGCTCACGCTGTTTCGCGCCCCGCGTTTTCACGTCGATGCTCTTCACTGGACCGACGGCTCGACCACGATTCATCAACATTCGTTTTCGGGCGCCTTCGAGGTGCTCGCGGGTTCCAGCATCGAAACGCGCTACGTGTTCGATCCGGAGCGATCCTTCGACGGCCACTTCGTCATGGGACGCCTCCGGGTCATCACCACCGCCCTGCATGCGGTCGGAGACGTCACGCCGATCCGATCCGGACCCGGTGGGCTGATTCATGCGTTGTTCCACCTGGACCGACCCTCGGTCAGCATCGTGGTCCGTACCTATCTCGATGATGACGCCGGCCCTCAGTTCAACTTTGCGAGGCCCGGAATAGGCACCGATCCGTTCTTCATCGAGGGCAATCGCGATCGGGCGCTTCAGCTGGTCGGATTGATTCGCAACGTCGATCATCCGTCGCTGGAACGCTGGGTGGGCGATCTCGTGGCCCGCTCGGATCTGCACACCGCCTATCGCACGCTGGAAGCCTGTATCAACCTTCCCGATCGTTCCCTGTTCGATCGTCTGATCGACCGGGTTCGCGATCCCGATGCGCGGGATCGATTTCGGGCGGCGTTCGAGGAGAAGCGGCGGATCGCCTTTCTTCTGGGCCGAAGGGCGCTGGTCAAGGACGCCGAGCTCCGTTTTCTCCTGGGCGTCCTCTTGAACGCGACCTGTCGCGCCGATGCGCTCGCCATCGTCGGCGCGCGATCGACGCGGATCGAGCCGGCCCGCCAGGTCGCCGCCTGGTTGCGCCAGCTGTCGGCCGTGACGGCGAAGCTACAGGCGGGCGGGGTGCCGTGGCAGCCCAACCTGCTGGGGCTGCCCGAGTTCGATGACGAGCTGGAACGGGCGCTGGCTGGCGTGCTGGAGGGGAAGGCTTTCGCGGCCGACGACGGGCGGGTGGGCGCCTTCATCGCGCACCTGCGCGCGCTTCCCGCGCTCGCCAGCTTGTTCGCGTGATCCGCGATCACTTCGCATTGGTCGCGTTCAGCATGACGCCGTCGGCGAAGTAGCGCAGCGCCTCAGGGGATCAGCGATTCGAAGAACGCGAGAGCGGTCTTGAGGATCTCGCGGCGCATGTACGGCTTGGACTGTGCGAGCTGGCTCGGCACGGCGGCGGCAACGGCGTTGATGCCGGCGTGCTCCGCCAGGTAGAGGCTTCGGGCGACGGTGACGTCCTGGGTGCAGATCACGGCGTCGTGAACGTCGAACACCCCGGCGGCTCGGGTCATCGTCTCGCGCGTCCGCGAACCGCCGTCGTCGACCAGGATGTCCTTCCGGGCGACGCCACGCTCGAGCAGCCAGGCGGTCATCGCGCTCGCCTCGGGCGCCTCCGCCGTCTCGTTGCCGGAGACGAGGATCGATTTCACCCGGCCCGCCTGATACAGGGAAAGCGCCATCTGCAGCCGGCCTTCGAGATGCACGAACGGCTTGCCGTTGACCACGCGCGCCCCGGGCACGATCGCGACGCTGCGCGACGGTACGCCGGTGGCGGAAGCGAACGCGCGACCGTCGCTGGCGCGAGCGACCCAGAGGTTCGTTCCCAGCACGCCCGCCAATCCCAGGAAGGCGAAGACGAACAGCGCACCCGCGATCCGCCTCGCGCGCAGCAGCTTTCGTCCGACGGCCCGCATTCCCAGTAGAGATCGGGTGGGTGCCGCCGGCGCTTGAGCGGCACACCGCGCGCGTCACCATCGTGACGCCGAGAACACGTCTCAAGGGTCGCCCACACACCCTCGCTTCGCTCGGGAGTGGCTAATGCTTCGGCGTGTAATAGGTCCGCGCGGGGGCCGACGTCTTGGGCGGTCCGTCGTACGCCTTGAGGAGGCGCTTCTGTTCAGGCGCGCGGAACAGCGCCAGGTTGCGCAGGCGTTCGAGCTTGCGCTTGGTCGTCATGAACGTGCCGTTGCGCGCGGTCAGGTCGGCGAAGATCGCCGGTCCCAGCAGGGCGCCGCCAACGGCGACGAAGATCAGGAAGCCCCAGACGGCCCACTTGAACAGCCGTGCCCGCACACCACCCGGCATGCTGATACCTTATCGGAGAATCGTGCTGCGATCTTGAGGTAGAGTCGCCGGAACCCCCGCTTAGGAGTTTGCTGCATGACTAGCCTTCGCTTCTCGTTTCTGGCCGTGGCATCCGCCTGCGCCCTGCTGTCTGCCTGCGCGGGCGGCGAGAGCGGAACGGGCACCGCCGGAACCTCCGGCAGCACCGCGGGGACGACGGGCAGCGCGGGTACCGGCAGCGGCGCCGCGGGGACGACGGGCAGCGCGGGCACGACCGGCAGCGCGGGCCAAGGAGGAACGACGGGCAGCGCCGGCCAAGGTGGAACGGCCGGCACGGGCGTCGGGGGTAGCGGCGCGGCGGGTACGGGTGGCGGCAGCAGCGGGGGGACGACGGGCAGCGCCGGGACCGGCGGCACGACTGGGAC